>MDTD01099654.1_pt1 | contig 52318 bp, 49 predicted proteins | sample 811221 | NCBI WGS metagenome assembly MDTD01 (sample SAMN05326646, study PRJNA326480) | marine metagenome | isolation source: seawater | place: Pacific Ocean: South West | collected 2011 | reverse complement strand
AGACCACCACGTTGATAGGCTGGGTGTGGAAGCACAGCAATGTGTGCAGCTGACCAGTACTAATAGCTCAATTGGCTTGATATATGCACTGAAAAAAATTTTATTAAAGTATATATATATTGATTATGATTTCATGTGAAATATGCAAAAGTATTTTAGCACGAAAAAAAATTAAATTCCCATCATTTAGACACCATGACTTCTCTACAGTTTCAAATAATACTTCATTTGAAGTATGTAATAACTGTAAAATTTATTTTAATATAGAGAATCATAATTTAGAAAATAAAATTTTTAATTCCAATAATTATGCTAAGAACCATAAATTTATATCTAGAAAAATTTACAATAAAAAATTAAGCAATAAATTTACCTCGAGAGCTTCTGTTCAATTTAATATATTGAAAAATAAAATAAAACAAAGTTCATCAATTTTAGAAGTTGGATGTAATGATGGTGAACTTTTATTTAGGATACAAAAAAAATTTAAAAAAATAAAAATTTTTGGAGTAGATACAAAGCCCTTTAAATATTTTTACAAAAATTCAAAAATAAATTTTGTTAACATAGAAGAAATTAATAAAATTAAAAATCAAAAATTTGACATATTAATTTTTGCACAATCTATTTATTATATTAGCCCGCTGATTATATCTCACTATTTAGATATGGTTAAAAAAGATGGAGTGGTTTATGTTGAGATTCCTGATTTTAATATAAATCCTCACTCAATTTTGATGGGAGATGTATACTTTGTTCCCTTTGTTGAGTCTATTAAAAAAATTTTGGCTCAAAATAAATTTAAAATAAATTTTATAAAAAATTCCAAGCTTGATAGAGAACTAATTATTATTGGAAAAAGAGGAATAAATAAAAAAAAGAATAATAAAATTAATATAGATAAATATATTAAAATTTTTGAAAAAGATAAAAAAAAAATATGTGAAATAAAAGAAAAATACTTAATTTTTGGTAATTCATGTAAGTCTGCTTTTTTAGATGAGGTTTCAAATAATTGCTTAGGTTTTATTGTAAATAATCCTAATTTTGAAAAGTTTAGAAAAAAAAAAAATTTAACAATGAATAAAGAAATTAAGAAATTAATTGTATTTTCTGATAAAAAAATCTTGAAAAATCAACTTAGAGCGAAATTGGTTTTAAAAAATAAAAACTATAAACTAATTTAAAAAAATAATTTTAGTTTGAATATACTTATTAAATTAACTAATAGCCTTAAAAATTTTTTTAACTGACTTAATTTTGTAGATTGTTTCAATAATGGTTGAAAATATTAAAGTAGATAAGATATTGTAAGTGAAGAATGGTATTGCTAAAGTATAACATAAGATGAATCCTTCTATTGAATAACCGTATGATCCAAAAGACCAAACACCAAAGTTTGTAATTAAATAAAATATTAATGCGCCCAAAAGTGACCCAGAAATTCTAGTATATATATTTAACAAAAAAAATCTTGAGCTTAATCCAATCAAAATTACACTACCCCATGTAAACAGTGTAACCGCATGAAAACCAATGAATATATCTGTAATGAAGAAACTTATCACTAGAGCTGGTAAATATCTAATTCCTAAAAATGCAGGTACATAAAAGCTTAAAGCTAATAGACTTGTAAAGTTAGGCGGGTGCGGAATAAATCTACTAGCAGCCAAAGCAATAAAAATTCCAATTGAAATTTTAAAATACTTCATGAAATTATTTTATTAAGCTGAGGTACAATTACAAGCTTAATCAATATAAATATTTCAATCATTATTAAATCTAAAGTCAGTACGCTCTCTTAAACCCAAATCTTAACATTCTTCCATCTTGTGAATATGTTGCTGGTTTTTCATAACGTTCATTAAGTAGATTTGTAAAATCTATTGAAATTATATTGCCATACCATTTTTTTCTGATTGACATGTCGACAATATCTACACTTTTTACAAACTCATTTGATGATCCAGTCCAATCTATGTGATCCCCTATATATCTATGACTAATATTCAAATCAAATGGTCCATATTTTGGTGAGTAAAAATTTCTTGAATAATCTATTCCATAAGATAAATCTGGTCTTCGAGAGTTTGGACCATTTGTATCCGTTCTACTTTTAGCAAAGTGTGAAATTAAACTAATTTGTTGATTGTCAGCAACAAAAGTAAGTTCACTCTCAAGACCCTCTTGAGTTGTGTCGGTTAACTTATTTTCATAAGCATTCCAGGATGAATTTATTTTTATTCTATCCTTCATTCTAGTTCTATAAGCAGTAGAACTAAATTTAATATTTTCAGAAAAATTATATTCACCAATTATTTCATTAGTTTCACTTTTTTCAGGATCAATATTTTTCTGACCTATATTTCCATAAAGTTCATACAAACTGGCATTTTTTAAACCTGTAGAGTGAGTAGCAGCAAACTTAAACTTTCCTAAAAATTGAGTAAAATTTATTTTATAAGTCGTATTTCCACCAGTTTCCTTATGGTCATCACTTCTACCATGAAATGAGAGTATTTGATTTTCATTAAATTTGTAACCTGCGTTTGTAAAAAATCCAAGGTTACTAAGATGTCCTCTTGTTTGTGATGCAAATGTTGTTGTTTGATAGTGACCCCAATCATATTTATATTCACTTCCAAAACCGTATGAAAATTTATCATTAAAAACTAAATTGCTTTCAGCTTTTGCAACTAAAGACTCACTATAATATTTATCTTTTAGACCTTGAACATAATATTTTCTATCATAGTTATGGTAATGTAAAACAAGATTAGTTAGTGATTTTTCTGTTTTTTTCTCTACGCCAGTTTGTAGAGCATACATTTTATTATCTGAAGTTACAGATTCTTCTTTTGAAGCAGATGAGTCATAGCCAGATTTAGTATCTCGATAATAAAAAGTTGATTTTAATTTTAAAATATCACTTAACCATTTGCTAGCATTTAAATTAATTTGATAATTTTTTGTGCCGTCTGACTCATGACCGTCGGCTTTTGCACTATCTGTTTTACTGTAATTTGATGCTCCTTTAAAATTAAGGTGCCATCCATTCTCAGTAATTTTTGTCATATTATAATCTAATGAATTATTATTTGGACTAAAACCACCAACAGAATAACTGTTAGTATAATCAACGTCAGTTACAAAATTAATTGCTCCACCAATTGCATCCGGTCCAAAATGAGCACCGTTAGATCCTTTATAAACTTCAATTTGTTGAATAGTTTGCACAAAATCTTGTCCAAAATCATGAAGTCCGTTAGTTGCTGATTGATCATTTATTGCAATTCCATTTAACATTACAAGTGTGTGGTTAGACTCAGAACCTCTCATAAAAATGGCAGCTTGCTGTCCTTTTTGTCCAGTTTGATAATAATCTAAACCTGAAACTTTTTTTAATAAATCCAATGCAGTTGTTGCACCAGATTCGATTATTTGTTGTTTAGTAAAAACAATTTTATTTACTCCTTGAGAATTATACAAAGAAGTATTGGGTGTTTTGCTAATCGTAATACAAGGAGATCCTTTTTGATTGTCCCACTTGCAATCTTCTAAAGCATTTGCAGTTGAAATAAGCGTTAATAAAAATATAAATAATTTTACAAGCATAAGCCATCCCTCTTTAAACTTCTAAAAATAGAAGCATATTTGTTTGATGCCGTTGCTAATTTTCAATAATAGAACTAGACTTTTCCTGGCCTTCATTCAACATCGGACTTTACTGGGTGGCGCTCGGACTTTTACCGTTGCAGGAACAGCCAATGATTTTCACATCGATTTCCCACCATGCATTTCAGTAATAAATTATTATTAATCTTTTAAATAAAAATTGTCAACATTATTTAATATTGTACTGTATCTGATAATGGAGGGAACTTTGGTTCCCATTTTTAATAGAAGGCTCTAATTGTTTTTTCTTGATAAAAATAAAAAAAGTTTCTACTCTTCCCATCTTATTATCTCTACTATATAAAAACTTAAATATTTTCTTGAATACTTTTCTTAAAATCTCATAAATTTTATTTTTTTTATAATATTTAACATAAGTATCCAGATTTTCTTTTGAAACTAAATGATAATCTTGTGGTCTAATAAAGCATTCCTCTTTATGCCAAAAAAAATAATTTAAAAATTGATATATAAGATGTTTAATAAAAAAACCAAAGCCAAAGTATTGAGATAAATATTTTTCCTTATTTTTAAAATGAATATTAAGATCTGTAATTTTCGTTCCAACAAGGTCATTTTTTATTAACTCACTTTTTTTTACTTCACAACCATTTTTTACAAAATAATCTATTATAAAATTTGGTGAAGGACTAAGAGGATATCTATTAAAACTTATGGTCTCACTTGAACTCAAAATATGTGTTCCTAATGAGGACAGATTCAATATATTTTTATATGAATTAAAAATATTACTACAGTAGTTTGAAGTTCCAGACTCAATTATTATTCCATATTTTTTTTTAATCAACTCATCAGGAAGACTATCATTATTTAAATTTAAGTAATAATCTGCAAAATCATTTACATCAGCATCTTCGTAACTTTCATAACCTATTTGTTTAATTACGTAATTAAAAAATTGTTTGTTTATAGAATGATAGCTTTTTAAATCATTTTTAATTTTGGCATTTTTAATTTCTTTAATAGTAGAATTTATTTTTTTTTCGTCTAAATTTAACTTTTTAGCTAATGAATTTGGTATTTGATCTGTTCCTATTATATTACTCCCTATACTTAAAATTTTTTTATTAGGAAGATTGTCCTTATTTAATGCTGCTAATTCTAGAAGGATTTTTAATTTTGTAGCCATATTTCAAAATGGCCCTTTGAAAGTTTTGCTTGGTATATCGTGCATTATTTTATCCTCAAAATTTCTTATTTTTATCTTCTTTGGTTTAATTTTTAATATTTTTATGACCCGATTTATAATTTTTTTATGATCTATATAAAAATTTTTCGTTAAAGCAATACTAGTTGGTTCAGGTGTGTTTGGCATGGCTAATCTAACTGGTTTTGATTTTAAATTTTTGTAAAACTTTTCAACTATTTTTGTTATTATTTCAGAACTTACAGAATTTGTTTCAAATCCTGTATCCAATACCAAAACTCTTCTTGTCTTTCTTATTGATCTAAATATTATTTTTAAATCTAAAGGTTTGATAGTTCTTAAATCAACAACTTCGCAATTAATTTTATAATATTCTTTTAGAAATTTTGCAGCTTTTATGGCTTCTAAAGTTAAATAAGACATTGATATTATAGTAATATCTCCTCCTGAATGACAAATCTGAGCTTCTCCAATTTTTATTTTTTTTCTTGATTTGATAATTTGATCTGTATAGTGAAGCCATCTATGTTCCAAAAAAATTACTGGGTTTGGATCATTAATAGAGTCCTCAAGTAAGTCCCTTGCATCTTGTGGAAATGTTGGCATTACAACTTTTATACCAGGTATATGATTAAACCAAGCCTGTAAATTTTGTGAGTGTGTTGGTCCTTGTCCCCAGCCTCTACCTAGGATTAATCGAATTGTAATTGGAACCGAAATCTGCCCATCAAACATGTAATACCATTTTGATGCAGAGTTCACCAATTGATCCATGGCTAGTAGAAAAAAATCTAATCTTTGATGTGTGACTACAGACTTTACACCAGCTAGAGCCAAACCAATTGATACACCGGTCATAGCATTTTCTGACGTAGGGGTATCAAAGACTCTTTTGTTGCCAAATTTCTCAACTAAACCTTTTGTGGTAGAAAATATTCTTTTTGGATCATTAATACCTAAGCCGTAACACACCAAATTTTTATCTTTTTTTAACGAACTATGTAAAGCTTGATTAATTGCATCAGTAAAATTTAATTTAATTTTTTTATGCATAAACTTTAGTCAATGAACTTTTTTCTTTAGGGAAATTAGACCTTTCAGCAAATTTAAAAGCTTCAATTATTTTTTTTTTCTACTTTTTTATTGATTTTATTCATCTCATTTTGATCAATTTTTTTGGAATTAATTATTTTTTTTACAGGATCTTTTTTTTTCCAGTTACTAATTTCTTTGAAAGGTCTATAGTGCAAATGATCATCATCAAACGGTCCACAATGTTCTTTATATCTATAAGTCATAATCTCAAAAAATATAGGGATATCTTTTCTTATCGCTAATTTTATGTTTTTTTCTACTATGTAATACATTTTGAGTACATCATTTGTGTTTATTCTTACAGAATGCATCCCAGCAGCCTTAATTAAAGAGGAAATTTTTCTCTTCACAGGTTGTCTCACATTCATTTGACTATAAACTGAATAAAGATTGTTTTCACATACGAAAATAGCTGGAATTTTTTTAGTTATAGCGAAATTAATAGACTCATGAAATACTCCCTCCTCGACAGCACCATCTCCAAAAAAAATATAGCTTAATCTTTTTTTATTATTTGTAATTGCAGACAATCCTAGTCCAACTCCAATCGGAATACTGTTGCCTACAATTGCTGAGGATCCCATAAAGTTAACATCTAAATCAATTAAATGCATTGAGCCCCCTCTGCCACCTGAACAACCAGTTTTTTTTCCGTAAATTTCTGCAATCATTCTTTTTAAATTTCCTTTTTTGGCTAGATAGTGGCCATGGCATCGATGAGAGCTTACTGCAAAATCTTTTTTTTTCATGACTTGTGCAAAAACTGCGGATACTATTTCTTGACCAATAGATAAATGAACAGGACAACGCATTTTGCCCTGGGGGTATTTTTGAGCAATCACTTCTTCAACACGTCTTATGAGTGTTAAATTAAAATATAGTTCTTTGATTAATTTTTTTTTGTTTTTCATGGTATGAACCAATAGTAATCACCTTTATAATTAACTTCTTTAAATAATTTTTTCCAATTTTTTGTGGAAAGTATAGTTTTTGCAGTCAAGTTCCAAGCATACATTCTTCTTTTTTCTTTATTATTTCTATAAGCATCAACAGTAATAAAAGATTTTTTTTTTGACACTCTAATTATTTCTTTTATAGCTTTTTTACACTTATTAATCGGTAGATTGTGAACAGTATTTACAGATATTACGTAGTCAAATTCTTTATCTTTAAAAGGCAATTTATCAGCTGAACCCACGACCAAACTATTTGATACTTCTTTTTTGGAATTTTTTATAGCATATTTAGAAATGTCGATACCTTTTATCTTTATATTTGGAACTTTCTTTTTTAAATCAAATAAAAAAAAACCTTTTGCACAACCTACATCTAAAACTGAGGAGCTAGGTTTAAGTTTCCAATACTTTTTTAAATCTAGCACAACATTTTTCCAATATTTAGGATTATAATTAAATCCCCCATAACCATATTTTCTATCTCCATCAAAAAATTCCTTTCCAAATTTTCGAGCCACAGATCTTATTTTTTGGGATTTTACTAGTGCTCTTTTTTTGAGATTTCTTTTAGATTTAGGATATTTCTTTAGTAAATTTATCGCTTTGCCCATTTATTAATTATTTAATTTTAAGTTTTTTCATCCATTTTACAGTATAAAAACTATTATGGTCTTTGAAATTTTTCTTAAGAAAAAATTTGTGCAATTCATCAATTGCATTATCAATTGAGTAAATTCTTTTAAATCCAGTTTTAATCAATTTATCAGAGTTTTGCCTGTATGATCGAATATCTTTAATTTTTTTTACCACTATTTTTGCTTTGAATTTTCTTGCAATTTTTTCTGCAATTTCCTTTATTGAGTAATTTTCAAAGCCTGCATTATAGTTACCTGGTTTGATATTTTTCTTGAACAAAAAATGGTTGTAAACATTCACAAGATCATTGATATGAATATTTGGCCTAATTTGATTTCCTCCAAATATAGTAATTTTTTTATTTTTATATGCTTGATAACAAAACATGTTTACAGTTAAATCTAATCTCATTCTAGGTGAAACACCACAAACCGTAGCAGGTCTCACAGAAAAAATATCAATTTCTTTGCTGTAGCTTTCTAAAACTCTTTCAGCTATCATTTTTGTTTTATTATATGTACTTATTGGAACTAAGCTTAAGTTTTCAGTTACCTTCTTTTCTTTTTTAACACCATAAACACTTCCTGAACTTGCAAAAATAAATTTTTTTGCGCCACACAATATGGATTTTTCAATTAATTCTTTTGTTGCTAAAACGTTTACATTCCATGATAATTCTGGACTTAAATCAACGCTTGGGTCATTGGCTATATTAGCTAAATGAACTATTGCTTCAAAGTTATCAAATTTAACTTCTTTTAAGTCCCTTATATCTTTTTTGATTATTTTTAAATTTTTATGTTTTGTTAAATAATTTCCAAACCAAAAACTATCCAATACTTCGACTTTATGATTTTGATTTATCAAATTTTTAACAAGTAAGCTTCCAGTGTATCCACAACCTCCTGTAACTAAAATTTTCATTTACTTTTTATGAATATAGTTTGTATTTAACTTTTTTAGATAATTTTGATTAGCTAAAATCCAATTTTCAGTTTTTTTTAAACCTTTTTCTAAATTTATTAATGGTTTCCATCTGAGATTTTTTCTTAATTTCTGTGAATTCAATTTATATATTTGATCTTTTCCTATTCTGTCTTGTTTTAAATTAGTGAATTTTTTATAATTCAGTTTTCTTTGATTATAAATCTTTTTTACAAGGTCTTTTATTGATATAAATTGATTTGTTGCAATATGATACGTTTCTCCTATTTTTCCTTTATTACAAATTTTTAAAGTAGCTCTAGACACGTCATCAATAAAAATAAAAGATCTTATTGATTTTCCACCTCCATCAAGAAAAATTTTTCTTTTTAATACAGAGCTTAAGATACTTTTAGGAACTATTCTATACAAGTCTTGACAGGGGCCAAAAACATTTGCAGTCCTAGTAAAAATAATTGGTAATTTAAATTGCTTGCAGTATATGTCTAAGTGTAAGTCTAAAGACATTCTTGATATAGCATAAGGTGTTGAAGGTTCAAAAATAGACTTTTCGTTCAACTCTTTTTTTTGATTTCCATAAACTTCGGGCGTTGTTACATGAATAATTTTTTTGATAAACTTCTTAGATTTCAAAATATTATATAATTTAACCTGAGAAATAATATTAGTAATATACCAGTCTTCAGGGCTAATCCAGCTCTCCGCAACCATTCCCTGAGCCGCATAATTTACAACAATTTTAGGCTTAAATTTTTCAATTAATTTTTCTAATTTATTCAAATCGTAATTTTTATTAATATTTATTTTTTGAAATTTAAAATATTTTTTATAATTCGGAAAATTTTTATAAGCTGCAAAAATTTGACTTTTTTCCTTTGATCTACTTACACCTAAAACTTTTTTCTCTCTCTTAATTAGGTAGTTAATAAAATTAGATCCAGAGAACGAGTTACTTCCTATAATTAAAAATTTATTCACTAAAATAGATTTATTAAAATATTGATTTGAATACCCGTATTTATCATTAATTTAAACTATTTTCTTGACAAAATCTTTCTAATGGTTGAAATAACCTAAATTTTATTACATATTGTAAGTTATTAATTAGAATATCATTTATAATGAAAAATATTAAACACCAAAAAAATGTACTTTTTGGTAAAAACGTCGGTAAACTTGAAAAGTTAGACACAAAATTAAATAAAAAAAAAATATTATTTGTATCTCCATATAGTGGAAAGTTTGCAGCACTAAGCCAATTTCATGCTCCACCTTTGGGCGTAATGAGAGTTGCCAGCTATCTCAATAAAAAAGGTCATGAAGCAGAATATTTCGATCCAAACTTGCATGCATGTAATCAAAAAGGCCCCGATCTTGAACAAATATTAAAAGATACAGAGTGGGACATTGTAGGCTTCTCGCTATTAGATGAGACTTTGCTTGAAGACATAAAAAATATTTATTTAGCTAAAAAGATTAGACCTAATGCACTTTTAGTTGCTGGTGGTGTAGAGGCACAATTTAACTATCAACAGATTTTAGACAAAACACCCTGTAAAATTGTAATTCTTGGTGAGGGAGAAATTCCTATGTTGATGATTGCTAATGATCATAATTATAATGATATACCTGGAATAGTTGTAAAAAATCCTGCTAAAGCTCTTTCACAGGAACTATTTAATGAGGCAACAGATTCTATTCCATGGGAAACAATAAATTACGAAGATTATTGGGCTGTCTATAAAGAAATGTATGGTGATGAGTGGAACAAGGAAATAGAGGATTCTGTTAATACAATTAGAGTTTTTTCTAGAAACAGATGTCCAATTGGATGTAAATATTGCAGCTCAACTTTTCAATTAACTTTAGCCACAGAGGGAAAAGTGCCAGTCATAAGTCAAACAGAAGAAAGTTTGATACACGTAATTAAAAGAATAAAAAATGCACATAAAAATGTGAAAATGATTTACCTTACTGATGATGATTTTATAATTAATAAAAGAAGTGTAATTAGATTTTGTAAACTAGTTGTTGAAAATAAATTAAATGACTTAAAATTCATGGCATTTTCAAGAATTACGGACCTTAATGAAGAGGTAATATCTTGGCTAAAAAAAGCAAATTTTGTTAAATTAAATATTGGAGTAGAAAGTTTTTCTGAAAGAGTTTTAAAGGAAGTTGGAAAAAGATGTCCTGTTGAAGAAATAGATCCTGTCCTTAAATTACTTAAAAAATATAATATCAGACCATTCATGAATATTATTCTTACAACTCCTGAAACTAAAATTGAAGATGTAGAACTCACTGTAGATAGAACACTTGAGTACATAAAGGATCCTTTTTATATGGCAGGTATTATAATTGGAATCCAGCCTCTTAAAGGAACAATTTTTTATGAAGAGTATACAAATTTTAAATCATACATTACTGATATTGAGGGAAGCAGTTTTAAAATTAGAAGAGATGATTATATATGGGCTACAGATCCTAAAGTCAAAAAACTTCAAAAAATTTATTTAGAAACTCAAGCAGACTTTATTAAAAATTATATTCAGGAAAATAATATAAAACACCCAAATCAGGCTGTTCTAGCTCCAGCCCATCTAATATTAGTTAAACAAATTATTGAAGAAATAAAGAATGATACAATAAATTTAGTTACAAGCTCCGATCAAAAATCAGCAGAAGGAGAAGGTAGAAATTTTGCAAACTCACCTTTATATAATGCATATATTGATGGCCAAAACATAACAAAAAAAAGGTCACAAAATACTGCCAGAAAATTTAAAGGTATCAAAATTACAACTGCATAATCTATAGTAGCTATTGTTAAATATTATGAAAGTTAGAATGTTTGATTTAAGAGTAAAAGATAAATTTTTACATAAAAATTTGTTATCTAATTTTAAGAAAATTCTCAAGCATGGAGTTTTTTTTTTCGGACCAGAACTTCATGAATTTGAAAAAAAAATGTCAAAATATCTTGGAGTTAAATACGCTCTGGGAGTAGCATCAGGTAGTAGTGCTTTATATATAGCCCTTAAATCATTAGGTATAAGAAAAGGAGATGAGGTGATTACAACTCCTTTTTCCTGGATAATTACGTCTAACGCAATTGTTGAATGTGGGGCAACACCAGTCTTTTGTGATATCAAGGATGACTATAATATAAACCCAGATTTAATAGAGAGTAAAATAACAAAAAAAACAAAAGCAATTCTTCCGATGCATTGGGGAGGACATATATGTGATATGAAAAGTATTTTGAAAATTGCAAAAAAGTATAATTTATTTGTTGTAGAGGATTCTGCTCAATCTTTCGGGGCCGAATTTGATGGAAAAAAAACTGGTTCTTTTTCTGATGTAGCTGCTTTTAGCATGAATCCAATGAAACCTCTTAACGGTTTTGGTGAAGGTGGCTTGATAGTTACCAACAAAAAAAAATTATATGAAAAAGCTAAGATATTAAGATATGCGGGAACAACTTCTGACCCAAAAAAAATAATTACCAACAATTGTTTAGAAGTTTCTTTAAATCACAAGATGGATACCGTTAATGCTTCCATGCTTTTAGCATCTTTAAAAAATTTTAAGAAAAAAAGAAAAAAATTATCATTAATAAAAAGATATTATGAAAAAAATCTTAGTAAGAAAATATTACTACAAAAATTTCACAAAAAAGAGAAGCCTGGGCTTTATGCTTTTCCTATTCAGGTTAAATCAAGAGATAGAATTAAAAAATTTCTTGAAAGTAAAAATATTGAAACAAAGATATGGAATAGCCCTCTTATTTGTGACAGTCCTGCTTATAAAAAATATAAAAAAGATAAATTACCCATAGCTCGCAAAGTTTTATCTAAAACTCTTAACATACCTTTTCATGAAAATATGACTAACGATCAAATTAAATTTGTTGTAGATCAATTAAACTTATCAATTAAAAAGTTTAATTAAGATGAAAACAGTTACAGATAATTTCATAAAAGATTTAATAAATTCTGGTGTAACCACTTTTTTTGGAGTTCAGGGAGGCGCCTGTGCAAGAATAATAGAGTCTATTGTAAAAAATAAAGGTAATTTTATTCCAGTTTTAAATGAGCAATCTGCAGGTTACTTTGCACATGGTTATTACAAAGCAAACAGAAAAGTAGCTGGCTTAGTATTTACAACAGGTCCTGGGCTTACTAATGGATTATCTGGTATCGCGGCATGCTTTTATGATAACGTTCCACTTATAGTTTTAGTGGGACAAGTAGTAAAAAAACTCAATATAGCAAACAAAACAAATACAAAAATGGTTGGATTTCAGGAGGTCCAACACCTTAAGGTGTGTGAAACAATTTCAGATTACAGGTACAAATTTGACAATGCTCAAAAATACTTAATTCAAAGAAAAAATATTGTACATAATGTTAAGGATAAAGTTCAAATCGTTGAAATTTTAGATGATGTTCAAAGAGAATTAGTTAAAGTTAAACTAACAAAAATTAAGAGTAAAATTAATTTTAAAAAAAATTCAAAGGCAAAATTGCTTTCAATTCAAGATGATCTTAAAAAATCAAATAACCCCCTAATTATTCTTGGAAATGGTGTATTTAATATTAAAAATAGAAAAAAATTAGTTAGTCTAATTAATAATTCAAAAATCAATTATTGTGCAACCTGGGGAGGGCAACATATCCAATCAATCTTATCTAATAGAAATAACTATAAAGGTTTATTTGGAAATCATAGCCCAGGAATAGTTAATGATATGATAAAAAAAACAGATTTGATAATAAGTTTAGGTTGTTCTTTACTTCAACATCAAGCAGGAAAAAATTATGATAATTTTGCTCCCAATGCTAAAATTTATTTTATTAATAATAATCTCGAAGATTGCAAAAGAGCAAAAATTCAATTTGGAAAAAGATTAAAATATTTTAATGTCGATATTGATGAGATTTATAATCTCTTTAAATTTAAATATAATTCTTTAGTAAATAAAATATCTCATAATAAAATTAATAATAATTATCCAGTAAATTTATTCGTTGAAATTTTAAAATATGCTAAAAAGAACAATAGTATAGTATTTTCAGATGCAGGCGCAACATTAAGCTGGACTTTTCAGGGAGCCAATGAGCTCAAAAACTGTCCTCCAGTATATACTGCTTTTAATCTTCATGCTATGGGTTACGCAAATTGTGCAGCTGTTGGTGCAAAAATATCTAATAAGAAAAAAAATATTTTGTGTATAATTGGTGATGGAAGTTTACCGATGAATGTTCAAGAACTTTCTTGGACTAAAAGATATCCTATAAAATTAATAATTATTGACAATGAAGGCTATGGGATAATAAGACAAACACAACAAGATTTTTATAAATCTGTTTATTATGGATCTGATTTTAAAAACAAAAAATCTAGTCTTCCAAAATTTAATATACCTAAAATTCTAAATTCTTATGGCATTCCATGTAAAAATGTAACTAAATATGAGCACCTCATTAAATCTCTTAATTGGTTACATAAATCAAATTACTCAAAAGCTTTAATATTGAAAATTAATTATAAAGCAAGAGTTCAGAATTAATGAAGCAAAAGAAAATAAATTCCAAATTTTTAATTTTAGAAAAAAAAAATAAACTCAAATTTGTGAATACAATTTTGCCAAAACCAAAAAAAAATCAATTACTAGTTAAGATTTTATATACCAGTATTTGTGCAAGCCAAATAATGGAATATAAAGGATTGAGAGGTTATGATAAATGGCTACCCCATGCATTCGGTCACGAAGCTGTTGGGATTATTGTTTCAATCGGCAAAAATATAAAAAAATTTAAAGTAAAACAAAAGATAATTTTAAGCTGGATAAGAAAAAAAGGTAGTGAAGTTTCGGGTAAAATTATGTATGGAAAAAAAAATCATTTTAATTATGGACCAATTACAACCTTTTCTTCGTATACATTAGTTTCACAAAATAGTGCTTTTCCAATTCCTAAAAATATCAAAATTAAAAGTGCAAGCTTATTTGGATGTGCTATTCCAACAGGTATGGGAATGGTGCTGAATGAAGCTAAACCTAAAAAAAAGAATAGATGTGCTATAATAGGATTTGGGGGCGTTGGTGTTTTTGTATTATTTGCCCTAAAATTTTTAAAGATCACAAATATTACCGTAATTGATACTAACGACAATAAATTAAGAATAGCTAAGTATTATGGAATTAAAAATTTGATAAATCCAAAAAAAAATAAAAAAATATACGGGAATTTTGATTTCATATTTGAATCTACAGGACAGTCAAAATCTATAGAAAACTCAATAAAATTATTAAAAAATTCTGGCAAAATTTTCTTTGCAAGCCATCCGGCAAAAAATCAAAAAATAAATTTGGATCCACATGAATTAATTAAAGGAAAAAAAATTTATGGAAGTTGGGGAGGAAAATCAAATTTAAGAAGAGATATACCAAGATTTAATAAAATATTAAGTAATATGAAAATAAATATTGATAAATTTTGTAGTTATCACAGTTTTGACAAAATCATTGATTTAATTAAGAATTTTAACAACTCTAATAACACAAGATCTATAATTAAAATGTGAATCTAAATATGAAAAAAAAAATTTCATTTATTTCTGGTAATTTTAACATATTACATCCTGGTCACTTAAGACTTTTGGGTTTTGCAAAAAGTATTTCTGATAAACTTATAGTTGGAGTAAATAGCAATAAAATAGCTGGAATTAATGCAAGCGTGGATGAAAAACTAAGATTAGAAACAGTAAAATCATGCTCATATGTAGATGAAGCTATTCTTATAAAGAAATCTCTTAAAACAGTCCTGTTAAACTTAAAACCAAATATTATCGTAAAAGGAAATGAGTACAAGGATTTAGAGAATGAGGAAAGCAAGATAATAAAAAAAATAAATGCAAAATTGGTTTTTAGTTCAGGTGATGCATTATTTTCATCAAAAGATTTAATTGAGGAAAATCTTCAATTTCCTATTTCAAAAAATTATTCACTTCCAAAAGAATTTTTGAAAAATCATAAAATAAAATTAGAAAAATTGGTTGATTATATCAAAAAGATTAAAAGTTTAAATGTTGCTGTGATAGGAGATTTAATAATAGATGAATATATTAATTGTGACCCTCTCGGGATGTCACAAGAAGACTCAACAGTTGTTGTAAAAGAGGTCAATAAAAAATCCTATGTTGGAGGCGCTGGTATAGTTGCCTTACATGCCTCAAGCATTGGTAGTAAAGTTGATTTTTATTCAGTAGTAGGAAAAGATAGTTACGCAAAGTTTGCAAAAAATAAATTAAAAGGAAAGCATTTAAATGCTTATTTATATACCGATCCTATAAGACCAACTTCTTTAAAAAAAAGATATAAAACTGATGACAAAACTATGCTTCGAGTAAGTAAACTATATCAAAATTCTATCTCAAAAAAATTGCAAGATATTATTTTCAACAAATTAAAAAGAAATATAAAATTTTATGATGCTATAATTTTCTCTGATTTCAATTATGGTTGTTTACCACAAGATTTAGTAAAAAAAATAATCAAACTTGCAAATAAACATAATGTAATGATGACTGCAGATAGCCAATCATCATCTCAATTTGGAAATATATCTAGATTTAAAGGAATGAAATTAATTTCACCAACTGAAAGAGAGGCTCGAATTGCCTGCAGAAATAATGAAGATGGATTAATAGGTTTAACAGAGAAATTAAGAGAAGAGTCTAGGGCGACAAACATATTTATTAAATTAGGATCTGAGGGAATATTGATTGATACTTTTAAAAATACACAACACGTTACAGACAGAATACCAAAATTAAATAATTTTCCAGTTGATGTAATTGGTGCTGGTGATGCACTATTAGCAACAAGCTCACTCTTGTTGGCAGCAGGTGCAAATATTTGGGAGTCTTCATTACTTGGATCTATTTCAGCTGCAATTCAAGTTAGCAAAAGAGGCAATACACCAATTAAGAATGAGGAAATTATTAAAAATTTAAAATAATGAAAGCCTTAATTTTAGCTGCAGGATATGGCAAGCGTTTGATGCCATTAACTAAACATACGCCAAAATGCTTAACAAAAATAAATAAACAACAAACCATAATTGATTTTTGGATAGAGAAAATTAACAAAATTGGGATTAAAGATATTCTAATAAATACTCATTATCTTAACAGGTCAGTTAACAATCATATAAAAAAAAAAAAATTTATAAATAATATAAAGATTACCTATGAAAAAAAGCTTTTAGGAACCGCCGGAACATTACTCAGAAATAAAAGCTTTTTTTCAAATCAAAAGGGGCTTTTACTTCATGCTGATAACTATGTAGATATTAATTTAAATTCTTTGATAAAAGCACATAATTTGAGACCTAAAAGTTGCACATTAACAATGCTTACTTTTAATTCTAAAGATCCTAAAAACGTAGGAATAGTAAAAACTGATAAAAAAAATCGTCTAAAGAAATATTATGAAAAGTGTTCCAATAAGCCCGGAAAGGCAAATGGCGCTATTTATGTTTTAGATCAAAAATTTATAAGTCAAATTAATAGTAAAAACTTTAGAAATAAAGATTTTTCAAAGGATATTATTCCTATTTATAAAAAAAAAATATTTTGCTTTCATACAAACAAATTTTTTATAGATATTGGAAATAAAAAAAATATCAAAATTTTACGAAAGAGATTAAGCAAGAATGAAAAAAAAAACTAAGTTTCTTTTGAATTATTTAAAGTTATTTACACATACACTATTATTTACTTTTTTTTTTATTTTAAATATTAAAAAAATTTTAGAATGTAAAACTATTTTTTTTTTTAGAAACAAAAGATATTTTGTAGGTAATGGTTTTGGACATTATACATGGACATCTTTTTATTTACTCGCGCTTAAAATTGATGAAGTATTTATTGTTGATTTTTACAATAAATTTAACCAAAAAATTTATACCTTTTTTAATTTTAAATCTGGTAAGTATACTCTTCACAAAAAAAAATACCTCCAATTAGACAAAAAAAGTAATCTATTATTTTATTATTTTTGCGAAAATATTTTTAGATTATTTAACAAAAAAATAATCAATTCAACTGATGATCTTTATTTTTTTAATGATGATCAGAAAAAGTTTTTTTTTAATAAATATATGACATTAAAAAACATTAAAAAAAATACATTTTATAGAGCAGCATTATCAAAATATGAGATGTGGAACAATTTTGTATTTTTTGAAAATAAAAATTATGAATTAGAAAAAGATATTAATTTAGATTATTTGAAATGGACTAATAAAAGATTAAACTTAAGCTATAGTCTAGGTAAAAATTTGGTATTTTATAGGCGCCTAAGAAATTTTTCTAAAGATTATGTTAAAAAAAAAGGTCAGAAAGATCAAAAATCAGGTTCAATGGACATTCAATATTATGAAAAAATTTTTAATTTCTTAAAAGACAACAAATATAATGTTTTCGTAGTTGGGGATTTTACTAATGATGAAATTTCAATTATTAAAGAAAAATACAAATTTAATATTCCAGAAAGAAAAAATGATTATTCTGATTTTTATATAAATGCTATAGCTAATTGTGATTATTTTATTGGTGACTCTGGTGGTGCAGCGGATCTAGCAATTTTGTTAAAAAAAAAAGTTTTACTAATAAATTTTGCTACTATTGGTGAAATACTCCCAAATACAATTATTTTTCCAAAAAAATTTATCAAAGATAATGATAATAAACGGATTGAAATGACTATAAATGAAGCTCAAAGGTACAATTTAACCAATAACTTTGATAAATTAAAATTAGATTGTTCTTTAGAATTAGTTGAGTCAGAACAATTGTTACCCGTTATCAGAAATTTTTTAAATAATTACAATAATTTGATGGTAAATCACTTCCCTGATCCTTTGACTTTAGATATGGAAAAATATAACTGTTTTTTTGTAAAGGAGTGGTTAAATAATCAATAAAATGAAAGAATTAATTTCATCATTAAAAATATTACACTCTCTGACAAAAAATAATGTAAAATTATTTTTTATTTTTCTTGTCTCGCTGTTTGAAACTTTTTTAGATATAGTATTTTTCTACACTTTTTATAGAATAATTAATATTTTATTAGTGGAGAAGTCTCAATTTTTAGCTTTTACATTTTTAGGAGGAGAATATTTTATTTCGTTTAAAATATTATTAAGCATTCTCGGTATTTTTTTTATAATAAGATCTTTGGTTACATACTGGATAAATATTTTCATTTTTAGAAAAGCTTTTTTATTTTATAAAGAAATATGTGCACATTTTTATAAAGTATTTCTTTTATCACCAAGACATAAAATCGATTTGATAGAAGATCATGAAATACTTACTTTTTTTTTAACAGATCTAAGAAGAACGATTACAGGGTGTTTTCCATCAATGTTACTTTTATTAAGATCACTAATTTTAATCTTTGCACTTGTTTGTTATCTAATAATTACAAACTCTCAAAATATTTTTGTTATTTTTTCTATAATTTTCTCTGTTTTGATTTTTTTATTTATATTTAAAAATGATATTTTTATTAGAACTTCTGAAAAATTACGTGAATATAATATATCTATGAATAAATTTGGTCCGTTTGTTTTAAAATTTTTTAAAGAAATTAGAATATTTAATAAAGAAAAATTATTTTTTGAAAAATTTAAAGACACTGTTTCAAAATTAGTTAAGATGGATATGGTTTCAAAAAAAATTAATTTTGGTTTAAAAACATTTATAGAAATAAGCTTTTTTTTTATAACCATACTTTATTTTGTATATTTGGTAAATTTTAAAAATATAGATAATTCTATAGTAATATTTGCAAATCTATTTGCAGTAATGATAAGAGTTATACCAGTATTTAACACAATTTTAAGAAGTTACTCCGACGTTAAGATAAGAAGAGCAAACATTATTAAAACAGAAAATTATCTTAATAAATTTCCAATTTCTTTGTCTAAAGAAATCTTTGAGAATACAGATATAAAGAAATTTAAAATTAATAAATTTGAAATAAAGAATTTAAATTTTAAAAATAGAAATGATAAAGAGATATTTAAAGATTGTTTTTTTAAATTTAATGAGAACGATAAAATTCTTATAAGAGGGCCTTCAGGATCTGGCAAGACAACTCTACTTGATATATTTTCTGGGATAAATAATGAATATCAAGGCAATATATATCTAAATGATGAATTGATATCTAAAAAAGAAATATCAAAAATTTTGAAAAATGCAGTTGGTTATGTTTCTCAACCATCTTACTTAATGCCGGGAACTATTAAAGAAAATATAACACTTACTTTTGATGATAAACTTATAGATAAGGATAAATTAGATATTGCTTTGCAAAAATCTGGATTAGACAAACAACTTTCAAAATTTTCAAACGGTATTGAAACTTATTTGACATCACCAATGCAAAATATATCAGAAGGTCAAAAACAACGAATATTTATTTCAAGATGTATATATTATGATAGAAATATTATTCTTTTTGATGAAGCAACATCGGGTCTTGATAATGAAAGTGAAAAAATGATTTTTAAAACTTTATTAAATCAAAATGGATTAACAATTATTGTGGTATCTCATAATATTGATAGATTACCAGAGTTTAATTATGCTTACAAAATTCAAAATAAAGAAATTTTAAGTGAATAAATATAAGAAAATTATAGCTATAATTTGTGCAAGAAAAAATTCAAAGAGTTTAAAAAACAAAAATTTAAAAAAATTAAATGGGAAACCACTAATTTTTCACACTATAAAAGCTGCAAAAAATACAAAAAAAATAAAAGATATTTATGTAAGTACTGACTCAATAAAAATAGCACAAACTGCGAAAAAATTTGGTGCAAAAGTACCCTTTTTAAGACCTAAAAAATTAGCCACAGATATTACAAAAACAGATGATGTTTTAAGGCATGCGTTGTTAAAGATTGAGAATAAAAATAATGAAAAAATAGATTACGTTGTATATTTACAAGTTACTGAGCCTTTAAGACCAAAAAATATTATTACTAAATGTATCAATAAAATTTTAAGCCATAAACTTGATACAGTTTTTGCTGCGAAACCATACAAAAAAAATATTTGGTTTCATGAAAAGAAAAAAATTAAAAGATTAAATTATTTTGAAGAACATGGGTTACCAAGACAAAAAAAGAAATTGTTATTTAGGGAAGATACTGGCGTTGCCTGTGTAAGCAAAGCTAAAATAATTAGAACAGGAAAAAGAATTGGGAAAAAAGTTGGAATTGTATCTTATAATCATGACTTTGATTATATTGATATACATAATAAAAATGATTTGTTGATTACAAATTATATATTAAAAAATAAATTATTTAAAAATTTTTAAACTTCCAAATAGATTATTTAACTTTACTTTTCAGATCTTCATATCCATGTATCGTTTTATTATTCTGGTTATAATTTTTTAAATCTCTTTCCATTTCTGATCTTGAAAAAGTTTTCTCATTTTTAATTTTTTTTTGTATCAAAATAATTGTTTTTGAAAAAAAAATTTTTCCAATATCTATTTTATCATTTAATTTTTCTTTATGTTCTTGTAATAAAGTATAAGAATTAACAGCATGTGTTATTTCTGAAAAATAAGTTACATTATTTTTTTCTATACTTAAATCTGGGTCACCAAATAATGATGTTTCATATGAACCAGCAACATCTTCTATAATATATATACCACCATCATTTAAATATTTGAATAATGTATTAAATGATATTCTTTGATGATTTGCAAAATGACTTCCATCATCAATTATTATATCAAACATTCCAAAGTTTTTTCCTACAGCATCTAATTCTTCAATATTCCCTTGATCAAGGATTATTGTTTTAAGGTTTTTAAAATCAATAAATGATTTATCGATTATATCAGCTCCATAGATTTTAGAATTAGTAAAAAAACCTTGCCAACAGAGCAATGACTCACCACCTCGATAATCTAAATTATGACCTCCTATACCTATTTCCAAAATTTTTTTTACTTTTTTTTTATTAATCAAGATATCTAAAGTATTGTAAATGTCATTGTATTCGTCACCTTTTTTTGCTCCAGATAGTTTTATAAAAGATGAAAGCTTAAAATTGAAAAAAAAATTAATGAATCTTAAACGATAGTATATTGAATATTTTTTTATATTAAATCTTATTTTTTTAATCATTACACTTATCTCAATTATATTTTTTTTTAATATAACAGACAGTATTTTGATTATAATTTTTTTCATTTAAATTTATATTTTATTAAACAAATCTATGAATTTTATTAATTTTTTTTTTGATCATTTTAAAACAATAATATAAAGATATATTTTATTAAACAAATTTAATTAAAAAAGTATGTTGGTAAATATTGGAAAACACATCAATGAATTAAATCATAAACTTGGTATAATATTTTTTAATAATGATAATCTTTTTACTTATAATTTGTATAATTTTTACTCAGATTTTAAAAAGAGCAAAAGATCAAAAAAAACAGATTGGGTAAATAACTTTCATAATAAAGGCTATGTCGAACTTTGTAAAATTCCTGAAAAGGATGTTTTTGATTTGAGTAAAGAAATAGAAATGCAGCAACCCAAAGATAATGATATGCATAGGTATGACTTTCAAATTACTAATACCATTAAAGAGTTAATTGATAGAATAATTAAAAAAAACATTTCACCTTATTTTGATATTTTAGAAAAATATTATAATTCGAGTTTATATATTTCGAATTGTAATTTGAGACGGACATATGGATTTACAAAAATAGAAAATTCACCAAAAGAATTTTATGCTGAAAATTGGCATTGTGATACTTATATAAATAATTTTTTTAAAATTTTTATTAATATTTCAGATATTAAAGACATCGATGGACCAACAAACATACTTTCAAAAAAAGAAACAAAAAAATTTGTTAGAGCAAATAATTATTTAAATAGAAAATCTTATAATCAAAATTCAAATGATGATATTTTTTTTAATGTTGGTAAAAGAGGAAAAGTTTTGATTTGTAATACCACACAATGTCTTCATCGTGCTGGGATACCGGAAGAAGGTTCATTCAGAGATCTCCTTATAATCTCAGTTTTAGCAATACCACAATTAAAACAAGATATTATGTATCTTGGAAATAAATACCCTGAATTGGTTTGGAGTAATGAAAAAAAAAATTTAAGCACTTTAGCAAAAAAATATTCTAAACCTGTTGGTGTTATAAACTTAATTAAAAAATTCAAAAATTGTTGAATCAAAAATAAATTAATTTTTTATATGAAGAAAAAAAATTATTATATTATTTATGAGATTGAAAATCGAGATTTTGTTCAGAGAATGCTTATAAGTTTAGACTTAGCAAAAAGCGGCAACAGAGTGTTTTTAGTATCAAAATATTTTTTTTATAAAAATTTAAATTATTTCCCTGTAGGAATGGTATTGGAAAAAGGAATAACAAATGATGAGGAAAAAAATTATTCAAAGATTTTAGATAGAGGTTACCTGTTATCTGTAATAGATGAAGAGGGAGCAAGATATTATGATAATGAGCCAGAATTCTTAAATATTAGAATAAGCAAGAAAACTTCAAAAAAAATATCCCATTTTTTTTGCTGGGGTATGAGACAAAAAAAGAAAATTAATCACATTATAAAAAGAAATATAATTGTATCAGGGACACCAAAATATGATCTTTATAATTTAAAAAAAATTTTTAAAGATAAGCTTGATATAATTAAAAAAATTGGCCCATATATATTGATTTCATCTAATTTTACATATGCAACATGGAACGATAAAGATTTTAAAAAAAAAATTAGCTCATTAAAAAATTATCAAAATAAACATTCTTCTTATTGGGATAATTACAAAAAAAAATATAAGTTTAAGAAATCAGTCTTAAAATTTTTTATCAAAGATTTAATAAAAGTATCTAAAAAATTAAAGAAAATGAATTTTATATTGAGACCTCATCCAAACGATAATCAGACTTTTTGGAATAAAAAATTTAATAATATAAGTAATATTAAAGTAAATTCAGATTTTTCTATTGAGCCCTGGATTATTAATTGTGATGCACTGATAAATAATAACTGTACAACTACCTTGGATGCATTAATTAATAAAAAAAAAGTTATTAACTACAATAAGATAAAAAGAAAAGGCGAAAGTTTTTTTTTTTAATAAATATACACATAATGCGAGATCATATAATGATTTAATAAAATCGTTAAAAAAAGATTATAAGATGAATAATAATAATTATAAAAAATTAATTTCATATTTAAAGAGTTATATAAATTACGACTCTAATACAAATAGTTACAAAAAAATTTCTGAAAATCTCAATAATTGTAAATTTAATAAAAAAGAATTTTCATCAATTAATAAAAAAATTCTCTCAGCAAAATTTTTAATGAATAAAACATTTAATTTGATGAGAAAAAAAAGTGTAAACAAAAAAATAATTAACAGAAGCCCAATTTACTATTACAAAATTAAAAAAAATATCGAAAAAATTTATCCTAAATATAGCTCAATAAATTTTAAGTCAGTTAATAATCAACTATATACTTTTGAAAGCTAGATATTAAAAATATGAGATTTAAATCTCAAAATAAAATATATAATGTTTTAAAAGATCTTAATCTTATAAAAGATGAAAATCTTTATTTATTCCATAACAGAACAAGAGATAAGAAAAAATTAAATTCTTATAAGGACAAAAAAACAAAAATCATTTTTTTGGAAAAAACCAAAAATAAAGATTATTACTTAGAAAAAAAAACAAATAAGAAAAAAATTAATATAATAAAAACTGCTGATGGTCTTTACAAAAGAAAAAAACCTCTAGATAGTATTAGGAGATATAAAAGTTTTAAAAAATTTATTAAAAATAAAATAATTCTTGATTTTGGCTGTGGAAACGGTGATTTTGTAAATTTGTCAAGAAAAATTTCTAAAAAATCTTATGGCGTAGATCCAGATTCTTTAAAATTTAGAAATAAGATAAATGAAGAAGATAATTTTTTTTTCGATTTAAAAACTTGTTTTGATCTTAATTTAAGCTTCGATACTATATTTATGTTTCATGTATTAGAACATTTAGATAACCCATTAGAAATATTAAGAAAATTAAACAAATTATTAAAAAAAAATGGATCTATTATTATTGAAGTTCCACACGTAGAAGACGTCTTAATTAATTCTAATTTACCATCTTATAAAAATTTTTTTTTATGGTCTGAGCATTTAATGACACATACCAAAAATTCATTATTTAAATTTTTAAGATTCTCAGGATATAAAAAAAATAAAATAATCTTTTATCAAAGATATTCTTTAAAAAATCATTTAGGATGGTTTATATTTGGATTACCTGGTAAAGAGGATTTTTTTAAAAATGTAATAACAAAAAAACAAGAGACTAAATATAAAGAATTACTAAAAAAATATTCAAAAACTGATACTTTAATTGCTATTGGCAGAAAATAAATTAACTTAGTCAATTTAGAAATTTGTTATAAACATAAATAAGACATTTTTATTAAGTATCAAATTTTTAATTATTGCTTTAAATATAAAATGAAGATTTTTTTACGTTATATCAAAAAATACCTTTTAGAAATATTTGAATATATATTTATTAAAACTAATAGATATTTTAATATACAATTTATACCTGATATAGAAAAAAGTATAAACATAGAAACGACATCAATTTGCAATCTTGGTTGTAAATTTTGTGGATATCATAAGCGGGATCTTTCTATGCACCCCTTAAAAACTATGTCTAAAGAAAATTTTGTTAATTTGGTAAATCAATCTGCTGATTTTGGATATAGAAATATTGGATTATCTCCAACTACAGGAGATGTTTTTATGGATAAATCTTTTTTTGAGAAGGTAAAATATATTGATGAACATGATAAGTTAGAGGGCTTTTATTTTTATACAAATTTTATACCAATAAAAACAAATGATATTGAAAAATTATTTGAATTGAAGAAATTAAATTTTTTAGGAATAAGCATTTATGGGCATGATCAAAAAACTTTTATTACTTTTGCTGACTCTTCAAATAATGCTTATGAGATTCTTATTAAAAATTTGAAAAAGTTAAATCTTCTAATAAGTGAAAAAAAATTTGATTTTAAGATTTTAATTGGTCACAGAACAGAAAAAAATTTTGATATAAACTTATTAGATTCAAAAAGTGAACTTGTTACTGAAATCCAAAAATTAATAAAGAATAAAAATGTAAATTATGAATACACATCTGATTATAATAATTGGGGTGGTATGATAAATGATAAAGATGTTAAAAATCTTAATATCAATTTTAATAAAAGACCTTTTAAAAAAAATGGATCATGTTCATTAATTTATTCAAGAATGATAATTGGTTCAAATGGTGAATTAAATGCATGTGCATGTAGAGACGCAAATTATACTCTAAGTATTGGTAATGTATTCAAAGATAATTTAAAAAAAATTATATCATCAAATAATAAAAAATATCTTGAACTAATTGATAGACAAGAAAAAAATGATTTTCCAGATGTTTGTAAAAGTTGTGATTTTTACTCAAGCATTTATAGCTATAAACATAAAACAGGTTTTACTAAAAATGATAAAAAATTTATAAATTTAAAAAAATATAAAGAAATATTGAAAGCAAGAGAAAATGAAGAAAAATTATCATAAGTATAAGATTTATTTTAAAAGTTTTAAAAAATTAATTGATAAATTTGATATATCTTTAATTACAAAAGTTGAAAAAGAATTAGAAAAATTTAAGAATTCAAATAAAAAAGTATTTATTTTTGGAAATGGAGGTAGTGCATCTATCTCATCACATGTTTCGACTGATTTAATTAAAATATGTAAAATTAAAGCAGTAACGTTAAATGAATCAAATTTTATAACTTGTTTTGCTAATGATTATGGATATGAAAATTGGGTTAAAGAGGCTTTGAAAGCTCATTCCGAGAAAAACGATTTAGTGATTTTGATAAGTAGTAGTGGTGAATCTAAGAATATGATAAATGCAGCAAAGTATTGCAGAGGAAGACTTAGGCTTATTACTTTAACAGGATTTAAAAAAAATAACAGATTAAGTAAAATTGGAAACATTAATTTATGGATAGATTCAAAAAAATATAATTACGTAGAAAATATGCATCAATTAATTCTTCTTAGTGTCGTTGATAATTTAAAAAAATGATTTTTAAAAAATTAGATAAGATATATTTAGTTGCTGAAATTGGATGGAATTTTCTTGGTAATATTAGCTTAGCTAAAAAAATGATTTTTTCTGCAAAAAAAAATGGAGCGGATGCCGTTAAATTTCAGATATGGGATCCAAAATATTTAAAAAAAGGTACTTGGGATAATGACGGAAGAAAAAAAATTTACGAAAAAGCTTTCTTAGATTTGAAAAAATATAAGGATATTAAAAAATATTGTAAAAAAATTAAAATAGATTGTTTTGCATCTGCATTTACGCTTAGAGGTGTCAAACTTCTTAAGGAAAGTGGTGATAAAATTATTAAAATTCCATCTCATGAAGCATACAATACAAAATTAATTAATTTTTCATTAAAAAAATTTTCACTAGTTTTTATTTCTGTAGGTGCGTTAAACTTTCAAGAATTGAAAAAAATTACAAAATATAGAAATATTAAAAGATTAATACCTCTTCATTGTGTAAGTAGTTATCCATTATCTCAAGAAAATTGTAATTTTTTAAAATTTGATTATTTAAAAGAAAATTTTAAAAAAGTAGGATATTCAGGACACTTTTCAGGAATAGAAGATGCTATCCATGCTATCTCAAGAGGAGCCATGATAGTTGAAAAACATTTTACTATAAATAAAAAGTTGCCAGGTAGAGATAATAAGTTTGCTATTTTACCAAAACAATTAAAATTAATAAGAAGATGGATTGATATTACTAAAAAATTTAATTTGTCTAAAGGTCTTGGTTTGCAAAAAAGTGAAATAGATATTTACAAAAACTATAGAGGAAGATGGGGTGAATAATTATAAATTTAAAGCTTCAATAATTATCAGAGGAAAAAACGAGTCTAGATGGCTAAAAATTTTATTTAAGGAGTTAAAAAAGCAAAGTTTCAAAAATTTTGAGATTATATTTTGTGATAACGGAAGTCGAGATAATACTAAAGAAATTTTAAAATTTTATAATATAAAGAAAATAATTACTCTTCATAGTTATAAACCTGGAATGGCATTAAATAAATCTTTAAAAGTAGCACAGGGAGAATATATTGTTTTTCTTTCTTCACACTGTATACCAGCTCACAACGAATGGCTGAAAAATTTTATAAATTTCATTGAAAAAAATAATCAAATTTCAGCAGCCTATGGAAAACAAATTCCACTGCCTGGATCGAACAGTCAAAATGCCTTAGATATGAGTATTTTGTTTCGTAATGAGGACGTTATTCACAAACGAGATCCATATATTAGTAATGCTAATTCAATCTACAGATCAAAAATTATTAAAAAATTTAAGTTTGATAGAAAGATTAATAATATAGAGGATCGAATTTGGGCAAATGCTGAGATTAAGCGAGGAGGCTTTATAGGCTATACTGCAAAATCAACTGTTTATCATTTACATGGTGTTCATCAGCATTTAGATAGTACTAACAGATCAGCTAATACAATAAAAATATTGAACAAAGATTTCCAATTATATTGGAAAAAGTGTCAATTTTTAAAGATTGATTATTTCTCTTATATTTTAATTGTAAATGCAAGAAGGGAAAAAAATAAAAATAAACTTTTGAAAAAAATTAAAACTCTTTTCTCAAATTCCTATTTAAAAAAACTTAAGATTAAAAAGATATTTGTAATTACAGATTTAAAGATTAAATTTAAAAAGAATATTAATAAAATTATATCTACAAATTCTCTTAAGAAAGATTTAAATTATATGTATAAGAAACATATAAGAAAAGAAATTGATGTAAATTATGCTATATCATTAAATACATCTTCAAAATGGGATTTTAAAAAAATTTTTAATCTTATTAATGAAACAATTTATTTGTCAAAACCGTCAGGAGTGTTTTTTGAGGAATACACTGGAAATTTTATTATTGAGTTTCCAAAAAATAATGAACTCAACACTTTTAAAAGTGTTGAACTTATTGAAAAATCTCATAAACCAAAAATAAAACTAATGAAGTGGGCGGAGGGATGTTTATTTGATATAGATTATATGAGAGAAGGTAAATACATAGACAATGAGTCTTATTTAAAAGAAAAATAATTATTTTTTTGGTAAGATATGTCCTCTTATATGATCACATCCATTACAAGCATCTATTAAATATGCTTGCTTATTTTCGTGCAGATTTCTAGACTCTTTTAATTTGTCTCCATTCCATATGTTCGTTAAAGATTTGTTTTCGTCATTAATTTTTCCTAAGGTTAATCTTTTACCAGCATCTCTACAGCATGCTGTAACCTCACCAGTTGCATTTATAGTTAATCTTTGCCACAGAGCTGGACATGAATAAGATTTATTCTCTTTTTTAAATTCTGTGTATCTATCAGTTTTATCCAATCCATCTTGGTTTCTATAATCAGTATATGTTACTTCATCAGCATATGGTCCCCAAAATTTTTCAAACTTATTAGCCTCATGATCATTTTCTTTCATTCTTACCATACTCACTCTGATTACAGGTTTATAATTGCACATTTTTTCTCGAATCGTGTGAAACATTCTCACATTTTTGATTGTATCTTCAAAATTTGCACCGATTCTTATTTTTTCATAAATTTCTTTAGTTATAGAATCTAAAGAAAATATAATTCTATCTAAGCCAGAATTTATTATTCTCTCAGCTAAAATTTCATCCATAACTGTTCCATTTGTATGCAACATAACATCTAAGACACCTTTTGATTTTGCGTACTCAATCATTTCAACTAATTTTTTGTTAAAAAATGACTCACCAAAATTATTAAGATTAATCGCTTTTAAACCTTTTTCAGTTCCTTCATCAATAATCTTTTTAAATGTTTCAAACTTCATCATTTTGTTTTTCCATTCACCTAAAGCTACTCTGTGAGTTCTAGGACACATTGGGCATGCTAAGTTGCAATAAGAAGTAACTTCAATATCCAGATGAAGTGGAAACTCGGTTTCTACATGCTTAACAGCTGTGTCTCGCCATAATCTTCTATATTCTTTATAATCAGGTAAATTTCTATATTTTGCGTTAATATTTTTTTTTACAATTTTGTAATGGGAATACAATCCGTTTAATTCATCATCATTTTCTTCATTATAATTTTCTGCAAATTTTAACTGAATATTATCCAGCTTTTTTGGAATTTTCATTTCTTTATCCAAAGAAACATAATGTTTGAAACTATTTGATTTCATAATTTAATAATATACTTATATAGCATTAAAAAAGGTTAAATCAACTTTATATAGAATATTGAATAAATGGGATCATTAAAAAAACAAGCAATGTTGATAGTAGTAGTACTAATTGTATTTTTCTTATTAATAAAGATATCAATATCAGTAATTCAAAATTCTATTTTGAACATTCTTAAATCTGAGAGATTCCATATTTTTTTGATTAACCAAATAGAATATCACTTAATTACTTACGCTAACTCAATTGAAAAATATGAGGATAAAAAAATTGTAATTAAAGACAGCTTAAAGAAAATTTTAATTGAGTGGAAACCAATTTTTGAACAATTGGAAGAAGAAGTTAACAATTGATTAAGGAAAAATATTTTTTATTAACAATATCAATTGGTATTATTTCAACAATTTTAACAAGTTATTATTCTCAATTTCATTATGACGGACATCATTATGGTTTAGTTTTTGATAATTCTTTTGATATATTAAACGGAAAAAAACCATTTGAAGAAATTTTTCTTTTATATGGAATAGGAACTGTTCTAGTTCATTCGATTGCACTCAAAATTTTTGGGGAATACATACATTCACTTATTTTTTTTACATCAATAATTTATTCATTATCTTTAGTATCAATTTTTTTCTTATCAAAAAAATTTATAACAAAAAAAAGTAGTTTTTATTTAATTTTATCAATTTTTCTTATTCATCCAATGCCAGAATATCCTTGGACTAATTATATAATTTTTTTTCTTCTAACCACTGGTCTAACATTTTTATTTTCTCAAAAAAAATTTGGGTTTTTAATTGGATCTTTATTAATAGGTTTTTGTGTATTGTTTAGGCAAGAAATATTAATCTATATATTTATATTATTTTTATTTATTTTTTTCATAAAAATATTTAACAAAGAAATAAAATTTAATATTTTTCTCTTTTTATTTTCGAGTTTAGTGCCATTAATAATATTTGTATTTTACCTTTATATTTTTCAATTATTTGAAATTTATAAAAATTACTATTTGTTACCACAAATTTTTTTAGAATTTAAAAATGAAAATCTTTTTGATTTATTTGCAAGATTTTTGAAATATTTATTTATACCTAATCTAAGTAAAATAATTTTTGAACCATATTTAATTATTTTTGCTACATCATTAATAATTAATATTTATTATTTGATTTACGTTTTATTTAGTAATTTTTATAAAAAAAAATTATTGGTGAATATTAATTTATCTATTGTTTCTTTACTTTCAATTTTATTTATTACGCAATCTTTTAATGAAATAAATATTTTTAGGCTAATTTGTGGTTCTTCGATAGGATTTATCACTTTATTTTATTTTATAGAGAAATTTGAGAAAGAATATAAAGATTATTTATTATTAATAATTATTTTAATTTCTTTGAGTTGTCTAAGCCTTTTAAATAGAACTAGTAGTAATTTAATTTACAAATATGATTTTGAAATAGAAAAAAGTATTTCTAATCAATTGAATTATTTTAAAAAAAATAAATTTAAGAAAGACACAACTAAAAATCTAATAAGTGCCGATGACCATTTTAAAAAAATTAGAACCTACTGTGATATAAGATATTTTTCTAATTTGCAAAAAGATGTGTTTTATAGATTATTAGCAAAAAAATATTTCGAGACATTCAAAATTACTCCTTTTTATGAAGAAAAAGCAAGTTCATTTGCTTTTATTAAATATTTTGATACTGATTTTATTTCAAAATTAAAAAAACTTATAAATGAAAATCAAGTAGTAGTAATCACTGATTATGAAAATCTAGAATTTATAAATTTTAGATCAGATAAGATTTATTTCAAAAACTATAAAATTAGCAAAATTTTGCCATTTTCCTATGAACAAAAGCTAAAAGTGATATTAACTCCAAAAAATTGTATTTTAAAATAATGAATATTTTAATAACAGGTTCTGCCGGATTTATTGGTTATAGTATTTCAGATTTTCTTTTAAAAAAAAATTTTAGGATTATAGGATTAGATAGTTTAAATAATTATTATAACTTAAAATTAAAAAAAAAAAGATTATCTAACCTAAAAAAATTTAAAAATTTTAATTTTTTAAAACTAGACTTAAATAATAGAAAAAAATTATTTAAAAAGTTACAAAAATATAAAATTGATTTAGTGATTCATTTAGCTGCGCAGCCAGGTGTTAGATATTCATTACAATTTCCAAAAACATACGTTGATAATAATATATCGGCTTTTTCTAATTTATTAGATTATATAAAAGATAAAAAAATAAAGCTTATGTATGCTTCGTCTAGTTCTGTATATGGCGAAACAAAAAAATTTCCTGTAAATGAAAAAGATACTTTGTTACCTAACAATATTTATGCACTTACAAAAAAAAATAATGAAGAGATGGCACAACTATACAGTAATTTTTACTCTATTGATATTATTGGTCTAAGATTTTTTACTGTTTATGGTGAATGGGGGCGTCCTGATATGTTTATTTTAAAATTTTTAGATTATTTCAAAAATAAAAGACAATTTCCCTTATATAATAAGGGAAATCACTTTAGAGATTTTACATATGTTGGTGATTTAATGATGATGATATTCCCAATTATTAAAAATATTAAAAGATTTAAAAGAGGTCATCATATATTTAATGTTTGCACAGGAAAAAGTTTACATATTAAAAAAATTCTTAATTTGTTAATCAATTTTACAAAATTTAAAAAAATAAAAAATCTTGAATATCAAAAAACAGAAGTAAAAAAAACCCACGGAAGTAATAAGAAAATTTTAAAGTTATCAAAAAAAATTAAATTTACTGATTATAAAATTGGTGTCTATAATACATATAAATGGTTTATTAAAAATAAAGATTTGTTTTAATTGTGAAAAAAATATTCCTTTTTGATCTAGATAATACAATTTGTACTACGCAAAAAAACTATTATAAGAAATCATTTCCAAAAAAAAAGATTATCAAAAAAATTAATGATTTAAAGTTAAATGGACATACAATAAAAATATTTACAAGCAGATATATGGGCAGAAATCTTGAGAATTCAAAGAGAGTAAAAAAAAAGTACTACAACATTACAATGAAACAATTGTTAAATTGGGGTTTAAAATTTGATGAACTAATTATGGGTAAACCAAGCTATGATTTTCATATTGATGACAAATCTTTTAATTCCAATTCGAAAAAGGCAAAAGATTTATTAAAGAAATATGGAAGAATTAAAAAATAAAAAAATCTTTTATGAAAAATAATTTTTTATTTTACTTATGTGAATGTAATTTTCCATCAACATCAGCTTATTCAATTCATGTTATTAAAATGTGTGATGAATTATCAAAAAGATATGATGTAATTTTAGTCACACCAAATTCATCAATTTCATTTGATAATTTAAAAAAAAATTATCACATAAAAAATAAATTTGAAATTTTGTCAATTTTTAAAAAAAGCAAACAATTACATTTTTTTAATAGAATTATATTTAGTTTGAGATTTTATAAAATTTTAAAAAATAAATTTTATGAAAAAAGATTTAAAATTTTTTCAAGATCTATTTTGGCAAGTTTATTTCTTTCAACCAAAGGATTTAAAAATATTTTAGAGATTCATCATAGATTAAGTGGATTAACAAAAATAATTTTTTTTTTGTCTAAGTTTTGTAAGTTTTTTAAAAATATAGGTTTTATATTTTTAAATAAATCCTTAAAAAAAATTCTTAAGATTAATGATGCTTTAATTTTAGATGATGCAGTTGATTTTGATCAATTTAATAAAGAAAAAAAATTTAAAAAATATAGATTCACATGTTTGTATATTGGAAGTTTTTACAAAGGTAAGGGTATTGACCTAATATATGATTTAGCAAAATATTGCCCAAAAATTCAATTTCATATCTATGGAGATAGAAAATTTTTACCTAAAAACTTAGATCTTACTCAAGTAAAAAATATGAAATTATTTAATTACATAAATTACTCAAAAATTCCAAGTTTATTAAATAAATATGAAGTGGCGTTAATGCCACTTCAAAAAAAGAATTTTGGTAGAGGAAATATTGATATTTCAGATACAACTTCACCTATGAAGATGTTTGATTATTTAGCTAGTGGTAAAATTTTATTAGCATCAAAACTAAATGTTTATAATCATATTTTAATAAATGGATATAATTGCTTTTTAGTCGATCCCGAAAATTTGATGAAATGGAAAAATCAAATTTATAAAGTTTTTAATAATTTACCTAAAAGTAAAAAACTTAAATTAAACGCAAAAAAAACAGCTGCTAAATATACTTGGAAATTAAGAGTTAAGAAAATAGAAAAAAAATATCTTAATAAATTTTGAATTTTTATTATTTAACAATTGATTACTTTTCTAAACCAAAGCTTAAACATGATTACAGTAATAAAAGAATATTTATTAATATTATTTTCATTGATTAGATTAAAGAGATTTTTTTCATCAAAAATATCATTTTCTTTCGAATTAGATTTAAAAAGATCGTAAGTATTTTTACTTAAAAAATCTTTTAATATTTTTTTATCATCTAAAAACCAACCTCTTTTTTTTCTTTTTAATATATATTTTGGTAAATCAGGAAATGCTTTTCTTAATTCTATTTTATTGCTATTCCAAGTGATTTTATTGTGGATATTTTTGGGATCAAAATATTTTAAAATTGATAAATCTTGAAATGGCACTCTTCCTTCTATTGAATTTGCCATTGTGCATCTATCTAATTTTAAGTTATGTTCATCGGGTAACCAATTGTGAAAATCAAATTTATTCATTTTTGTAAGATTGTCATCATGCAGGTTTTTAAATAAATGGCTTTTAATCTGTTTAATTGAATTAAAAAAATCTGATTTAAAAATATTTTTATAATCATTTTCTGTATTCTTTATAAAAAATAAATATGGAATTTTTTCATTGTCATAAGAGTAACTCTTAATTTTTTTGTTAAAAATTGATAGATATTTGAGATCATTTGAAATCATTATATTTTGATATTTTTTATATCCACCAAAAATTTCATCAGCCCCATCTCCTGTAAGTATTACCGACAAATTATTTTGGTGAGCTAACTTTGATTGGATATATGAAGAAATAATATTTAAATTTGCTATCGGCTCATCAAGATAAGAAGTTATGGCATATAATAAATCGCCACTAATTATTTCTTCTTTTTTAATTACAGATAAATTTAGTTTTATACCATATTGATTACAAATTTTTTTAGTAAAAATGAAATCTTCATTTTCATCAATTTTATTATCTTCATAAATTGATGTGTAAGCTTCTATTTTATTATTGATCTTTTTTGTGGTTAAAGAAATTATAGTAGAATCTATACCACCTGATAAAAACACTCCAATACCTCTGTCACCAATTAAATTTTTTTTAATCGCTTTTTCTAAGTCAATTCTTAGGTCTGAACTACTTTGATTAAAATTGTTATATTTTTCATAGAAATTAATTATTTGTTCTTCTGAAAATTTATTAGATTTAATATTATATTTTAAAATTGTATTAGGTTTAACTTTTAAAACATTTTGAATTAAAGTTTTTGAATTTGGAGAAAAACCGTATCTAAAATAAAAATTTAAACATTCATTATCTAGCTTTTTTTTTGATAAAGAGTATAAAAACCACGCTTCTGACGAAAAATAAAGATTTTTGTTATGTTTAGAATAATAGAGGGGTTTGGTGCCTGTGTAATCTCTAATCATATAAATATTTGAATTATAAATGTCATAAAAAACAATTGAAAATATCCCTTCAATTTCGGAAATAACTTTGGTGCCAAGATTGTTTAATAGTTTAAATAAAACTTCCGTATCATTTGTGGTTTCTAATTTTTCTTTAGATAAATATTTAGTAATAAGTTTAATTTTATTATAAATTTCTCCATTGAATAAAAGTAAAAATTTATCATTTTTAAAAATCTTGTTAGCATTATTACTTAAATCTTGAATAGCTAAACGGCTGAACCCAAAGCGTCCAATAATATTATTACTTTCGGATTTTAATGTAGTTTGAAAATCGGGACCTCTATGAATCATTTTACTATGATAAAAGTCAAATTTACCATTTAGCTCATCTTTATAATTATCTTTTTCTACTATATATCCAATAAATCCACACATCTAAAAAATTTAAAATTCTAATTTAAAAAACTTATTATTAATATTTATTTTTAAAATAAAAGATATAAGAATAACGTTTGTAAACATCATTATTTAATGAAAAAAATATTTTATTGGTCGCCATTTCTTACAAAAATAGCAACAATTAAATCTGTAATAAATTCAGCATCCATCATTAAAAAAAAAGATAAGCATTCAGATATTTACATACTAAATTGTGTGGGTGAATGGAACAACTATGAGGAAGAATTAAAATCTAAAAATTTAAAGATAATAAAACTTCTAAATTTTAATTTACACAAACATCTTCCAAAGACAGGTTATTTTGCAAGTAGAGTAAGTTTAATTATAATATCTTTTGTAAGTATATTTCCTCTAATAGTTACTTTAAAAAAATTTAAACCAAATTATTTTATCGCACACTTAAATACTTTTTTGATAATGACTTTAAGTATTTTTTTTAGAAGAGTAAGTTTTTTGATTAGAATTTCTGGTTACCCGAAATTACATTTTTTGAGAAAATTTTTATGGAAAAATTTTTCAAGGAAAATCTTTGCGGTTATTTGTCCATCGGAGTCGACAAAGAAAATGTTACAAGATCATAAAATTTTTGAAAAAATTAATCTTTATAAAATTGAAGATCCAGTATTTAACATTGATGATATTAACTTAAAAAAAATAAAGAGAACTAATAAGCTTTTAGCTGTTGGTAGATTGACCAAACAGAAAAATTTCTCTTTTTTGATTAAATGTTTTGAACAATTGGAGAAAAAATATCCAGATACTTACATTTTGAATATTTTAGGGGAGGGAGAAAAAAAAGAAGATTTACAAAATCTAATTAATCAATTGAATCTTCAAGACAAAGTGAATTTATTAGGATACAAAAAAAATACTAATCACTTCTATCAAGAGTCGTTTTGTTTTATTTTATCTTCACTGTGGGAGGATCCTGGTTTTGTAATGATTGAAGCAGCAATAAATGAAACATTTATTTTATCAAGCAACTGTCCTAATGGTCCTAAAGAATTTGTAGAGGATGATAAAGCTGGAATATTATTTGAATCAAACAATATTGAAAGTTTTGTAGAAAATTTTGATAAAATGATACAATTAAAAGATGAAGACAAAGATAAAATAATTAACTATTCAAAAAAAAAAGCTTACCTTTATTCATCGGAAGAACATTTCAAAAAAATAAACTTAATTTTGAAATAAATTAAATATTCTTAAAAATATAATCAAATTTATCTATAATCTTTTTCGTGTCGAATCTGTCCAAACTTGAAAAAAATAGTTTTGATTTAGTTTGTAACTTTTTAGGATTATCTATAAAGTTTTGAATTTTGGATTTTAAACCTTTGTAATCATTTACTTTGAATAAATCTCCAAATTTTCCATTTCCAAGTATTTCTTTTGGCCCATGATTACATTTAGAGGAGATAATTGGAATTTTATTCATTCCTGCTTCTATTAAAACATTACCAAAGCCTTCATATTTTGAACTCAGAATAAAAAGTTTTGCTTTTTTTATAATATCATTCGGATTTTTCAATCTTGTAAAAATTTTAACATCATTTTGTAAATTATATTTTTTTATGTGATTAAATATATTTAAGTACTCTGAACCATATCCAATTATGTAAAGTTTAAAATTTTTTTTATCTTTTAATCCTCCAAAAGCTTTAATAAGAGTTATATGATCTTTTTGTTTTTCTAACCTTGCAATATTAATAATTAAATTTTTTGGGCATTTAAATTTTATTTTAGTTTTTGATTTGTATATAGACTGATCTAAGGATGGATTATAAATTGCAACCGTATTTGAATTGGTGAAACTTTTGATTTCTTTTTTAAGACTGTTAGAAATACATATTACTAAGTCTGAATATTTATACGTAAATTTGATTAAAATTTTAATTATTTGTTTTTTTAAATAGTCAATAAAATTACTATATATATTTAATTCATCTAAACTATTTCTTTCTATCAATATGTGTTTGATTCCTTTAAGTTTTAAAAGAACAAAAAAAGATATTATATTTGCAAAATTTTGATTTGAAATAAAAATATTTTTTTCATTTTTATTAAATTTTTCCTTTATAATTTTTCTAATTTTAAGAATTGAGGTTAATGTCCTGCTTGAGTCTATTTTATGATAGAAAATTTTATCTTTTATAAATTTTTTGATTTGAGGTTTAGAGATAGAAATGAAGTGAATTTTATATCTTTTTTTATCAAGGTTATTAATTAATCTAGCAATCGATCTGTCAGCACCACCTGTCCCTGAATAAGGATGAAATATAAATAAATTTATTACTTTTTTCATCTTGAGGTACTAATTTTTGCCAAATTCATATAGATAGATAATCTATGGTAAAAATTTTAATTTGTATATGTTCTAACAATATAAATAAATTAAAAATTACTTTAGAAAGTCTTTTACGGCTAAGATTATTAGCTAACACTCAGGTTTCTATTTTAATAATTGATAATTCAAATAACATTAAAATTAATGATTTTATTAAAGTAGTTTCCAAAAAAAAATTTCATAAGATTCACTATTTTTATGATAAAAAAAAAGGCATACCAAATATCCGAAATAGATGTTTGAATGAAATAAGAAATATTGATTCAAATTACATCTGTTTTTTTGATGATGACACAATTATCCATAGAAAATGGTTAATTGAAAATTTTAAGATTTTTAAAAGGTTTAAAAATTGCTCAATTATATCTGGACCTCAGAATACATCTAAAAAAAATATTTATTATGATATTTTAAAACCAAATTTTAAAAATTTGGAGAAGATCTCATGGTGTCCAACCAATAATGTAATTTTTAAAAAACAAATAATTAATAACAAGAAAATAAAATTTGATGAAAGATTGAGCAATATAGGTGGATCTGATCAACTTTTTTTTAAAAAATTGTTTCTAAAGGGACATGAAATTCGTTGGAATAAGAATTATCCTGTTATTGAAAAATTTCAGAATAAAAGAAATACATTTTCTTGGTTCTTAAAAAGAAATTATAGATATGCCTCATCTAGCGTTTTGATAGACAGATATTCCTATGGAGTTGTGAGGGGACTAATTTTAAGTATGTTTAAAATGGGTTCTTATTTTTTATTTTTTTTATTTAATCTTGTCACTTTAATATTTAATCCTAAAATAAATTTCTTTAAATCAATTAAGAATTTAGTAAGAACATTTTCAATTTTGATGGGTCTTTTGGGTTTATTTCCCAAAAGATATATTTAGACAATGAAAAAAAAAAATAACTTAGTTTCTGTGGTAATGCCTTTTTTTGATAAAGAGAAATTTTTCAAAAGGGCTTATGAGTCTGCATTAAATCAATCATATAACAATATAGAGATTATAATTATATGTGATGATGTTAGTCCCAAAGCAAAAAATTTTTTGAAAAAAATTAAAAAAAACAATAAGACTAAAATTTTTTATAATAAAAAAAATATAGGTGTGTCTTTATCGAGAAACTTGGCAATTAAAAAAAGTAAAGGAAATTTTATTGCTTTTTTAGATTGTGATGACGTATGGAGAAAAAAAAAAATTGAAATTCAATTAAAATGGATGTTGAAAAACAAATTAGATTTTTCACATACTTCATATGATATAATTAATGAAAACAATAAAAAAATTGGAAAACAAATAGCAAAAAGTAAATTAAGTTATAATGAATTGTTAAAATGTTGCTATGTTGGAACATCATCTGTTATTATCAAAAAAGAATTAATAGAGAAAAATTTATTTCAAAAGATATCTACTCAAGAGGACTATATTGCGTGGTTAGATATTTCAAAAAAAATTGATTTAAAAGGTTTAGATCTAACTCTCAGTAGTTGGAGATTATCTAAAAATGCTTTATCAAGAAACTTATTTGATAAAATAATTAATGCATTTTCTGTGTATAACAAGTATCAAAAAAAAAATATAATTGAGTCAATTTACAGACTTACATTATTAATATTTTTTAATCTTATAAAAAAAATACAAAATAGAATAAATGTTTAAAAAAAATATTAAATTTATTGTTTTTTTAATAGGATACATATCTTTACTTGTTGGTTTTTTTTTAAATGAAAATTCAAGTGGAGGTGCACTTATAGACTTTAAAAAGCATTATGATGTAATGTTATCATTTGACAGAGATTTAAATAATAGTCTATTAAACTATCATACATTCAACACAGATCATTCGCCCTTATTTATAACGACAATTTTAATATTATTTAAACTAGTAAATGATGAGTATTTATTAAGATTTATTTATTTACATATTGGAATGACAATTCCTTTTTTATTCTATTTATGTTTAAGAAAAAATTTTACAAACATAGGTTCAAATAAATTATTTTTCTTTGCATTTATATTATTGTTGTCACCTTATGTAAGATCATTATCAATTTGGCCAGGTAGCGAAATTATTGCTTTAGCATTTCTATTATTATCTATTTTTTTTTATTTAAGATTTTTAGAAAATATTGATAATTTTTATAATCCTGTGATCAATATTTTATTTTTAGCAATTTCATCTTATTACAAACCTACTTATTGTATATTTTCTCTATTTTTTTTTATAGAATTCTTTAAGGTATATGGTTTTTCAAAAAAAATTATATTTCTTACCTTTGAAAACTTAATATTTTCGCTTCCAGCATTCTATTTTTTATTTCGTGTGAATGATTATTTATTTAGTTTTTTTAGAGTAGAAAACACAATTTATACATTTAATTTATCTAATGTTATTTTGATTGTTTCTTCAATTCTATTTTTTCATTTTTTATTTTTCATTTTTTATTTCATTAATTCAAAAAAACTTTTATTAAAAAATTTAAAAATTTTTGAAATGATTATTTTATTAACCTTGATTATACTTTTTTCATTTTTTTTTAATTTTGACGTTAATCAAGCTGGGGTAGGTGGTGGTTTTTTCTTAAAGATATCTAATTTATTTTTTTTAAATAATATTTTATTCTATTTTATTTGTTATTTTTCATTACTATTTATTTATAGTGTAATTAAATTAGATTATTGGAAACATACACTAATATTTCTATGTCTTTTTTTTCAAAATCCCTACAACCTTTTTTACCATGAATATTATGAGCCGTTGCTAATGATTTTATTCTTTACTTTATCTAATAGTTTATTGAATAATGATTTTTTTAAAAATAAACTAAATATTCTCACTCTTTTTATGTTTTATTCTTTGTTTTTTATAATGAATTTGTTTAAAAACCATTATTACTTTACTAATAATATTATTAATTAAAATGAAAATTCCAAAAACTATTAAGATTAAAAAATGTAGGCTTTGTGGAAATAAAAATCTTAAACAAATATATAATTTTGGTAACCATTTTGTAAGTAACTTTGTGAATAAATCTTCAATTAAAAAAGGAATTAAAGCTCCTCTAAATTTAGTTTATTGTATGAAATGTCAATTACTTCAGTTAGAACATTCCGCCCCACAAGAAATAATGTATAAAAAATTTTATTGGTACAAATCTGGAATAACAAAAACAATGAGGGATGGTTTAAAAGAACTTTATTATGATATAAAAAAAAATTGTAGAATAAAACCTGGAGATGTAATTTTAGATATAGGAGCAAATGACGGAACACTTTTAAAATATTTTAAAAAAGACCGTATAGTTACCATAGGTTGTGAACCAGCAAATAATTTAAAAAATGAACTTAAATCAAATTGTCACTATATGATTAATGATTTTTGGCACACAAAACATCTGAAAAAAATTCCAAAAAAATATAGAAAATTAAAAGTAGTTTCTGCAATAGGTATGTTTTATGATTTAGAAAATCCATCAGAATTCATTAAACATGCAGCAGATGCATTAGATAATGATGGTATATTTGTTGCACAATTAATGTGTTCTCATTCTATGTTTAAAACAAATGATTTAGGTAATATTTGTCATGAACATTTAGAGTATTATTCATATAATTCCCTTAAATATTTATTTGAAAAAAATGGTTTAAAAATATTTAAAATGAGTGAAAATAAAATTAATGGTGGTTCTTACAGAATTTATTGTAAAAAGAACATTAAAAAATCCATAAAATATAAAGAAAAAGCTGGCTATGGAGAAATTAAAAAATTTGTTGAAAGGGTTAAAAGAAATAAAGAAAGGACTTTAAAGTTTATTAAAAGATCCAATAAATTAGAAAAAAAAATATTTTTGTATGGGGCATCAACAAAAGGAAATACTCTTTTGCAATATTATGGTCTTACTCATAAAGAGATTCCATTTGCAGCAGAGAGAACAAAAGCAAAATGGGGCAAATATACTGTAGGATCAGGTGTAAAGATTTTATCGGAGGAAAACGCAAGAAAACTTAATCCCGATTATTTTTTTGTGATGCCTTATGGTTTTATAAAAGAGTTTATAAAAAGGGAAAAAAAATGGTTAAAATCTGGTGGTAAATTTATTCTACCTTACCCTAAATTTAAGGTGGTAAATGGATGATTAAAAAAGCTTTAGTATTAGGAGCAACTGGTCAAGATGGTTCTTACATATGTGAACTTTTACTTAAAAAAAAATACAAAGTTTACGGTCTTGCAAGAAAATCAGCGACAGGAAACTTAAAAAATATTAATCATTTAGTTGAGAATAAGAAGATTTTTGAAAAATCTTTTTTTCTAGAAAGAGGAGATCTTAATGATCATGTTTCAATAAGAAATTTAATACTTAAAATAAATCCTGACGAAATTTATAATTTTGCAGATCAAGATCATGTAGGCTGGAGTTTTTCAGTACCAATATATTCCTTAACAACTACAGCTCAATCAGTCATCAATATTTTGGAAATAATTGCAAACTTTAATAAAAAAATAAAATTTTTTCAGCCATTTTCTTCAAATATGTTTGGTAACACTATGAAAAAAAAACAAGATGAAAAAACTACATTTAATCCACAAAGTATTTATGCATTATCTAAAGTTTCTGCTTTTTATATTTGTAATTTATACAAGCAAGTTCATAATTTGAAAATTTATGGAGCTATTTTTTATAATCATGAATCTCCCAGAAGAACAGACTCTTATGTAACTCAAAAAATTGTCAAACATGTATGTGAAATATATCATGGAAAAAGAAAATACCTTGAGTTAGGAGATATTAACGTAAAGATTGATTGGGGGTATGCAAAAGAATATGTGGAAAATGCTTGGAAAATTATGCAACAAAAAAAACCAGATTATTTTATTATCGCTACTGGCGAAGCACATTCAGTAAAGGATTTTATGATTAAATGTTTTAAATATGTAAATCTAGATTGGAAAAAATATTTAAAAATTAACAAAAAGTTTTTTAGACCCACAAAAACTAGTACATTGATCGGAAATACTAGTAAGGCAAAAAAAGTATTTAGATATAAGATTAATTATAAGCTAGATGATTTAATCAAGATTATGATGGATAGCGAGCTAAATAAATAATTTCTATGAAAACTTCAATAATTTTGTCGACATATAATGAAAAATTAAGCATTGAAAAAACAATTCAGAGTTTAAGAAAAGAGATAAAAGATTTAGAGTTAGTTATTGTTGATGATGATTCACCTGATGGTACTTTCGAAATTTTAAAAAAATTTCAAGATGATAATATTAAGATAATATGTAGAAAAAAATCCAAAGGTTTGGCCTCAGCTTTCTTATGTGGAATGTTTCATACCACTGGTGATTTAATTGGATGGTTAGACTCAAACATGGGTGATTTGTCTAGTCATTTTCCAAATATGATCGATAATTTAAAAGATAATGATTTAGTCTTATTATCAAGATATGTCCAAGGAGGATATGATGAGAGAAACAAGACTAGGGTTTTTTCTAGCAAATTAATTAATTTAGTTTGTAATATTTTTTTAACATTTAAAATTAAGGATTTTACAAGTTCAATTTTTATCATGAAAAAAGATGTCTTGAATAGTGTTGTGCCAGTCTGTTATGGTCATGGTGAGTTTTTTATAGAGTTTTTATATCAGTGTCATAAAAAAAATATTAAAATAAAAGAGATTCCGTATACTCAACCAAATGATCTTGAGGGAAATAGTAAGACTGCACCTAACATTTTTAGATTTTTATTTTTAGGTTACTTTTATTTTGTAAGAATTTTGCAAGCCAGATTTAGGAGGGATTAGTTTGTTAGAAAAGGTTTTGTATAAAAAAAAATTAATGGCTTTAATTGCTAGAAAAAATTTTTCTAAAAAAAAAGGAGTTAGTTTTGCTACTCCAAATTATTTTAACATTCAATTCGCCTTCATGAATCATGCAAAAAATTATGTTATTAAACCACATTTGCATTTTCAAAAAAAATTAAAAAAAATTAATACTTCTGAAGTTATTTATTTAATAAGTGGAAAACTAAGAGTAGATTTTTACAATAAATCAAAAAGATATCTTTTTAGTAAAATATTGAATAAGGGTGATACAATTATGTTGATAGACCAAGGACATGGATTTAAAACTATGAAAAATACAGTTATGCTTGAAGTAAAACAGGGTCCATATAATGAGAAAACTGATAAGATAAAATTTACTAATATTGATGAAAATAAAATCCGAATTAAGAATTAAGAAATATATACCTGTAAGTGAACCATTAATTACGCCAAAAGATAATAGGGAATTAATGAAAGCTGTTAAATCAGGCTGGATATCATCATCAGGAAAATATATTCAAGTTTTTGAAAAAAATTTTTCCAAATATCTTGGGGTAAGATATTCAACTACAGTTTCAAATGGAACAGCAGCATTAGAGATTGCTTTAAAAAGTTTAAATTTAAATAAGGGAGATGAGGTTATAATTCCAAATTTTACAATAATTTCCAACGCATTAGCAGTAATAAAGGTTGGTGCAACTCCAAAATTTATAGATTGTCAAATTGATGATTGGAATATGAACTATGATGAGATTGAAAAAAAAATAACGAAAAAAACAAAAGTAATTATTGCCACTCATATTTATAATTTTCCTTGCGAAATAGAAAAAATTCAAAAACTTTGTAAGAGAAAAAAAATTTATTTAATTGAAGATGCAGCTGAAGTTTTAGGATTAGATTTTAAAAAAAAGAAATGTGGATCTTTTGGAGATATCTCTACATTTAGCTTCTATTCAAACAAACAAATTACAACTGGGGAAGGGGGCATGATTAGTACAAATAATAAAAGATTGTATGAAAAATGTAAAAATTTAAAAAATTTGTGTTTTGGTAAGATTGATCGTTTTAATCACGATGACATAGGTTGGAATTACAGATATACAAATTTACAAGCATCTATAGGATTTTCACAATTAAAAAGAATAAATAGTATAGTTAAAAAAAAAATAGAAATTGGTAAAAGATATTATAAAAATTTAAAAGAAAACAAAAAAATTTTTATTTCCCCCCCTATTAATTTTAAAGGTCATAAAAATATTTATTGGGTAGTAGGAATTGTTATTAAAGATAAAAAGATTAAAGCAAAAAAAATTTCAAAAATTTTGAGGGAATACAATATAGAGACAAGACCATTTTTTTTTCCCATGAATAAACAAAAAGTTTTTAAAAAATTAAAATTTAATTTTTATAAAGAGAAACTTAATAATTCCTATTATATTTCTCAATATGGTTTATATCTTCCAAGTTTTCTTAAATTAAGAAATTATCAAATTGATCAAATCTGTAGAATTATAAACCATGTCATTAGATAAAAATTCAATACTAAAAAGATTAAAATAATGGGTCTGTTACATTCTTTAATTTTTTTAGTATCTTTTTTAATTTTAAGTTTATTTTGTAAAAAAAATAATATTATATTGGATCAAGTAGGTTTTTCAGAACATAAAAAATTAACAGTAAATAAAGGAACACCTTTACTTGGTGGTGTGTATTTTTTATATGTTTTTATTTTTAACATTGATAATCAATATTTTTTTCTATCATATTTTCTATTTGCGTATTTTTTAGTTGGTTTATTAAGTGATTTAAATTTTTTAAATAAACCTTTAGTTAGGTTTTTATTTCAAACAATTATTCTAATTACTTTTTTCTATTATTCTAAAATTAATATTCTATCTACAAAAATACCTTTTTTAGATTATCTTTTATCTAATGAACTATTTAACCTATTATTTTGCACTTTTTGCTCTTTAATATTAATTAATGGATTTAATTTTATTGATGGAGTAAATGGACTTTCGATAGGATATTTTGTTTTATTATTTGCTTGTTTAACATACTTATTTTCTAAAGATTTTTATTATATAAGTTTTTTTGTAGGTAAAAATTTTTTTATTCTCTTAGCAATATTATTTATACTCATTTTATTTGGATTTGTTTTTTTAGGTGATGCTGGATCTTATATAATTGGTTTTGTTACTTCAATTATAATAATAAACATTAATTATCTAACACCTGAGGTCTCTCCATGGTTTATAATATTATTAGTTTGGTATCCATCTTATGAGGTACTTTTTTCAATTTTAAGAAAATATATCACAAATACATCATCCCCATTTTCTGCAGATAAAAATCATCTTCATCAACTATTATTTAAATTTTATACAAAAAAATTTGAAACAAATTATGCAAATATATTGAGCTCATTATCTATTCTTTTTTATATATTTTTAAATTTCTTAATATCAGCAAATTTTTTATATGACTCATTTTTGTCAATATTTTTAATATTATTCAATTTAATGATATATACAGTTTTATACTTTAAGCTTTATGCAAATTTCAAAAATACATAGTAATATTTACTTACAACTTTTTTCTCTAATAATTATTTTTTTAATTTCTGGATCTTTATTAGTTAATATTTTCTTAGGAATTACTGTTATCTACTTTTTCTACTTGATGAAAAATAACTCCATAAATTTTGATAAAGCAAATTTTTTACCGTTAATAATAATTTATATATATTTAATATTTAATTCCATTATATCAATTGATCCAATCATCTCAGCTCAAAGAAATATTTTCTTTATAAGATTTTTTTGTTTAATTTTAATCTTAATATTTTTTTTAGAAAACTTTAGTCAATTTTTCTTAAAGTTATCTAAATTCTGGATTGTTGTTTTAATAATTCTATCTTTAGATATCATTTACCAAGGTTATTTTGGATATAATATTTTAGGCTATAACACAACCGTACCAACAAGAAATAGCAGTTTTTTTTTTAGTGAGTTAAAAGCTGCATCAATTATAAATGGCTTAGGTTTCCTGTCATTAACAATCCTTTATCATTTTAATCAAAAAAAATGGTTGGCTCTTTCTATTTTATTAATTTTTTTGGCTACTACTTTTGTAACAGGTGAAAGGTCTAATTTTATAAAATTTTTAATAATGGCGAATATTTTTTTATTTCTTTTGATGGGTAGAAAAAATCTTAAAAAAACTTTTTTTACTTTATTTACATTCTTAATAATTAGTTTTTTAGCCTTAATTTTTACTAGTAATAATATTATTAAAAGATTTCAATCATCAACTTCTTATAATGATAATAGCAATAATATAGTTCAAATTTATAAATATTCACAATGGGGAGCTCATGCATATACTGCATTAGAAATTTTTCAGGACAATAAATTTTTTGGAGTAGGTAATAAAAATTTTAGATTTGCGTGTGCAGACTATCAAAAAATTATTGTGGATAAATATAATATTGAACCAAGAGGTTGCTCAACACATCCTCATCAATTATATTATGAATTAATTGCCGAACATGGATTAATTGGAACAGCGATCATTCTTTTAGCCTTTTTTTACTTAATTTTAAATAGATTAGGTAAACCAATGAATAAAATAAATTATATCTCATTAACTTATATTTTAGTTAACTTTATACCATTACTCCCTGCGGGCAGTTTTTTTACAACATATAATGCAACTCTTTTCTCGATAAATTTTGGAATTTTTTTACATAACTCTTACAGAAAATCAACTTAGACAAATTTCTTAATTTAAGATTTCTTTTTTAAAAATTAATTGTGAGGATATTTTTTTTTTATTCATGCTAGGTTTTTGTGAATTCACCTCTTTAATTGCAAATAAAACTGAATTTGTCTCTCTTTTTTTTATTCTTGAATCGTGATCAGAAAATATAACTATCTTTAAATTATCAAACATTTTTTTTTCTTTTAAGGATCTAAACAATTGATCTAAAAAAACAAATGTACATTTCCTCTCTAGATTATGTTGATAAATTTTCTCCTCAGTTGTTGAAAAGTTATAATAAATACCTCTATCTCTAGAATAATTACATTGTTCATTAAATACATTTGGAACATGAGGAATTAAAAGATGAGCGAAAATTAAACTATTTTTATTATCAACAATTTCATTATAAATTTGATCTATTAGAGTAGGTAATATTGCTTTTTCCCCCTCAGGATCTAATATACTATCAGCTAATTTAAAATGTCTTACAATTCTCCAAAAAGTATTACCAGTAATTGATAAATTATTTTTATAATATGAGATTATTCTTCCAGGTAAATTATAATTAAATCCAGTTAAATATTTATCGTATTTTTTAAAAGGGTTATATTGATAACATTTTATTACAGAAGGATGTTTACAAAAATTTATAAACATTGACTGAAACACTATTATATTTTTATCAATATATTTGTCGAAAAATTCATTTTTGTTTAAATCCCAAACAATAAAATAATTACTTGATTTTGTTAAAAAAGGATAAGGTTTTTTACTAGAGTAATATTTTTCTTTATCAATAATACCATTTAAAGTTGTTGGGACCGAATCCAATGTTCGTCCATGGTTAGAATAACTATTTGTAAATATATTAAAATTATTTTTTTTTAAAATATTTAATAAATATTCTTTTGTTGAAATTCCATTATTGTTATTGCTATCAAAGCTCTCAATACCAGACATTTCATCTAGAATAAGTATAAATTCTTTTGTTTTATTATCTAAGTTTTTGGGATCTCCAATTTCTATTTCAGGGAAACGACTAGGATTTTTACTAATGTTAAAAACGTTAAAAGTTAATATCGTTAATAAGAATATAAAAAAAACTTTTGGAAATTTATTTTTATCAAAGAATAAAATAAGACTTGATATTGAAATAATAAATAAACTTATAATCATTGCATGCAAATAATAAGAATAAAAAAAGAAAGGTAACTTGTCTGCTAAAACCCAAAGACCTATGTTATTATCAATTGAGTAAAAAAATAAAACACTAATATATATATATTTAGCTTTACTTCTTTTATCTAGAAATTTTCTTATAAAAAAATGAAAAATTAATGGAAGGAAATAAAAAAAAAATAACGTGATAATTGTTTCTTCAATATTGAAGTTTGATCTGAAAGTCCATATTGGTACAAGACCAAAAACACCATAAAGATTATACAGTGATTTATTCATTATTATTATTTTTTATTTTTTTTTTTTTAAATTTTGAAAAAAAATTTTTTATCTTTTGATAGTATAACGTAATTGAGGCCCCGATAGCTGCTATTATACCAAGTAATGCTTGTAGGATGATACTTCCAGTTCCAGGATCAATATAAGAAAAAGCAGGTACTTCACTGATAAAAAGTAAACTTGCGGTTATAAATATTAATTTATAAATTTTCACAATAATTCTTATAACAAAGTTAATATTTCATACAAATAAAATATAATAATTAATTTAATTTTAATATTAATTGAGTAAAGTAATTTAGATTAGATATATTTAAAATTAATCATTATTAATTATCTATTAGTATATGGAATTATTGATATTTTTTCTTACTTATCTCACTCTGTTCTTTTCGGTTTGTGGTTTTGGTTTTTGTTTAAATAGTCTTTTATCCATTAAATATGAAAATAATATTGGGATTATAGTTATTTTAGGTTTGATTTTTTTAACCTTGATTTCTTATATAACCATTTTCTTTATTCCACATAGTTATTCGTTAAATTTAGTAATTTTTTTTATTGGATTTATTTTTTTTTTAAAAAATTTTAGAAATATAAAAGATTTTAAAATTGTTATTTTTATAACCACAATAATATTTATAGGCTTATTAGTTTCTAAAACTCATGACGATTTTGCTTTTTATCACTTTCAAACTGCCTTGAATTTGACCAGAAATAAAATTCAGATAGGCTTGTCAAATTTAGATTTTAGTTATGCTAAGCATTCCTCTTTGTTATATCTTAACTCCTTATTTTATTTTCCATATTTTAAATATTATTTTTTTAACGCACCAAATCAATTATTTCTAACAGGTATAGTGCTAGCTTTGATCAACTTTTCGGTTAATAAAAAGGATAGTCAGTTTTTAAAAATTTTCTCATTACTGACTTTATTTTATATTCTTTTAAAATTTACAAGGTCCGCTGAATATGGGACAGATATAATTGGCCAATTATTAATATTTATATTTACGTATTTAGTATTTTATTTTTTTATATCAAAGGACAAAGTTCAAAAAGAAAAAGCGATTATATTAAGTGGCATAATATGCATTTACTGTTTTACTATTAAAACATACTTTATTCTTTATTTTTTGATATACGCTTTAATGATTTTTAAAATAAATATTAAAGACTATTTGAAAATAATATTAAATTACAAATATTTCTTATTTTTTTTAATATCTATTACATGCTGCTATATTACTTTAAATATATTTTCATCTGGGTGCATAATTTATCCAATACCTTTTTTATGTTTTGAAAATCTTTCATGGGCAATGCCGAAAGAGGAGGTAATAGAATATAAAATTTGGTATGAGAAATGGGCCAAATCTATCGCTGGGGCAGGTTACGTAGAAAAAGATTCTGATAATTTAATTAAAAATTTATATTGGGTAAAGATTTGGTTTAAAAATTATTTTTTTGGAAGGTTTTTTGATAATTTAATTCTAATAATTACAATTAGCATATTATTTTTATTCTTATTTTCATCAAAAAATAAAAAAAAAATTATTTTAAAAAAAGATTTTTCCTTAGTTTATTCATTAGTTTTGTTTATTAGTTTTTTTTGGTTTTTTAAACACCCTGCCTTAAGATATGGAGGATATGCACCTTTTTTTCTAATTTTTTTAATACCTGTTTCTTTATATTTGAATAAATTTGAATTAAATGAAAAAAAATTTTTGAATAAATTGAAATTTTTAATTTTTTTTGGATTAGTATTTTTTGTTGCAAAAAATTTGTTGAGAATATCTCATGAATTTGATCGTAACGATATGTACAAATATATTAATTTTCCCTATTACAATATTCCTAAAGTAAAATTTATAGAACATGATTTAAAAAATGATATTAAAGTTTATGAACCAATTAATAATAATTGCTGGAGTATTCCCTCTCCATGTCCGTATAAAAAGAATTTAAAAGCAAAAAAAATAAATGATTATATTGTTTTTTACAAAGAATGATCACCTATCAAATAATTCTTTCAAATAATTTATTTTAATTACTTTTTTTTTAATTTAGATTAAATTGAATAATCACAAAAAATGAAAAATTTAAAAGAATTAACATTAATTATTCCTGCAAAACATGAAGCAGAAACACTTCCAATTTTTTTGAATGAAGTTGAAAAGTTCAATGTTAATATTACAATTATTTTACAAGAAAATGATATTGAAACAATTGACTCTATTAAAAATATTAAAAATCTTAAGGTACAATACCAAAAAAAAAATGGTTATGGTGCAGCTATTATTGAGGGAATAGAAAATTGTGTGACAAAATACTGTTGTATTATAAATGCAGACGGTTCTATGGATCCCAAATATTTAACTGAAATGCTCAAACTTTGTGAGTCTTATGACTTAATTTTTTGTTCAAGATATGAAAAGAATGCAGGAAGTGATGACGATACAATAGTTACTTTAGTGGGTAACAAAATTTTTACTTTTCTTGGAAATATATTATACAATTTGAATATTTCAGATATTTTATTTACTTATATATTAGGAAAAACAAATTATTTTAAAAATTTAAACTTAAGTTATTTGGATTTTAGACTTTGTGTAGAAATTCCTATTAAAGCAAAGAAAAAGGAATATAAGTATACTTGCATCCCTAGCTTTGAAAGATCAAGAATTGGGGGTTTTAAAAAAGTAAATGCTTTAAAAGATGGATTTTTAATATTAATTGGTTTAATTAGCTTCTTATTTAAAAAAATCTGAATT
>MDTD01127535.1_pt1 | contig 52322 bp, 44 predicted proteins | sample 811221 | NCBI WGS metagenome assembly MDTD01 (sample SAMN05326646, study PRJNA326480) | marine metagenome | isolation source: seawater | place: Pacific Ocean: South West | collected 2011 | reverse complement strand
GAGCCTCCGGGCGAGCCGAGCGACCATGACTGCGCCGAGGACCGCCAGCCCCGCGTGCAGGGTGTGCGCCGCCTGCAGACGCCACGCGCCGTTCGCAAGCAAACCGTCCGAGGCGCCGCCCGCGAGCGAGCCCAGCGCGGCGTACGCCTGCTCGATCGCACCGGGGAGGAACGAGTAGGTGTTGTGGGAGAGCGGTCGGGTGTGCCCCAGCGTGACCCACTCCTTGGGCAGTTGCAGGTGGTAGCTCAGCGTGTCGTACCCCGCGTACTCGCTCGCCCACAGCACGCCAGGCGGGCTCGCCGCCGCGACGAGCAGCACCGCGAGCCCGGGCAACCCGACCCAGAGCCAGCCCGGCGGCGCGGGGACCGACCGAACGGTGCGCACGCCGCCGGATCCCGCGACCAGTGCGACGATCCCGAGCACGATGGGGATGAGCAAGGGGACCGCCCCGAGAGCGCCCGCTGTCCCCAGGCACCAGACCGTGCCGAGCAGAATCGCAAGGCCCGCTGCAGGCGCTGTTCCGCGCAGCGCGGGGCGGACGCGAACCGGCGCCGCGAACGCGAGCGAGCGACCCAGCCCGACGGAGGCGGCGAGGAAGAGCAGCGCGGGCCAGCCCGATCGGACATGGGTGTCGATCGTGAGCAGCAACGCCGTGACGGGGTCGAGCGATCCACCGAGCGAGCCCGCCGCGGCGATCGTGAGGCCCAGCAGGCCCGCCCAGGCGCCCCACAGGATGAGCGCGGGCCGGGTGTTTTCAGGGGACTGGCGTGTGCGCGCCGGCATGGGCGAGAGTTTACGGGCGTCGCACGGGTATGATCCGCCCGGATGCAACTCGATCCCACACCCATGCCCGACGATGCGGAGATTCTGCCGCCGCTGTGCGCGGTGTTCCGCCAGCACCTCAAGAAGGCGGGGCACAAGTACACCCCCGAGCGGGCGCACATCCTCGACACGATCATCAATCTCGACGGCCTCTTCGAGGCCGACACGCTGCTCGAGAGCGTGCGCAGCGACGGGTACAGCGTCAGCAAGGCGACGATCTATCGGACGCTCAAGCTGCTCGAGGAGGCGGGGATCGTCCAACGCGTGCCCTTCGAGCACGAGCAGGTCCACTACCAGCTCGTCTACGGGAAGAAGGCGAACACCCTGCTGATCGATGTCGCGACGGGCGAGGTCGAGGCCGTGGAGATCCCCGAGTTGCTCGAACTCCGCGATCGGCTGTGCCGGGAGCGGGGGGTGGTCGCGGAGGGGCACAGGCTGCAGATCTTCGTGCGCCGGGCGGCGACCTGATCCGGATCTCGGGAATCTCCCTATTGAGCGGCGTCTCGCGATGCGCGGGTCGTTCGCGAATCGGGGAATTCGCTTCGAGCGAAGGAAGTTCTACGATCAGGCTCCTCCCGGGGCCCCGCTCCGATCCATGAGCCGAAAGGTGCCTGCTTGAGCATTGTCACTTCGAACGGAACCGAGATGTCCGGCAACGAAACCACGCCCGCGGAGGGCGGCACGACGACCAGCACGCCCGAGACCATGCCCGATGTGCAGTCCAGCAAGGACACGCGCCGGGTCGCGATCGACAAGGTGGGTGTTAAGGAGGTCGTCTACCCGATCCGCCTGCACACGAAGGCGGGTGGAGAGCAATCGACGGTCGCGAACATCAACATGTATGTCGCGCTGCCTCATCACCAGAAGGGCACGCACATGAGCCGTTTCCTGGAGGTGCTCAACGAGCACTCCTGCCAGCCGCTCACGCCCGACGACATCCCGCAGGTGACCGAGGCGATCCGCGTCCGGCTGAAGGCCGCGGAGGCGCATTTCGAGGCGTCGTTCACCTATTTCGTCGAGAAGCACGCGCCGGTGACGGGCGCCGCGGGCCTGATGAACTACGAGGTCACCTTCGAGTGCACCGCGACCGCAACGGGTCAGGACATGATCATGCGTGTCGCGGCGCCCGCGACGAGCCTGTGCCCCTGCTCGAAGGAAATCAGCGAGTACGGCGCGCACAACCAGCGGTGCCGGATCGAGGCCGCGATCCGCACCGAGGGCGAGATGATGTGGATCGAGGATCTCGTCACCCGCCTGGAGGAGGCGGCGAGCCACCCGGTCTACGCGGTCCTGAAGCGGCCGGATGAGAAATTCGTCACCGAGAAGGCGTACGAGAATCCGAAGTTCGTGGAGGACATCATCCGCGACCTCGCGGTCCTGCTCGACTCGGACGGGTCGATCTCGTGGTACCGGATCACCTCGGAGAATTTCGAGTCGATCCACAGCCACAACGCGTACGCGCAGATCGAAAAAGACACGCGGGGCTGACGATCCCCGCTGGCCCGGGGGTTGTCGCGCATCCGATTCATAGAATCGGAACGCTGTTGTCTGACCGACCCCCCGATGCGCCGAACGATCCGCCGTGCCATCCCGAGCATGTTTCATCGCAGACTGCTTCTGCAATGGGTGGTTCTGTGCGCCGTGATGGGGGCGCTCGTCGTCCGTCTCGCGCAGGTGACCCTCGCGGAGGGTGACGAGCGGCTCGAGGCGGCGGAGCGACGGCTCGTGCGCCGGGATTGGTCTCCCACGATCCGGGGGAGGATTCTGGACCGAGCGGGGCGTGTGCTTGCGATGGATCGCCCCTCATACGGGGTGGCGATCGAGTATGAAGTGCTGAGCGGCGCATGGGCCGAGCGGCAGGGCCGCCGGCTTGCTCGGCGCGTCTACGCGGACCTCTGGGCGGACGCGGACGAGGGGTCGCGTGAGATTCTGGCAGCGCCGCTGATTGACCAGTATCGGGGGGTCGTGGCGCGTTCGCTCGAGCGGATCGCGGAGCGGACGGGCGTGGGGACCGAGGTCCTGCTGGAGCGTGCCGACCGCGTGCTGCGGCGGGTCGCGCGGATGCGCGAAGCGGTCGCGGAGGCGAGGCGGGATCGCCTGATCGCGGAGCACCTCGCGAGCGGGCGGGGCTTGACGGCTGAGGACGAAGCACGCTTGACGGCGTCCGCGGACACGACGATCGCGGAAGAGACCCGGGCGCATGTGCTGGTGGAAGATCTCGCGGACGAGGCGGCGTTCACGCTCCGGCAGATGCTGTCGAGGCGGGTGCCGATCGCGACGCCGGACCGTCCCGGTTCGGCGGTGGATGAGCCGGTCTATACCGAGTTGTTCCCCGGGGTGACGATCCGCGACGCGACGGACCGTGTGCGCCCGTTCGATGTCATCGAGGTCGCGGTGGACCGGTCGAGCCTGCCCGGACCGATGAAGGGGGAGGGGGTCGAGCCGGTGCGCGTGACGGGCGTGGGACGGCTCGTCCTGGGCACGCTGCGGAGCAGGCTCTACCAGGAAGACCACGCGGCGCGGCGGGCGGCGGCGGCGGATCCCGCGATCGACTCGACGGGCTGGTTTACGGAGAACGGAACGGACCGGGGTCGGTATATCCCCGGCGACGGGGTGGGGTCGAGCGGCGTCGAGCGCGCGCACGAACACGAGCTGCGGGGTCTTCGCGGGTTGCGCACCGTTCGGCTGGACACGGGCGAGGAACGGGCGGCGGACCCGGTTCCGGGTCGGGATGTGCGGCTGACGATCGACGCGATGTTGCAGGCGCGGATCCGCGCGGCGCTCGAGCCCAGCGTGGGGCTGACGACGGTGCAGCCCTGGCACGGGAACGGGGGCGTCGCGGAGGGGGAGACGCTCGCGGGGGCCGCGGCGGTGGTGGATATCGAAACGGGGCAGGTTCTGGCGCTCGTCTCGACGCCTTCGCCGCAGGACGACGCGCGATGGGAAGAAGCGCCCGAAGAGAATGCCTATCCGGCGTTCCTGGATCCGTTCGTGAACCGGGCGATCGGGGTGCCCTACCCGCCCGGGTCGATCGTGAAGCCTCTGATGCTCAGCGCGGCGAGCGCCCGCGGGTTCTACCGGATGGACCGTGGGATCGTGTGCACGGGGCACCTGCTGTACGACCGGACGGATGTGTACCGGTGCTGGATTTACAAGCGGTACGGGCTGACCCACAGCGCGACGGGCGAACCCGTGCGCGCGGCGGAGTCCGTGACCTATTCGTGCAACATCTTCTACTACGAGCTCGGTCGGCGGATGGGGCCCGAGACGATCGCGTCGATCTATGACGAATTGGGCGTGGGATCGGGGTTCTCGCTGGGGATCGGGCGGGCCTGGGAGGGCAAGGTCGGGGCGCTCGACGGGCCCGGAGACGGGAGCGACCTGATCATCTCCGACGCGATCCTGATGGCGATGGGGCAGGGCCCGGTGACCTGGACGCCTTTGCACGCGGCGAACGCGTACGCGACGCTTGCGCGCGGTGGGGCGGTCATCGCGCCGACGATCGTGGACGATGGGCGCGGGCCCCGGGTGACGGGGCAGGTCCGCTTCGATCCGGCCGCGGTCGAGGCGGCGCTGGAGGGGCTGTACGGATCGGTGAACGACACGCGGGGGACGGGGAGCACGATCGGTTTCGAGCAGGGGCGGGAACGGATCTTCAACGCACCGGGGGTTCGGGTGTGGGGCAAGACGGGCACCGCCCAGGCGCCCCCCCTGATGCACGACCCGGACGGCGAGGGGCCTGAGCCCGCTCGGGTGGTCCGCTCCGGTGATCACGCGTGGTTCACGATCCTCGTCGGACCCGAGGGGGGCGGCCCTCGCTACGCGGCGAGCGTGCTGATCGAATACGGCGGGGGAGGCGGGCGAGTCGCGGGACCGGTCGCGAACCAGGTCGTGCACGCGTTGATCGCGGAGGGGTATCTCCCCGGTGGGAACGGGCGATCACCCGGCGGTTCGCTAGCGGGGGGCGAGCGGTGAACCGGGTGCTGAAACGGACGGTGATGGATCACACGCCCGCGTTCGTGCCGCCCGAGCGGGCGGAACGGTCGGCGCTGGGACGGCTCGTGCACGGGAGCGCCGTCAAGCGCGACGCCGCGGCGAGCCTCGCGCTGGTGAACCCGGCGTGGTTGTGCGTCATCGCGGCGCTCGCGCTCTCGCTGCTCGGGGTCGGGATGATCGATCTCGCGTCGGGCGGGTTCGCGGTCTCCGCGGGGACGGACGCGGGGCTCTCCGCGGTCGCGTGGAAGCAGGTGGTGTTCCTGCTGATCGGGCTGATCTCGGCGACGCTGGTCGCGCTGCCGCACTACAAGCTCCTGAGCTGGGTGAGCCTCCCGGCGTTCGTCGGGTGCGTGGGCCTGCTGGTGTTCCTGCTGCTCCCGTTCGTGCCCTCGTCGATCGTGACGCCCCGGAACGGTGCGCGGGCGTGGATCGACCTTGGGCCTCTGGATCTGCAGCCCAGCGAGTTGACCAAGATCGCCTTCGTGCTGGTGATCGCGCACTACATGCGGTACCGGTCGTCGCACCGCGAGCTCAGGGGGCTGCTGGTCCCGGGGCTGATCGCGGCGGTGCCGGTGGGGTTGATCACGCTGCAGCCCGACCTCGGGACCTCGGCGCTGTTCGTTCCCAGCCTCTTCGCGATGCTCGTCGCGGCGGGGGCGAAGCTCCGGCACTTGACCCTGATCGTGGTCGCCGCGGCGCTCGCGGCGCCGGCGGTCTACCCGGTTCTCAAGCCGCACCAGAAGACGCGGATCGTCGCGCTGGTGCGGCAGTACCAGGGGGACACCGCGTCGGCCCAGGACATCAATTTCCAGTCGTACACGGCGCAGAACCTGATCGGGGCGGGCGGCGCGAGCGGCCTCCCGGCGGAGAAGTCGCGGGCGCTGGTGACCTTCAACCGCCTCCCGGAGCGGCACAACGACACAATCTTCGCGGTGGTTGTCAACCGGTACGGCTTCCTGGGCGGGGTGGGGCTCCTGGCGCTGACGGGGCTGTGGGTCGGCGGGGCGCTCGCGGCGAGCGCCGTGTGCCGAACGCCCCAAGGCAGGCTGATCTGCGTGGGTTTCGCGGCGTTCGTGGCGACGCAGATGGTGGTGAATGTGGGGATGAACATCGGGCTGCTCCCGATCATCGGGATCACGCTGCCCTTCGTGAGCTACGGCGGGTCGAGCCTGCTGACGGTGTGGCTGATGACGGGTCTGGTGATGAATGTCGCGCTTCACCGGGAGACGGGCCCCTACAGGCGTTCGTTTGAATACGCTGACAACGATGAATCCACAAAGGGGTCGGCATACGGGGTCAGCGCGGGGTTCTCGGGGCGGGCGGTCACGCGGTAATCCCCCGGGCAAGCCCGCCGGTGGGGGCGCGAAGACCTGGCGGGCACCGGTCGAGTTTCCGAGCGGTCTCGAACCTGTCGATCTCGGCACCGACTTCGCGTCGCGCGCGGCGGCGTTGGGGATCGAGCTCGAGGCCGGGGAAATCGAGCGGCTGGGCCGTTACCTAGCGCTGCTGATGGCGGCGAACCAGGTGATGAATTTGACCGCGATCCGGACGGTTGAGGACGCGGTCGAGAAGCACCTGCTCGACAGCCTGACGCTGCTGCCCGTGCTGGCGGAGGCGCAGGCGGGTGCGGGTGATGCTGATGGGGAGAAGGCGGCGCTGCGGGTGCTGGATGTCGGGAGCGGCGGGGGGCTTCCGGGGCTGGTGCTGGCGATCTGCCGCCCCGATGCTGCGTTCACGCTGCTGGATTCGACGGAGAAGAAGTGCGGGTTCCTTCGGCATGTATCGAGGGAGATCGGGCTCGAGAATGTCACCGTGTGGCACGACCGGGCGGAGGTCGCGGGGCAGGACAAGTCGAGTAAGCGCGAGAAGTTCGATGTGGTCATCGCACGGGCGGTGGGCCGGCTGGCGAGCCTGCTTGAGATCACGGTCCCGTTCGCACGCGTCGGCGGGCTGTGTGCGCTGACGAAGGGTCAGAAGGCGGAGGAGGAGTTGGCCGAGGCGAAGGGGGCGCTGCGCCTGCTGCACGCGGCGCACGCGGGGACGGTGGAAACGCCCACGGGGCGGATCGTGGTGATCGAGAAACTGCGGAAGACACCCGGGGCGTATCCGAGAGAAATCGGGGAGCCGAAGCGGAATCCGTTGGGAGTGGAGTCGGACATTCGGTGAGCGACGCGACGGTCCAGCGTGTGCTCGGGGACGGTGGCGTCATCGCGTCGCTGCTGGGGGAGGGGTACGAGGCCCGCCCTGAGCAGCTTCGGATGGCGGACGCGGTCGCGCGCACGCTGGCGGCGAAGTCGCACCTGGTCGTCGAAGCGGGGACGGGGGTCGGGAAGAGCTTCGCGTATTTGGTGCCGGCGATCAGCCGGGCGCTGTCGTGCGGCGAGACGGTGGTGGTCGCGACGAACACGATCGCGCTCCAAGAGCAGCTGATGCGGAAGGATGTCCCGCTGCTGGCGGAGTCATTGGGGGAAAGGGATGGCGCGACGGAGCGACAGAGCGACGGAGACGCAGACGGCTGGCGCGGCGAGTTGCGCGCTGTACTGGCGAAGGGACGAGGAAACTACCTCTCGATCCGGCGGCTGAAGCTCGCGAGCGCGCGGCAGGAGCGGTTGCTGCCCGACGCGGCGTCACGCCGGAGTCTGCATGTCATCGAGGACTGGGCGTACGACACGCCCGACGGGTCGTTGTCGACGCTGCCGGCGCTGGAGCGGGCGGGGGTCTGGGACAAGGTGCAGAGCGATTCTGGCAACTGCATGGGGCGTAAGTGTCCCCACCACGAGCAGTGCTTCTACCAGAGTGCGCGTCGCGAGCTCGAGCGGGCGAACCTGATCGTCACGAACCATGCGCTGTTTTTTGCGGACCTCGCGATGCGGTCGCGCAGCGAGGGCAAGGTGGGGGTGCTGCCCAAGTACGACCATGTGATCCTCGACGAGGCGCACATGGTCGAGGATGTCGCGTCGGACCACTTCGGGATCTCGCTGAGCGAGGGGCGGGTGAACCACCTGCTGGGCACGCTCTACCACCGCAAGACGGGCAAGGGGTACCTGTCGAACCTCGAACTGGTGACGGGGGACCTCGACCCGATCGAGCGGTGCGTTCGGCTCATCAACGAGGCGGAGGCGGCGTCTCGGGCGTTCTTCGAGTCGCTCATCGAGTTGGAGCGGTCGGGGCGTGCGCGGGGAGGGCGGATCCGGGAGAAGGACGCGGTTGAGAACGGGCTCACGGCCGCGATGAACGGGCTGGTGACGCAGCTTCGGCGCCTTCGAGATCTGACCCATGATGGGGGCAAGGGCGAGGCGGACCGGTTCGAGCTGAATGCGTACATCCAGCGGGCGGGGGAGATCGCGGATGCGGCGGAGGCGCTGGTGAGCCAGAGCCTGGAGGGGTGTTGTTACTGGGTCGAGGCGAGCGGAGGGCAAGGGCGAAGCGGCCGCGGCACGCGATCACAGCGTGTGACGCTTGCGTGCTCGCCGATCGAGGTGGCGCCGCTCCTGAAAGAGCATCTCTTCGGGGCGGACTTCAGCGTGGTGCTGACGAGCGCGACGCTCGCGACGCGGACGGTTGGGGACGACGAGCCCGCGGAGCGGGCGGAGACGGCGTTCGCGCATTTTCTGGAGCGGACCGGGTGCGAGGGCGCCGAGACGATGCAACTGGGCAGCCCGTTCGACTACGCGTCGCAGGTGGAGTTGTACATCGACCGGACGATGCCCGAGCCCGGGCGTGGTGGTCGGGGGGGCGGTTCGGGCGCGGTGCCTGCTGCTGGATCGTTCGAGCACGAACTGGTGACCCGGATTCTCGAGCATGTGGAGGCGACGGAGGGGGGCGCGTTCGTGCTGTTCACCGCGTTCAGCCTGCTGGACCGGACGGCGGCACTGCTCGCCGATCCCTTGGAGGGGCTGGGCTATCCGATGTTCGTGCAGGGACGCGGGCCCGGCGCGGGGTCACGCACCGAACTGCTCGAAGCGTTCCGCGAGAGCGGGAACGGGGTGCTGCTCGGGGCGGCGAGTTTCTGGCAGGGCGTGGATGTGCGCGGGGACGCGCTGCGGAATGTGATCATCACGCGGCTGCCGTTCGACCCGCCCGATCGCCCATTGACCGAGGCGAGGCTCGAGCGGATCCAGGAGCGGGGAGGGAACCCCTTCGTCGAGGACTCGATCCCGCGGGCGGTGATCAAGTTCAAGCAGGGCGTGGGGCGGCTGATCCGCTCGCACGGCGATTCGGGGCGGATCGTGGTGCTGGATCCGCGGGTGGTGACGAAGCCCTACGGGCGGGCGTTCGTGCGGGCGCTGCCTGCGGGGGTGCTGAGGCGGGAGAGCCGGGACTAGGTTCAGCCGCGGCGACCGCGGCGCGGGACGAGCAGCCCACTCGCGACGATCGCGGCAAGCGTTGCGGGCGTGGGGACGATCCCGTACTGAATGTGATCGACTTCGAGGACATTGACGCCGCCGGGCGTGCGGATGGTCATCGAGGCGACGCCCTCCTCGAAGATGGCGCCGAAGAACCGGTCCTCGGCGGTGCCTCCCGCGAAGCTGTTGTCGCCCACGGGTGTGGGCCCGATGGAACCCAGCAGTTCTCCGTCGGCGTCGAAGAACTCGACGATGGTCGATCGGCCGAACCCGCCGTCGGTCCACACCAGTCCCACATGGGTGGGTAGATACCCGAGCGAGACGGGGTCGAACGAGAAGGTGTAGCCCAAGTTCTCGGTGCTGATGTTGTTAACTTCTGCGAGTGACATGCCGTCGCGTCCGAGCCCGTCGATGACCCCGTCGTCCTCGTCCACGGAATCGGCGTTCGGGTTCATGCCGATGGCGCCGATGGTCGTCCCCGGGGTGTTGCTGACAACGCTCAGACCCAGCGTGTTGAGCAGGCCGTCTTCCATATCTTCGAGATGGAAGTCCGCGAAGGGTGTCCCGCTGAAGGGGCTATCCCCGAATCCGAGATAACTCGTGACGGGTAATGGGCCTGCGCTCGCGATCAGACCTGTGCCGTGGAGGGCCAGAAGGCTTGTCGTGTAGTGCATTCGCGTCTGCTTGCCGTGCATTGTTGGTCCCTTCGCGCCTGCGGCCCTCCCGGCCAGGGGAGCGCAGCGAAGAACAGTGTTCCTGCGCACCGCGGCGGTCTTAGTGTGCCACACAAACGGGTGGATGACCAGACAACGCGAGATTCGGTTGGTTCGTTGAGGCCGTAACTGAAGGTGTCGGCGAGGGCGCGGCAACGGGCACTCCGCTTCATATCCACGCGAGCGGGTCTATCCTTGCGATTCTGGCATCCATGACCGAAGACGACGGAGATCACCATGCTCGGACGCGTGTTCAAGGCCTACGACATCCGCGGGGTCTACCCCGATCCGCTGACCGACCAGATGGCGTGGCAGATCGGGTACGGCTGCGCGAAGTTCCTGCTCGCCGACGCGGAGGCCGCGGGCGAGACGACCCCGATGATGAAGAATGTCATCGTGGGGCGGGACATGCGGCAGAGCAGCCCGACGCTCGCGGCGGAGTTGATCGCGGGCCTGACCAACGGCGGTGCCGATGTCATCGACATCGGGCTCGTCGACACGCCCATGATGTACTTCGCGATCAATCACCTGGACTGCGCCGGGGGCGTGGTGGTGACCGCGAGCCACAACCCTCCGCAGTACAACGGGTTCAAGGTCAGCAAGCGTCAGGCGAAGCCGGTGGGGGAGGCCTCGGGTCTTGCGGAGGTGCGCAAACAGGCCGCGATGGTTGATCGCACCCTGATCGGCGCGAAGACCGACGGACGGGTCGAGCAGCGCGACTTCTGGTCGGCGTACAAGGCCCATGTTCTCAAGCACTGCGACCTGGGTGGCAAGAGCCTGAAGATCGTCGTCGACGCGAGCAACGGGATGGCGGGGACCATGGTGCCCAAGGTCTTCGGCACCAAGGGCGAGGAGGTCGAGGGGCTGACGATCGTTCCCCTCAACTTCGACAACACGAAGGGCGAGTTCGTGCACGAGCCCAACCCGCTCGTCGCGAGCAATCTCGAGCAGCTCCAGGAAGCCGTCAAGAAAGAGAAGGCGGACCTGGGCGTGTGCTACGACGGCGACGCGGACCGGTGCGTGATCGTCGACGAGACGGGCGAGATCGTGGGGTGCGATCATCTCACCGCGGCGCTCGTCCCGTATTTCCTGGGTGATCGCCCCGGGTCGAGCGTGGTGTACGACCTGCGTTCGACGAAGGCGGTCCCGGAGGAGATCGAGAGAGCGGGCGGGAAGCCCATCCGCAGCCGGGTCGGGCATGTCTTCATGAAGCAGGAGATGGCGGCGCACCGCTGCGCATTCGGCGGCGAGCTCTCGGGGCACTTCTACTTCCGCAGCAATTTCAACGCGGATTCGGGCGCGATCGCGATGGCGACGGTGCTCAGCGCGGTCGCGGCGAGCGGCAAGCCCGTGAGCGCGATGATCGAGCCTGTCAAGCGGTATGTGCAGTCGGGCGAGATCAACTTCGAGATCGAGGACAAGGACCAGGCGCTCGCGGAGATCCGCGAGCACTACATCGGTCGCGGGACGATCGACGACCTCGACGGGGTGACGGTCGACTGCTTCGAGAGCGAGGGGTGGTGGGCGAACATCCGCAAGAGCAACACCGAGCCCCTGCTGCGGCTGAACGCCGAGGCGCGCGACGCGGAACTGCTCGGCACCGTCGTCGAGGAGATCAGCCCTCTGCTGGGCGAGCGGGTCGCCCACTGAGACGCGGCGGGCGGGAATCCCAACCATCACTCCGGCGTGCGCCCCGGCGCACACGCGAGGCGACATGAATATCAGTCAGTTCTTCGAGCACTGGGCGATCGCGGAGAATCCCTTCCGGGGGGAGGAGGCGCGCCACGACGAGGTGCTCGCGCGGCTCAACGGGCTGGGAGGCGCGGGCATGCCCCGGGCCGGGTCGACCCCGACGGGGAGCATGCACTCGGATTTCGAGAAGATCCTCGGTGAGCTGACCCGCCCGAGCACCTCGGTCGTCTTCGGCGAGAAGGGCAGCGGGAAGACCGCGATCAAGCTGCAGATCGGGCAGCGCGTCGCGGACTTCAACGCGCGGCACCCCGACGCGAAGCTGCTCGTTGTGAATTACGACGACCTGAACCAGCCCGTCGCGGAACTCGACGCGCGGTTCGGCTCCTCGAAGAAAGAACTCGCGCCGTTCAAGGCGTTCCGGCTCGTGGACCACATGGACGCGATCCTCGCGATCGCGGTCGATCGTCTCATGGCGGCGCTGTTCAACGAGGGCGAAGACCGCCCCGCCGCGGATCTCGGCGAGGAGCCCTGGAAGGCCGCGCGGCGCTGGGCGGTCCCGCTGCGGCACGATCTCCTGCTGCTGCAGGCGGTGTACGACCCCGCGGACGCGGAGGGCACACGGTCGGCCCGCTTGCGGCGCATCCTGAGGCTCGCGCCCGAGAAGCGGGAGGTGCTCTGGCGCGCGGCGACGGTCGCGGGCTGGGTCCCCGCCGCGGCGATGCTCTTCGTCTGGCTTTTCCCCGCGGCGACCTACGGCGGGTTCATGCGCGACGCGGTGGGGGTGGTCTTCCTGCTCTTCCTCGCGGCCTATCTCGGGGTGCTCGCGAAGCGGATCGTCTGGGACCGCGTCATCCTCCGGCGCGTGGCGCGGCGGGTGCACCACGAGATGCGGACGACGCAGCGCACGCCCGACGCGATCGCATCGTCGCTCGCGGTGATCGACGCGAACAGCCGATCGCACGCGGTGCTCCCGCTCGTGGACGACGCGGACGAGCCCCGTTACGCGATGTTCGAGCGGCTCCGCCGCGTGATCTCGCGATTCGGGTACACCGGCATCCTCGTGCTCGTGGACCGGGTCGACGAGCCCACGCTCGTGAACGGGGACGCGGAGAAGATGCGCGAGATCATCTGGCCCCTGTTTAACAACAAGTTTCTCCAGCAGGAGCGGTTCGGGGTCAAGCTGCTGCTCCCGATCGAGCTGCGCCACGCGCTCTTCAAGGAATCCGCGGACTTCTTCCAGGAGGCCCGTCTCGACAAGCAGGGGTTCATCGAGCGGCTGAGCTGGACGGGCCCGATGCTCTACGACCTGTGCAACGCGCGGTTGAACGCGTGCCGGTTGCCCGATGCCGAGCCGCTGAGCCTGATCCAGATGTTCGCGGAGGATGTGACGCGTCAGGACCTGGTGGACGCGCTCGACCAGATGCACCAGCCGCGCGACGCGTTCAAGTTCCTCTACCGCTGCTTCAACGAGCACTGCTCGAATGTGACCGCGGAGGAGGGGGCGTGGCGCGTGCCGAGGCTCGTGCTGGAGAATGTCCGGCGGGCGGAGTCGGACCGCGTGCAGCAGCTCTACCGGGGCATCACGCCGGCGTGAGCGGGGCGAACCTGGTCAATCGACTCGTTTCAATCGGGCGTATTCGAGAACAAGCGTCTTGCGTCCCACCCCTCGGAAGTCCACGGTGACCCGCGCGTTGGTCCCCGAGCCGGAGGTGCCGGTGACCTTCCCCTCGCCGAACTGGGGGTGGCGGACGCGGCAGCCCTCCGGGAAGGCGTTCGCGGCGGACGGGCCCGAGGATCGCTTCGCCCGCGCGGCGCGGACCGCGGCGAGCTTCGCCTCCATCGACCCGCTCGCCATGCCCCGCCCGGGCCCGAACGACGGCTTCGCATTCTGCGCTGGGGTGTCGTCGAACGCGTCGCGATCGAACGAATCGCCCCAGTCGTCCGCCTGGTCGGAGCGTTGCACATGCTCGCTGCCGAGTTCGTCGAGGAAGCGGCTGGGGATCGTGCGCTCGGTCGATCCCCTGATCGTCCGGTAGCGGGCGCTGGTGATCTGCAGCCTCTTCATGGCGCGGGTGATCCCGACGAACGCGAGTCGGCGTTCTTCCTCCATCGACGCGTCGGAATCGAACGCCCGGCTGTGGGGGAGGGTGCCCTCCTCGAGCCCGATCATCGCGACGACGGGGAACTCGAGCCCCTTCGCGGCGTGCAGGGTCATCAGGGTGACGGCGCCCTGCGCTGGGTCCACCGCGTCGGCGTCCGCGACCAGCGCGATCGATTCGAGCCATGCCCGCAGCAGCGCGAGCAGCGGGGGGAGCTCCGCCTGCCCGCCCCCCTCGAGCACATCGGCGCCGGGGAAGGCGAGCGGGTCGTCCGCGGGGTCGTACTCGTCCTCGAACTCGCGCGCCGAGGAGATCAGCTCGTCGAGGTTGTCGAGGCGTTCCATGTCGGACTCGGCGCCGCTGGTCTTCGCCTGCTTGTTGTAGTGCGATCGGAGCCCCGACTCGTCGATGACACGCTCGACAAGCTCGTGGAGCGAGCCCGAGACCTCGGCGCCCAGGAACGAGCCGGCGCCGGTCCAGCCGTCCACCATCTCGACGAACTTCGTCATCGCGTTCGCGGAGCGGGGGGTGATGTCCCCCGCGTCGGCGGGCGTGCGCAGGGCCTCGAACAGGGGCAGGCCCGCTGTCTCGGCCATCATGCGGACGCGATCGAGGCTGGTCTTGCCGATCCCGCGGGTCGGGGTGTTGACGATGCGGGTGAGCGAGACATCGTCCGCCCGGTTCGCGACGACGCGCATGTACGCGACGGCGTTCTTGATCTCCTCGCGGTCGTAGAAGGCGGTGCCCCGCGCGATGGTGTAGGGCACCCCGCTGGTGCGCAGCGCATCCTCGATCACGCGCGAGAGGGCGTTGGTGCGGTAGAACACCGCCATATCGCGCCAGGCGATGCTGTTGTCGTCGTGCTCGAAGCGGAACCAGTCCGCGATGAGGTCCGCCTCGTGCCGCTCGTCCCGGCACAGGACGACCCGCGCCGGATCGCCCCCTTTCCGGGTCGTGTACAGAGGCTTGTCCTTGCGTTTGGTGTTGTGCTTGATGAGCGTGTCGGCGATCGAGAGGATGGGCTCGGTCGAGCGGAAGTTCTCGCCCAGCGTGATCGTCTTGGCGCCGGGGTAGTGGGTCTCGAACTCGAGGATGTTGGTGATGTCGGCGCCGCGCCAGCCGTAGATCGCCTGGTCGGGATCGCCCACCACACAGATGTTGGGGCCCACCGTCGGCGCGTCGCCCAGGTCCTCGGGGTCGACATCGGGCAGGCCCGCGAGGTCGCTGTCCGCGGGGCGTCCCTCGCCCGCGAGCAGGCTGGCGATCTGGAACTGGGCGCCGTTGGTGTCCTGGTACTCGTCGATGAGGATGTACCGCCAGCGGTCCTGGCACTCGCGCCGGATGTCGGGGTTCCGCTCGAGCATCCGCGCCGTCATCAGCAGGAGATCGTCGAAGTCGATCGCCCCCGCCTTGCGCAGCGCCGCGGTGTAGGCGGTGTAGATCTTCGCGAGCTGCTTGGCGTAGAAGTCGCCGGCACGGGCCGCGAATTTCTCCGCGTCGAGCAGTTCGTTCTTCGCGTTGCTGATCGCGCTGAGGACGGAGCGGGGGGGCCAGTTGCTGCTGGAGAGATCCATCGCCTGCAGCGTGCGCTTCATCGCGGCCATCTGGTCGGACGAGTCGTAGATCGTGTAATCGGGTTTGAGACCCGGGACATCCGCCCGGTCCGCGTAGCGACGCAGCAGGCGGGCGCACAGGGAGTGGAAGGTTGTCACCGTCAGCCCTCGAGGCGGGCGTGGGTCCTCGCCCTCTGCGAGCAGGGCCTCGACGCGCTCGCGCATCTCCCCGGCCGCCTTGTTGGTGAAGGTGAGCGCGAGGATCTGCCAAGGGCGGACGCCGTTGGCCATGAGGTGGGCGATGCGCCGGGTGATGACGCGTGTCTTGCCCGACCCCGCGGCGGCGAGGACGAGCAGCGGTCCCTCCGTGCATTCGACGGCGGCGCGCTGGGATTCGGTGAGATCGCTGAGCAGGTCGGTGCGGGTCGGCATCACGCGGGACGGTAGCCGATCAACCCGCGAGCCGCTGGTCCGGGGGCCCGCCCTGCTCGAGTTCGGGGCTCGGCGTCGTCTCGCAAGCGTCCCGGTTCGGATCGCGGCGCTGCGCTTCGACGCGTGAGAGGACATCCGAGGGGTGCAGGTTGTACCCCCTCGCCCTCGGGCCGGACCAGTTGAGGCCGATGAGAACGCCCTCGGTCGCGGCATCGCGGAGAATGCTGCTCACGAAGTCGTGCCAGGAGAGCCGCGTCACGACGCGTCCGGATCCGGCGAGCGGCCCCTCGAGCATGCGGATGACGCGGTTCCGCGACGACCACGCGGGGCGTGCGTGCTGATCGCCCGCGAGGTGAAAGGTCATGACGCCGTCCCGCTCGTGCTCGATCATGAAGACCTCGCCCGAAGCGAGCACCTCTCGGCAGAACGCGTTGGCTTGCTTGCTGGCGGACACGCGTAGAAGCTCCGATAATGAGGCCGGGGCGATGCGGGGCGCGACCCGTCAGGCGGGTTCTCCACGACTTTCGGCGTATCGGCGACGCGACGGATCGGCTTGATGCGTCGGGACTTGCCGACACACTCTCGTCGCCCGAGAACTGTGTCCCGCGCCGGTTTGTGTCGACCGATCCGGGTTCGCGGAGCGCAGGATCTTCAGAACGCCCGATCCGATCGGTCTGATCGCCCGTATCGATCCACTGCAAGGGGCGGCGGCATCCTCAAAACCGCCGAGCGGAGCGATTGACAGGACGGCGCGGAGGATTTACCTTCCGGTCTTCCGACTCCGATTACCCCGTTCGGACCGGGTCTCGCCGAGCGTGTGGACGAATGAGCCAACCAGATCCCAAACTCGAAACCCCGGCGTCTGGCGGCCTTTCCGCCGAAGACACCGCCGGGTTCACGGCGCCGACGGCCGATGACGAGAACGCGGCATCGCTGCGCGCCCAGGAAGCCCTCCGCGCCGAGGCCGAGAAGAGCGGGACCAACCTCGACACACTCGTCGGCCGCGCGGTGGTCGACCAGGGGCTCGCGACACCCGAGCAGGTGCAGCATTGTCTCACGCTCGCGCGCGAAGCGGAGGAGCGGAACCAGCAGTCGCTCTGGGAACTGCTCGTCTCGAACGGCTACGCGACGCGGAGCCAGATGACGAGGCTCAAGGAGCGCCTCGACGAAGAGCGCAAGGGGATCCCGGGCTATACGGATTTCAAGGAACTCGGCAAGGGCGCGATGGCGAGGGTGTACCGTGCCAAGCAGCGGAGCTTGGACCGGTATGTTGCCGTCAAGATCCTCCCCCAGAAGTTCAGCAATAATCCCTCGTTCATCGAGCGTTTCTTCCGCGAGGGGCAGGCGGCCGCGAAGCTGAATCACCCCAACATCGTGCAGGCGTTCGATGTGGGGCAGCACCGCGAGACCTACTACTTCGTGATGGAGTATGTGGACGGGCGCACCGTCCACGACGACATCGTCAAGCAGCAGCGGTACAAGGAAGAGACCGCGATCGAGGTCGCGATCCAGGTCGCCGAGGCGCTCGAGCACGCGCACGAGCGGGGGCTGATCCACCGGGATGTGAAGCCCAAAAACATTATGATCACCAAGAACGATGTGGTCAAACTCGCGGACATGGGCCTCGCGCGGGCGATCTCGGATAAGGAAGCCGCGGAGGCGGAGAAGGGCAAGGCCTTCGGCACCCCGTACTACATCAGCCCCGAGCAGGTGATGGGCCTCGACACCGTGGGCCCGCAGGCGGACATCTACTCGCTCGGGGCAACGCTGTACCACATGGTGACGGGCGTTGTGCCCTACGAGGGCAAGGATCCCTCCGAGGTGATGAAGAAGCACCTCAAGGCGGAGCTGACCCCGCCCGACCATGTGAACCCCAAGCTCAGCGCGGGGATCAGCGAGGTCATCGAGATGATGATGGCCAAGAAGCCCTCGCACCGCTACAAGAACTGCCGCGATCTGCTGCTGGATCTGCGGGCGCTCAAGGCGGGGGACGCGCCGCCGATCGCCCACAAGGGCATCTCCGAGTTGTCGGGACTCGAGACCCTCGCGGCCGCGGAAGCCGCCGCGGTGAGCGGGGAGATCCCCGTCGATGCCCGGGAGGCGGCACGAAAGTCGGTCCTGGATATCTTCTCGGAGCCGCTGTTTCTGGTGCTGCTGATTCTCCTGGGCGTCAGCATCATCGCGAATGTGGTCCAGATCGCGATCTGAGGACCGTGGAGCGGGCCTCTCCGTCCCTGCCGGGGCTCACGGCGCTGGGCTTGCTTCGAGCGCCGAAACCGGATATTTTTCACAGGTTGCGCGGCTTTCGGGCCGGCGCTGCCGAAGAATGTGAGAAGGACCGATCGTCCGTTCTTTCGCCGCCCCGGTTGAGCCCGTTCTTGCGGGCTCGCACCGTTGGGGCGATCGGATGAACCGATCGGTCACGCCGGTGGTTGTGCACCGGTCTTTGAAGGAGCCCGCCGATTCACGCACACTTGCTTGAGCACCACGACCTTGGCAGCCTTGCTGTCCGTTGGGATCGTCGCTCGCTCGCGCGTGAAGGCGGCTTTCTTTTCCTCGCAACGATTCGTCCCGGGCGTACGCCGTGACGCGCGGGATTCGCGAAAAAGCGTTGCCCCACACCCGTGGGGATTCTGAGCAGGGGTCGCCGATCGTGGCGGCTCGTCCCGATGCCGGCACTTGTCGGCTTGACCAAGGAGAACCACAATCGCACGCCGCTTCATGATGAGGGGGGGACCCCCGGTGCAGCGCACCCGGGTGAACCACATGATCCGCATCTCGCCCATCCGCCTGATCAATGCCGAGAACGAGCAGGTGGGTGTCGTCGATACCCACGAGGCGCTTCGGATGGCGCAGGAGGCGGGCCTCGATCTCGTCGAGGTCGTCGCCGATGCTCGCCCGCCGGTCTGCAAGATCATGGACTACGGGAAGTACAAGTACGACCTGTCCAAGAAAGAGCAGAAGAGCCGGGCGGCGGGCAAGCAGCAGGAACTCAAGGAGATCCGCCTCGGGCGCTCGATCAAGATCGATCCGCACGATGTGCAGATCCGCGTCGACCAGGCCCGTCGGTTCCTGATGGCGGGGCACAAGGTGCAGATCACCCAGCGCTTCCGAGGGCGCGAGATGATGCACAAGGAACTGGGCCTCGAGCGGCTGCAGAAGATCTGCGTCGATCTGAGCGATATCTCCAAGATCGAGATGGCCCCCCGTTGGGTCGGTCGTCAGACCAGCATCGTGCTCTCCCCCGATCGCGACAAGATCGAGGCGATCAAGCGCAAGATGACCAAGGAAGAGCACGAGCGGGCGGAAAAGGAACTCGAAGAAGCGGAGAAGGCCCGACTCGAGGCCCTCGAAGCGGACGCGGCGGACGACGACGACGACGCGGAGGACGGCGCCGACGGGACCGAGGAGTCCAAGCCCAAGAGCGGCAAGGGCACCAAGCGGGGCAAGGGGCCCGCGGACGACCGCGCGTCGAACCCTGTCGACGATGAGGTCGCGGACCTGCTGGGCGAAACCTGACGCGGCTCGCGTCCTCGTCCGCTTCCACTCGTTATGCAACGACGGCCCCGGGGATCGACCCCGGGGTTTTTTCATGACCCGGGATTCTTTCATGATCGGATTGAACCGGTCGCGGTGCGGCGTTGCGACGGTCAATCGTGCCGGAGCGCGACGATCGGGTCCTGCCGCGCGGCTTTCCGCGCGGGGTAGATCCCGAAGACGAGCCCCGTCGCGGCCGCAACAAGGAACGCGACGATCACCGCCCAGGGGGAGATCGCGGTCGGGAGGCTGACATCCGCGGGGAACAGGCTCCCGATGAAGGGCATCTCCGGGAGCAGGGGGACGACGCGGTCCAGGGCGATCGTCAGGCCGAGCCCCAGGGCAACGCCCACGAGCCCGCCCACGGCGCTGAGCACGCCGGTCTCGACGAGGAACTGGGCGACGATGTGCTTCCGGGTCGCGCCGAGAGCGCGGCGTACGCCGATCTCGCGGGTGCGTTCGGTGACGGTCGCGAGCATGATGTTCATGATGCCGATACCGCCCACGAGCAGGCTGATCGCCGCGATCGACGCGCTGATCCACTGCCCGGTCAGCGCCCGCTTCCGCGCGTTCTCGAGGAGTTCGTAGGGGACGATCATGCCCAGGTCGGTCAGGCCCGGATGCCGGTGGTCCATCAGGCGGCGCAACCGCTGCGCGTCGGGGATGACCCGATTCCGATCCGGGCTCTCGAGATAAATCTCCGCAACCTGGACCTCGTTGCCCTGGAACGACCCCTGGGTCCGGCGGATGACCGTGTCCCCGAACACCGCTCGGGCCGTGCTGATCGGGATGTGGATGTCCAGGTTCAGGTCGCGTCCGACGAGGGCCGAGCCCGCGCCGCCGGAGAGACCCACGGGCTTGAGCACGCCCACCACCTCGAGCACCTTGTCATCGATCCGGAGCCTGTTCCCGATCGGGTCCTCGAGTCGGAAGAACTCCTCGGCGATCTCCGAGCCGATCACACAGACGAGCGATTGCTGGGCGATGTCCGAGTCGGTGAGATACCGCCCCCGCTCGATCCGGAGCCGCGCGACGCTGATGAACTCGGGCGTCGTCCCAAAGGCCTGGCTGACCTTGCGGAGCTCACCGCGCAGGATCTCGCTGCCGACCTCCTTGAGCGGGACGACATGCGCCGCGTCCGCGAAGTTCTCCTCGACGACGAGCAGGTCGTTGTAGGAAAGCCCGTAGCGGTTGATGAACCCCCGCCGCCCGCCGCCTTGCTGGCTCTGCGCTTCGGGCGGCTTCTGGCTCCGGATGATGATGTTGCGAGCACCCAGGCGTTCGATCTGGGCGAGCGCCTCGCGTGTCGAGCCCTCGCCGATCCCGACCATCGCGATCACCGCCGCGACGCCGAAGATGATGCCCAGCGCCGTCAGGATCGAGCGCAGCATCTGGAGGCGGAGGTTCGCCAGACCGAGTCGGATCGTTTCGAGAAGGAATTCCATCGGGCGGATGCTAGCGGCGCAGGGCCGCGGACGGAGTGTCGGGGTGATCGAACCGAGTCAACGCGGGTATGCTCGCTGGGATGAGCGACGCACCCCGCCCGGGTTACGAGATCGGCGAGGAGACCGAAACGGATGCGGGCTGGGCGTACGCGATCACCCTCTATTCCCCGGACGGCACCGCGGCGACCCACACGCTGACGCTCTCGTGGGCAGATCACGAGCGGATCGCGGGGGGGACTTTTCCGCCCAGCGACACCGTTTCGGCGGTCTGCGGCCTGCTCGCGGAGCGCCCGGCGGTCGCGAACACGCTCCGGGAGCGGGTCGATACCGCAACGCTGCGAAGGCGGATCCCCGACTTTGAAGCGTCCGTCCGGCAGCGGCTCGGTGGAGCAGTCTGACCTCTGAACGGTACCCGACCTGGCTCGCGGAGCCTCTTACACGGGAGAGCCAACCGTCCGCAGGGTTTCCTCGAGCACCGACGCGGCGGCGTTCCAGTTGCTGAACCCGCTGTCCCCGCGCAGGAACACGCGGTGGGCGCACACCGGGATGATGTTCTCGATCACATCCTCGGGGACGACATGGTCGCGTCCGTCCATCGCGGCGGTCGCGCGGGCCGCGTGGGCGAGGGCGAGGCTCCCGCGGGGGCTGAGCCCGATCTCGAAGGACTCGTGCTCCCGGGTGGCGCGGGCGAACCGGACGATGTACTCGCGGATCGGCTCGCTGAGCTTCACCTTGTCGACCTGGGCCTGCAACTCGACGATGTCCGCGGCGCTGAGCACCGGCGCGAGCCCGTCGAGCACCGTCTGCGCGGGGCGGACATCCAGCAGCGTCGCTTCCCGTTCCGGGGACGGATACCCGAGGCTGATCCGCATCAGGAACCGGTCGAGCTGGTTCTCGGGCAGCAGGTAGGTCCCCTCGAACTCGTAGGGATTCTGCGTCGCGAGCACGATGAAGGGAGGCGGCAGCATGTGCACCGTCCCGTCGATCGACACGCTCCCGTCGCTCATCGCTTCGAGGAGGGCCGTCTGCGTGCGGGGCGTCGTCCGGTTGATCTCGTCGGCGAGCACGATGTTCGCGAACACCGGGCCTTTCCGGAACTCGAACGAGTGCCCCTGCTTGTCGAAGATCGTGACCCCGATCACATCCGCGGGGAGCATGTCGGGCGTGAGCTGGATCCGGCTGAACGACCCGTCGATGCTCTTCGCGATCGACGAGGCGAGCACCGTCTTGCCGACGCCCGGCACATCCTCGATCAGCACATGCCCCCGCGCCAGCAGGCATCGGATGATCTGGTCGATCACCGACCGATCTCCCAGATACACAGACGCGACATTTTCTCGGAGGCGGGCGATCTTATCCAGCATCACAATCGCTCTACGGGTCTCGGGTCGAACGGATCCGCACCCACGAAAGCTCGCGGCGGGCGCGGGCGACTATAGCGCGATGGCGCGCGAGCCCCGCATCGACGGCCCGCGCGCCCCTGGTCCGCATCCCCGGGCCGCGCCGCCCGCTATGCTCCAAACGCCCGCGACGCAAGGGGATGCCGGGCGGGCTCGGCTGTTCGATGCGAACGGCCTGGCCCGGCGTCCGCAGACGGATCTCGCCCCTCTTGGATACCCCAGACGCTCCGCACAATCCCGTCGGCGACCCGGGCCCAGGCCAGCCCCGTCCATCGCACGAAGCGGCGCCCGCCGCGCTGGGCATCGATCTCACGGGCGATCTCCCGTGCATCGGGTGCGGCTACAACCTCAAGGGGCTTTCCATCCGGTCGGTCTGCCCCGAATGCTCCACCCCCGTCCGCGCGACGATCCTCGCACGCGTCGACCCGATGGCCGAGCAACTCCAGCCCATCATCCGCCCGCGCCTGGTCGCGAACGGCATGATCCTCTGGGCGTGGGGGGGCGTTCTCGCGGCGGGCCTCGTCTGGTTCGATCGTCTTTCAGATGTCCTCGACGAGATGCTCGGGATCCGTCTCGCGATTCCGTACGCCTGGCAGTTCCAGATGCTCGCGATCCTCGTCTCGATGGTCGGCGCGTCGACGCTGATCCGTCCGGTCCGGATTGTCTCCGCGTGGGAGTGCGTGAAGGCCGCGTGCGGGATGGTCGCCTACCTCCCCCTGCTCGCGATCCACTTCACGATCCATGCGTTGTACGACCCGCGGATGGGCCCGCCCCTGGTGGGATCGCAGTTCATCAACTCGGGCGCGGACCTGCTCGACCCCGACCGCTCGCTCTACCGTCTCGCGGAGGGCGCGCTGATCATCGCGATCGTGATCGGGTTGCGTGCCAACGCTGTTTCACTCGCGGAGCGTTCGCTTGTCATGCGTCTCGGCCGGGTCGACACCCAGCCCCTCTCCGCGCTCGCCTGGGCGATGGGCGTCACGATCGCAGGGGACCTGCTGGTCGTCGCGTTCGCGGGCGGGAACGACCTGATCCACTGGATCGTCGAACTCGCGGCGTTGCTCATGATCGCGGTCGGTTCGTTCCTCTTCACCGTGGGACTGTTCGGGGTGGGGATCGACACGCTTCGCCTGAGGCCCGTGCTGCTCCAGCCCGCGCCGGGGCTCACGGATATCTTCAGCGAGGACTGAACCTCCCGCTCTGGTTCTTCAGCGGATCGTCGCGAGCCCATGACCCCAGCACCCAAGCCCATCACCGACACCGAACGCGACCGGTTCGACGCGCTCGTTGACGAAGCGATCGAGGCGCTCCCGAGCGCGATCCATCGCTTGCTCGACGAGGTCCCGCTGATCGTGATCGACGAGCCCACCGACGACATGCTCCGGGATCTCGGGATCGATCCCCGCGACCACGACGCGAAGGGCGAACTCTGCGGGTTGCACTCCGGGACGCCCTACACCGACCCCGCGATCGACTCGCCCCCCGTGCTGCCCGGCACGATCCACCTCTTCAGGAGGGGCGTGATTTCCCACGCGGGAGGGTGGGGCCCTGTCCGAGACGACGGCCTGACCTTCGAGGACGGCACGCCCGATGATCGCCCCCCCGACGATCGGATCTACGAGGAGATCATGATCACGATCTTGCACGAGATCGGGCACCAGTTCGGTCTCGACGAGGACGACCTCGAGCGACTCGGGTATCAGTAGAGGCGCGATCTGCTTCTGAGTCTTCAGACCGTCGCGTCGAGCCGCGTCCGCTAGACTCCCCGCGAGGGTCCATCACACGAAAGGCGATCGACATGCGTCCGAATCTGTCCGCTCCTGCTGCACTCCTTTCCGGCGCCGCGCTGTTCGGGGTCACGCTCTGCGCCGGCGCCGCGCCCTACCGCGTCGCGATGCTCCAGATCGAAGGCGACCCGCCCGCCTCGTCCGGCGGGATGTCGATGTTCGCCGAGCCCTCCCCGACGGTGCTCGACTACGCCGAGGCGCTCCGGGACGCCGCGGGCGACGACACCATCAACGGGGTGATCGTCCGCCTCAAGGACGCCGCGATCACCACCACCGACATCGCGGAGATCGGCCAGGCGATGGACGATTTCCGCGCCAGCGGCAAGGACCTCTACATGTTCGCGGAGATGTTCGGCACCGCCGAGCTTCTCACCGGGTGCCACGCGGACCATGTGATCCTCCAGCAGGGCGGCGGGGTGACGCTCCCCGGCATCTATATGGAGGAGATGTTCCTCGCCGACATGCTCGAATGGGTGGGCGTCGAGGCGGACTTCGTCCAGATCGGCGACTACAAGGGCGCCAACGAGATGTACGAGAACGCCCAGCCCAGCGAGGCGTGGGACCAGAACATCTCCGCCCTGCTCGACGCGATGTACGACAACATGCGTGACACGCTCAAGACGGGGCGGGGTCTCGACGACGAGGCCCTCGACGAGGCGATGCGAAAGGCCTGGCTCGCGGACGGACGGACCGCGATCGAGGCGGGGCTCATCGATGCGGAGGTGGACCTCGCCGAGCTGCTCGATCATGTCGAGCAGCAGGCCGCCGCCTCGGGATGGACGGGCGACGAACTCGTCTACGCCGGTGACCTGATCGACACGGGTGAGGACACCGCGGACATGTCCAACCCGCTCATGGTGTTCAGCCAGCTCTTCCAGCCCGTCAAGCGCACCACCAGCGGGCCCACGATCGCGGTGCTCCACATCGACGGCGCGATCATGGACGGGGATTCGACCCCCGAGGGCCCCTTCTCGAGCGCCTCGGTCGGCAGCCGGACCATCCGCAACGCGATCAAGCAGATCGGCAAGGACGACAACATCCGGGGCGTGATCGTCCGGATCGACTCACCGGGCGGCTCCGCGATCGCGAGCGAAGTGATCTGGCAGGGCCTCCAGCGCCTGGGCGAGACCAAGCCCGTCTGGGTCAGCGTCGGGTCGATGGCCGCGTCCGGCGGCTACTACATCGCGGTGGGGGGGCAGAAGATCTTCGTCAACGAGTCGAGTATCGTGGGCTCGATCGGCGTTGTGGGCGGCAAGCTCTCGTTCGCGGAGATCCTCGAGAAGGCCCGCGTGAACATCGTGCCCCGCGCCCGCGGGCCGCACGCCGATATGTTCGGCATGACCACCGGGTGGGACAGCGAAGACCTCGCGCTCGTCCGCGATCGGATGACCGAGACCTACGAACTCTTCACGAGCCGCGTGTCGCAGGGCCGCCCCGGGATCGACCTGGACCGGACCGCCGAGGGCAGGCTCTTCCTCGGACGCGACGCGGTGGACCTGAAGATGGCCGACGAGATCGGCACGCTCTCCGACGCGATCGACGCGCTCGCGGGCGTGCTGCAACTCGAGGACTACGAGATCATGGACTTCCCCGAGCCCCCCTCGTTCGAGGAGATGCTCAACCAGGCGTTGGGCGGGTTCGTCTCCGCGCCGGTTGCCGCCGACCGACTGGGCATGCTCCGAGAGCTGCTCGGGCAGCGGCGTTTCGACGCGCTGCGGGACGCCTGGACCCGAGCGAGCATGCTCCGCCGGGAGCCCGTGCTGCTGACCGCGCCGAGCGTGCTCTCGTTCGAGTGAACGGTGCAGCGGACCAGACGCCGGGTCAATCCTGATCCCGATCAACAGAAACGCCCGCGGCGAGCGCCGCGGGCGTTATCGTGTTCGATCGATGCGAGACGCGAGCCTCAGACCTCGGTGATCTCGTCGCTCTTCTTCTTCACCATCCCGTCGATCTCGGTCTCGTACTTCTTGAGCAGCTCCTGGATCTCGTCCTTGAGCGTCGAGACCTCGTCCTCGGAGATATGCGCATCGCTGTCCTTGCCCAACGCCTCCGCGTGCTTGTTCGCATCGCGGCGAGCGTTCCGGAGCACGACCTTCTGCTCCTCGCCGTGCTTCTTCGCCTGCGAGACGAGCTGCTTGCGGCGTTCCGCATCCAGCGGGGGGATCGTGATGCGGATCTGCTTCGCCTCGACCTGCGGGTTCAGGCCCAGGCCCGCGTTCTCGATGCCCTGCTTGATCGCGTTGACGCTCCCCGCGTCGAAGGGCTTGATGAGCAGCTGGTTCGCCTCGGGCGTGCTGATCGCCGCGAGCTGGTTCAGGTCCGTGGGCGAACCGTAATAGTCCACCTTCACATACTCGACCAACGCCGTCGAGGCCCGCCCGGTCCGGATGCCCCGGAGCTCGCTGCCCAGGTACTCGATCGCCTTCTTCATCGACGCCTCGGCCTCGTTGAGGATCGCGTCGGGTGTCGTCGTTGTCATCTGTCGTTCTCCGTCCGGGTCCCATCAACGCCCGCCCGTGCCGGCTGAGGAGGGGCTCCCATTCTATTCGCGCGTTCCCGCCCGGGTCGCGCCCCGCTCAATCCCCGCTGACGAGCGTCCCGATCGACTCCCCCGCGACGACCCTGCCGATGTTGCCGCGCTTCTTGAAATCGAAGACCACGATCGGGATGTCGTGCTCTTGGCACATCGCGAAAGCCGCGGTATCGAGCACGCCCAGCCGCTTCTCGAGCGCCTCGCTGAAACTCAGCGTCTCGTACCGGGTCGCGTCGGGGTTCGCGTTGGGGTCCGCGTCGTAGATGCCGTCGACCTTGGTCGCTTTCAGCAGCGCCGAGCACCCGAGCTCCGTCGCCCGCAACGCGGCGCAGGTGTCGGTCGTGAAGAAGGGGTTCCCCGTCCCCGCGCCCAGTACGACCACGCGCCCCTTCTCCAGGTGGCGGATCGCGCGTCCCCGGATGAACGGCTCCGCGACCGCCTTGATCTCCAGCGCCGAGCACACCCGCGCGGGTGTCCCCATCGATTCGAGCTTGTCTTTCAGCGCCAACGCGTTGATGATCGTCCCCAGCATGCCCATGTAGTCCGCGGTCGCGCGCACGATGTCGCCCCGCTCCGCGAGCTGCGCGCCGCGGACGAAGTTCCCGCCGCCCACCACGACCGCGATCTCCGCGCCCTGCGACCGTGCCGCCGCGATCTCGCCCGCGATCAGTTCCAGTTCGCCCGGGTCGATCCCCCCAACCCCGGGCTTGCAGAACGCTTCCCCGCTCAGTTTGAGCAGCAGACGCTTTCCGTTGCTCGTCCACTCGCTGTTGGTCATGCCCGCGGCCCCTGTTCGTGTGCAGTCTTCGACCGCACAATACCCCGCCTCCGGGCCCCGCGACGGGTTCCCCCCGATCAATTGCGGCGAGTGCTCGGAATAGCGACCGCGCCGAGCGGAACGACAAGCAACTGGCCGATCAGCATTCGCCGGGAATCGGAGGCCCGGACCGCATCCCCGAACGGGCGGCGCCGGTACAGAACGGGGGCAAACGCACAACGCGGCCGCGTGGACCCTGCGCCACCGAGGGTCCGATACACTCCACGAGCGTCACGCCCCACGAGGCCGATACGGAACCGAGACAGGCTCGCATCCAAGCACCCGCGGCCTTCCCCCACGGATGGATCAGAACACGCCGACGAACCCGCCCCGACCGCTCGCCCAGCAGGCCTCCGCGCCGAGCGGCCGCGTCGATGAGCCCACGGCGCTGGTTCTCCCGGAGGAGGAGTACCCCGATCCGGTCGGGAAGTTCATCCGCTGGACGAAGCGCGCCGCCGTCGCGGGCGCGCTGCTCTCGCTCGCGATCCACCTGGTGGTGATGCTGCTCGCGGGATGGCTGACCGTGCGGTACCCCAACGCCGATGCGGGCGGCGCCGGAGAGGCCGCCGAGGTCGAGTTCGCGGTGATGACCGAGAGCGAACTCGCCGCGATGCTCCCGGAGGACGAGAACCAGTCCGACCCGCTCGTCCCCGAGGCGGAGACCGCGGTCGACCCCGCGATCACGGAACTCACCGAGGCGACGACCACCACCGAATCGCTCACCGAGTCCAGCCTCGAGATCGAGATCGACGCCGGCGCAGGCGACATCGGCGACCGGGAAGGCGGGAGCCTGACCACCGGCACAGGCGGAGGCGGCGGCGCCTCCTTCTTCGGGCTCGAAGCCCAGGGCAGCCGGTTCGCCTACATCGTCGACCGCTCGAGTTCCATGCGCGGCGAGAAAATGGACCGCACCCGCGCCGAACTCATCCGATCCGTCACCGGGCTCATGGAAAACGGCGAGTTCCTCGTCGTCTTCTACTCGGATGCCCCCGAGGTCCTGGGCAGCCGCGCCGTCTGGCGCGATGCCTCCGAACGGTCCAAGGCGGACGCGCGAAGGCAGATCACACGCATCGAACCGATGGGCGGGACCAAGCCCATGGGCGCGTTCGAACTCGTGTTCGGCCAGCGGATCCGCCCCGACGCGATCTACTTCATGACCGACGGGCGCTTCGCCGACGACATCCCGGCCCGTGTCGCGGATCTCAACGACAGCGCCCGCATCCCGATCCACTGCATCCTGTTCGGAGAGCCCAGCCGCAACAGCGTGATCGCCGACGAGGTGCGCACGATGATGCGGCGCATCGCGGGGGACAGCGGGGGGCAGTTCCGCCATGTCGAGGTGATCCCCTGATGTCGCCCCGCCGTTCCGTGCTGGTTCTCGCGTTCGCCGCGTCGCTCGCCGGTTCGCAACCGGAGGCAGAATCTCCCACCGCCTATCGCGTGCGGACCTGGTCGGGGCGGACGATCGACGCACGCGCGATCCAGTTTTCCACCGCAGCACTCACGATCGAGACTGGCAACGCGCAGCAGACTCTGGGCTGGCACGAAGTCCACGCGATCGAGGGCCCACGCGCCGCGGACGCCGCGGAACAGATTGCTCTCGGGAAGATCGTCTGGCGCGCCGGCGCAAGGCTCGCGAAAGGGGATTCGTTCGGCGCCGAGCCTCTCTTCGAGCAGGCGTTCGAGCAGACGCGGGGCACGGTTGGCGTCACCCCCGCCTTCGTCGCCGACGGGCTGCTCCGGTGCCGACTGCGGCGCGATGCACGCGCCGCCGCGATCGACGCATGGCTCGAACTCTCCGCCAACCTCAGCGTTGCCCCCGCCCGCATACCCAACTGGGGCCTTTCGAGCCCGGCGGTCGATCCCGCGACACGCCTCGTCCCCTCTCTTCCTCCCATCTGGTTCGACAGCGCCCCGGCGCGCGCGTTCGCCAACGCGATCACGCCCGAACCGAGCGACCAGCCCGGCGCCGACGCGTACGCCGCCGCGATCCGAACGCTCTATCGCGCCGCCGCGCAGCACGCGATCGGGGATCCGATCGACGCCGCCGCGACCGCGCGCGCCGCCCCGATCGCCTCCGAGCGCCAGGGCGGGGCGCTCGTTGCCCGCGTGGTCCTCGCCCAGACGGGCGGGCCCGAACTCCGCGCCGAGGCCCGCGAGAACCTCGCACGCGAACAATCGCTGGGCAACGAGCGTTGGAGATCGGTCTGGGCGACCCTCGCGATCGGCCGGAGCCTGATCCGCGAGCCGGACGAGGCGGATGTCCGCCGCGGCATCCTCGAACTCCTCTCGATCCACGCGGTTGACCCCGACGCGTTGCCGTATTTCACCGCGATCGCCCTCGCCGACGCGGCCCGCGCCGCCGATGCGATCGGAGACGACCGCGCCGCCGCCGCGATCCGTGATGATCTGCGGCGTGCGTACCCCCAACACCCTGTCCGCGACCTCCCGGGCCTCGCCGCCCGTCCTGTCCGCGATCCCGGAGTCATCCCATGAGCGTTGTTTCCGCACTCTCCCTCGCCGCGGCGGCGGTGCCAACGGGCGCCGAGAAGACCCTCCTCGACTACATCGCGCAATCGCGCGAGGTCGGGCTGCTGATCATCCTGCTGTCGCTGTTCGTCACCGCGGTGATCATCGCCCAGCTCTTCTCCATCAGGCTCGCCCGCCTCGCGCCGGACGACCAGATCAACGCCCTCGACCAACTCCTCGCGTCGCACAACATCCGCGGCGCGATCGAGTACTGCGAAGCGGACGGGAACAGGAGCCTGCTCACCCGCGTCCTGGGCGGCGCACTCATCCGCTGCGCCCGCTCCCCGTTCGGCTATCTCGAGCTCAAGAACGCCGTCGAGGAACTGGGCGACCAGGAAGTCGCCCGCCTGCAGCGCATGACCGACATCGTGGGCCTCGTCGCCTCCATCGCCCCGATGCTCGGTCTCTTGGGGACCGTGGTCGGAATGGTCGGCGCGTTCGACACGATCAGCGCCGTCGAGGGACCCGTCCGGCCCGACTCGCTCGCGGGCAACATCTCCGAGGCGCTCATCACCACCGTCATGGGACTCATCGTCGCGATCCCGTGCACCGCGGTTTACACCTTCCTCCGCAACCGCATCGACGCGCTCATCACCGATATCGGCGACATCATCGAGCGGCTCACCGCCCACATCGAGCAGCACCAATCACCGGGTCAATCCGGATCCCCGCGCCCCCAGAACGCCGGGAAGCCCGCGCCGCGCCAGCAGCCCGCCCAGCCCCAACGCGGCGAGCCCGCCGCGGGCCCGCGAGGAGACGCCTGACCCATGCTCCGCGCACGAACAAGACGGGCCAGGGTGGGGGCGTTCGATCTCACCCCCATGATCGATGTTGTGCTGCAGCTGATCATCTTCTTCATGTTCACCAGCCAGTTCGGGCAGGTCTCCCGCACGATCGTCGATCTTCCGAAGGAGAAAGGCGAGCAGGAGGGCGAGGACAAGCCCGCGCTCGTCATCGACATCACGCTGGAGGGCGCGTATGTCATCGACGCCAAGCCGCTCTCCTTCGACCGCGTCCTCGCGGTGGTCCGCACCGAGACCGACCGTTACGCCGACCCGGGCGCGATGAGCGTCCTCATCCGCCCAGACCGTCGCGCCACCGCGGGCGCGATCAACCGCCTCGCCGACGAGTTCGCCCGTCTGGGCGTCCGCCGCTGGGCGATCGCGACGCGTGCCGAAGGGGGCGGTTGAATGCCCCTCGGCAAGTCCGCGAATCAGAAGCCCAGGCGCCGACGCCGCCCACCCGGCCTTCTCGGCGTCCTCCCGATGACGAGCATGATCGATGTCGTTTTTCTCCTGCTCATCTTCTTCATGGTCACCGCGAGCTTCAGCGCCGACGAAGACGAACTCTCCAGCGCCCTCGGCGCCGAGGGCGCCGGCGCCCCGACGACCCTTCAGCCCCAGATCGTGCGCGTCCGCGATCTGGAGGGGCGCACCATCTTCGAGATCGGGTCACACAGGCTCCAGTCCACCGCCAGCCTCGCGAACATCCTTCGCGCCCTGCCCAAGGATCAGGGCGTGGTCTTCCGCGTCTCCGACGCGGTCCCCATCGCCGATGTCGCCGCCGCCATGCAGGCCGCGTACGACGCCGGCTACACCAAGCGAAGCTATGTCGCCTCGTCCGATCCATAACCCCGCGCCCGCCCGTTCGCACGCGGGCGCCGTGCTCCGCTCCGCCGCGCGCTTCAGCGCACTCGTCGCCGCATGCGCGATCACGCGGGCACAGTCGCTCCCCCCGCCCCCCTCGCCTCAGGTCGACGACACGAGAGACGGAAAACTGGAGGCCTACCTCACATCGCGCGGCCTCGACGCCCTCCTCGCGGAGCATCTCGAACGCGTCCTCGCCCAGTCCTCCGGAACGACGCGGATCGCCGTCGCCGAGCGGCTGGGCGCCGCCTACGCCCGCATCCTCTCGGAAAGCACCGACGCCCTCCAGCGTGCGGACACGACCGCGAAGGCGGGCGACCTGCTCGAGTCGGTCCCCGCCGCGGACACCTTCGACCTGCGGATCGCGCTGATCAAGGCCCGCTACCTCCGCGACGAAGAAACCGCGGAGCGCGCCAGGCTCCGGCTCACCGACGCCGCGACGGAGCGCGACGCCGCCGAGTCGATGGCATCCATCGCGGGTGAGCTCGCGGTCCTTGCCGAAAAAGCAAACCGTCGCGTGCTCACCCTCGAGCGACGGGAACGAGCGGGATCCATCGCCGACATCCCCGCGTTCCGCGCCGAACTCGCCGAGGCCCGCCGACAGCGTTCACTCGCCAACTACTACGCGGGATGGGCCAGCTACTACAACGCCATGCTCGCGGACACGCGACGACCACTGGACGAAGCGATCGAGCACTTCGGGTACCTCCTCAACGCCGAGGGAAGAGAACCAACGGTCGCCGACATCCCGCGCTCGCTGCTGCGGTACGAGCATGTCGCCCGCGCCGTCGTCGGTGTTGCGCTCTGCCACGGCCTCGCGGGCAACAACCGTCTCGCCGTCGAGTGGCTCACCGCCGTCGAGGAATCCGAGGATGTCAGCCCCGAGATCCTCGCCCAGCTCTTCAGCAGACGCGTCACCGTGCTCGCGGGCGCGCGCCGGTGGGATGCCCTCCGCCGCGCCGTGACAGACCGGCGCGCCGCGGGCCTCGACCAGCCCTCCCCCGAGCCTCTCAGGGTCACCGAAGCCCGCCTGCTCGCCGTGGAGGTGCTCGAGAGTCTCCGCGCGCCGGACGCCGATCGTCAGCGGCGCGACGCCGCCGAGCCGCTGGTCCAGTGCGCCCTCTCCGATCTCATCGCCCGTTCGGAGGTCGCGCAGGTCCTCGACCTCGTCGATCGGTACGGCACGCTCCCCATCGGAGACACCGGGTTCATCGCCCAATATGTCCGGGGGCTGCGAGCCTTCCGCCTCGCGCGGGATGCACACGAGGCATCGGGCGAAGACCCCGGCAAGCCGACCCGCGAGACCGACCTCGTCAACGACTACATCGAAGCCGAGGGCCTGCTCGCTCCCGCCTTCGATCATCCCAATTCCGTCGACTTCCCCGACGAGCGTGCCAGCGCGGGCGTGATGCTGGGCATGGCGCTCTATTACAAGGACACACCCGAGCAGGCCGCCCAGCGGTTCGAGCAGGCCGCCCGCGTCGCGGGCTCCGGGCCGCGCCACGCCGAGGCCCTCTGGATGACCGTCGTCTCGCTCGAACGCGCGGTTGAAACGGGCCGTGCGGATCTCGAGAAACGCCTGCACGCCGCCGCAGCCCTCTTTGTGCGCACCTATCCCGGGACCGACCGCGCCGCCCGCCTGCTGCTCCGCTTCGCCGACGCGCGGATCTTCGAGACCGACAGCGCGGTTGGCATCCTTCTTGAGCTCGACCGATCGAGCCCGATCTACGACGCCGCCCGCGACCACGCCGCCGACACGCTCTACCGCGCGTACGCCCGCAGCCGCGAGCCCGATCGCTCGACCCTTGCCTCCCGTTTCCTCGATGTCGCGATGGAACGGATCGACGCGTCGCTGCGGTCTCTCCGGGGGGGCGACCGCGACGGCGCGCGCACGCTGGCGCTCCGCGCCAGGCAGGTGCTCGACGCGGCGCTCACACCGCTCGCGACCGATCCGCCCGCCGCCCGCCGGGCGCTCGCCGCGCTCGACGAACTCCGCGTGCGCGCGCCGGGCGGGCTCGACGACGATCTCACGGGAGAACTCGCCTTCCGACGCCTGCAACTCGCGATCGCGGAGGGCGACGAGACCGCCGCCGCCCAAGCAAGGGAAACGCTCGAACAATCGGGGAGCGATTTCCAGCAGACCGCCGACCGGTTTCTCTTCGACCGCGCCCGCGCCGCGTGGGAACGAACGCAGGCGAACGAAGACGCGCGCGAGGTCGTGCTCATCGGCAGTCGTCTGCTCGGGGAGGGCGAGATCCCGCGCACGAAACTGGTCATCGCCGACACCGTTGCGCGCGCCGCGACCGCGCTCTGGGAGGCCGGGTCCGACCGGGTCATGCTCGACGCGGCGCTCGATCTCGATCAGCTCGTGCTCGGGTCTCACACGCCCACGAGCTCGCTGCTGCGCCGGCTCGCGTCCAACGCGGAAGCCGCGGGCGACGCAGGCCTTGCGCTGAAGACCTGGAACCGCCTCGCGTCCTCGCTGCCCTCCGGGGATCCGCTCTGGTACGAGGCCCGGTACAACGCCCTGCGGCTCGAGGCGACAACCGATCCCGACGCGGCGATCGGGGCGCTCCGGCAGCACCGAGTCCTTTACCCGGACTGGGGGCCTGCCCCCTGGGGCGATCGACTCCGCGAACTCCTCGGCAGGCTCGAGAGCGGGCTCGCGCCGGGAGGAACGCCATGAGCGGCAGCGGCGCACCCCATCGCCCCTCCGATCCCGTCGTACGGCTGCTGGGCCCCGGCGCGACGCGCAACGGACCCTTCGGGGTGCTGGGGCTTCCACTCGCGGATCTTGATGACGAGACGATCGTCGCCGCGGTGCACGAGCGGATGGCCGCGATCGACCGGCACCCCGAGGCGCGCACGCCCGCCGCCGACGAGGCGAGGCTCGCGGTCCATGCCGCCGCGGCGAACCTGCTGGACGCGGGTGTGCGCGCGGCGCTGCTCGAGCGCCTCGCGCCCGAGGGCGCGGACCGGGAGCCGCCGCCCCGACCTCGTCGCCCCGCGCCCTCGGGCCCCGCCGCCGTCTCGCGCGCGCACCTGGAGGCGGACCTGCTCCGCAGCATCGGCGCCGCGGGGGGATGGGGCGCCGCGGCGCGCGATCGCTTCGTCCGCCTGGCGCACGCTCGGGGCTACGACGCCCGCGCGGCGGTCGCGTCCATCCGCTCGCTCGCGGGATCGATCGGTGTCCCCAGCACGGAGTTCGACGCGTTCGAGGCACGCCCCTTCGCCGCTTCCGGGCGGGTCGATCGCTCGGCGCCGCTCGCGAGTGTCGCCCGGGAGATCGCGGACGATTCCGCGCGCGCGATCCGCGTTGCGCCGGACGAGCCTCGCGACTCGACGATGACCGCTGTGCTGATCGTTTGCACCGTGATCGTGCTGATGGTGCTCGTCGCGGGCGTCACGCTGCTGCTGGTCGGATCGGAGCCCGCGCCGAGCGAGCTGAACGACCCGAGACCGGCCGCGCCGCCCCCCCGGGTCCGGGTGACCCCGGACCCGGAAACCGACGAGGCGAGCGAGCCTTCGCGATTACTCGACAACGCGCCAGCGATCCTCCACGAGTTGGAGGTCGCGACGGAGGGGACCGCGGTCGACACCGAGGCCTCGCTCGCCGCGTTCGAACTCGCGATCGAGTCACTCGCCGCCCGCTGGATCGGTTTTTCGCAGGCGGACCGCCTCGCGGCGCAGGACCAGATCGTGGGGTTCCTGTACCGCGTCTCGGGGCGCCGGGCGCCGCTCGCGAGGGCGTTCGCGGCTCTCAGCGCGGGGCTTTCGCCGAGCGGCACGGAGGGCGCCCTTTCGGCGGACGATGTCGCGCGGCACGCGTGGTCGATGGGCACGCTCGTCCGGTTGCGTCGGGAGCAGAACCTCCCGAGCTCGTTGCTGAGGGATATCGACGGCGCGGTGCTCGGGAGCGGCGGGCGGGTCGCGCCGAACGCCTCGACTTTCCGGGCGGGCGCGATCGCGGGCCTGCGCGCGCTGGCTGACCCGTTGAACGAGCAGGGGCTCGCGCAGGCGGGACCGGAGTCTTGGGACGCGTGGATCGGCGCGGTGCGCGCCGCGGCGCTCGGCGATGAGGAACTCGTGGGCTCCATGCTCATCGCGGCGCTCGACGGGCGTCTGCGCCACGGCGCACGCACGGCGCCGGGGGACGCGGAGGTTATCGCGGCGATGGTCGCGGCGATGGACTTCTCCGAAGGCTCGGCCGCGCGGGCGTGGCTCGTGCGCGCATTCGACGACCGCTCGCTCGCGATCAGCGAGCTCCACGCGGTGACCCTCGCGCTCGCGAACGCGAGCAACGCGGGAGGCGTGAATCACTCGATGGTGCTCCCGCGCGGCGCCGGGGATTATGACCGGCGCGCGCTGCGCGACCGGTACCGCGAGCTCTGGGGAATCAGCGAGGACGCCGACCAGGGGCAAACGCTCACGGACTTTCTCGGCGAGTCGCGGGCCCACCTCGATTCGGGTCCCACCCAACTCGCGCAGGGGCAGGTTGACACGATGGCGGCGATCGTGCGCACCGCGCGGCTCAACGCGATCGCGTCGATGCTCTGGCGCGCCGAAACGACGCGCGCGTCGGACCTGCTCGCGGATCTCGATGCGCCCATCGACGCGGTGGTCGGCGCGGAGGGCGTGCCGGACCTGGAGGGCCTTTTCCGGACTGGAACGGGCGCATGGGCGGAGGAGTATCTGTCCGCGGGCGCGCACATCCAGAAGCGCCTGGACCTGCTCGCGACGGCGCTCGCGCGCGCCGACCAGTTCGGACCGATGGAGGCGGAGGTCGTCGTTGCGGAGGCGCTGCGCGGCTCGCCGCTCAAGGTGCGCGACGAGGCCGCGGGGATCGTGGAACTGCAAACATCGAGTCCTGCGTTCGTGAACGCGGTGCTCGAGGCGCTGCCGATGATGCCCAAGACGGCGCGGAACAGCGCAATCGTCGAGCGGGTCGCGGGCGTGGCACTCCCCCCGATCGACGACCCGGGCTGGTCGGCCGCGGCGCGACGCGGCGTGGTCGAGCGTCTGCTCGAGCTGATCGCGGGCCGTGGGGAGTACGCGAGGCTGGACGCCCTTGCGGGCCTGCTCGATCAGGCGTACGGGGACCGGCTCGCGATACCCGCGGGATCGTCCGGAGAGGCGCTCCCCGCGAACGCGGGCGCGCGCACGCTCGCGGCGCGGTGGATCGCGGCGGCGGAGCGACGCCCACCGGCGTCGATCGAGGGGGTGTCGATCGACGAGATCCGCGCGAGACGCGCTGCGCGGCTGTCTGCGGCCGACGGGCTGGTGCAGGTTTTTCATGCGGAGCAGCTGGCGGTCGCGGAGACGATGGCGCAGGTCATCGCGGGCGAGGTTTCCGGGCGGACCGTGCCCATCCGACGCGTGCTGGACGAGATGGGGCGGGAGCGTGCACGCGCGCGGCATGTGCTGGCGCAGATCGAGCACACGGAACGGGCGATGCTGGAGATGTGGCTCCTCCGGTTTTCGGAAGGGGAAAGTTGATGTCGGTGCGCGCGCTCGTGGTCGTCGTCCTGATTGTCGCGGGGTTGCTCTCTCCGTGCGGTTCGAGGGCGAACGCGGTTCCGCAGACCGATGACGGTGCGGCGGCGCTGGACGGTGTCGTGCGCTCGTTCGTGGATCGCCTGGAGGCGTTGCCCCCCGACGCCCCCTCCGCGTTTCTCGAGTTGGGAGAGGAACTGCTCGCGCTCTCGCGGACCGAGGGCGATCGGGACATCGCACGCCGGCTGTTCACGCTCGCCTACGAAACGGCGCGGACTTCGGGTGATGCGCCGGGCGTGCAAGCGAGCGCGTGTGTCGCGCTCGCGGACACTGCCCGATTCGAGCGGGATCGGCGGTGGCTCTGGTCGATCGTCCGGCTGATCGACCCGCGGTATGCGGAGCCGGACTGGAGCCGGACGGTGGACCGGGTGGTGAGCGACGAGGCGGCGTACCGGGCCGCGGTGGCGCTGGGCTACTTGCGGTCCGGGAACGGCTTGCGTGCGCGCGAGGTGCTGCGCGACGAGCGGGTGCGCGAGGTCTTCGATTGGTACAGCGGGTTGCTGACGGGGACCGGGCCCGGCGATGTTCTGACCCGGCTCGAAGCGCAGGCGGAGCGGTGGCCGTGCCCCGAGTGCAAGAACGAGCGGGTCGTGCGCACGCCCGAGGGCGGGCTGAACGGGCCTCGCGTCCGGTGTTTTACCTGCCGGGGGAACCCGGGCTGGGAGCTGGGGGAGCGGGGGCTGCTCGCGACGCTGCGTTTCGAATCGCGGGTTCTGAGTGGGGTTCAGCGGTCATGGGGGGCGCAGCTCGCGGCGGACCTGGGTGAGCCGCTCCGGGATCCGGATCCGGGCGCGGTCGCGGACGCGGTCGGCTATGACCCAGCGTTGCGGGTCTTCGACGGGACGCGATGGACGCGCGCGGAGCGGGCGCCCGCGCCGGATGCGTCCGGCGGAGCGGACTCGGCACCCGACCTAGACTCGCCCTGAGCGATCGGGATGAATCCAGAGGAATCGGTTGAACAGCGGGAGTGTGATCCGATGAGCGAGACGGGTACCGGGACGCAGGAGAACGCGGGCGAGGCCGCGGAGAGCTTCTTCAAGCCGGAGATCAGCTTCGATGAATTCGCGAAGGTGGATCTCCGTGTCGCGGTGGTGACCCGGGCGGAGCATCATCCGAACGCGGACCGCCTGCTGAAGCTGCAACTCGATGACGGCTCGGGGACGCCGCGTCAGATCTGCGCCGGGATCAAGGGGTATTACGAGCCCGAGGATCTCGTGGGCAAGCGGATCATCATCGTCGCGAACCTGGCGCCGCGGAAGATCCGCGGGGAAGAGTCGCGCGGGATGCTGCTCGCGGCGAGCGATGCGCCGAAGGACGGGGAGGGCGAGCGGAATGTCGTGCTGCTCACCCCGATGGCGGAGATCCCCGCGGGGTCGATCGCGACCTGACCGGTCGGGATTGGCCGGGCGAGTTTCGCAGCAGCCGCATCCATCGGGAGCGGTCGGCGAGGCGGTTCTAGTCCCGGGGGCGGTCGTCGCGGCTGCGCCGGCGTCCCCGTTCGGAATCGTCGCGGCCTCGCCTGCGTTCGCTCTCCAAGGTTCGACGCAGGACGCGCTGCAGGTGCTCGTCGATGATCGCGTCGCGCTGTTCATCCTGTTCGGCGAGGCGTTCGCGAGCTTCCTTGAGGTCGGCGGCCATCTTCTGGAGGCGGTGTTCTTCGAGTTGGTGACGGAGGTCGAGCTGCAGGGTGAGCAGGGCGCGGATCTCGTCTTTCTTCGCGTCGAAGGCGCCCGTTTCGGATGGGTCGATCCTGCGGAGTTCGCGGGCGGCGTTGACGATTTCCATGCCGGTGCGCAGCTCCGCGACCCGGACGGGGACGAGTTCGGGCGCTTCGTCCTCGAGCGTGAGCAGATCGCGGAAACGCGGCGCGATGCGCGCGAGGAACCGCGACGCGGCCTCTGGGTCGTCCGCTTCCGCGATGCTGAGCCTCTGGGCAACCTGGGGGATGTGCTCGTCGATGATGGCGCGGATGCGCCTGAGGTCCTCGTCGCTCATCGGCCCTCGGTCGCTGAACGCGGGGTCGCGATCGGGGCCCGACTCCGGGGGGGCTGCGCCGGGGCGGCCCGGGCCCGGCCCTGCGCCGCGGTCGCGCCAGCCTCGTGAGAACAGCCAGCGGTCTTCCGGATCGATGAGATCCGAGACGGGCGCGCCGTCTTCGAGACCCTTCTGCAACTGGGCGAGGCGGGCTCGGAAGTCGTCGATCTGCCGGATCCGCTCTTCGATGCGTTCGATCATCGCGTCGCGGTCGATCGGGCCTCGCTCGGGGCGCACGGACGGAGCCGGCGACGCGGGCTCGGGCTCGGCGGACGCCGCGAGCGAGGAGTCGGCGCCGATCCAGATGAGCGAGGCCGCGAGCACGGCGAGTCGACTCGAGGTCATCGCGGGGCGCGTGTTCACAGGGTGCTCCCTTCGTCGGTGAGCAGGTCGAAGATCAGCTCGTCGGCCGGAGCCGATTCGTCGCTGTCAGAGCGGAGCGAACGCTCGGAGAGCACACCGTTCGATTCGGCGAGCTCGTCGATAAAGAGGAAGGCCTCAAGATCGGACTCCACCGACGCGAGCGTCATCGTGGGCTCGGACGGCGTGGACGAGAATCGTCCCGGAAGGACCGCGATCGCGAGGGCCGCGGCGGCGGCGAGCGGTGCGGCCCACCACCAGCGGGCAACGGGAGACCGCGAGTCTCCGACGCGTGCGATGACGCCAGGACGGGTCGAGGCGGCGATGCGGGAAGCGAACGCGTCGTCGGGCTCCGCTCGCTCGGCGCGTGCGAGGTTCTCGAGTGCGGCGAGCGTTCCCTCGAGTTCGGGATCGTGCTGGGCGGTCTTGGATGTGAAGTTCTCAGGCATGGTCGGTTCCCCCCGCGGCGCGGCGTTGCGGGCGCGGTGCGTCGTGTCCCTCGTTGTGGTCGGTCGGTTCGCCCGTCGCGGATTCGATCCGGGAGCGGAGTTTCTTGAGCGCCCGGTGGTGGCGGGCGAGCACGGTGCCCATCGGCTCGCCGAGGGTGTCGGCGATCTGCGCGAACGACAGGGCTCCGTGGTGGCGCAGCTCGATGATCTCTCGGTCGCGGTCGTCGAGCGACCGGATCGCGTCCCGCATCGCTTCGAGCTCGTCCCGTTCATCTGCGCCGTCGGGTGTGCTCTGGGTGGGCTGGTCGGCTTCGTGGAGGCGGAACACGGTGGTCGAACGGCGCTGCCTGCGTCGACCCTCATCGCGGACGCGGTTCATCGTGACGCGGAAGAGCCAGGGTTCGAATTTGCCTTCTTCCTGGTACCGCAGGCCGCTGCCTTCCCGGAGCTTCGCGGCGAGGGTGGCGAAGACGGATTGCGTGATCTCCTCCGCGGCGTCGGCGTCGCGGAGACGGCTCTTTGCCATCGCGTAGATGCGTCGGCCGTACACACGCACGATCGTCTCCCATGCGGCTTCGTCGCCGCGTATCGCGGCGGTGACGAGGCTCGGCAGATCGGGGGCCTCTTCGCAGGCGGGGGTGGGCCCGTCCTGAGATGGTTGTCGGGCCGCGGTGGGCCGCATCGTGGTCTCCCGAGGCCCCCGAGCGTCGGGGCGGGGGCGTCCGTCACGCCCCGCTGTCGGAGGGCTCAACGCGGGAAGGGGATCGGGATTGCATCCCGCTGGGCGGTTTGATCCGGCGCCCGCGCTGAACCGGACGATCGCCGCGCGATCTTTTTTCGGCTGGATTTCGTACAGTACATCGGATGGCGGCCGCTGAGCGCAGACAGCCCGATTCTCGGACGGCCGACCTTGGCGACGCGGGGTACGGCTCGCAATCTGATGAGACGCTGTTTCTGCGCTTCCGCGATCGAGGGGACGAGGGCGCATTCCGTGCGCTGATCGACCGCTACCACGATGATCTGATGCGGTTCCTGTACCGGATGATCGGTGATCGTCAGGGTGCGGAGGATGTGTTCCAAGAGGCGTTTCTGCAGGCTCACCTCGCGGGGGCGAGTTTCGACGGGACGCGCAAATTTCGTCCCTGGTTCTTCACGATCGCGGCGAACAAAGCCCGGGACCTTCTGCGTAAGAACAAACGCCGCAGGATGCTGGAACTCTCCGCCCCGGTCGGGGGTGCATCCCGAGGCGAGGGCGGGGCCTCCTTCGTGGACCTGCTCGAGATCGATGTCGACGCTCCGGGTGAGCGGATGGACTTGGACGAAAGGGACGCGCTGGTGCAGAGGGTCTTGGACTCGATGAGCCCGACGCTTCGTGAGGTGCTGCTTCTCGCGTACTTTCAGCGTCTGAGCTATGCCCAGATCGCGGACGATCTGGGGATTCCGCTCGGGACGGTCAAGTCTCGCCTGCACGCCGCGGTCGCGGCGTTCGGCAAGGGCTGGAACGCTTTGGTCGAGGAGGGGCTCGCGTGAAGGACCGCGTGAATAGAGATGGCGATCACGACGGTGTCGTGCTCAACGCCTCGGACGAGACGGCGCTGGACGCCCTGGTCGGCGCGGGGTTCGACCCCGAGGCGGTCGCGCCGGAGCACCGTGAACGAGCGAGGAAGGTCGCGTCGCTGCTCGGTTTGCTGGACACCGAGCCCGGCGGATCCGAGGCGTCGCGCGCCGCGATGACGGAGCGGGTCATCGAACGAGTCGCGGGATCGGTCGGCCCGCGGTCGGGCCTCGCGTCGGAGGGTGAGCCGACACTGGGTCCGGACGACACGGAAGCGCTCGAGGCGTTCGTGATGAGCGGCTATGACGCGGATCGTGCGCCGTCGGGCGTGCGCAGAGGCGCCCGGGCGCACGGGCGTGCGCACGAGATGATCACCACGCTCGGTCCTGAGAACGAACGATGGATCGCGGCGGGGCGGACCGTGCGCACCGAGTCGGTGCTCGCGGCGGTTGCCGAGGCAACGCCCGAGGTGCTCGAGCGCCCGGTGCGGAGGCGGTCGTTCCGGATCGCGGATGTGCTCGCGGCGGCCGCGGCGATTTTGCTGGTTTCCGCGTTCACGATGCCGGTGCTCAATTCCGTGACCGAGGACGGGCGGCGTCGGGTTTGCCAGTCGAACCTGCAGGCGGCGGGTGTCGGGCTCGGTTTGTACGCGCTGTCCAACGATGATGCGCTGCCGATGGCGACCGCGGGGTTCGGTGGGGATTGGACACGGGTCGGCGAGCCCGGGCGTTCCCAGTCCGCGAACCTGTTCACGCTCGTGCGCTCGGGGTTGGTGCAGCCGTGGGAGTTGTCGTGCCCCGGGAACGAGGACGCGCCGCGGGGCTCGATCGATCGGGAGGCGGGCGATTGGAATCGTCTGGAAGAGGTGTCGTACAGCTATCGACTCATGCCGCGCGGGCAGGGGCGCCTGGATGTGCTGGGCGGCGACGCGGTGGTTCTGGCGGATCGATCGCCCATCCTGCTCGCGGGGCTCGCGGGTCGGCGGATCAGCCCCGAGGCACCGAGCCCGAACCACGGGCGGGAGGGGCAGTATCTCCTCCGCGTGGATGGGGGCCTGGTGTGGCGGCCCTCTCCGGTCCTGGAGAACGGGGACAACATCTGGCTCCCGCGTGAGATCGAGCGAGCGGTGCGAGATGTTCGCAGGAAGTTTGGATATTTCGACGGTGTCGAGATGCCTGAGTCCGTTGAGGACACCTTCCTGGGTCCCTGATGCCGATTGTGGGACGGGTCTGTGTCACGCGTCGGTTATCGCAGACCGGTCCCGGGCGCCGAGGCGTGGGAACGGGGCTGGGATCCCGGTCGCGAAACTGAGTCGGAGCGGGTGTGGCAGGCCTCGGGGCGGGGCGCCTATTGTTGCGGTCCCGCGTGAGCCGGCCCCGCAGGGTCGGGTGCGCGGTCGACCGACGAAGCACGAAGGCGGTGGGGCGAGTTGCCCTGCTGCCCTGAGAGGTGTCCGATGCCGAAGAACAAGCCGCACAAGGGTTTTCTGAAGCGCGTGAAGGTGACGAAGACCGGGAAGGTCAAGCACCGCTCGGCGTTCCACTCGCACCTTCGCTCGCACAAGAGCGCCAAGCGCCTGCGTCAGCTGCGTGAGGACAGCGTGATCGGGAACTCCGAGATCAAGCGTGCGGAGAAGCTGCTGTTCCGCCGCCTCCGCGGGCGGACCCAGCCGCTCTCGGCGCGTCGCGTGAGTCCCTCTCCTGAGGAGCGGGCGGCGATGAAGGCTGAGAAGGCCGCGTCGGGCGAGTGATCGATTGTGCGGGCTCGTCCCGCGGTCGGAAGATGATGCAGAGTTGTGTCCGTCGGGATTGGAAGACGCGCCGTGTCACGGGGCGCTCCGCCGGGCCAGGAGGTTAGAAGTATGCCACGCGTTCGCAAGGGTGCCGCACGGAATCAGGCACGCAAGAAGCTGCTCAAGCAGGCCCGGGGGTATTTCGGGTCGAACCACAAGAGCCCGTATCGCGCCAAGGACGCGGTGATCCGTGCAGGCGTGTACGCGTACCGCGACCGCCGTGCGCGCAAGCGCGACATGCGGAAGCTGTGGATCACGCGTATCACCGCGGCGTGCAAGATGCGCGGGACGCGGTACAGCCTTTTCATGAACGGCGCGAAGAACGCGGGTCTGCTGCTGAACCGCAAGATGCTGAGCCAGATCGCGATCGACGATCCGAAGCTGTTCGATCAGCTCGTCGAGATCGCGACGGAGGCGAGCAACGCGACGCCCCGCAGCAGGACGACCGCGGTGACCGCCTGATCACGGGGTGGTGATTCCGATTGACTCTCTGACGGCCCGCGTGCGACGCGGGCCGTTTTTCATTCCCGGGGCTACGCTGCGAGCATGAACGGCTGGTGGGTCTCGGATTACTGGAACAGCCCCTCGTTCGGGCCCGCCTTCGTGGTGGGCTGGGCGGTGTGGGTGATCGGGTCGATCGTGCTGCACGAGCTCTCCCACGGCTGGGCGGCGTTGCGGCTGGGCGACACGACGCCCCGTGATCTGGGGCACATGACCTGGAATCCGCTGGTTCACATGGGGCCCTGGAGCCTGGTCGCGTTCGCGGTGGTGGGGATCGCGTGGGGGATGATGCCGGTGGATCCGAGCCGCCTGCGCGGGCGGCACGGCGACGCGGTCGTCGCGGCGGCGGGGCCCGCGATGAACATCGCGCTGGGTGTCGTCTCCGCGATCGGGCTCGTGGTCTGGATGGTGATCGGTGCGGGGGTAGGGGAGCCCCTGCGGACGAACCTCGCGATGTTCTTCCGTCTCGGGGTGATTCTGAACATCGTGCTCGCGGTGTTCAACCTGCTTCCGGTGTTCCCGCTGGACGGCGGGCGGATCGCGGCGTCGTTCTCGCCTGCCTACGCGCGGTTCGCGTACGGCGAGAACGGTCAGTGGCTGATGCTGGGCGGGTTCATCCTCTTTTTCATGTTCGGGCTGGACTATGTCTGGTTGCTCGCGGTGCTCGCGGCGGACGGCGTGGAACTCATCGGCGCCGCGGTCGCGCCGTGAGGCTGAGCCCGAATGCGGGCAGAGATCAGATCGCGCCGCAGAGTCGGTAGAGCACGCGGGCGCCGATCGACGCGTCGATCGGCGCAGCGCCCGGGACCTTCGAGGGGCACACCTCGACGAGGTCGAACGCGACCACTGTGCGTTCGGATTCCTTGATCATGCGGAGCAGGAGCGAGAGCTCGTCCCACGAGAGACCTCCCGGGACGGGGGTTCCGGTGTTGGGGCAGAGCGTGGGGTCGAGCCCGTCGATGTCGATGTCGATCAGCACCTCGGACGGGAGTCGGTTGACGATGCGCTCGCAGATGACGGGCCAGGGAACGCCCCCTTGGCGCTCGTCTGCGATGTCGTCCCAGAAAAAGGTGACGACCTGGGTCTGCCCCTCGGGTGCGCGGTCGGGCGCGAGCGATTCGGCGAGGATCGCCTCCTGCTCGCAGTAGTCCCGGATGCCGACCTGCACGATGCGGGACACGCCCTCCAGGTCGTGGACGACATTGTGCATGACCGAGGCGTGCGACCAGGCGAAGCCCTCGAAGGCGGCGCGGAGGTCCATGTGCGCGTCGATCTGGAGAATGCCCACCCCGGGGTGGTGCTCGGCAACGGCCTTGTAGAGCCCGTAGGAGACGCCGTGCTCGCCCCCGATCAGGCCCGGGATCTTCCCCTCGCTGAGGGCGGCCTTCGCGCGGTCGTAGGCGAACCCGGCGGCGCGGCTGGAGTATTGGTCCACCTGGTGGACGGCGTCCTCGTCGCCTTGCTTGGAGCCCCCCCGCTCGATGATGGGCTCGGAGAGGACCCGGGCCTTGCGGGACCATTCCTCGATCTCGGGGGGCGTGGGCTCCATATGGATGCCCCGTTCGAAGATGTTCCCGAAGCGGCGGTCGAAGAGATCGACCTGTGCGGACGCTTCCCGGATCGCTACGGGTGCGTGGCAGGATCCGACGCCGTACGACGAGGTCGCGTCGTAGGGGATGGGGATGAGAACGATGGAGGCGTCCTCTCGGGAATGGGGGAGGCCGAAAATGTTCGAGGGGTCCGCGGCGGCGGCGTTTGGGTCGAATGCCATATGAGTAAGGATATCGGGCGGAATCCGGCGGCGCGGAGCAAGAAGGGGTTTGCCCGATCGGGTTGACCCGGTCGGAGCGGGGGCCTTCAATTGCGGCCCCTCTCGGGATTTGTTGTCCTGAGAGGAGATGCCCGGATGCGTCGCCCGAAGCCTCGGTTCGCGGCGTGTCGCTCACCCAGCACCGGTCGGCTCTCTCCGATGAGCGGCAGGCCGGACGGAAGGAGTTTTCGATGGCTCGTTATACCGGTCCGAAGGTCCGCCTGTCCCGCCGCGTCGGGGCGCCGATCGAGGACAACCCCAAGCACACCAGCAAGCGTCAGTTGAACCCCCCGGGCATGCACGGCTTCCGCGGCCGTCGCCTTCGGGACTACGGCGTGCGCCTTCAGGAAAAGCAGAAGCTTCGCTTTCACTACCATGTGATGGAGAAGCAGTTTGCGAAGTATGTCACCGAGGCGAAGCGGGTCCCGGGCAACTCCGGCGAGATCCTGATGCAGCTGCTCGAGCGTCGGCTGGACAACATCGTCCGTCGCGCGGGCGTGGCGCGGACCATCTGGGCGGCGCGTCAGATCGTCGCGCACGGGCATGTGCTGCTCAACGGGCGGAAGACCGACCGCCCCTCGTGCCAGGTGAAAGTGGGGGATGTGATCTCCTTCAAGCCCAAGATCGAGAAGCTGCTGCGCGAGAACATGGAGAGCCTCGCGGGGCACGATGTTCCCGGGTGGATCGAGTTCAACCCCTCGGAGCTCAAGATCAAGATCATCGCGCTGCCGACGAGCGATCAGATCCCGTTCGATGTGAACACCAACCTGATCGTGGAATTCTATCGCGGCTGATCGGGCGGCCCGCTTGCTCGGTTTCCTCTGCGTATTTCAGGGCCGATCCCGTCGGAGGGGTCGGCCTTTTTTCTGCCGGTACGCGGGGGCGGCGGGGGCCTCGCTACACTTCGCGGCTCGGCGGGCGGGTTTGCGCCCGCCGGCTTCGGACAGCGGTTTGAACGGGGAATTCGATGCTCAAGTTCCTGCGCAAGTATCAGTTGATCCTGCTCGCGGTGGGCGGCTCTCTGTTGATGGTCGTGTTCCTGCTTCAGCCCGTGCTGCAGCAGCTCACGCCGGACCCTCGCAAAGAGAAGGTCGCGACGATCGGCGACGAGACGATCCTGATGGGCGATCAGATCGTCGCGAACTCCGAGCTCGAGGTGCTCGAGCGGTTCCTGCCCGACATGATCGCGTTCCTCGGTCTCGAGGACGAGGAGAACCGGACCGCGCACTGGATCCTGCTCAAGCACGAGGCGGAGCGGATGGGCGTGATGGGTGTCCAGACGGACGGCGCGGACTGGATCCAGGAGCTCGCGTTGGGGCTCGCGCAGCGGGAGATCCAGCTCTACCGCCAGTTCGGGCAGTCGCTGACTCCCGAGCAGAGCCAGCAGATTCTGGATCGGGCCTACCAGTCGCTGCTCGCAAGGAAGCAGGCGTTGCTGCGCACGAACCGGGGGCTCGACGACGCCGCGTTCAACCGCGTGCTGTCCAAGGCGCGAGGGGTGATGCGTCTGCGACGCCTCTACCGGTCGGCGCCGTCGCTCAGCCGGCAGCGCGCGGTTGAGGCGTTCCTCGAGGGGAGCACCGCGATCCTGACCGATCAGCTCGTGCTCGGGCCCGAGCTGCTCGAGGGCGAGGTTGCGGAGCCCACCGATGATGAAGTCGCGGCGTTCTTCGCGGAGTATCGAGATAACCCGGAGGGCAACACCGACGAGAGCGCCGGGGGCAACGCCTTCGGTTTCGGGTATCTGCTCCCGGCGCGGGTGAAACTGGAGTGGCTCGCGCTCGAGCGCAGCCGGATCGCGGAGGTGGTCGTTCCCGATCCCGTCGCGGTGCGTCGGCGGTGGCAGCGTGAGAACCCCGACGGGGGTGATTTCGCGGCGGACCGCGCGACGATCGAGGCGGAGATCCGAGAGGAAACGGTCGAGCGCATCCTCACGGACGCGGACGAGGTGATCCGTGGCGAGATCCTCAGCGCGACGCGCGGGCTGACCAAGGAGGGCATCTATCGGGCGCTGCCCGAGGGATGGACGCCTCCCGATCTCGAACGGATCGCCCAGCATGTCGTGGGCTCGATCCAGGAGCGGCACGGGGTGCGGATCCCGCTTCCTCCGGTGATCCGCCGGACGGACGCGTGGCAGACCCCATCGGATCTGAACACGCTCCCGGGTGTCGGGCAGGCGACCTTCCGCGTCGGGAACCAGACGATCCGGATCGCGGAGCTCCCGTCGCTCGTGCGCGGGGTGGGTGATGACACGCGGGTCGCGGTCCAGGTCGGGCTCCCGGTGATCGATCCGCCGGCGCAGGGGAACGACGGGTCGCGGTATTACCTGACGGTGCTCGAGGCGCGGGGTGAATCGCCCCCCGACAGCGTGGAGGAGATTCGGAGCCGGGTCGTCGCGGATATCAAATCGCAGCGTGCGTTCGAGATGCACACCCAGCAACTCGACGCCTACCGCGAGGCGGCGGTCGCGGAGGGGCTGGGCGCGGTCGCGGCGCTCTACGCGGACCGCGGGGGGACGACGGCGCCCACTGTGCGTGACAACATTCTCGTCTGGGGCCAGCGCGTCGCACCGGCGACGCCCCAGTCGAGGCCCGATCCGCGGGCCAGCGATCAGGCGTTCCGCGATGCGGTTGTTGACGCGGGCGCGGTGCTCGATCCGCTCGCGGAGCCGGACACCGTGACGGGCGAGGAGTCGATCGTCGCGGTGTCGCTTCCCGCGTCGCGATCGGTGGCGATCGCTCGCCTCCGCGCGAAGCGGCCGCCGGCGATCGGGGATTTCCGTTTGTTCCAGGGCAATGTCGTGCTCTCGACGGTCCGCGATCTTGTCGACGCGGCGGCACAGGGAGAGGACCCGCTCTCGTTCGCGTCGCTGGCGGACCGGCTGGACTACGAGTCGGTCCGCAAGCGTGGAGAGAACGACGAGGCCTCGGGCTGACGCGACGGCATCGTCGAATCCCGGCGAGCCTCGAAAAAGTCGATCCCGGGTTTGCAACCGATTCTTTGAGAGCCGGTAGGCTGCGGCGTGTGGTCTCGTGGGAGGAAGCCCCATGTGGCGTGCGCTGCTCGCCCGCCTTGTTGACATCCGGGAGAACGAAGCGGGGCCCATGCTCCTCGCGGCGGCGCAGTTCTTCTGCCTGCTGTTCGGCTATTTCATGGTCCGCCCGCTCCGCGAGACGATGGGCCTGAGGGGCGGCGTGGATGAAGTCCGCGTCCTCTTCCAGATCACGATCGGCGTGATGATCGTGGGCAACCTGGTCTACGGACGAATCGCGTCCCGCGTCGGGCGGCGAGCGCTCGTGCCGGGCGTGTATGCCGCGGTCGTGCTCTCGCTGGCGGGTTTCCTCGTCTGGCAGCAGGCCGCTGGCGAGGCTGAGGCACGCTGGATGGGGCGTGTGTTCTATGTCTGGTTGAGCGTCATCAATGTGTTCACGGTCTCCGTGTTCTGGCAGTTGCTCGCGGATGTGTTCACGCTCGAGCAGAGCAAGCGGCTGTTCGGGTTTATCGGTGTGGGCGGCACGGCCGGGGCGATCTGCGGATCGAGTTACGCGCGGAAGCTCGCTGAAGAGATCGGGACCTTCGGGCTGATGGCTTCGGCCTCAGCGCTGTTTTTGATCGCTGGTTCGATCGCGGTGCTGCTGTGCCAGACCGCAGGATCGCGGGCAAACGAAGCGAGCGGACGAACAGACGACGCAGCGGTAGGGGGGCGAGCCTGGAGCGGGCTGACGCGGCTCTTCCGCGTGCCTTACCTGGGCGGAATCGGGCTGCTGGTACTGCTGTTCACGATCGGCTCAACGCTCCTGTATTTCGAGAAGCTCCGGATCGTCGAATCGGCGGTCGAGGGCGACGCGGATCGAACCGAACTCTTCGCGACGATCGAAGTGGCGGGGCAGGTGCTGACAGTTGCGCTGCAGGTGCTCCTGACGGGTCGGCTGATGAAGTGGCTGGGTATCGGCGCGTTGCTCGCGGTCGTCCCGCTGATCACGGTTCTCGGGTTCGCCGCGCTGGGTCTTTTTCCGACCCTCGCGGTGCTGACGGTGTTCGAAGCGACGCGTCGCGCGGGGAACTTCGCGCTGACCAAGCCCGCGCGAGAGACGCTCTTCACGGTGGTCGACCGCGAGGACAAGTACAAAGCGAAGGCGGGGATCGATACCTTTGTCTACCGGGGCGGCGATTCGGTCGGCACGGGCATCGACGCGCTGCTCGCGAAGGCGGGTGCGTCGGTCGCGATCGTCGCGATCCCCGTTGGGATCGCGGGTGCCGTGATCGCGGGCTGGCTCGGCGCACGCGTGCGGCGGCTCGGCGGGGTAGGACCGGGCATGCATGCCGGCGAGGGTGGGAATGACCGACAAGGGGATGGGGTCGGGGTCTGTGAACGCGGTTCGAAGAGTCCAGAAAGGGAATGCCATGAAACCGTCGCGTCGTGAGTTTCTGTCGGGTGTCGGAGCGCTCTCACTCGGGGTGCTCGCTGTCGGGTCGTTTCCTGCGAGCGCACAGGATCAGGAGGCCGGGGTAGAGAAGCTGCGCATTCTTTTCCTGGGTGGCACGGGCTTCCTGGGTCCGCACACCATCGAACGCCTCACCGAGCACGGGCACGAGGTGACGCTCTTCAACAGGGGCAATCGAGCGGAGTTGTTCCCCGATCTGGAGTTGATCGTGGGGAACCGGATCACGGACATCGAGCCGGGGCTGGCGCCGCTCGAGGAGGCGGTCAAGGCGGGGCGCCGCTGGGACGCGGTGGTCGACACCGCGAGCGTGCACACTTGGACAGCGAACAGTGCGCAGGTGCTCAAGGACGCGGCGGATCACTACATCTACATCTCGAGTCTGTCCGCGTACGCGTCAACCGCGGGGGACGGTCGGAGCGAGGGGGACGCGCTCGCGACGATGCCCGACGAGGTCGCGGACTCGATCGATCGGCTTCCCTACGACATGCAGTATTACGGCGCAGTGAAGGCACGCAGCGAAGCCGCGGCTGAGGAGGCGTTCCCCGGGAAGACGACGGTGATCCGCCCCGGCTTGATCGTGGGTCCGCGAGACTACACGCACCGGTTTACCTACTGGCCCGCGCGGATCGCGGAGGGGGGCGAGGTGCTCGCGCCGGGAGCGCCGGACGACCCGGTGATGTTCATCGATGTCCGCGACCTCGCGGCGTTCGTCGTGAAGGTGATCGAGGACGACGCGTACGGGGTGTTCAACGCGAACGGGCCGATCAGCAACGACATGACGATCGGGAAGCTGCTCGAATCGTGCAAGGCCGAGACGGGCTCGGACGCGTCGTTCACTTGGGTCGACGCGGAATTCCTCGCGCAGCAGGGGATCGGGCCCTGGCAGCAGATGCCGGTCTGGATCCCGCCTGTGGGCGAGATGGAGGGGTTTCACAAGACCAGCGTCGCGCGGGCCGCGGAGGCGGGGCTGACGATCCGGCCCGTGTCGGAGACGATCCGCGACACGCTCGATTGGTTCGAGGGCTGGAAGACTCGTTTCAGCGAGCAGACCGGTGAGTCGTTCGCGTTCGGGGGTCGGCGTCCGGGCGTGAGCCGTGAGCAAGAGGCCGAGGTGCTCAAGGCCTGGCACGACCGAGAGGACGGCTGACCGCGTACGGGATCAGGGGCAGCCCGCGTTGAACGACGCGATGAAGGCCTGGATGTCCGCCAGATCAAAGATCCCCTGCGGGGGCGTGATGTCCGCGATCGGGTCGCCCGCGATGAAGCCGTCGACGAAGGCCTGGAGGTCATCGAGATCGAGCACGCCGAACGGTTCGACGAGATCGGCATCGGTGCATCCGCCCCCGGCGGAGAAGACGACCGTCAGCCGCGGGTGGAACTCCGCGTTCGGGCTGTCCTTGCTCTCGAATCGTTTGGCGCTCCGGCTCGATCCGCCCTCGCGACCGCGGATCAGCCAGCCGAAGTTATCGAGCGTGCCGTCCACGAAGGACTGGACATCCGCGGCGAGCGCGGGATCGGAGAAGGTGAAGAACTGGAACTCGCCGCCGATGTCGGTTGATGCGGACGGGGTGGGGTCAAAGTCGCCCCCCGCGTTGTCCCACGCGGGGGAACCGGCGCCGAAGGGGGGGATGAAGAAGCGGTAGAGCCAGGTCGCGTCGTCCTCCGCGGCGGGCGCTCCCGCGCCCCCGTTCCCGGTCGGGACGGAAGCGCCCTCGCCCCAATCCGCGAGAACGCGGTGCAGCGTCGCGGGCTCGTTGCCCGCGAGGGTCCGGTTGCAGTACACAGCAAGCGAAGCCGACTCGATCGTGGCGCCGTCGGGGATCGCGGAAAGATCGAAGCGGAGCAGCGCGCGGTAGATCAGGTTCGAGTTGTTCTTCCCGATGAAGAACGCGTCGCCGGATCCGTTGGCGGTGTCGCCGAACAGGTTTTCGTAGAGCGTCGCATCCGCGGTCGGGGTCAGCGTCACCTCGCCGGCAAAAGAAGCGGGGACGGCAAGCAGAGACGCGGCGACGATCGCGGCGCCACAGAGGCGGTGGAATGTATGGGGCATCTCGTTCTCCCGGGGCGGCTATCGCCCCTCTCTATGTATCGTCCTCGATTTTGGCGAATGATCAAGGGGCGAGCGCAGGGAATTCCGGAACGAGGTCCCATCACGCGTTCGAGGAGGCGTCGCTCGTTGGGCGTCCAATAATCGGGCATGAAGATCATCCGCATCGCCCACGGGGCCGCAATCGAGATGCCCACCGGCACGGCTCTCCCCATCCGCCACATCATCGGGATCGGCCGGAACTACGCCGCCCACGCCGCCGAGCGTGGGGCGGATGTCCCCGACCGGCCCATGGTCTTCACAAAGAACCCGGCGAGCGTCTGCGTCGATGGTGACGACATCGTCATCCCCGCGTGCTGCACCGACCCCGCGACGGGGGGCGGGGGTGAGGGGCGATCGGCGGGGCAGGTCGATTTCGAGGCCGAGCTG
>MDTD01098586.1_pt1 | contig 52349 bp, 79 predicted proteins | sample 811221 | NCBI WGS metagenome assembly MDTD01 (sample SAMN05326646, study PRJNA326480) | marine metagenome | isolation source: seawater | place: Pacific Ocean: South West | collected 2011 | reverse complement strand
AATGATGGCTGATCGTGCCTCCGCAGAGCGATCTGCAGCCCGGAGCAATGCCATCTTTGGCTCTATTGGCAATGTACTTGGCAGTGGCCTAAGTGCTGGCATTGGAAATATGTACGCTCAACAGAATTACTTGAACGATCGATACGGGAGTCCATCGTTTACGCCGTATGACGGCCCACTCCCTGACTCAACCTCAGGTTGGGCCAAGCCCCCACCACTGCCTCCGATCACTGGTGCATCTAGTGGTGGTTCTGGCTCAAACCCTTTTTGGAATAACCCTTTTAGCAAAGGCTGGTAAAAACAATGCCCTTTTCACTTGATCCTGTCCAGGTCCTGGCAGAGGCTGCAAAAGAGCAGAAAAAGCGCAAAGAGATGCAAATGGGTCTCGGCGACTTTGAGCTGTTTAGCTCCGATAACGCTCGGTCTTACGGCTCAAACTTCGGCGATCAAATGGGTGGGATTGAAGCAGCGCTTGGCGGGGGTTACCCGGGTTCTGATGGCTCCGGCATGGAAGCCGGGCTAGGAGGCGCGCTTGGCAACCTTGATATGGAAATGGATATGGCCAGTAGCGCGATTGGCGCAATGGGTGACATGGAGGCCGCCAAGATCCAGGCAGAAATGGCCGCGAAGCAGGCATCTAAAAACCGTAGTGCTAATCGGACTAATTCAATCATCGGAGCTGTTGGCGTAGCTGGTGGTGCGGCTGTTGGCGCTCTGATCTAACTCGGTACATTCGGCGAAAGTGCTTTCGTCGTGCGAGAGAAGTTTTTAAGCGCAATTGACATAATTGAATCGGGCGTAGCGCACAACCCTCACAGTGTTGTGTACTGGTCTGGCGGCAAGGACAGCATGGTGCTGTTGCACCTGATGCGTGACTGCGGCTTTGAACTGCCAGTAATCTTTTATCGGGAGCCCTGGCAGCCCCATAAGTACGCATTCCAGGACTACATCATTCGCGAATGGGAGTTGATGGCTTGGACCTGGCATCCCTTCAAGTCGGCCATGCAACAGACGGGGGATGAGTTCGAGGTCCAGAACTGGTACATGCTCAATGACTCGTATATGACGTGTCCATCAGGGATCGTCCCTCCAGAAGAAGGGATGCCCTGGGCATGTGCGATTGACATGCTTGATCGCCCTAAACAAGAGCGCTTGGTCGTCAGCAAGTGTGAAGCAGGTTTCGTGGGACACAAGCGCTGTGACACTGACAATGTCTTGGGTGGTGATGCCGGCACTCGAGTCCAGGGGCGCATGGTCCCTGGCCATATGAATCTGTTTTTCCCGCTCAGGGACTGGACTCACGAAGATGTCTGGCAGTACATCGAAGACAACGATGTTCCGTATGACAAAGCTCGGTATGTCAAAACTGATGGAGTCTGGGGTGAACGTGCCGGGCAGTTGTATAACGCTGACTATGTGCACGCGTGTACTGCTTGCGTTGATCGTGAGTCAGACAAGAAAGTTGTTTACTGCCCAAAGCTTGGATTTGAGATTGAATCCAACGTGGACAAAGTGCCTTGGGTGGAGCCAGAGAAGTTTAGTTATATGGAAGATTAGGTTTATAGAATGTGCATAAAGATCTTGGCAGTCTGTAGTGGCACAGAGACCTAATAGAAGCGCAATTGTGCCAATGGCGGATGTCTTAGCGGCATCTGCTCCCTATGCAGCCGGATATGGGGCCGCGAGATATGGCGGCGTGCCCAGCACGGCCGGGGGAGGTATTCCAGGAGCGGGCGCATTTGCAGGAGCTGTCCGGCAAGTGCCGGAAAAGGTTGCTCGATTTCAAGCTGCAAACCCAAGGTTCTTCCCGGCACTGACAGCTCTGACTCTCGGCGCTGGCGTTTACAACGAGATGATGGACGACGATCCTGTCGGTCGCAATCTTGTGCAGTCAGCAGGTGTCATTGGCGGTGGCCTTGCGGGTCAGAAGCTCGGCATGATGCTCGGCGGAACGATTGGAACAGCCCTTCTGCCAGGAATTGGTACTGCTGTCGGAGCCGGTCTGGGCTCTCTAGCCGGCGGTGGTCTTGGGACGATGTTCGGGTCTCAGGTCGGTAGCCAGGCTATGGGCGGTATCTATGACGCGATCACTGGAGATTCAGACGAAAGCCGCGCTGAGAAGAAGTATTTGCGCCAGCAGAGAGCTGTAACTAAAGCCGACGCTGAGCGACTTCAAACCCTGGGACCGATCGCCGACAAGATTGCCCAGATGGCAGATGCTCGGGCAATCAATGTGGCGCGGCGAAACGCTGAGATTGCTCAAGACATGAATCTCTTTAACAGGATGAATGCCAGCAATCTGAACATGCAGCAGAACGCTGCTCAGCAACAAGCTCTCCTGATGCAGGGACTTCTTTGATGGCGTATTCACTTCCCTCTTTTAATGCTGCTGTAGCAAGCGCCAGCACCTCGGGCCTGCCTCTGCAGCGATTGCAGGCTGGCATCGACTTTGGTGACGTCAAAAGCACTATTGGCACACAAACCATGGTGCAGGTCCCATTTACGCAGTTCGCCATGGAAGCAGCCATGGCAAGAGAAGGCCTCGGGCAATTAGCCGCCAACTTTCGGCAGAAAAGGGATCTTGATTACGCGATGGAAATCGCGGAAATGAGGCGCGAGGACGCCAAGAAGGCTCGCCTGATGAGCATGCTTAACAGCAGTAACAAAAGCGGTAGTGGGTCTGGCATGTTTGAGCCTTTGGAGCTTTTGAATCAATATCGTTCAAAAGTGACTGCTCAGGATCGTTATGACGAGAGAGAAGCTGGAGTATTAGACCCGATGGCTACTCTCGGAGCCCAGCTAAATAACATTCCACTTGGCGGGCAACCTCAGCAGCCAGCACAGACGAGTGTCGCTCCTGCCACAACTTCTAAAGTAGAAGCAACACCGCAAGCCAAGGCACTAGATACCAGAGGCGCCAGGGCAATTCTCGACTCTTTTCTTAAGTAGACATGGAAGGTTTGAACGAAGCAGCTCAGCAGGTCCTTGAGATCTTGAAGCTTCCTGGCTACAGCAAGCGAGAGAGAAAAGAGATGGCGGAGCGCTATCTCCAAAGTGTCGAAGCAGCCAACGCTACTTTGACCGACCCGAATTTTGAAGGACGGCAGAAAGAGGCTGATTTTCAATTCAAAAACGACACACGACAAACGCAATCCGAGCTTGCTTCATACGCGGGTTTCAACGACGAAACTCGAAGATCAATCGAAAAGATATCTCCCATCCTTTTGAAGCACCAAAAGGGTCAAATGGGTAACTACGCCGATACTGTCGGAAAAATCACGGCTCCTGGTTACGACTTCAAGAATCGTCAACTCGATTCTCGGGATGCCAACCTGTTGAAGCTTATTGAAGCCGACACTAATAATCGCAAGCGTCAAAACACCATGGACATGCTGCGGACTGGCGGCGCCATTTTGCTGAATTTCCTCTGATTTATTAGCGATGTCTTCTTACGCGAGCACCGCCAGCACTATCGGCGGAAACCTGTATGACCAGGGCGCTTCGTTGCTCACGGATATGGGCAACAAGTACAAGGACAATGATCTAGTTACGGGTTTTGTAACCGGCGCATTCCAGGATGCCGGCAATACGATGATGCAGAGCGGTCTGGCTCTGCAGTACAACACCGCGATGTCTTCGCACCTGGCGAAACTTAACCAGGGCATGGAAAACCTCAAGACAGGTAACCAGCTCAAGTTGATGGGTGCTGAGGGCCGCATTGCGGGAGACTTGATAGAAACGCAAGGTGCGCAGCAACGTCTCGGTATCAAGGAGACAGGAGCTCAGCAACGTCTGAATATCGGAGCTCAAGGCGCGCAGGACCGCCTGAACATTGCCGCAACCGGTGTCGAGCAGCGGGCTGGTATTCGGGAGACTGGTTCTGAACAGCGCAAGGGCATGAGGGTCAAAGGATCTGAGGACCGTAAGTCTCTTGTGACCGCTGGCCAGCAGGAACGACTCAATATCGGTGAGCGTGCAAAGCAGCAGCAGTACCTGCGTTCTGACGCTCGAGGTGCGATTCGTTCGCTGGGTGCCCGATTCTTCGGTTAATGCCTAAGACAATCGACCCTCAGATCCAGGACTTTCTCGCAGCCCTGGATAACGCGCATCGCGAGGGTTTCATGGCGTATGCCGAGAACACCTACTCGGTTTACGAAATTTGGCTCTACGCGGGCGTGCTCGGATACACGGGCAGTTTTGCTGCACTGGAAAAGTGGATCAATCAGACCTATCCCAAGCTCAATCGGCGGGAGATCATGCTCGCCGAGATCGTCAAGCTCGAGGGGGACATCGACTTTCTCAGGCAGCAGGTCCAGGCCGACCTCATCAAAGCGGATGCAGCGGCAACCCGAGTTGCCCATTTGAGCAAGGAATTGCGTGGTCATGTAGTCGAGGTCGACAAGCTGACCAAGGGGCATGACCGCCGTGGCCTGATCATGGCCGGCGCTGACAAGGTTATGCGTGATCTGCGCACCATCTTCAAAAACTCAGACGAAGTGCTGCCTGCTCTGGAGCTGGCCTTCGAATCCATTTGGGCTGATATCTGCGAAGAGAAATGATTCCTGTGTTCCTGTCACTGATGCTTGCTCATCACGCTGACGGGACTTCTTGGGGATGGCATATGAGCTGTGAGCGCTACATGGAGCGTGCAGCCGAGATTCAGATGGATTCGAGTATCGACTACTGGACTCGTATGAACTTGATTCGCTATCTGCGGACCAAGGTCAACGAGCCGTGCAGTGAGTTATTGACTCATGTTCCAGCCGAAATTTTTCCGGCGCTCATTTTGCCTTTGTTCTAGGGGGCGCGAAATAGCCAAAACTGGATAGGTTCTCCGTATGGCAGGCAGCTCAATCTCACAAGCCAAGATGCGGTCTGCAAAGGCTGCAGCCAAGGCGATCGTCAAGAAACAGGTAGAGGTCGAGCTTCCACCTCACGTCATCAAAGCAAGAGCAAGCTTTGCCTACTTCTGCGAGATGATGGGCAAGAAGCCAGCCCGTCATATGAGGGAGTGGCACAAAGTTTTTCTTACCGGCAATAGCAACGACCACCTGCTGGACATTGCAGGCCCTAATACATGTCTGCTGAGCCCTAGGGGAAGCGCAAAGTCCACCGTGCTGGGTTTATTGCTTGGGTGGCTTATCGGCCGCCACGCGCTCGCCAAGAAGCTTCTGAGGATCCTTTATGTGTCGTACAACGTCGATGTGGCCCGGAACAAGAGTGCGGCGATCAAAAACCTCATCTGCTCGAAGGAATACCAGGAGATATTCCCGTGTGTACGGCTCTCCAAGATGCGCACGTCGGACGAGCTCTGGTCGATTGACTGGGATTTTGCGGAGGTGGATATTAGGGGCGAAGATGCTTTTACAGTTGCCTGCGCAGGTCTTAAGGGCACGATTACGTCGAAACGATCGTCGTTGATCGTTGTTGATGACGCCATCAAGAGCGCAGCGAGCATTGCTAACCCGGATATACGCCGGGAGATGGAGACCAACTGGACGAACGTGATCGTCCCCACCATGTTCCAAGGGGCGCGAGCCATCGCCCTGGGTACCCGGTTCCACTTCGACGATCTGTTCGCCACCATCTTCACGGAGAAGAAGGGTTGGAAGTGCATCACCCAGTCAGCTCTGCACTACGACGACGATGGCCGGCCTAAGAGCTATTGGCCCGAGATGTGGTCCGCGAAATACTTGCTCAAGCTGCAGGCAGATGATCGTGTGGCCTTCAGCTACCAGTACCTGAACCAGCCGGTCCGTTCAACCGAACTAGGTATATCTCCCGAACTATTTGTCAAGGCCGAGGTCCCCGAGGAGTACGACACCATCGGGGTAGGTATTGATCTCTCTGCTGGCATGACGGAGAGGAATGACTGGACTGTCTTTACGCTTGCTGGTCGGGTCGACGACAAGGTCTATGTGATCGACTATCGACGTATGCGTTCGATGGGCAACCTCGACAAGATCGAGGCCTTATGCGAACTACTCGTCGAATGGAACCTCTTAGAGGTGAATGACGAGGGCCAGTACTTCAGGACTCAGTCACCCGTCGTCATCTGGCCAGAGGTTGTCGCCTATCAAAAATCCTTTGAGGGCGACATGAAGCGGATCCTCTTCAATGAGTGGCAGCTCTACAACCTCTCCATTAGCCCGGTGAAGGGTTTCCGTGGGGACAAGCTCGCCAGATTGCGTGGAATTATGGGGCTTTTTGAGCATAAAAAGATCTTATTCAATAAATACAGGGACTTCAGTTGTATGGTCGACGAAATCGTCAATTTCGGACACTCACCGCACGATGACTGTGCTGACTCATTGAATATCGTGGTACAAGGCCTAATGCGCCGAGGCAAGGCACACATTGAGTGGAACTAACATAGAAGTATGAGCCAAGGCATTCAAGACCGCTTCCGCCGCATTCTCGAAGCGGCCAGAAAGCGTGACGGCGGATCAGGTACTGACACGATGATCGTGAACAGTCATCTCTCGCAGATGAAGCTGTTCATGTTGCGCCAGGGTCTGGAGTTTTACCCCGCGCAAGATACTTACGGATTTAGGAAGCAGTTCCTGTCCCAGATCATTGAAGAGAACGAGATTGATACTCGCCTAGAGGGCATCGTTGATGACTTCCTCATTGATGGCAAAGGTCTGTTTTATTTCCGCCCGATTAAGGACACATATCGGATCATGTGGTTCAGCGCGGATAATTACCGCGCTTATTACGACGCAATGGGTGAGCTCGACGAGATCGAGCTGATCTATTCATTCACCGTCCGTGACAGCCTCTCAGGACCTTCCGCGCAGACCTTGCAAGGTGGCTCGGAGCGCTACGTCAAGCTGCGGGTCCGTCGTGACGAGATCAAGGAAACGATCACAAACGAAAAGCCATCGTTTGACGCAAATACCCAAACCATGGCCTTTGCGGCCAACAAGACCCGCACGCTGACCAACAGCTTGGGCTTTATCCCTGCCGTTGAGTCGTTCAACAGCATGCGCTCCACAGGGATGGACGCAACTGGCGAGTTTGACTGGCTGGCTGAGCAGATCGTCACCCACGACGACCTGGTCAAGAACATTCGAACCAATATCCATTTCTTCGGCAACCCGACTCTGTTGTCGAGTCGGCCTAAGCATGACCTCGTTGACAGCGGTGACGAGGAAGGCGCTCGCCCAACGATCAGCTCACAAGCAGGCTTCTACGCCTCGAATCGCCCGTCAACACGGGTGAGTTCGCCCATGGGTGGCGCCGCCGGCGGTGGCATGAAGGTGCCCCGGATCATCGCCAACATTGAGCCAACTGACCGTGCCGCCTACCTGACTCCTGATGCTGTTTCAGGTGATCAGAACCTTTACGCGCGCCAGTACCGAGAAGAGATTCGGACCGCTCTTGGTGGTGTCGATGAGCTGGGTATTACGGCTGGTGCTACCGCCTATGAGATCAAGTCTCTCTATGGACGTGCCGCGACATCTGCTACACGTCGTTGCCGAGGTCTTTTGACCTATGGCCTCTGCAAAATGCTGTCTCTGATTATCTTCAATGAAGAGAAGATTTTCCGGCAATCTTTCGCTGCAGCTGTTGGCCTGAATCAACCACCAGCACCAATTCGCGAGGACTTCCCGGATGGCGCGACCTTTGATGAGGCGGTCACCGCTTACCAGCAGATTTCTAAAGAGTACGAGGGAACTCTTGAGGTCGAGATTGGTAATGCCATTCAGTCCCGATCTTTGCCTCAGGGGGTCGTAGGACTTATACCTGATGGTGATCGAAGGATTGAATGGCGATGGAAAGGTCCCGTCTTCGAGGACGGTACAGAGGATATACTTAACTCAAGCATTGTTGTTCGTAACCTTCAGGAGCTCGGTGTTAACTCCATCGAGGCCCTGCGTTATCTCTTCCCTGATAAAACAGATGAAGAGAGAAGCGCAATGCTCAGTGGCTATCCATTCCGAATGGCCCAAGCCACACAACAGAGTATTGGCACATTCCTGACGCTGATTGAAAACATGCGTCAGGTCCCCCATCCGCAGGCACCCGACTTGCCGTTGCTTGCGGATCCCAAGTTGGATCTCACAAACTTCATTTACCGCGCGCTTGATTTCCTTAAGCGTGAGTTGACTTATGCAGGACAGTATTCAGACGCCCCAGGCTCAAGTGACCCCGCAAGCCTCGATCCCATCGAGCGCGCCCGCGCCGACGCAGGCTTACCAATCAGCGCCGGCCCAGAACGCCCAACCTTCGTACCAGATTCCTTCGGTTCCACAGCCGGAGGCACCGGTCAGCTACCAACAGGCGGCTCCGGCACCGGAGGCCAACCCATGGCAGCAGGCGTTCGAACGGCTGAGCGCAAGTCTGAGCGCGACGCAGAACTCCCAACCGCAGGCAGCCTACTCAACTCCGACCCCACAGGCAGCCCCTTCGCAGGACGCGGCATGGCAGGGTTCGGCCCAAATGCAGTACCAAGCGGCTCCTTCCGTATCGGGGCTGCAGACCTCAATTCCCCAAGCAACGCCGGCGTACTCCCAGGCCCCGACACAGGCACCGAGCTACAGCAACGAGCAGACAGCACCCGTCAGCGACGAGTATCTCGCCGCCGTCAGCGACGAAACTCTTGAAGTCCTGCAGCACTTTGGCGCTGAGGCTCCTGCACTGCTGAATCGCTACTCCTGTGTAGTCGAAGATGCACTGTTGGCTCAAGCTGAGCAGACCGCCAACGTCTTGCAGCAAGTCGAGGCTCTGACCGGCAACCTCGAGGATGCCAAGAAAGTCATCGACGCAGCAGCTGAGGACAACGCTGCGTACCACGTCATGCTGACCAACCCCGACATGTTGGCTGCATACGTCAACGATTTCTTCGGTCCTGAAGGCCCCTACCCGACCGAGACCTCTGAAGATCGTCTGCGTGCCGAGATCGAGGCCAACGAAACTCGTTTCGCCCCTCAGCCTCAAGCCCAGGCACCTGCTCCTCAGGCTCCTGCGCCCCAGGCTCCTGCCTTTAAGCGCCCTGAAATCGACATGCCTCAGCCTGGTGTCCAGGCCGGTGCTCGTCCCGATGATTTCTGGGCAACCTTCAGCGCTATGAGCGACAAGAACCCCGCTGTGGCTTGGCAGATGCTTTCCCAGGCTGGTCCTGACGCTCTGCGCAGCAAGATCCTGGTTTCCGAAGGCTGATCAATACGTGGCCCCGGACTCCGGGGCCTTTCTCTATGAATCTTCCTCCTCAAAATATCAACGCTCTTCTTCTTGATCAGTCGCCTGGTTCGCCTGACGCCTATCAAATTCAGCAGGCTATGCAGCAGCAAGCCAAGCGGGATGAAGTAGACGCAGGGATGGCCGGCACTCAAAAGATTGCAGCCATTATGGATATGGCAAAACAGCAATCTGCTGGTGAAGCCACTCCTGAAAACAAAGCAAATGCTTTGCTTCTAAATACCATGGCTGGTATTCAAATGAATGCAGGTGGCGGCCAAGCCAAGATGGCTCTGGCTCAAGAAGATGGTAATGCAATCCTGCGCCGTCTTTATGGTGGTTGATCGTTAGATTGATCATCTAGCTGATTAACAAGCGTGCGTCTTGCCGGCAGCGACGACATCTTTAATGAGTTGTCGGCACACGCAACCGAATCTCAATCTGCTCGGCACGTTGACAGTGTCATTGAGCAGATTGAGATTTTGCGTTCTAAGGGTCTTTCGGACTCCGCTGCTATTGGGCACGGTCTGAATATCTGGGAAGGCAAAGAAGAAGCCATATCAGCTGGGCCGAGATTCGCAGCGATTTACGGAGATGGCACACCTGATAGCACCGCTAGCCCTAGCGACAGCAATCAATCTGATTGAAGGATTTGAGGGAGTAGAAACCCAGGCATACATGGATGCAGTTGGGGTCCCGACGATCTGCGCTGGCCTCACGCGTTACCCCAATGGGACTCCTGTGCGCATGGGAGACGTTTGTAATAAGGACGTATGTAGGAGATATCTAGAGGACATGCTTAAAACCACGTATGTACCGCCCTTAATGGCGATACCTGGGTGGAATAAGTTTGGACCTAGAAGACAAGCCGTCCTGCTTAGTTTTGCCTGGAACCTTGGCCCAAATTTCTACGGCGGGCTGGGTTTCGAGTCAATCACCCATGCCCTTCAGGATGGTGCTAAAAAGCGCGAGGCTTATAGCAGGGTCCCTGAAGTCTTGATGAAGTACACCAAGGCAAATGGTGTAGAACTTGAAGGCCTAAAAATTCGACGTCAGAAAGAGGGTGAACTCTGGGAGTGCGAGAACGATGGGATTATGGAATTTATCTGCTTGATCTCTTCTTTCTTGAAGAAGGCCCCGATTGGGAATCGTTATCTTTCCAGCGAAGGAAGACAAGGTTTTGAGACCGGCGAGTCACTGCAAGTCGTTGCTGTAGAGGATATTGCAGAGGACAGCCATATCTGGGTGACTCTCGCTGATACCAATGAAAAATGGGCTATGTACATGCCTCATTGGAAGGAGGAATCAGCACGCCCGAGTCTTGATGTATTTGAGCGTGTCGATTGGGGTGACTTTGGCGCGCATCTCAGCCCGTATCTGACGGTTGGGCAAGTACTTCAGTACGACAAGCGTCGTCGTCCGCAAGTAGGCAGCAAGGAAGAAGAGGAGCTGTTTTATATCGCAGGCCAATACAGCCTGATTCGGGAGGCATGGGGTGGGCCTTTAGGCGTGACCAGTGGCTACCGACCGGAGCCGATCAATACCCAGGTTGGTGGGCATCCGGGCTCGTATCACGCCAAGGGAATGGCTTTAGACATCTACCCAGTTGGGGAGTCTTGCTCGGTTTTCTACAGGTGGCTTGCAAAGCGCTGGACAGGAGGTCTTGGCGACGGGTGTGGACGTGGTTTTGTACACATCGACACCAGAGATGACGGTGAGTTTGTCGCCAGGGCAGGCGTTAAGCCTGCCGTGATCTGGTCTTACTGATGGAAGAAGACGACATCAGGCTTGTAATGGAGTTGTCTCTTGACGAAGTACGGCAGATCGCCTACTCACTCGAATTTCATTACAAGCAGTGGCCTGGCTATCCAGCAGCAGAAAAAGAAGAGCAGGAAAGGCTTTGGAGGCTCCGGCGGATCTTTCGTATGGCAATGCTGGAAGTCTCCTTCCATAGCGACGATTAGTCGCGTTGACGCCAATCGTCAGTCTTGTCTTGGCTGAACCAAGAGGCGATTTCTTCGACGGTATTGAATCCGTCGACAATGTGGTTCGAGGGGTCGGGGTCGCCGATGTCCATCTGATTCATGAAGTCGTCAAGGCTCCCGGGCTGCATGTCGGGATTGTTGGCAGTGCGACGAGCTTTGCGCAGCATTTCAGAAGCGCTGCGGTTTGCCTTGCCGAGCTTGTCAGCCCAGATCATGTCGTCTAGCTGGACTTCTTCGCCGTTAGCAATGCGCTTACAAATGAACTCAAGTCGGAGGCGATATTGAGTCGAGAGCATGCCTTTCTTTGTAATGTAACGGCTTTATTTGCCTTGTCCGCGCATCAATTTCTTGCCAGGCTTCGGACGACTGCGTCGACCTTGGCCTTGCGTAGTTTTCTTGTAGACAGGATCTTTGTGGGGCTGCCCGAGAAGTGACTTTTTGATTTTTGCCATCAGACCACCCGCACGGCCATAGCGCCGATGTTGAACTGCACGGTGTCACCTAATTCCACGTCGACGCTGGAAGTGAGTTGACCAGAAGCAAGGAAGTTGCCGCCACTTGCTTGGTCCCACACGCCAAAGTGCGTCACGGTGACGGCGTTGGTGTTTTGAGCCGAAGTAGTGAGCTGGACCACGCCTGTATTTGTGATCTCGAAGCCACCGCCTGAAGCACCTGCCACAGCTCCAAGCGCGCTGCTGGAAATGGTGGTGCGGTTGGTGGAGCCTGTGATGGAGTTGGTCACATCGCCACTGGTCCCAGAAGTCCCTGGGTCAGAAGAGTGCAGTGAGATGTAGACATTCGAGAGCGCAGTCGGGAACGGGGAGCCCTTTACCCAGCTGAGGACTTGCGTCGCAAAATACTGCGAGAATGCCATGGACTTCTATATCTGAGGAGAAATTTTTTTCTCAGTCCGTCGTCAAGGACCGTAACCGCCGTATGAAGGTGGCGCTGCACTTAGCGTAGCTACATTCGCTGAGCTCAATGTTGCTTTCGACGAAATCTTGTGTGTCATCTTCAGGCGACCGCTAGGTAGCATTCGGCATACAGCTACGCCTGAAGGGATCAGAAGTGTGCCTCGAGATCCATTGCTTACAAGTAGATGACCGGTTGCTCTCTTGAGTGATTCGTTGGTTGGAATTGTTGATTCGAAAGGTCCAGTCAGCAGAGCAACGCCTGGAATCTTGACGACTGAGAAACGAGATGTAAGAGCAGCCGTAAGAACCACTGCGCCGTTGAGCTCGTTGAATCGAATTGCTTGTATCGAAACACTGTATGGAATTTTCTGCCACTGGCTGGTGCTTACGGTGAAGTAGTAAGTGCCAGCAGGCATTGGCTCCTGAAATTCAAGTAAATCGGTGCTTTCGATTTCGTTCTGATACGCAAAGCCAAAATCATTGACCTTTACTTGTTTTCGCTGAGAGTCGAGTATGCCGATAGAGACTTGTTGATCGGTAAACCTGTTTTGTACGTTCTTGGTGATGCGCAGGTCTGCTGCACCTGCCAAGGTCATCTTGAAGAACAGGGTCGGTGAGCCAACCTCAGATCCGATCAGCCCGTTGAAAGTGCCAAGAAAGTTGCTGACAAGTCCTAAGTCGCGTGACTTGCTGACCGAGTTGTACTTGACGTGCTGAAACCGTAGGAAGCTCGCTTGCGAGGGATCACTTCCGCCTTGCCCTGTCTCAGAAAGGGTGAAAGGTCCACCACCCGCCGGAGAAGGCGAATCGTTGCGGATGCCGACTTGAGAGATTGTTGAGTTGAAGCCACCAGAGGTAATTTCCTCGATAAGTGCCCTCTTGAAGACGGCGTCCAGATCAACGGAGAGGTCTGTCCGGACAGCATCCAAATAAGCCTGATGCGTGCTGTCGACGCTCCCTGCTGTAACGGTGACGCTCGCCGTGACGATGTTTCGGAAGAAGCCACGGGCGTAGTTGACGATCGCCCCGCTAAAGGCAAATGCACCGGTCGAGATGATTGGCCTGAGATCACGCCTGAACTCTGCAGAGGATCCTGCAATCAGGAACTCCCTGTCGGCGAAGCTCGCAAGGTATGAGCGGAGGGCGTCGAGGTTGCCGGTCGAGTACGTAAAAGCACCACCACTGACGTGGAAGAACTTCTCGTATGCGGTGAAGTGCTGATTAAAGCCAACGTTGTAGTCACGGCTCGTGACCTGAAGCCTGCGCAGGTATACGTCACCGTTCAGGGTCGTTGTGTAATCAGCCCTGTCAATAGATAGACCTTTGACTCCTGCCTCGAGAACTAGCGTCAGAGAGACTGATGAACCGTTGCTGCTCGTTGTTTCGGTCTCAGCGGCGAGGGTAGTGCCGCTGCCGGCATAAAGCTGGTCGTGAAGTGCTATGCCAGGAGCGGCCCCGCCAATTGCAGCTGTACTCGTACGAGTTGTAAATCCACTTGGGGTGATCGATGCTCCGGTATTGCCTGTATGTCCTGCCCAGCGAAGAATGTACGGTTGTGTTCTGTTGTTTAGATCGGCGTAGGCCGGATAGACGATATTCGCTGAGTTAGTGCTTGAAGTGAGCGCAACTGTGGCATGCGCTCCCTTTGTGTTCCGATAGATAGCTACTGCGATGTCTGTGCAGTTCGCCCAGCCGCTTACAAGCGTTGTCGTGCTCGTTGCATGCAGTCCTGCAACTCTTAAGCCTCGCCCACTGTTGTTGAAGGTCCTAATTGTTTCCCAGTAAGGCTGACCAGCTGGAGGGAAGGGTGCCGTAGGTATTGTTCCGTTATTGGCGTTCCAAGCAAATACAACAATAAAATCGCCGACCTGATGGGCCGGCATGATTGCTGTATTTGCTTTTGCAGTATTTGCCCCAACAAACTGGACGTCATCCAGGGCTCCTCTTAAGAAGCCGTTTCGGGTTGTATGAAAGGAGCCGCTCTCCGGGCGTAAGATCGCGACCGTGGTCATAACTTATTTCCTAGATAAAGGCATCACGCCAGGGTCAGTGCACCGGAGGCCTGATCAAAGTCGATCGTCAAGCTCTCGCCGTTATTAAGGGTCAAGTTTGCGCCGTAGTCGAAATAGCCGATCAAGGGATCTGCAGGGCTAGTCGGCGTGTCGTTGTAGAGGTAGATGTAACGGAATGGTCCGACAGTGCCCGTGCTGCTGAGGGTTAGATCAGAGATGACCAGGCGATAAGTACCTGAAGTTTGTGCAGAGCTTGTCGTTGTGACATCTCGAGAACTCAAGCCCGTGTAACTGATTTCGGTCACATTGCCGAGCACGCAATTGGTTGTGACCGTGGAGGGCGGAGTGGTTTCTGAAGCAGGAGAAACGTTGCTAAGTGCCAGCTTCAGTTGATCAGAGCCAAGGTTATGCACACCTTCGCTGAGATGCTCTACGAAGCCGTTGAGTTTATTAAAGACAGCCATTCTGCTGGCACCTGTGTATGGTGACAGTCTAGATAATCAATCGAAAGGATTATACGTCGTACATTTTGCACTCGACATCGTCAGGATGGTCGTCGCAGTACTGGATGAAGCGCTTGCGCATTGTGGAGTCTTCTACCTGTGCTGACTCCTTAGGAAGCGTCGCTTCGTCTTCAATAGGTGCAAAGAAAATGTCCTCTGGCTTTTTTTCAGGGACGGCTTTATTGATCTGACAGAAACCGTCCTTGCAAGTCATTTCGTCGGCCATAATTTATCTCCTAATCAAAACACTCTAAAAAGTCAGGCGCCTCCCCACACAGGCCAAGTGCAGGGAGGATCGCTTACCAGCCCGTTGAAACTACAAAAACCCGGGCTCCTGACGGGGATGATGCCTCTGACGCAGTTCTTCTTCGAGGCTCTTTAATCCTAGAGACGAGGTGGTTGCTTTACGAACTTGAAGCGCATACATCTAGGAGTAAAAGGTCTGATTGCATCAAGAATTTGTTTGGTTGATTCCCGATCAAATCTGATGCCCTGTCCCTTGGTGACCTGGCACGAAATGTCTTGAGAGTTGATCCAGTCAGCTAAGTAGGCGTTTTCGTCGTCGGACCATCTGGTGATGATCTTGCCGAGCCTCCCAACAACTCGGCCCCTGTCGGACCACAGGGCAGAGACGCCTTGCATGCCAACGATGCTGATGATCTGAGGCGTAATTACTTTGCGATCGCGCGGGTACATGAGCTCATACGATCTGTATAACTCGTCGCTTCTCACCCTGAGCCGCACCTTGTCGTAAAAGCCGGGCAGCGGGATTGTGTCCCAGTGGCAATCCAGCTGCCCTGGGTGACAGGCCCTCAGCAATTTGAGCTGGTAGTTGACGTAAGACTTCTCTGTTTCAAGCCGAATGATTTCCAACCAGGGTCTCTGCTTCTGCCCTCGCAATCCCAGCGTCCCCACTCCCAAGCAATAGCTCAGTACGCGAGCTACGAATTGCGCTGACATCAGGGACCTCTCCAGTGAATAAGTGGATGCGGCTTTTTGGGGCGTATTGAATTAAGGCGTCTTGGACCTTCTTGGTCTGCTGAGGGTCGAATGCAAGACGTGGACGCTTGCGGTGAACCTTTACCTCGCCTCGAGCGCCAGTGAGCAACTCGAACCATGTGTTGAGTCGCATGGCCTCGGCTCGTGTATTGCCGACGCGGCTGAGTCGTGCCCCACCTCGCTTACCGATGACCGCGCTCTCGGCCCAGCACCAGGCAGCCGCCTGAGCTCCAAGGATGTCAAGCACTGGCTGGGTTATCTGACGCTCTCCTCCTGGGTAGAGCAAATTGAAGACAGGGCGTAGTTTGTTGGTTGAGGCCCTAAATCGAAGCACCGTCGTTTGCTTGCCATTAGCCCTTTTAGCAGTGCTGTAGGGAGCAATCACTGCACGCGTAGGGAAAAAAGACTTGAATTCTTCGACTTTTTCCTCGAGGTAAGCCGACTCTTTTATCCCGGCCGTGATCGTCATCTGTATGTAACCACCGGAGGGACTGCGATAATGCACCAAACTCCCGTCAACCAGGAGCAGGCCAAGCAATCCTCGGACATCCGTGACGTCCAAACAGCTTTCCCTATAAATCTTCTTTATAGTAGGGGTCAGCGCGCTTCGAGCGTGCGTATTAACCCTTACAGCTGAGGCATATCATCCCATGTGGATTGATAATGATTTCCCGAAGCTGCTAGGTGCTGAGCTCTATCGACCCCATCCCGGTTATATCATCGAGATGGCGGTTGAACCCGTGGTAGTGCATGACTTTGCCAAGCAACCCGGGCAAACTGTGCAGCTTGATCGTTACCGCTTCTGGGGAAATCCTGGCAACAAGGATTCCCGAGAGCGCACTGCCGATCAGACTCTGGGCACCGCATCTAGCCGCTCGATTGTGAAAGACAAGGTTCTTGTGAACCTTAAGGAATATACGGGCCCTGCGGACCCGACCGATGCGACAGCTCCCAGTACTTTCAAGGTTGCTCGAGAGACCTTGTTAACTGCGCAGCGGCTACTTTTGGACACGGGGAACCTGAATGTTTTCCACCAGTCCATCGGCTCGCTGACCCTGCTTGATGATTATCGTCGTTGGCGCGATCGCGTCTTCGCTGATGAACTGTTCAAGGCTGAAGCCAACGGCCAGGCTGACGGCACTCAAGGTGGTTACTATTACCCCCTGAGCAAGACCAAAGCTGGTTCCGCTCCCTTCCTTTCTTACGGCTCTGGCGAATCCGCCAAGTTCGATGTCAAGACCGACCTGCTGCAGGTGGTCAAGGACATGCGTAAGCGCAACGTTCCTACGTTCGCTGACGGCTACTACCGTTGTATTGCCGATCCCACGGCAATGATGCATCTCCGGCAGAACGATGCCTTTAGGGAGATCGCGCGATATGCTGGCAACGGCATGGTGAATCCCCTGCAACCTGAGCAGGCTCCCAACGCCAACTTCTTCTATGGCATGGGTCCCGCTTATGGGCAAGCAGGTTTCGTCGCAGGACAGCCGATAATGCCCACGGGATTCCTATTTGAGGGAGTCCGTTGGTTTGAATCAACCAACCTTGCTGAGAAGTCTCTGCAAGTTACCGTTTCTGATGCTTCCATCTCAAACGCTGTGACCACTGCTGCTCCGATGATCTTCTTTGGTCCTCAGGCAGTTGGTGTTGGTATCGGTGGTAATAACGCCCAGATCCTTCTCAACAATAATGATGATTTCTCACGATTCATCATTATGATCTGGAGCCTATTTGCTGGTTTTGAAGTGCTTAACCGCGACTTCATCACCGTTGCTTACTCTTTCGTTTATTGATAGGAGGTAAGTAACTATGGCTAAGCGTATTTTCCCCGGAAACTTTGTTTCCAACCTCAAGTCTCATGACGGCGGCCAAGGTGTGGTCGCAATCCCCGGTCGTGTGTACTACCGCAAGATCGGTTATGCGCTGGTGGATTCCACCGGTGGCACCGAGTTCGACGTGATCATTCCTTCACCGGATATGCGCGGCGACGACAAAGTGCGTGCTGATGACACTGGCCTGACCATCCCGGCCGGCGCTGTTGTCTACGCAGTGGGTCTGCGTGTTGCTGACACCCGCAAGAACAAGGACGCTGGCTCTGCCACTTCTGGTCTTTCCGGTACCAACACCGACACCATTGCACTGAAGGATGCCGCAGCCTCCGCTGCTGACACCATCAGCACTTCAGTGGTCTCAACTCCCACCATTGCAGTCTCCGGTGGCACCATTGCCCCCTCCTCTGCAAAGAACGGCGTTGTTTCTGGTTCTGTCCTGGCCGGCGCCGAGACCCTGAAGGTCTTCGTGCGTAACGCTGCTGGTAATGGCACTGGCTCCACCCTGAGCTCTACTGCCACTGGCGGCACCCCGATCATCTGCGAAGTTTCTTACTACGTGGAAGACGAGGTTGCATCTAGCGATGACACCCGGGTTCCTTACAACACTGAGTCCTGATTAGTTAGGACTTCTCTCTAGGATGAGGGCGCTGGGCCACCAGACGCCCTCTTTTTTTGTACATATGGCGCTTTACCAGAACACCAAGAACGGCCAGCTTGTCGAATTTATTAGTCATCACGACAAGGACTGGGCGATGGTCAAGAATTCGTCTGGAGCTGTTCAATACGTTTCTCTTGACGATCTCGTTAGCTATGAAGCTGGCAAGGGTCGGACTGGCAAGACAGTTGCACCTCAGTCGGCTGAGAAAGAGGTTGACGAAGATAAGCTGCCCGAGACCATCATCCCGGCTGACACGCGTCTGAATGTCAATGTGGCGACTGCAGAAGCAATTGCCAAGCACGTCAAAGGCATTGGTTACGCCACCGCCAAGAAGATTGTGGAGCTTCGTCTTTCACTTCCTGGTGAGCGTTTCAAGAACCTCGATCAGCTCAAAAAGATCGGTCGTGTTGACTGGGATGAGGTGATTGCTGCAGACGTGATTTACTGCGGTTGACTTTCATAGAATTAAGTCAAGGTCGCTGATTTACTTTGGAGCTCAACGACTACGACAAAAGCCGTTGTCGCTTCCATTTGGGGTACAACGTAGGAGCCAATCTTCCAGCCGGTGATATCGCTCGGTTGGAAGAGGCTATGGCAAGAGTCCCGGATAGTTATTTCTATTCGCGAGTACTCGAGCACCTGGATCGATGCGACAAAGTTTTTAAGGTCTCTCAGATCTTTAAGAGTGAAGCGCAGCCTCAGCCCAGCAGGGTCGAGCGCATTACGGGTGATACCGAGCGTGCCATCTTTCAGTCCGAACCGCTTAAGGCGGACAAGGATTACTGGGAGGTATATCTCAGAGAGACAGATCGCCTGGCTCAAACCCTTTACGTCGCCAACTACAGGCGCGACGAGGTTCGGCGCTACGCCTACGACAGGGCGGGCTCTGAATTCATCATGTCTATTCCCGGTCCTGCTGATACCGCTGTCGGTACTCGTGTCATGCAGGCCCAGGGCGCAATGAACTGGAGGTAAGCAGTGGCTGAAAAGCGTAAGCCGCAAAGCGGGCTTGAATGGCTTAATCAGAACTACGGCATGGGACCACTCAATGAGTTGCTCGGCCTTGCTGGTGGTTTTGGTCGCAACATGGAGCAGGTCATCAATCGTGCCGGGGGTTACTCGACTCCCTCTAGATTGACGCCAGAGCAGCAAAAGGCTTTAGCTGACAGCGTAAATGAAGCAGACGCGAACTTGTTTACGCAGCAAGGAGCGGTTCTTTCTGACGACAGTGATTCCCGGCAGTCGGCTCTGACCGCAATGCGGCAGCAGTACGCCCCCGGCTCTCAGTTCTTCGAGACCGATGCCGGTCAGGCCATGATCCAGCAGGCCATGAACAATCAGTACGAAGGTGATGCTGCTGGCTTGGCTGAATTCAACATGAACCAGCGTAAGGTTGGCATTGGCGCTATCGATGAAATTATCGATGCCATGGGTTACGCCGGTACTCCGATGGAGGAGTGGGCTCGAGCTAACGAGAACTTGGCACTGCGCGAGTTCAACAAAAAGTTCGGCAACTCCTATGCAGGCACTGGCCCGAGCGACGAGGAGATCAAGGCGGCCATGGCAGCCGGACAGTTTTCTCCTTCTGCGGGAAGCCCTAACCCTCTAGGCGAAACGGGCATGCCCCGGGTGAGCAATACCGCTCAGACGGCTCAGGCTCAACCGGTTGATCAGCAGCGTCAACTCAACCTCGACGAAGTTCAGCGATACATGAACTCCGGAGTCCCAGGTCTGAGGGGAAAAGGAGTGTTGGGCACGCAAATCGCGAAAATGATCAAAGGTTCTTGAGATGGCAAAACGTTCTTACCCCAGCAACGACTTCTACAAACATCGGGATGGCCCCAAGCGCCAGGCTCGGATGAATGAGTGGTACGAAAACAAGCAAGGCCACGCAGAAGCCAAGAACTTCTTCAGTGCTGAAAATGTCGTACCCAACAACCCGACTAACTACCAGTCGTTTACTCCTGTCGCCTCTCAGTTTGCTCCTGAGGGGCAACCCGCTGGTGACGTTGTCTTTCGCCGTAATCCTTACGGTGATGCTGAACAGATAGTTCAAAGCGAAGGTCCTACCTTCCAGCGCCCAACGCAAATGGGTCAGTATTTTTCCGCCGCAGACATTGATCCAAAGTTGGACAAACCAAACTTCCTGGCCACACCTGGCCCGGGCAGCGAGATGAGTCCTCCCATGAGCATGTCTCCTCCGCGTGGAATGAACACGGGTATGAGTGGCTTTGGCTCTGGCCCTCGGCGAAATGAATCAGCGCCTGAAACAAAAGACTGATTTTGTCTTTGTAAAATTGATTTAGTAGGAGACTTACTTTGGCAACCAGTAGTTCTAATAAAATGCCGCTGCTGGTTGACCGGCCGCTGCATTCATTTGCGACAGTCGGTGGTGCTGGCGCCTTGTTGACGGCGACTGACTTCAATACGCCAAGTGGCGGTGGTTGCACCTTGTTGGTGGACTGCTTAAGTAATGACGGTGCTGTCGTGGACAGCATTTCGGTGATCGCGAACGAGGCAAGCACGAACCCTCAGCCTGTATTGGTTTTCCTAAGCATTGCTGGGTCTTCAGCCTCGATCACATCCGCAAACACTGTGTGTGTGGCAAGTGCAACGATCAGCTCGTCTGCTGCTGGTGAGCGGACAAACATCCCTCTTCCTCCGCTGTGCATCCCAGTCCCAAACCTCGGGGCTGATTCAAGCGTCACCGAGACAGACAAGAAGAACACTGGCCTTTACGTGCCATCTGGAGCGACGCTATTTGTCGGAGTGGCTGCAGCCCTGACTGCCCCAAGCTCTTCGACACGTGTTCATGTATTTGCCCAGGGTGGATTCTTCTAAGAGAAATGCCGGTATCAATCTCGGAAAATAAGCAGCAAATTGTTGATGCTTACAAGCAGCATCTAGGCCGGGAGCCTCAAACGGAGGAAATCTCGAACTGGGTAGACCACGTCAATACTCATGGCGGCAGTATCGAGACAATTCAGCAGGGGTTGGCAAATCATCCCCTGGCGAAGCAAAAAGATAATATCCAACCCATTCAAAATGCCTATACCGATTATTTAGGGCGATCGGCTTCGGCAGGAGAATTGGCGGGCTGGACGGATCACGCTTCCAAGCACGGCCTGTCTTCTGACCAGATCATCAGAGAGATCGCCGTCAACCCCGCAAGTAGCGATTATCGACAGGGTCTGCGAGATGACAACAAGCAGCTGTCGGATGATCTGATTCAGGCTGAGGATGAGCGTGACACCTATATGGGTGAACGCGATGACGCCCGAAACGAGCGTAATACTTTTCGCAATGAGCGGGACACAGCCAGGAGCGAAAGGGATAAGTATTTAGGAGAACGTAATTACTTTGAGGTACAGTCAACACGAAACTATGGTCTATACCAAGACGCTTTAGGTGACAATGAGCGCTTAGAGGGTGAGCTTACTGAAGCGCAAGATCGCTACACGGGAATTCAAAGTCAGCTCGATAAAAGCAATCAGCGCCTTGATATCTACGATCGTCGGGCCACTGACGCCTCCCTGTCAGGTCTTCGAGGCGGAGCTTCGTCTGGAGGCAGTAACCAAAGCTCTAGATACACTGGTGGCAGTCTTGCTTCAGGTGGCGGCACCCGCTCATCTGCTAGTTCCTACGGTTCTTACGGCGCTGGAACGTATTCATCAGGTGGTAGAGGCGATGGTGGATATTCAGTAGACAGAACAGTCCCTGCCGAAAGTGGGATGATGAACAACAGGGGTCCTGCAGTTGCGAGAATGAATGCACGCAACTATCAATCCAGTCGTCCGCAAAGTGGCGGCTTGGCCTCTGGCGGCGGTTCCGGTTATTACGCTTCTCGTTTTAGGTAACAATGTCTGGTATTTGGCAGCAGTTTGCACGGACCTGGAATGATGACAAGCTAGGCTTTGGTCGTCACTCTTACAACGACGCTATTGCGGCGGGTTACACAAACCAGGAAATTCAGAATGCGATTGCCGGCCGTCGTGTCGGCACTCGTGCCCAAGACATGGTTGCCGCAGGCCTAGCCTCTGACGCGCAATCCAACCGTCGTGCTGAAGATGCTGCTAGTGGTTACGAGAGCAGAATTCGAAATCTTGAAGGTGAAATTGGTGGGTATACAAGTCAGATTTCAAACCTGAATAACTCAATCAATAACTATGTGAATCAGGTTGGTGATCTCACCAATCAGTACAACATTGCACTGGGCCAATACCAAGATCAGGTTAAAGAGACTGAACGCGTGCAGGATGTAGCTGACGACCTCGAGCGGCAGTTCACCGAAGCAAGTGCCCGTGCTGATCAGTTCCAGGCCGAAGCAGACCGGTATCGCGAAGAAGCTGTAGGCCAGCAACTGCGTGCGGTGCGCAGTGGGTCGACTTCAGGTGGCGCCAATCAAAGCGGCAACATGCAGGGCAGTCTCACGTCTGGCAGAACTGGCTACAGCTCTGACAAATCAGACATTGGCAAGGTCGCCGAGATTTTGCGAGCCCAAGGTGGTTTGACGGATAGCGTCCTAAATCGGAAGGGTCCAGTCGTTGAACAGCTGTCTGGTTCGTCCAACACAATGGGCGCCGCTGCAGATGCAAGCAAGCGAGCTGTACAGCAAGGTACGGGCTCCTATTACGCAACTCGTTTCTAGAGTTTTAATTCGTGGCCAAGAAAGGACTAGGCAGTAACCCTGGCCGTGGCCTTGGCCTGCCTCCTATTAACAGAGGTATAAAACCCAAGGCCAAAGGCATCTATCCCGATGCGACAACCGGTGCCGGCGAGTACGGAGGCGTCCAGTTTCCAACAATTGTCGAAGCGTATAACCGTGAATCTGATTACAAGCGGTGGAAGCTTGGTCAGGAGTATTACTTCGGCAAGGGCAGAAGCTGGGCTGATCAGCAGCTGAATATCAATGCCAGATTTCTCAACAACCTTGCCAACTTCAGTGATGAGATCAATTCGCGTGGTAGTCGAGAGGTTGTGACAATCTTTCCGAGTTCAACTAGCTCGGAAAATGCTTGGTTCGTGGCAACCCGTGTGAGAGGCAGCTTTCTGCTGCCTAATCCCATCGAGTCTTCTCGGATAACCCTTAATCAAACTGATCCGGACCCTGCCAACCACACTCTTGTCTACGACGTCAGTGGGATTTACAACGCCAGTCAGCTAGCCATTTACAACGTTTGTATTGGTGATCAATTCGAGGACTCAGCTACTGGCCCTAACTTTCCTGATGATCTAGTCGAAAAAGATGTCGGGAGTGTCGCGCTGACCTTGATTGGCGTCAGTACCGGCTCGATGACGCTGACTTTTGACTTATCCAGGCCGCATCGCAGGGTTGAACGAAACAAGAGAGTGTATTGGAAGCGTGAGCCATATGATCCCGACGATCCAGAAATTCCTACCTATACCTTTAAGGATGACGGAACAAGGTATCTGTGTTCGTCGCACTCTTTCTTTTGTTGCTGTCCAGACCACCTTGGTGGTGCTGTAGCAAACCTGGATTATGTAGATAGGAAAGGCGCCACCCTAGATACATTCCCTTTACCTAACGCCAACAGAAGCGTCATTAACGCTTGGGAAAGCCAAGGTGTCGGTTACTACCGGCAATGGAGATCGCTTGCGAATAGACGCGATGAACGTAGAGATTGCAAGCATATTCATGCTCAGAGATGGGCTTGTGGGGTGCCCTGGCTTGAGCCGGACGACTATCCCACAGCGGCCGAGCGCGATCTGTTGGAGTTTATGACCTCTTACGAGAGGGCAATGGATCCGAATGAGTTCTTGATGTACTTCAGAAATAAGAGACTTAGTTGGGATCGATTTATTTTGTCGATTGCGGAATCAGTAGGACTCGTGTGTTTCCCTGGTGGAGATGTCCGAGAAAACATAAGGCCATTCGGAGGTCCAATGCTGTGGCATGACCGCGAAGAGCCGAATCCTAGTTGGTGCAGAAACAATGACTGGTGGCTCCAACGAGGTAGTCAGAACCTCAAGTGTTTCAACCAATCAACACAGCAGTTTCAAGCCTTTGTCCCCAAAGCTGGAGTTGACTACCCGATCTTGTCCTTTCTCGAGCTTGATGCTCCTGATCTGCCAAAAATCGTGCGGTAGCTCTCAATAGAATGATGCTGGAGGCAGCATATTAACTGTGACAACTGAGCCTCTTAATCCGTCAGTAACACCTCTGCGCGGAGGAAGATTTGCAGAAAACACATCAGGCATCATTGCCGCAATCATTGCGTGCATTGAAGCTTCAGGGGGCGCGGTGAGTTCTTATCCATCCAATACGGCTGGAATTATCCAGGCTTTGATTGACCTTAAGACTGCAATTGCCAGCGGTGGTGGCGGCGGAGGCGGAGGAGCGCATACCCATGCCGACGAAACGTCGATTTCGTTGTCTATGACTTGCGGTGAATCTGTAGTTAAGGGCGACGCTGTCTATATCAAGAAATCTGATGGCAAGGTCTACAAAGCTGGAAACACCACCAGCTTTGATGCAGCCAATGTGATCGGGCTTGCTGAAGAATCGATCGCAGCTGACAACCCTGTGACAATTGTTGTTCGGGGATTGCTTGACGGTCTTTCAGGTCTCAATCCTGGGTTTGATTACTTCTTAGATACGGCTGGCAGCTACACCGAAACCGCCCCAGGCAGTGGCGGCGTGTACAGCGTACTGATTGGGCAAGCGCTTTCGGCCACGACTTTTGACGTTCAGCCACGTTCACCATTTTTTAGGCCGTAATGAATAGAAATCCGCTTGTCATTATTAACGGCTATCCACAGGAGATGCCGTCATTTGACCGCGTCGTCGGTGGTGGCAACATAAGTCGTGGCACTTCTCCTCCGACAGGAAGTGCCGTTGACGGCGACTTGTTCTACAACACTGCATCTAATGAGATGCAGTTGTATGACGGAACGGCTTGGATTTCTGTCGGCGGGGGCGCAAGCGCAGCAGGTGCCACGACAGTCTCGGCTACTGCGCCAGCGACCCCTCAAAACGGCAGCACCTGGTACGACACAAACGAGCATTTCCTCAAGGTATATCTTGCAGCCACTGCTCAGTGGGTGCCGTGCCAACTACAGTTTTTTATTCAGGATGCGCAGCCTACGACTGGTGTGAATTCGGGTGATATCTGGTTTGCCCCTACAACGCAGGTGTTTAGCATGTATGTAGGTGATACCACAAATGCCTGGGTCACAATTGCGGATCAGTCGCCGTTGACTGTTACCGATATTCTTGCTTTTGGTTAATGGCGACATTTAAAAGATTCAAAGCATTAGTCGGTAGTCCTTCCTCTGCCCCCTCTGCAGAGACGGTGTACACCGTTCCTGCTTCTAAGACCTCCGTAATTACTGGGCTAACTGTCTCAAACATTTCGGACTACGAACTTCCCTGCGACATATTCATCAGTTCTGGGGGTACTGATTACTTCATCGCAAAGGAATTGCGAATTGCTGCTGGTGAGCAGAAGCGACTGACTGGCATGGAGAAAATGGTCCTCGAGGCCGCAGACGCTGTGAAGTCAGATGCGCCAACTGTTGACGGCGGTTCAACAGACACGTTTGTTGTTTGGCTTTCGATCTACGAAGACGTCTAATGTCTATTCAATTGATCAAAGAGGTCCTTCAGCCAGGGGTTGACGAATTCCCGCAGCCTGGAGGACGAGTCTCTTACTCTTTCAAGCTCAACGTCGCAACTGGAGCCCTAGACGTCATTAGAAATGCTGGCGGCTCCGAGGTTGTAATGGCTGACCTTTCTATAATCAAAATTGAAGACCCGCAGGCCGTTCTGTGGTCTGACAAGTTAATTAACTTCAGCTGGTCTACAACAAATCCCGGACACCTGAATTGTGAGATCGTATGAGCACCATTATTGATCTTGGTAAGCTCCGTTTCCAATTCCGGAACGATTACAGCGCCTCCACAACTTACGAATACAACGACGTCGTTGTCTTTGGTGGCAACGTTTACGCCTATATCAATGTCACTGCGGAGCAAGGCAATGACCCCACCAACACGTCGTATTGGGCGTTGATGGTCAACGGGCTTAAGTCCCGTGGCAATTGGAGCAATACAACTGCTTATGCCGTCAACGATATTGTCCTGCATGGTGGCGCTGTTTGGCGCGCGACTGCCGGAGGAACTGGACAGGAACCGCCTAATAGCAGCTATTGGGAGAAGTTCCTTGGCGGCTATAAGCACCTTGGAGAGTGGAGTTCTTCGACTGCATATAAGGTCGACGACAGTGTTGTCCATGGTGGCAGCGTCTACCGAGCTACCGCCAATAACACCAACCAACAGCCTCCAGATACTTCTTACTGGGAAGTCGTTGTTGGTGGATTCCGCTGGAAGTCTGATTGGGATAGCTCCACTGCTTATGAAGTAGATGAAGTTGTCGTCCAGGGCGGCGGTGTCTATCGGGCGAAGACCAATAACACTGGTAATGCTCCAAGCCCAGCGGACACGACAAACTGGGAGGTTCTGATTCGTGGCTTCAAGCACCGTGGTGCTTGGACTGGTGGTACTGCCTATGAGGTTGACGATTCCGTCACTTATCTTGGCCAGGTTTATCGATCCACGACAAACCATACGGCACATGCTTCAAATTTCCTGACCGATCTTTCCAGTAACTGGGAGCGGATCGCAGCTGGATCTTTCAATCGCGGTGCTTACGCTCAGAACACTGCTTATTTCAAGGGAGACCTGGTACAGACAGGTACTGCTCCCAATCTGAATCACTATATTTCGCTGTCTGATCACACATCCCATGCAAGCGCTGATCCTGGTACGTCCCCAGAGTCAGCTGAATGGACTCGTCTGATTGCAGGTTCATACACTTCTTCCGCTGCAGACCGCCACTACGCATTCTTTGTTGGTCAAGCTTGATCCATGTTTCGTCGAGCTGCGGCATTAAAAGCACGTCAACTAAGCAAGCTAAAAGCAAAGGCAAAACGTGCCAATCCTGTTAACCGGCAGAGCCCGCAGCAACGTATCGAATCAAGGGTTGATCTACGAAGTCACGTAGAACGAGAGAACGAGATCACGTAGGAAACTTTATACTTAAGAGAAGCGGCAGACAATCTGCCCGACAGATTGCTTATTCTTCATGGCTTCGGGTATTAAGGGGGCGTCAAAGCCCAGTGGTGGCGCTCCGAACTACGGATCCACTGCACTGGTGACCGCAACGGCCACCACGACTCTGATTCTGTCGATCTGCAACCAGTCTGCAGCAGCTGACACGGTCCGCATTGCGGTTGTCCCGGCATCCGTTTCTGCGACATCTGGTGCAATCGCAACTGAGTATTACATCGAGTACGACTTCTCTCTCGGCGCTAATACAGCGTATGAGCGCACTGGCCTGACTCTTGAATCAGGTGCACGATTGATTGTTGGCTCTGGCGCTGGAAGCCTTTCATTCGTGGCCTACGGCCTCGAGTCTTGATTTAGGTACCAACTGAAAGAGGCGCATTATGGCGAGACGATTTCCTTCAGGTGGCGGAGGCGGAAGCGCAAGCGGTGGCGGCGGTGGTGCTGCCGTTGGCAAGTACAACCAGTGCGAGATGTGGGCATCTCCAGGCACTTTCACCTGGACAACCCCAAGCAGCTTTGATGAATCGGTAGCCGCCAGAATTTATATCTGGGGTGCAGGCGGCTGTGGTGGTAATAGCGGCGGCAGCGGTAATTGTCACGGCGGCGGTGGCGGGGGCCTTGCAATTAGCGAGTTGATTCTCGCGGCGAGCACTGGCTACACCATCACAATTGGCCAGGGGAGTAATTCCTACAACGGGGTTGGAGGAACTTCAACCTTCGCAGGCCCCAGTATTACGACGTTTGGTGCCTACGGCGGAAGATCTGGAACATCGCAAGCCAACCCGCCGGGCAACCCCAACTCAACCGGGGAAAGTTCTAATCCACAAGGCAGCGCTTACGGGCAAGGTGGTGTCGGTTACGGCGGCAACGTTGTCAACCGTCGTGGTGGCAAGGGTGGACAAGGCAATAACAGCAGCAATTCTGGCGGTGGTGGTGGCGGTGGGTCTGCACCTGCTCCTTCTGGGCAGCGTGATGGTCATACCGGTGGTTGGTACAGCAACTATGCAGGAGGCAGTGGTGCTTCCATTCACTACCCAGGAACTAAACCCCGTTCTAGCTATCGCAGTGTTGGCGGTGCCGGCACTGCTGGACTTGGCACGTCTGGTCAAGACCAAGGCAGCAACTACAGCTACGGCGGTGCCGGTGGTGCAGGACTGGATGGCTCAGGCGGTAAAGGTGCTTCAACCAATTCCTACTCAAACAACGCCATTGCTACGCAATGCGCTGGTGATGGGCAGGGATCTGCCATCTGGGCGCCCAACATGATCTTCCTTGGCGGCGGTGGAGGAGGCGGCAGCGCTGCTAACTATCACTCTTCTGAGAGGGCTGGCGCGAACGCTGGTTGCGGTGGCCCCGGAGCGGGCGGTGGCGGCATGAGTTCATACCAAGACAGCACAAACCACAGTCGCCTTGTCGCCGGTAACGGCGGCGTCCTTGGCGGCGGAGGCGGTGCAGCTCAGTACGGATGCCCGGGTACGGGCGGTAATGCGGGCGGTGGAGGCGCTGCTGGATATGACCAAGACCCGACTTACGGGCAAGGAAATGGCGGTGCGGGCCTCATCTTTATTCAGTACAAAATTACCATCTAATTTCTAATGGCTAAGTGGTGTTACGTGCTTGACGGTGTTCTTATTGACATCGTCGAAATGGATCCAACGATTATCTACCCAGATACTTATGCGGCATTGTTCGAATCTATTCCGGACCATGTCGATGGTTCTTATTACAAGAACGAAGATGGTGATTTTGTCGTTCGACCTGTTTCGGAAACTACCGCCCCGGCGGATCCACGCGTTCTGACTGAATCTGAGTTTCTGTCCTATTGCACTCGTGCAGAGCGTCAAGGCTTCACCGCTGCTAGCTCTTCCAATGCAGATTTCGAGGATTTCATGAATATGCTCGAAAAGACAGGCAAAGTAGATGTTTCCTCAACAGGGGGTCAGGCTGATATTGCCGCTTTTGTGACAGCGTCAATCATCAGTCAATCATCTGCAGACGCAATTCTTGGTAACTGAGTAACTGACACTTATTAGGGCGAATCATGGCAAACGGTACTCCGTATTCTGACCCAGGTCCACGTAACAAAATTGAAATTTTCTGCCAACTGAGTGGCAACGGGAATTGCGGCGGTTGGGGGACTACAAACGGTACCTTCACCTGGGTATGCCCTTCTGATGTCAACGACTCAGTGCCCATGCGTGTGTCTGTATGGGGCGGCGGCGGTTGCAGTGGCAATAGCGGCAGCAGTGGCCAATCCCACGGCGGTGGCGGTGGTGGACTCGCTATTAGCGAGTTCACTCCTGTAGCAGGGCAAAGTTACACCGTCACTGTCGGCCACCCCGGGGTTCAATACACTCACCGGGCAGGTACTTCATCCTTTGCCGGCGCTGGCATTACGACTGTTTCAGCTACTGGAGGAAACTCCGGTAACATGACTACCAATCCACCTGGTAATCCCAACTCAACTGGGGAAAGTTCTAATCCACAACAAGGAGTTTACGGACAAGGCGGTATTGGAATCGGCGGCAACATTGTGAACCGGCGTGGCGGCAGGGGTGGTCCTGGAAACGGAATCGGCTCCAGCAATGGTGAGGGCGGAGGTGGAGCCTCAGCGCCGCCACCGTCTGGTGCTCACGATGGGAAAAAAGGGGGCGTTCCTACGTCCAGTTATTCCTGCGGAAGCGGTGCTTCCATTCACTATGAAGGAGACGGCGCCGTACACTACAACGGCTGTGGCGGTGCTGGAACGGCAGGCCCATCATATAAGCCTAAAAGCTCGTCAAACAATTATGCTTACGGCGGCGCCGGCGGCGCCGGCCTCATGGGCGCAGGCGGGGCAGGCGGCCATGCCACTTCGTATAGCAACGACTGCTATGACAAAGACGGAGGCGAGGACGGTAAGGGCGGTGCAATTTGGATGCCGAACCAAATCCTTTTAGGAGGCGGAGGCGGAGGCGGTGCTACTGCATGCCATGACGGTGGCGGCAGGGTCTCAATAAACGGCGGTTGCGGCGGTCCTGGAGCTGGTGGTGGATCTAGTGCCTGCTACAGCAGCAGCACAAATAATTCCTGGATTACGGCCGGTAACGGCGGTGTCCTTGGCGGCGGAGGCGGTGCTCCCCAGTATGGAGTTCCTGGAAATGGTGGTTGTGCTGGCGGTGGTGGTGGCTGCGGGTATGACCGCAATGAGAACTCCGGCGAGAACTACACCCACGGCTCTATGGGTGCCGGTGGTACCGGCTTGGTCGTCATCCAATATGCAGTCAACGTCTGATGTTGAAGCTGATATTCAAAGGAGTCGTTGTGGGCAATTTGCTTGCCCTCAACTTTCTTGTATTTATGGCCTATAAAACTTTTGCAGGAAAGTTTGAATTCCTGAAGAGTGAAATTGGTCTGCAGATGGAAGAACGTTTGACTGAAGAGTACGACTTCATTCAGAAAGACCTCAAAGGGCTTGAAAGCAATCTGCTTGAATCTCAGAAAGAATTGATTCCTGATACGGCAACAGTCGAATCAGGTCTGCCTATCTTCTGATGCAGATACCCGATATCGGAGTTGCTGGAGTCAGCATTCCGGATGTCGGGATCTATATGCCGCCAGTAAGGCGTGAGCTTTTGATGCCAAGCCTGCCCCCTGGGGTGAGCATGGCATTGCCTGTTGTTCAAATCCCTGGATGCGTAGAAGCGCATCTTGACTCCGATCTGCAGACAGAGCTGACGACAAATGATCCGGCTCAGGTGCGGATTTTTTGCGATGCAGGCATGCCGGCGTTTGACCCGATGTCTTACCAGCCGCACTTATGGCAGAAAGACAACCCCCCTGCAGTCCCCAAGTTCGGAGATACAGCGGCAAAGGCTGAGCCGCTCACTCCTCCTGTCAAGAAGCCCGAGAGCAGACAGATCATTCCTGCTGCTACCGAGAGCAGTGTTTTCAAGACCAAGCCACAGTGTGAAGAGGACGAGATCCTCCGTGATGGCGAGTGCATAACGATCGTCAGGCCTGAGCCCCAGGAGTTCACGATCGGGGGCAAATATCTGCCGCCCCTAGAAGCCGCGACAACCACTGCAGCAATTGCAACGGTTGCCACGGTGTCAGCTCTGTTGGCTAAGCCAATTGCCAACTGGCTTCTGAAGCTGATCAAACCGGCGATCAAGAAGATCATTGCCAAGATCAAGAAGATGCTTGGCAAGCCGGTGCCTATTCGATCTGTTCGGCAGAGGGTTCTTGCTCAGCGCTCGAGGAACCGAGTACTCCGTCAAGCCCGAGATCTGATGGGGTGATCGTCACCTCGTGGACATGCGGTGTCATCGTCACATGTTTTGGTTCGATGATCACGTCAGAGCAGACGTGATAGAAGCGGCTGTGCGGGGCGTATCGAATTCCTTCCTGGGCGAGCTGCCCGCAATGACGCAATTTGGCAATCGCAAAATCCAATTCTTTGTTGCGCAGAATCTGCATCTGGATTCGGTTCTGCGTCGTCATGGCTGCCTTGCAGCGCTCCTGAATCCCGCCGTCCAGGGGGATGGAGATGGTGGCGCTGATGCCAGCGTTCCAGGAGTAGTTGTCTTTCTGAGCCGTGCGAACTGGTTTCTGAAAGGCGACCGAACCCCAGCCGTTGTCAGGAATGCCGTCAGGGGTCGGCAGTCCGTTCTCGTCGAGCGGCCCACCTTCAATATCAATTGTGTCGTAGACAGGCTCCAAATACATGGGCTCATACGGCAGCTGCCAGGAGTTGCTGTATGTCACAAATGGAGTCAGATTGAATGTCGGTCCTTGGCACTGGACGCCAGACGTTACCGCCGATTGGATATAAGGTCCCTGTAAAATTTGGACTGCCTGGTTTGAGACGCTCGAGCTGCTCTGCGCAATTGGGTTAGCAGTTGCGCTAACGCCACCAACGGAATCAGCAAAAGCAGGAGAACCAAGAGCGGAAAGTCCAATCAGCGCTGAAAGATACTTGTGGTATCGGTGATGCTTCTTGTTGTCACCTTGCGGTCGATTGTCGTCACGTTGGATACGCCAGGGCCTGTGTATGACTCGACGAAGCTGAAACTTGCCCCTGGAGTCGTTTGTCTCCATGTGGGCTTGTTGCTCATGTTGAGTTGCGTCCATCCAGCCTGTGTGTCTGAGTCAATCTGGAAGGAGGAAGATTGCGAGCTTACAGAGACATCTCCGCTGCTCGGTTCGACCCCAGTTCCAGAGACTGCGTATGACCAACCTGTGTTGTAATCTACCGAGCGAATCAGCTCAGTTGTCTCCTGGGTGGTTTCGGTCCTTGTTGTCATTTTCCCCATGCTGAACGAGGGAACCACGGGGACCGAATGCGCTCTACCTGCAAACAACAGGAGAGCGCCAATAAATAACAGGTGTTTCACTGGTTAACCCCAGTTCAGTACAACTCGTCCTCGACGCCAGGCTTAACGACCAAGTCAGTCTTTGGGTAGGCCACGCACAAAAGCACGTAGCCCGCCTCGATCTGATCATCGTCTAGGAAGGATTGATCGCTTTGATCGACTTCGCCGGCAATTATCTTGGCCGCACAGGAGCAACAAGCGCCAGCCCTGCAAGAATAGGGCAGGGCAATGCCGGCGTCTTCGGCCGCGTCGAGAATATATTCTTCTTCAGGGCAATCAAAGGATTCGATTCCGTTGTCGCCGTGAAATGTGATGCTGCGCTTCATCAGTTGAAAATACTTAGCTCCGAAACGTGTTGTGCTGTAGCAGTTGTGCCTGCGCCCCCTGCAGTGATGGTGACTGCACCGTCAGTGCCCACAGTGCCTGCCAAGGTTGAGGCCACTCCGCCCGCGCTGGTGACCGTCGATCCCAGAACGGGGAGGGTCCCAATCACGCCAGACGCAACGGAACTACCGGCATGAGGCTTGTCTCCTTCGATATAAGACTCAGTAAAACTAAAGTCTTCGCCAGCAACTTTTACGCTGGCTGTTGTGCCAGTAAAACCCGGAGCTGTACCAGCAGAAAATGCTGCAAGGCGACCGATGTTCCCAGATGTGTTGCCATCTGTAGTGTTTAAGTTCGATCCACTTACTGAGTAGACCGAAGGAACTCTTGTGGCGTTAGATGCAGCAGCGTCAACCGATAGCTGTACTGAGCTAGAAATACGGTGGATGATGTCTGCTTGTGCCGGCGCAGCGAACGCCGAAGCGATTACGAGCGCGCTAAGAAGCTTTTTCATTTGGGAGAATCGATTTGGTCGGCTACCTTCTTCTGATTGTTATCCTCCTTTTCCTCCTTTTTCTTTGAGGTCTGGATGTTAAAACTGGCGAGACAGCCGGTAAACACGCTGGCGATGAAAGTTGGATCGATCTGGCGCTGTTCAAGTCCAGGGATCGATACATAGTTCAGTGTCAGGATCGCCCCTGACCAGCCGAGGATGACGATGCGGACCAGGGTTGAAACACCCTCGTCATGCCATTCAAACTTGTTCTCGTCTTTCTTCTTTGGGGCCGCCTCCCCATCCTTCTTAAGGGTTGGGAGGTTCATTTTTTCTTGGGGAATGCAGAGCTAAGGCCAGCCATCAAAAGCTGGATGACGCTATTGCTGCGCAGCTTCGGGTTCAGTGCAATGCACTCAGATGCCGCAGCGACAATGATTGCAATCAGTGCAAGTGTTTCGCTACTCATAAGGGGGATCTCCGATCCCCCAAATTCTAAGAATCCTATTTATCGGCAGATTCAGTGCAGTATTCGTCGTAGAAAGCACTGATGAAATCGACAACTCCCATAGGACTCTTATTCAAAGGAACCAGATAGTTGTCCAGCCACCACGTCTTGAAGTATTGCTCAATCTCGTCCTTGCTGGGCTTCTGCATGCTGCTGTCGTGGCTTCAGTCATTTTGGCAATGATTTTTGGCGATGCAAGCTTGATCTCGCTTTGTGACTGCCTAGGCTTGCGGAGCGCAAGAAACCAGTGATGCGAACGTCTCCCCAGTGCCAGCAGGACCAGAACAGGGCTGACTACATGGACTACTTGTACAAGCTCTACAAGAGGGATGAAGCCGAGCCTGGTCTGCTCGGTACTTTCACAGGCCTATACCAGCAGCACTGCGAAGAGATCGGTAAAGAGGCGGTCGATGAGCAGGTCGCATGTTTTCACGAAACCATGGACACGGTCAGTGTCTATGTCGACTGAACGCCCTCGGCGGATGATCTCGAGCCCATCGCAGCAGGTCACTGCTGTGGTGGCTACTCGAGATTTTTTACTGCGTTTGATCAATACAAAAGAAACGCCGAGAATTCCGCGTGAAGTCAGGCGCGAGGCCAGGGCACTGCTGCGTCACTATCCAATAGCAGAGCATCTAAGGCCCGTATTGGAGCAAGGATTGAATAGTGAAAAACTCTAGAATCTACTTAATAAAGTTGGTCCTATTTAATGTTTACTCGCCGTGCTGGTGAAGGCTTGGACCTTGACCCTGACGTTGTCCTTTATATGGGACGCGCTGCTCAGGGCATGCCCCAAGACGAGGGCATGGATCAGCGCATTGCTGATGGTTTCACTAGGGCCGTTCTCAAGGCACTGGAATACGTGCCTGAGCGTGATGGGGGCGAACTTAGAACGCTTGAAATTCGCAATGAGCCCAAGCGGATGACACCAGGCGAGGTCCGTGAATTTTTTGGTGGCATGGCTCCCGGTCTCGGACTTGATATGGGTCCATACGGCCGGATCGTTGCAGACCAAAAGAGTCGCATGGACAGCGGCATGACTCCTGGCTTTGGGGATATGAACGAATACGGCTTGCCTAGAGATATGTCTCCAGAAGATCAAGCCGAAGTTATGAAGCGCTATCCGTTTTAAGTAAATGTCTGACGGAACTGCGAAAAAACGCGACCCTAAGAAGTGGGCTGAGGCCAAAGCCCGGGCTCGCAAGAAGATGGGCGGCCACTCGGCTCGAGCCATGCAGCTCGCCACCCGCTACTACAAGGAGGCCGGGGGGACGTACGAAGGCAAGAAGTCCAAAGACAACAAGCTCTCTAAGTGGAGCAAAGAGGATTGGCAGACCCGCGAGGAATACGAAAAGAAAAAATGACTGAAGCCCTGTATCAAGAAATGGCAAGACAGCAGAGAACAGACTCTGCTCGTCAAAGCATGCGTGGAATGCCAGAGAAATCTTCTACTGGCACTATGCGGATGGCAGGCAAAGCTCTGCTGGATCTTTTGATGAAAGGGCCTGTTTATAGGGGCGCCGCGACTGCCATCAAAGGAGGTTCTCCAGCGGATATTGCTCTCAATGCTGGTTCGTTGGCTACGGCAATTCCAAACTCCTTATCCCAGTTGATCACTGGGCAAGGACTGGGCGACAACTTTCAAGACGGCATGTCGATGGTGGAACGACTGAACCGTGAGTCGGGCTACCCGGGCGACAGTCTTCGGTTCCCACCAATGTCTTTTTGACAATGACAGAGCAGGACTTCGAGGAACTTCTGGCCCGCGTTCGTGAGATGAGGAACGCCATGCTCTTTGAGGAGCCGTGCCCTCTGTTCGAGGAGGAGGAACTTCATGGCTAGACGAATGGCTGGTGATGTTGACGTGCTTCGGCTATTGGCTGAAGACAGAGGTGGCCGTGACGCGCAAGGCCGACCTATGTATCTGTCAGACGAGGATCTCGGCTATGACCGATACGGCATGGTTGAAAATCCATCGCCTGAGGAGATTGCAGAAGATGAGTTAGAGCTGCGTGCCTTGCGAGAAGCGCTATCTAATCATCCGGACTACGAATACGTCGATGTTGGACAAGGGCCTGAATATCTTTTGACACCAGAGGCGAAACAACGGCTAGCCAACGCTCAGCTGAGATACATCGCCAATCCAAATTTGGTGCCACCTATCTCTCTTGACACCGTAGGGGTGAGTTTCTAATGGCTGATCGAGCAAGAGAGAAAGGCCGGACCGAGCGGTACCTCCCGAAAGCCGCTTGGGCCTCGATGTCCAAAGAAGAGCGCAAGGCGACTGACGACAAGAAGAAGGCTGCCGGTGACAAGCCTGTTGGCCACCAGGTCAAGAACACCAAGGCCGCTGCCGAAGCACGCAAGCGGGCTACTTCTTACAGGAGTAAATCATGAGCGACGAAAAGCGTTTTGCCGGCAAGGCTCTCGAGTGCCCGACAGCCACCAAGGACGTCGAGGAGAACACCAAGAACCGTGACTGGACGATCCGGAACTTTGGCTACGGCCCTCTGAATCCAGATGCTCCTGACGATGGCTTCTGGGAGCAGAAGGCTCAGCTTTGGAATACGGATGTCGAAACGGCTAAGACAGCTCGATGCGCTAACTGCGCTGTTTTTGACCAGACCGGCAACATCATGTTCTGCATTCAGCAGGGGATCAACGCCCAGGGGCCGACCGATCCAGCCGTGATGACGAGCGCTGCGAATCTCGGCTACTGCCAGCTGTTCCATTTCAAGTGTGCTGGCGCTCGAACCTGTGATGCCTGGGTCCATGGCGGGCCGATCACCAGCGAAAAGGAGCAGAAGGACGTTGATCCAAGCGTGAGTAGTGAGATGGGCGACGTCATCAAGCAGTTGCATGGCGCTTCTGACAAGCACAAGAACCAAGCACTGCGTCTTACATCTCTGATGGAGGACATGCGGTCATGAGCAAGAAGAAGATCCGCTATGCCGGAGAGGTCTTTAGTGGGCTAAATAAGCCGAAGAAAACACCTGGCAAATCCAAGAAGTTCGCTGTCCTGGTCAAGGACAAGAACGGCAAACACAAGATCGTTCGCTTTGGTGACCCGAACATGGAGCACCATTCCGAGGGCGGCAAGAAAGGTTCCGGCCACGGTGATGCCGAGCGAAGACGGTCATTTAAAGCTCGCCACAATTGCGATGAGAAGAAAGACAAGACAACTCCTGGCTACTGGTCCTGTAACTACTCCTGGTAATAATGAACCTATTATCAATCCTCAATCCTGTCGGCAAGTCAGTCGAGCGCTTTGCTGGCGACGTGCTGGGCGACAAGCTTGACTTCTTGAAAGGGGCCTACATGGCAGCAGGGGAGGCTGTCCCTGCAATTTTTGATAATTACAGCGGTAAGAATCGGGTCGACAGGGAGGTCTCGGATGAGATGAAGCAAGGCCTGCTTAGGGCTATGGAGAACGCGAACCAGCGCGATCCGAATGATCCAGTTATTAAATATGAAGACTACGACCGCACGCCCGGCGGAGTAGGTGCCAAGTACACCTTTGGCAACGTAAGTCGGAATGCTTTCGAGTACGACGAAGCCGGACGGCCTATACGACTGGTCAGCCCATATGACACCAACGTGACGGCAAGTCAGGCCTTGGACGAAGGTAGGCGTCAGCTCCAAGCCGGCAACATCAAGGGCTCGTTCTACAAGCCAGTCGAAGCGCTGCTCGCTGACTCGATGAAACATGGCTCAGCCAGCCATGACATCACCTTCGATCAGCCAGAGCTGCCGCAATCCAAGCCTCAGCCTTACATGGTCAAGAGCGGTGACACGTTGAGCGAGATTGCCGCCCGGTTGGGAACCTCAATTGAAGAGCTTGCGCGTCGAAACAATATCAAGGACGTAAATCGTATTTATGTGGGGCAATCAATCATGTAGCTATGAATCCAGCTAAACAGCATAAAAAGCTGCTGAATTTAGCCATCCTTGCTGATGCCTGCGAGTCTAGAAAGGAGGCTCAAAAACTCATCAAGAAGGCAGATAAAGCGCACAAGAAACTACAGCGCTAGTTACGTTTAATAGGACAAAGCTCAACGAATGAGTCAAGACAGTTCAGAGCTGCACGATTTGATGAAACGCGCAGAAGTCGAAGGCCCGTTGATGCCTCGTGAAGATCGCAAGAGGCTTGAATTTCTGATCCAACAGTTGATGCCCGACCGTTACTGATGGCTTATCTGGCGCTGGTTGGTTGGCTCGCTTTTGTCGTTGTCGCTTGGTCAGCGTTCAGATGATCTGGCTGCTGTCGTGGGCAGTGCCGCTTTGTTTCGCTGGACTTGTAATCGTTGCTTTTGATGGCCCGCCTTACCCAGGAGGAGGCAATTGACCTCTGCTTCCGTGGCAAGTCGAACGTCGCCCATGCCGCAGCAGACGTTGGCTGCTCCCTCGAGGAACTGAAGGAGAGCTTTCGTAGGCACGTTGCAGAGACGCCTATCGATGAAGACGTATGGCGAGGAGACGTCGAACTCTCCTGGCCGTGGTCTTGAAATGGAGCCTAGGAGATTCGAACTCCTGTCCTCCTGCATGCCATGCAGGCGCGCTACCAACTGTGCCAAGGCCCCTTCCGGGTGTGCTCGTAAGCACCGGTCGACTATACAACGGCACCCCTGAGCCGAGCCAGGGGTTGTTTGCAGTGACTTGACTCCTTAAGTGTCAACTGGTAGAAACTGGTAGAAGCCTCTGAGATCCGTTGCCCTGACTGGGGTGTCACTAAAATGGCATTTTACGCGCACAGTCGCTAAATTTCAGTCATTGCAAGGGTTCTCAAAGGTTCACTGGTAGAAAAGATCCGGTCAAATCGGGTCATCTCCGGTCAACTTCCACCACTGACTACCGCCCCCCGTTCCTTCGATTTCGGGGTCATGGGGCTATCGGACAAGGTCAAACCGGTGGAGGTGATTGCACCTAACTGGACGACGCTCATGGCACCTGCTGCAGGAGTAATTCACAAGGTCGACTTGCCGCCACGTAATGGACGTAAGCGTTCGCTTGCTATCGAGGTTGAAAGCAACAACCGTGGCTTTCGTATCCGGGCGAGGGACTACTCACGAGATCGTTCGATCGTTTGCCAGAGCCTTGGTATCAACTGCCCGAGGGATATCACCAGCAAAGAGGATGCGCTGGCGTTCCTTAAGCAGTACCCCGAGAAGTTCATGACCTTCCAGGGAATCCTCGAAGGCATGCAGGACGGGTATTGGATGGGGGAGCTAAGGACTGATCACATCAATCGGCCCAAGGTTTCAAAGACGTATCCATTCGGCACGCTTGGATTTGCCCTGCGTTGGCATATCCAGCAGGCTCTTGGTTCCGAGAACCAGAAAGATACTTACGGCGATCAAGCTTTCAAGTTGCTGGCTATGCGCAGCAAGAACGGTGAAGTTTTTGGGCATGTCGAATGCAGCGACCTGGATGAAGACATCGCCATGCAAATGACACAGGCGTGGATTGCTGAGGGTTTTAAGTACAGCACTTTGCGTGGTGTCTATGCACTGTTGTCGGCCGCGCTGAGTCGAGCCAGTAAAAAGCCAAAGTCCTCAGGTGTTCGGCCGGGGATTCACTGGGGCGTTCAGGACAGCGAAGGTCGCGGCAACCCGATCAATACCGAGCGCAAGCAGGTCGACATAATCATCGAAGACATGAAGGTCGGCGATGAGAATTCTCGAGCGCAGCCTTTCACGCCACCCGAAGCTGAGGCGTTGTGTAAGGCATTCCTTAGGAATGACTATCTGAAGCCTTACTTCCCTCTGTTCGCAATTTTGCTTGCGACTGGTGCAAGGCCCAATGAAGTGTTAGCCCTGCGCTGGGATCACATCCTGGGTCTTTGGGAAGGGCACCAGCTCGGCTACCACGTTCCTCGAGCTCAGGAATTTGTCTTAACAGGAGACCCAGTCTTGTTTGAGCTAGCTGTTTTTAAGAAGCACCGTTTGCACCTCGACCCCGAGAAAAGGTTCAAGCGCGTCAAGAACGGTACGGAGCACCAGCCTGAGCTCAACACCTTTGTTCCGGGCTTTGAAAACCTGTTCAAGAAGGCGGTTGAGTCGCTGATGCCCAGGAAGCTCGCCTGCATGGCGAACCAGGAGTGGCGTAAGCGTCTTGTGTTCCAGGGGCCAGGGGCAGGCGATGACTTCCGGCTGCCTTATGACTGGCACAACTTCCGCAGGTACTTCATGCGGGCATGCGCTGAGGCCGGTGTTCGCTATCGCCGTCCGTACAACCTGCGCCACACCTACGTCAGCATGATGTGCCGCATTGGTGAGTACAGCCAGCGGCAGATCGCTTATTGGATTGGGGATAAAGAAACCACGATGAGAAACCACTACTCCGGCGTGCTGAGCTTCCCGCAGCAGGACAAGGTCAAGAGAGTGGCTGGTGTCGATGATCTGGTCAAGAACCTCTCCTCGTCCGAAAAGCAAAAGCTGGCTATGGAGCTGATCGCTTCATTGACTTCAGGTGATTAGCAACATCAAGCTTGTGTGAGCCGCGCCCACCCGTGGCCCTGAAGCGCTTGAGCCAGTCAGCGTCATATCGAATCGTCTTTGGTCCGTACTGGACGTAGTGCACGCCACGCATAAGCCTGTCGCTGTGCCGCCAGCGCTTCAGTGTGGTCTCAGAAATCCCAAGGATTTGGCACGCCTCTGCGGGTGTGACCATGCGCTGGCAGGCCGGTGTTGCAGGACGTGGCATGCAGTTCGTCTGATGTGGCGCTGAACGTAGCGACCACTGTTCTGCGTGCCACAGGTTGCAAGCTGAAAGACAGTCTCTAGTCTTTGCGTGCTGATTCTTTCAACAGCATGATTCTTAAGGCCATCGCAGCAACCGCTGCAACACTCGCTCTGTCCGGCCCCGCACTGGCAGGCCCCTACGCAAATTTCGAGCGGAACGATGGTTTCGCCGGATCGGACCACTCAGCAATTAACGAGCTGCACATTGGCATCGATGGCGCTCTTGGCGAGGGCGTCACTGGATACGCTCAGATCGGACCTGCCATCGTGCAGCCCTCATCTGGCGATGCCGACACGCAATTCAGCGGAAAGGCAGGCGCATCTATCGCCATTTCTGAAACGCTCAGTGCATACGGAGAGGTCAGCTTTTTGACCTCGGATTCGGATACCGGATACGGAATTAAGACCGGTCTTCGCTACGACTTCTGATCTGTAGCCAAATCCAAAGCCTCCCTGGTTCTCACACAGCAGGGGGGCTTTTTTTATGTCTTGCATTTCGCCCGACTCAGGGCTATTGTTCCGGCGTCGGCCTTTTTAGCGAAGTGAGCCGGCTCTCGAGGCGCTTGCGTACGGCCGCCTCGCAGAATTCATCACAAGCTCCAAGGCTAAGAAAGAGCCGGAGCTTGACGTTTTTGTTCCCTACCGAACGTAATTAGCGTGTCTTCAAACTGAAGATGGCTTATGACGCCGGAGCATCCTGAGTGGTATTTAATCACTCTTGCCGACCTTCAGCCACGAGCAGCGGTTCGGCGCTTCAGGCAAAGCATTAAAGACGAATGGGGATGTTGCGCATACTGCGGTAGATCACACGATGAACAAGGGGATTTATTAGAGATGACCCTTGATCATGTAATTCCCAGGCGATGGGGTGGTGATCGCTGGGCCAGGCAGAACATGGTTCCTGCCTGTAAAAGGTGTAATCACGATAAAGGGTCTGTCCGGAACTATCTAGATTGGTGGGAGAGAACTGACTTTTTCTGTCCCGAGCGTGCGAAAAAAATAGCCGCGTGGATTCAACCCGCTGCTACCCACTGGACTATTGGAGAGGCGTGTTATGGAGAGACTGACGGAAGAGCAGCAGTTCATCCTTCGACGAGTAGAGCTCGAGGCACAGGAACTCGATCGGGAGGAACTCATCGAAGCCTTACTGGCGTCTTGGGAAGTTCGCTTTCAGTTGAAAGCAACATTCCTGCAGTTCAGTCGGGAGGCTGGGCTGTCCTTCAGGCTGGATGAAGCTCGATCTCCTGCAGCACCGGAAAGCCTAGAAGATCTGGAACAGATCTTTGGCTATGAGCCGACAGAAGAAGAGACGATTGATTACATGAAGTCGCTCTACGAAAATGCGACAATGGAGATAGATATGGACGAAATTGTTTTAGGTACGGATGAACATTAGTAGAGAAGACGCGCAGGCGATTGTCAGCACGGCTAACAGGCTGCAAGTTGACCCTGGCACTTTCGGTGGGCTGATCCAGCTTGAGTCGGGGTTCGACCCAAACGTTATTGGCGGGGCTGGTAACAATTACAGGGGGCTCATCCAATTCGGCCCAGGAGCAAGGAAAGAAGTTGGCTTGCCGGACGGGCCGATGACCATCGCACAGCAAATGCCATATGTAGAGAGGTATTTTCTTCAACGGGGATTTACACCGGGCAAGCACGATGCAACTGCTCTGTATAGAACAGTCCTCGTAGGCAATCCATACCAGTCAGGAACTGATAGCTTCGGTACCAACTCAGATGCAGCTGCCAAGCGAATGTTGCCTGGCGGCGATCTTTACAGGACAGGCAAAGCAACGATTGAGGCAGGGCTTGGGCAGTCTCTTGGTGACACGACGCAAATGAGCGGAGGGCCTACGACTCCGCCCCCGGTAGAGAACTCGTCTGACGTGACTCCTACTCGCACACGAATGGCATCTCAAATAACCGGTGAAGACGGACCTCTGGATATTGCGATGAAAAACCTCACAAAGCTATTTTTCCGCTGAGTGGATACATTCCCAGAAGTGCATTTGCATTTCATGGGATCCGTAGCGATTGGTGCATTGGCTGCCCTGATCGGAGTCCTCTCTGGCCAGGGTCTTGCTGTAGCGATTAGGAGCGGCAAGCTCAGCAAGAGAGTCGATCTAATCGAGCAGGCACTGCCTGAACTGATCAGCCGTGCTGAAGTGCAAGGAGCCTTTCAGCAAGTCGCGCAGATCGAGGCACAGAAAGAAGCTCAGCGACTGCAAGTTCAGCAGGCTCAGCAACTTCAGGCGCGTCAAGCTGCTGCCTTTGGTGATCGTTCAGAAACTTCTGCGACGATGAACCAAAAGATCAATGATCAACTGGCCTCGCTGAGTGAGCGCATGTCTGCTCTCAACAACCAGTTCGGTCTGGAAGGCTAAATATCGCAGTAACCGTCGTCGTCGTCGTAGAGCTCACGCGGGCTGAGCTTTACGGTGCGGCATCCGGTGGGGTCGCAAACCTGGGTGTCGATGCCGTCGTGCTTGGTGAAGGTTGAGCCATCAGGCCCAGTGAATCGGTCATCTGTGCCGTAGCCATTGCGCTGATATTCCATCAGGAAAAGCAGGCAGCATCCAGCATGTGCCAGATGGCTGAAGCCAGTCTCGGGATCCTTGTCTTCGCCACCCCACCAGGCAAAGATATGCCGGCAAAGTGCTGCGAAGTATCGGCCCCAGTTGGTTCCGCGTGCCCAATTATTGGCTTCGTATTTATCAGCGCCATAGGCAAGAACGTCCGCGATCTCTCCCACTGCTGCAAAGGGAACGAGGTCGAAGCGTGTCTTCGCCAAAGCTATTTTGCCATTAGAACTAGGATAGATGGGCTGGCCAATAAGAGTGGATGGATAGGCGATATTCGGGTATGCGGTTCTATGACGGAACTCGCGCAAGTAATTCAGCCTCAAAGAAGGCTGATGATTTAGTGCGTCGATATGTTTCCAATATCAATAAGGTTCGTAGGCAGTCCGAAAACTACGGTGGCAGCACCGGGGGCCGCAAGAGTCTGGACAACTCAAGGACAGACGCCGGCATGCGCACAATTCAGCAACGACAGACGAGGCAGAGGGACCTGAGGAGAGTCTTTGACGAAGAGGGCACCGGTCGGTTCGGAGCTAAGAGAGAAGGATTTATTGCTAGGCAATATGATCCTGATGAGCGCCAGCGGATGATTGACGCTCAGTTTGGCTTAGGAGAAGAAGAGTCACTGATGTGACTTGTCAAGTTCTTCTAAGTACTTGCGTTCCTCAAGTTCTTCTAAGTACTTTCGTTCGTTGTGATAGGCGCCATCTTCTACAAGGTGGATCGCATCATGCACCCAGGGAACAAACCACTTGTGCACTGGGAAGCAATGTTCAAAATTTGTGGGCTGTGAGCAGCCAACAATCACAGTGCTAAAAAACGCTTGCAAGAAGCTATAGATCCAGTAGAGATCACTCATCAGGCAAATAGGCTTCGACGTATCTCTTGGATACAGGTCTGACCGCAAGATCTGTTTTCTTCTGAATCATGCGGACTAGATCGGTGGCGGTGTACTCCTTGATGGAGAACAGAGCCGCACGTCCCTCATTCCATCGTTCGTCACGTTCAGTGGGATCCCACCATCGTGTGACTCGGAACGGGGTTTCACGTAGGGATCGGTAGTCAGGTAGCGACTGATGAAACCCGTGGAGTGAATCAGCCAAGCAAATGATATTGTCATAAGTGTCTTGAGTTAGCCCTTGGCGTTGGTCTTGGACATCTGGCAGAGCATCACTCCAGATCAGCCATGAGTCATAAACAATGGACCTGAACGAATAGAAAACCTCTCCCTCAGGGGTGACGAATTCATCGAGTTCTTCCTGGGAGAAAGGTAGTTGCATCAATCGTGATAGTTGTATCGCTTTTTCATGCCCACCTCGTAGGCTTTCTCCCATTCATTCTGGCCACTCATCTCATTAAATATGACTGGGCCGGTCGGGAAAAAGGTGTTGTGGAAACGCGAGAGTCTGGCATGAAACATCTGCGGATCGGTCGGCGGAAGATAGACCACTGCAGACCAACTGGATGGGCTGACCTGGCGAAATGTTTCTAGTTCATCGTCGTAGTAGCAGGGCCTAAGGCGACGGAATGGGATGCAAACTGGGTACTCCCACATCCATGGAAGCTTGGTCAGGCTCTCGTTATGCGAAATCCAAAGCAGGGCTTGATCAATCCTTCCCTTGCGATATTCACGCAGAGCTTTATTTGCAAGGCGTCTAGTCCATTGAGCGCCATGGGCCGGGGCGACAAAAACCCTTTTCTCTCCAGGGACATCCCATTCTTTGGCGAGAACAGTATCGAGATCTAGTTTTTCTCGGTCGTAGAACTTGGCAGCCATGACCAGCTTGTTGATCTCTGGTGATGACCAGGGATCAAAATCAATTGCGCCCATGACTGCCTTGGCTGCATCGACCAGGCGCGGCGGAGGCGCAAGGTGAACCCTATGCTCCGTAGCCATGGTGATGCTCGTGGATCTCGTATTGGATTGGGATCGAGTAATCAACGAAAACGGGCACCCGTGCTGGGATACCAAACATGAATTCGCTGAAGATGGCGAAGATCGCCCCGCAAATAAAACCGATGAAAATTTCGATCCTGAAGAAATTTCTCACCTAGTGATTTCCTCCATCATTGCCTTGAGGGCTGATACTGGGTTGTCCCGAGGGATTCGCATTACCCCCAGTCCAGAGTTATCGACGCGCATGATCAAGCCGCACTGGTTGACGTTTGACCCTTTAATGGCATCAAGGACTCCTTTGAGCTGGGTCTGCAGCTCCTTAAGCCCGTCACTGACTGCTAAGTCATAATCAGTCTGAACTTCCTGTTCAGTCAAGTATTCGCTCTTACGGGCTCCCTTGTTGAGGCGCATGCAGAGAACGCCAGGACCGTACTTTTCAAATTCACGGTCATACTTCTGCAGCAGATCAGCCATGACGACTTCACATGCAAGCAGGTTGTACTGGATGGCAGCCTCTCGGTCTGCTTTGGTTGATCCTTCCCGAAGCTCTGGGAAGAATTGAGCAACCATTTCGATGCGGGTAGGTCTAGACATAATCTGTGGGCATGAATTCGTCAAAACGTTTAATGAGGCTGTCGATCATGAGCTCGCAAAGCTTGCCCATGCCTCGTAGCTCGTCGTAGCGATCGTCCTCGAGCAGCGAGTCATTGAACTTGCTGAGTTCGCCGTAAGCAGCGATCAGCATGGTTGCAAGATCCTCGCGATCGACAACGTCTTTCTCGAATGAGCTGATCTCGATTAACTCTCCGATAAGGTCATCGAGGGAGTTATCGAGAGCGTCTAAATCGGAATGAGTCATATCAAGGTGCCAGTTGAGCTTTTTCAAAACGATGCGCGTGATACCACTCCCAGATTTCGGGAACCCACTTCTGCACTTCAACTTGGATGCCCTGCATGATTTGCCTGACTTCAAGCTGAGCGTCAGCCTTTGCCCTTACATCGAGAAGGTGTAACCAGAAACGCAATGAACCTGTAATCAGTCCATGTTGAAGGTATCCAGTACAGAGCACTGATCGTGCGTGCTCTTCGGAAGCTCCTTCTTTGCGGAGGTTGTCATAGTCAATTGCTGACGACAAACACATGGCCAACTGGTTTTCTGCTTGTTGTTGAGTCCAGGTGTATTTGTCCCCTTGTCGGTCCCAGTAGGTTCCTGGGGGACGGACATAGAAAACATCTTCAGGCAGCAGCTCACCTCGGGCGACCTTGCGGATTCGCTCGCCTGTGTATCGCATTGACTGATAGTCAAATGTGCAACCAACCCTGTGAGTTCGCAGTTGCATCATTGTGTTGTGATCAGCCTGAACCATCAGGCTGAGGCTTGGGTGCTCGAGCGGACCCCAGTGACCTTTGTTGCCTTTGAGTAAACGGCTGACAACTATGTTCCCGGCTTCATCTTCCGGAATATCTGTACCCTCGAAGAAGTTCTCGCTGTAGTCAGCATGCAGGCCCAGATAGACCAGGCGCTGCGGCATGACTGTTGCTTCGACTGTTACGGCCCTCAAGGGCAGCGGTCCGGGCATCTCCAATGAATTGGTGTGGCTGCTCGGAACGTAGAGACCAGGCACGCGTTATGCGTGCTGTGTCGTTTCAAAGAATTATGTGCGGACTGTTAGGCGAATGTTAATGCGAGTAATTAAATCCGATCAATCGTCGTCTTTGATCTTGCCCGAGTAGTACTCGAATAATTCTTTCGGGTCACCAAGCATAGGAGGTTCGAATACAAACTTGTCCAGAAAGTACCTGGAGCTATTACCAATCTCGTGCGCAGTCGCATGAGCTTCTTTCTCTAGATGTGGAACAAACTTTGTTTGATACCACTTATTAAGATCATCGCCATGCTTAATGGCGTCGACCATGGGGTTGCTGGTTGGGTTGCCCCCTAGATCTGTCTCAATGACGTCGGAGAAATTAGGCTGTTGATTTTCAGGATTGTATAGCTGGCTGTTCTCATAATCGTTGACTGCATCCTGGACTTCCTGAGGTTTGTCTTCAACAGGCTGCGTGAGGACTGGTGTGGTGTCGTCATCCTTGTCCTCGACCTCAGCCGGGGGCTTTTGCATTTGATAGCCCTGTACAAAGTCGTACATTTGGCGCAGGTCGTTTTTGGAGTCAACTTGTTTGATCCCAAGATTGTCTGCGACTTTCTTCCAAGTATCTTTGTTGCGCCATCGATCTCCGTAGGTGTAGCCCTCTACTGGATGGTCTTTGCCATAGTGTCCGTGCTTTTCACCAAATCCAGCCTCGTAACGATCGTATGAGTCACTAATATTTTTTTTGTCGCCGCCATAAGCGTAGTAGTCAATTCCTCCAGCATCAGCGTGATCGTATTCAGAGTCATCGCCCCTTACGCCAGCAGCCTCTGTATACGTAGGGTTCCTCTGGTACCCTCCATATACCTGCTCCATCAACGCATTGCGTTCTTTCTCTGTCAGAGCAAAATTAGACACTCGCCGCTACTACTAATGATGTTGTGATTCTAGGAATTAAAGCCTTGTTCCTTAGCCGCAGCTCTTATCAGGTCTTCGATTTGCACAGGCTTGTCCGAGTTCAGCCTGAAGTCAATCCATAGCTTATTTGCCTTCTGCAGCTTCTCAAATCGTTTTGGATCACGCTCAAGAGTCGTCTCCAAGAAGAGTTGAGTCTCGTGCTGAAGCTTGTTGCTGCTGAACTCCAAGTCGATCTTTTGCATGTGCCGATTGACGTGATAGTGAGGCACGCCTTTGGCTCTCCAGTGCAAAGGATTGCAGCAGTGGTTATTGCCGCAAACAGGCTTGATAGGCAGCCTGCCAATATCACCCCAGGTGAACCAAAACGCAACGCGAGGCGCTGAGTATTGACGCGCTCTACTCCAGTGCCTGGGCATAGCGAAGTAAGTGCTGTTGGATTTCGAGTGGGTGTTGCCGTGCCACTCCCAGCATTCGTCTGGTTCTCTTATCTCGACAAAACTCCAGAACTCAAGAAAGCGGCGCCTGTAGTTCTTGTGAATCTTGTGAACGTCCAGGCTGAGGCGCCCTTCTGTCAGTGCGCTTACACAGCGAACACAGGCATGGCTGTCGTTGTACCGAGGAATACGTCCGTCCCGTGAGCCAAGTGAGTGTTCGTGAAATGGACAAAATGGCCCACCCTCGATCTTGCTGTGGAGGTCAGGGGGTATGGGCCACTGTGCCATGACTGCGCTGGATTTAAGTCAATGTATCCACAGTCACGCAGTCTGTTCCTTTGGAGCATCTTCAAGGAGTCGCAGCCGCATCACATGGTGCAAACGCGGGCTGTTGTACTCGTTCCAAAGAACCATTGCGTAGTTAATCGCATGGCCGCGTGAATCTTTCTTTTCGACAAGCTCTACGACTTTGCCAACACGGCGATTGCGGACAATCTTTGCCACCTTTTGGAAGTCGGGGTGATCCTTGCTGATGCAATGATCTGTGAAATGCTTGGTCTCGATGACGGTGTCGCCGACAACGAGTCGTTTCGTGTTGCGCTTGTTAAGGCTCATTCGAGGTTCAGCGGAAAACCTTTGGGTGGTACAAACTCTCCGCCATGGATTGTCAGCTGTTCAGCTTCGGTCCGTAGGCGAGTTTGAGAGACAGGCCAATCCTCTGAGCGAGTGCTGCCCTCCAGTGTCACCGTGACTAAGCCACGATTCCAGCCGGTGGATGTAGCTGCAGAAGTCACGAATCCTGCCTGGCCGGTGGCCTTATGGAAGACTCGATGACCGATCTTTAGCTGAAGCATTTACGCCAGGTCATGCGCCTTGCCTGACACGGTAGAGGCTCCTATTAAACGGGCAACTCTTGATCGTCTTCTTCCATCGGATTGATAGGGCCTGTCATCGGAATACGCTCGACTGATACGCCAGCCTCGATGAACATTGAACGAGCCAAGTCAAAGCTGTCTTGCCAGCGCTGGGGCTCAACGTAGTCAGGAACTACGACCTTATTGATTCCTGCTTGTATCAGCATTGATGCGCATCTCGAGCACGTCATTAACGGCCAGACATACATGGTTGCGCCAAGCAAAGAGACACCGTTTTGTGCTGCGTAGGCGACGCAATTCATCTCAGCATGAACTGTCATCTCTAGTCTCGTCTCTCTATTTTTAAGACGCGCATCAGTATCAGTAACGCCGGCAGGCAGGCCGTTATAGCCCTGGGCAAGGATGCGTCGATTGCGTACAGCAACAGCGCCAACTTTGGTGCTGGGATCTTTTGACCAGCCTGCAAAATGACTGGCGATCACTAGGAACCGCTGGTCCCAGTGCTTAGGTGCTTTGGGAGCTTTGAGGCTATTCATTTCCTAGGATGATTTGAGTTCTTGAAGGCGCTGATGAATGGTTGAAGTAAGCGCCTTTTTAGGGGTTGCTGCTTGTGGCGCCTTGTGGCGTATGGCATTTGCGCAAGGCAGCATGAAGCGAGGAATGGAGTCGATTCTCAGAGAGATTCAACTTCTTCGTAATGAGGTTACAAAGGATATTCGCTCACTAGAACAAGTCCAGCACGACCATGAAGCTCGGCTGCGGATTCTAGAGAAAGCAGGCACCAGCCAATCACGGCGAAAATAATCACGAATTCAGCGAAGAAATAGCGCCATATAAAAGACGCTAGGCCCCAGATGAATCCCAGCGTCAAGGCTGTTTCAGCGATGAAGGCGTGGATGAAATTTCTGAATCGTTGTGAGACATCAGAGCCTGTTCGGTCATGAGGAACCTGTTTGTGTCTGCGATGCATAGCCGGTTGCGTGTTGCGAGTTCTTCCTTGCTGATACCCCAGCGATCAAGCGCTCTTCCGACCAAGCCCACGAGGGGGCTGTTTGGTTCGTCGTTTCGAAGAATCGACTCGCATTCGCTGAGCAAATGGCAAGTAGGTTCAGGCGCAGCTCGAAGCGCCATGATCAGAATTTGACGTTGCATCAGTTAGCTCCAGAACCAACTGACAGCTCTTCTTCAATCTGGCCAGGGCGGTAGCCGTTGAACCAGATCTTTTTGCAGCGAGAGTTGAGCCCGTCGTGATCCATGCCCCACTTAACGAGGCAGGCATCAAGATCAGCCTTGATGTCATTGGCTCCAGGGAAGCCGTTGTAGCGAACAAACAACCGCCCAGCTGTTGTTATGGCATGGTCGTTGGGCTTGACCTGAGCAAGGATCTCGTCAACGAGCGCCCTGTCTTGTGCGTAAAGAGGGTGGTTCTGTGACCAGCCGGCGACATCCTTGTCAGGCACTAGGTTCTGAGAGGTTGACACCAGGCTAGTTGGACTGAGCGATATGTCACGCAAGATGTCTGAACGTGAACAGAGCACTCTCAGCCCCACCCCTAAATGGACACGTCACGGTCACTTCCATTGCGCTGGAATAGATCTCAGGCAGTGACGCGCTGATACGCGTTCCCTATAACCTCTGTGGAGTTATTTTCCCCCTTTCTTGGTTTAAGGCCCAACCAAGAAAAAACCCTGATGGCATGCAGTCTAGAAGATAAATCAGACAGCAGGGGAAGGGTTTTTTCGGGACCAGAGGCCATGTTTTTAACCCACAGAGGTTAAGGGGCACACGTCGCTCAGCACACTGCTGGTGAGACTCATTGAAGTGACTGGGCTAAGACAGTGACGTGACCGCTTAGCGGCAGTGATGGGCAAATAAAAAAGCCACTCCCTGACTGGGAATGGCAAGAGTCTCAGATGAGTCGCGTCTCTCAGTTCCAGTTTCGGGACAGCTCTCTGGCGTTCTGATCGAACGCTGGATCGTCTGTAACCCACATGTTCATGATCCGATTGTTCTTGCGAACGCGACGTCGGTAAAAGCCTCGACGCTTGAGAAGGTCAGCGATTTGTCTGGTCATGGACCGTTCGTCACGAGGTGCGATCTCAAGCCACTCGAAGATGTCAGCCATCAGCCAGTACTTGCGATTGCCTTTATCGGGGAAGCGGTGCTCGCCGGAGATCTTCTCCTGGAACTTGTTCAGCACGATGTACTCGAGTGGCGACTCCTGCTGGAAGTTCTCCATGTACTCGCTCATGTGGCTGAGCTCGAAGCTGGTGAACGTGTGGACTGGGTTATCGAGATAAGCCTTGTAGGCAGCAGCCCAGATGGAGTCGCGGTCTTGCTTCAGGCGGTCCAGGTCGATGATCTTGATGTTGGGGTCGTCCTTGCTGGGGACCACGCCATCGACAACGATGGGCATGAAGCGACGGTTGCCGGTTGGGTCAACCAGGAACTCGTCTGAGTTGGTGGCACCCGCGAGAACAAAGGAACGACGGAAGTCACGTTCGTTCTCGTACTTCTTGGCGGAGCGGTCGGTGCCGACAGAGACGATGTTCTTGAACTCCTCGACGAACTGCCGCTTGAAGTAACGGTCACACTCATCCAGAACTGCAATCCATCCCGAGTGGAGGACGTGCGGCCGGTCCTTGATGTAGTTGATGCCTTGCTGGACGGTGCTGACCCAGGGGTAATAGCCAGGAGATTCAGGCGATGGAGGAGTTAGGTACTGATAGAAGGTGGACTTACCAGCGTTCTGGCCACCAATAAGGATGGGCATCCAGTCATGGACGCAACCAGGATCAAGCACTCGAGCGACGGCTCCTACTAGGAACCGCTTCATGACGACATCGCAGAGCCGGCTTCCGTCCGGCATCTTGACGTCAGTCATGGTGTCTTCTTTCACGCCCAGCAGTTCAGTGGCCAGGGTGTCGAAGTAGGAGCAGGGCTTTGCCTCTGCTGCACATTTCTCGAGGTAAGCCTTGACTGGGTGGTACGCGTGCTCCCTGCCGACGATCAAAGCGACGTCGTAGACCAGGGTCTTGGGGTAGACCTGACCAGCTCCCGCTGAAATTCGCACGTAAGAAGTTGACACGTCGTCCACGGGAATCGGCTTGCCGACCGGTCCGTACTCCAATGCCTGGGTCATGGAGTTCTGGCGAAGTCCTGGATAAAGGCGTTGCAGTCGGTTCTTGATATCGACGACTAGCTGAATCTCGGCATCGGCACGGCGTCGACCGTTTGCTCGGACCCGTGGAACATCGGCGACTTCTTGCTCGTCGTAGTCATCCTCGAAAGGATCTTCACCGTCACGCTCGATGACCTCGAGGTCGTCATCGTCGTAATCAGGTTCGGCTTGAGCAGGACGCTCGACCTGGGCCAGCTGGGTCCAGGGCCTATCGGCGTCGAACAGGCTTTGGGTGTTGCTGCTGTCTGTTTCGGTGAAGTCGTCTGGGTCACCCAGGAAGTCTT
>MDTD01174964.1_pt1 | contig 52372 bp, 54 predicted proteins | sample 811221 | NCBI WGS metagenome assembly MDTD01 (sample SAMN05326646, study PRJNA326480) | marine metagenome | isolation source: seawater | place: Pacific Ocean: South West | collected 2011 | reverse complement strand
TGAGTTTTGGTTCCAGATAATTTAAAAACGGTAGTTGACTTTCCGTCACTAACACTACCTAACATTCCGATATTTAATTGAGGTTGTTTCATTATAAATATATTTAATTGTTATTTAAATATTTACATTAATTATATCTCTTATATGATATTTTTGAAAATAAAAAATATCATCAACATAACCAAATTTTTTTATTTTGAATTTTTTTAAATTTTTCATAGTTTCTATATCATAATTAATAACTGCAAAAATTTTCTTGAGACTATTATAAAATTTTGAATTAGTATTTATAACGATTGGTTGAATAGGATGAGGACCAATTGTTGCTATTTTTTTTAGATTATGTTCTAAAAATAATAAAGCATTTGAATCAATTCCACTTACATCTACTTTACCATTATTAATATATTTTATAGATTCAATATGGCTACCAGAACATACTAAATTTATTTTATCCCAATAATTTTTAATACAAAAATACCCACTTAAACTTTCTGTGTCATTATAAGCCCATTTTTTACCTTCTATATCTTTCAATTTGTTAATTTTAATATTATCATTTTTTACAAATACATCAGAAAAATATAAAGGTAGATCATTATTTCTAGGATCATCAAATACAAAAGCCCAATTGATTAATTCAATATTTTTATTACTATCTTTTAACCAATAAAAAGGTGGAGTGCACATAAACATAATATCTGCAGTTATTTTATCATTTATTTTTGGTCCGGAACTTGTTGTGATAAATTTTAATTTAACATTTACATTTAATTCTTTTTTAATATATTTACAAATTATTTTAAAAATATCAGAAGGAATTGATGGTACTAAATAAGATTCTACTATTAAAGTAAATTTTTCATTCATTATTTAAAATTATAGATAAAAATATAATTAAACTAAAGTATTTAAATATTTAAAAATTTATAAATTAATATAATTTACATAAATATGATTTTAGAAGATTTTTCTAATAAAGATATTATTGATATATTGGATAGTGAAGATATTATTGAAAATATTATTACTGATATAAAAAAAGAAAAACCAAAGGAAAATATTGATTTTACCGTTGATAATAATAATAATTTAGTAATTTCCTTAAATTTAACAAAAAATATTATTAAAAATATAAAAAAGAATTCTTTAGTAAAATTAGAATTTCAATTATCAAAAGAATTTTATTTATCAATACTTAATGACTTCAAATAAAAATACTAATTTTTAACGAATTTTTAAATAATTATATATAATTATTTAAAAATATTATTATATTGTTATATATAATGAATTATAATATTAATGGTATTATTAAATTTCAAAGAATGTACAAATTTATGAAAAATGAATTTGAAAATTACAATTATAAAATAGTAGAATTAAGTGAAGTATTTCACGAAATGTATGACAATTTATGTAGAGTAAATGAATTAAAATTATTTGAAAATAATAAAGATACATATAATTTAATTTTTTATGATATTGAAAATTTAACAAAAAAGTTTAATAAATTACCAAATAATCTAACTTTTAAAACTTTTAAAGAATCAAAAAAAACAATTGATGAATTAAATGTTGAGTTATATAATCTATCAAGAGAATTAGATTTATATATGAATTATATTACTCCTAGTGATTTAAGACTAATCTTAATAAAATTATATGGGAAAGAATTTTATTATAAATTTTCATACGAAGATTATAATTTACTTGCATTACTTGAAAAAATTTTAATTCCTGTAAATATATGGGATTCTAATATTCATAAAGATAAAGTCGAACATTTAAAAAATTTAGATACCAGAAAAATAATGAAAAGAGATTCAATTGATAAATTACTAGATATAGATGAAAATTCCACATCTTTAATCGTTAGTGATCAATCATTACCAATATTTTTAAATAAATTATCTGAATATATTGTAAAAGAAGGAGCTAAAGGAATAGATAGAATTACTATGTTTGATAATGATGATGTTAAAGATATGTTTTTAAATAAACCTTCTGATATTTTAATAACTGCGAATTATTTAAATAAATCATTTATCGAAAATTTTAGAGGTGTTATTATTCATATTAGATTATCAGATAAAAGATATATATGTATTCAAGGTTTACTTAAAAATGATAATTTTGAGATTTTTAAAAATTATAAAATTATAGATAGTAAATTATGTGATATTAAAAAACATATTAATTATAATATATTAACAGTTCCAAAAAAATTTAAAAAAACATATATAAATAATATTAGTTTAAAAGAAATACTTACATGCGATAACGATTCTATTTCTAATAATCTAAAAAATAAATATAATGAATATAAAAAACTTAAAAATAAAAATTTAAAAATATTAATTAATGATTTTTTATTATCCAGTAAACATAGAAAAGTAGATACATTACTCACATTATTATACTCACAAGAAGATAATATGTTAGCTTATTTATTATATGATATCATGGTTGTTAAGGATAAGAAAAATATAACTCATGATATTTTAAATGCACTACCTATTAGATTAAGAAATGATTTAGATATTGGTAAAGAAGAATTATTTAAATCAGAAAAGGATTTAATGAATGTTGATGTCTCTGATATATCTTATGAAAGAAGAATATCATTACTTGATACAGCTGATAATATAAAATCTAAAGCTGTAAGTAAATTAAAGAGTATTAAAAATAATATGCAAGGTGATAGTAAAGCTCAAGATTGGTTGGATGGATTATTAAAAATACCATTTGGTGTTTATAAAACAAATAATATCATGGATTTTAAGAAAGACTTTACTGATGAATTAAATAAAACATATGATAAGAAGCTATTTTCTTCAAATGATATAAATTCATTTATAACTAATTTTGGAAATGAAGATGAAAAAAATAAATGGACAAATTATATCGAAAGTAAAAAAATATATTTGGATAATGTTAGAGAAAAATTAGATAAAGCTGTATATGGGCATAATGATGCAAAAAAACAATTAGAAAGAGTTTTTGCACAATGGATAAATGGTGAAAATAAAGGAGAGGTTTTAGGATTATGGGGACCACCCGGTACCGGTAAAACAAGTTTAGCTAAACATGGTTTAGCTAAATGTTTAGTTGATGATAATGGAGAAAATAGACCATTTGCATTTTTACCTATCGGTGGAAGTGTTAATGGTTCTACATTGGTTGGACATAATTACACATATGTTGGTAGTACTTGGGGTAGAATAGTTGATATTTTAATAAGTACAGATTGTATGAACCCTATCATTTTTATTGATGAATTGGATAAAGTTAGTAATACAGAAAATGGAAGAGAAATAAGTTCAATTCTTACACATTTAACAGATTTAACACAAAATGATAATTTTGAAGATAAATATTTTGCAGGAATACCATTTGACTTATCAAAAGCTCTTATTGTATTTTCATTTAATGATATTGATAGAATTGACCCAATTTTAAGAGATAGAATTACAGTAATTGAAACAAAAGCTTTTACTATCGAAGATAAAGTTAATATTATTAGAGATTATATGTTACCTGAAATATTAAAAGAAATTGGTTATAATAATAATGAAATAGTATTTAGTGAAGATATAATCAGATTTATCATAAAGACATATACTCATGAAGCAGGTGTTAGAAAAATAAAAGAAAAATTAATGGAAATTATTAGAGAAGTAAATCTCAATAGATTAATGAACAATACAACTTATGATAATTTTCAAGTAACAAAAGAATATGTTGAAGATTTATTTAAGAATAAACCAAAAATGAGAATTAAAAAGATTTGCCCTACTCCACAAGTTGGTCTTGTAAATGGTCTATATGCTACAACATCAGGCATTGGTGGTCTTACAGTTATTCAAATAATGAAATATCCAAGTGAAAAAATGTTAGAATTAAATATCACTGGTCAGCAAGGAGATGTTATGAAAGAAAGTGTTAAATATGCTTTGAGAATTGCATATACATTACTAACTGAAGAAGAACAAAATAAAATTTTATCAGACAGTAAAGATGGTAAAAATTTTGGTCTTCATATTCATACACCAGATGCTGCGACAAAGAAAGATGGACCATCTGCAGGTGCAGCTATGACTATTGCTATTTATTCCATATTATCAGGCAGAAAAATAAATAATGAAGTAGCATTAACTGGAGAAATTGATTTGATTAGAAATGTAACTGCTATTGGTGGTGTTTATGCTAAATTAAATGGTGCTAAAGAAGCAGGAGTTAAAAAAGCATTAATTCCAAAAGAAAATTTAGATGACTTGAAAATTTTAAGAGATGAAGGAAATTCTCCCGAAGATAATAATTTTACAGTTGAAACTATTGAATCAATTGAAGATGTCATGAGACATTGTTTAATTTAATTTATAACTTTAATTACAATTTTGTGTCCCATTTTAGCATGACCATCTACCGTACAAACAAAATAAAATGTTCCAACTTTATCCATAAATGTAACTAATGTTTGAGATTCATTTTCATCTTTTGAAATCTTTATTGAATTTTTAAATTTATTATTTTCATAATCTATTTTATTTTTTAATAAAAATAAATTATGATGTTTTGTAAAATCCCACCAAACTATACTATTTTTTCTTACTATTAACATAGGGTATTCTTTTTCATTGTATGGAATTCTCCAATGAATCCATACCTCTACTGGTGTATTAGCTTCACCGTTATTAAAATCTACTATACCTTTATTATTACGATATTCTACTATTTGTTTATTGTTAGTTGGAAAATATTTATTTTGACTCATTTCAAATACCTCATCTATTTCAAACATTGCTTCGTGATGAGGTGCATCGCCGTGTAAATGTGGTTTTTTATCATTTGGCATATAGTAAACAGTATTTGTGTCGTCTTTCCAAGTATCATTACTTGCTGGCATTAATCCAGGTACTGAAATATGTACACCTCTAGTAGGTGATAATTTTTTTGCATTTAATGGATTTTTAAATACCGGAGTAAATATTCCCTTCTCTATTTTTGAATTTATACTTTTACCTTCATCATTTTCTCTTAATTTAGTATCTGGTTTAAGATTACTCAAATCTATATCCATATTATGTTCCCTTAAACTATTCATATTTACATATTTTAATGTTTCTTTATTAGTTGCATTAAAATCTACTTTTGGTGCTTTACCAGCATCATAAGCTTGTTTCCATCTTAATGCACATAAACACCATTTATCCCCTGCTTTTAAACCTGGAAAACTTATTGTTGGTGTTGAAAGATCATTTCCTTTTGATTTGGTAAATTTTAAAAATTCATCAGTCATTACAGCACATACTGTATGAGTTCCTTTATCTTCTTTAATTAATCTACAAGAACCATCTCTACTATATCCTGTCATTGGGTCAGTTGAACAAATTTGTAGAGGTTCATCATATAAATTTAAAGATTTTTTATTATTAACTCCTCCTCCTACCATATTTTCACTATTTTTTTTTTTTATAATTTTTTTTATTATGAGAGCACCAAGACCAGCTCCTAAAAATAATATTACATCATCCATATATATATATATTTATAAAAATTGATTTAAATAAAAATTATATATTATTATTGATATAATATGCTCGCATCGTTATTAAAGAGAGAAGTAAAAGAACCTATAATTAATAAAAATTATGATGATGTATTGAATTATAATAATTTTATTTTAGATAAATATACTAAATCAAAATATAATGATTTATTAGAAAATAAAAAAATTAAAATGCTTTTAGGTATTATAAAAAGACGAATACCAGATGAGAAAAAATATTTTAAGAGGTTAATGAAAGAATTTAAATTGATACTATTATTTGATTTTGAAAATGTATTTTATCAAGTAAATGAAATTTTAGAATTAGTTGGAGATGTTCCTCATATTATTAGAGGTTCAGCCGGTTCTTGTCTTTATTGTTACTTACTTGCAATTACGGATATTGACCCAATTAAAGAAAATATCGCATTATCTAGATTCATGCATAAAACAAGAAAAAGTATACCTGATATTGATATAGATTTCCCATCACATTTAAGAGATAAAATTTATCAAAAAATATTTATAAATTGGGAAAATAATGTTGCACGAATTTCTAATCATATTAAGTTTAAAGAATCATCGGCATATAGAGAAGCTATTAGAATGATGGGATATAGAAAATTTGTACCAAAGAATTATGAATTAAGTGATATATTTCAAAAACAAAGTGATAGAGATAAAGTACATAAATTAGCAAATGATTTAATAGGGAAATTTAGATGTTATAGTTTACACTGTGGTGGTATTGTAATATTTCCAAGCAAAGTACCAGATGATTATTATTTACAAGATTTTGAAATTATTAATGGTCAAATGGGAAAGCAAATTAAATTAGATAAAGATGAAGTAGAAAATGAAGATTTAATTAAAATAGATATTTTATCAAATCGTGGGTTATCACAATTACTATGTATATCAGATAGAAAATTAATTGATTACCCGCATGATGATGCAGTTTTTAAAATGCTATCTCTTGGTGAAAATATAGGATTAACACATTCTGAATCTAGAGCAATGATGAAAGTTTTTAGAACAATGAAACCAAAGAATATAAAAGAAATTGCTGTAGGTCTAGCATTAATTAGACCTGCTGCAGCAAAAAATAACCAAAAATCTGATTTTTTAAAAGATTATGATATTTATAAATACGAGAGGAATAATTATATTATATTTGATGATGACGCTACTCGTTTTATAAAAAAAATTCTAAGCTGTGATGAAAGTACTGCTGATAATTATAGACGTGCTTTTTCAAAAGGGAAATTAAAAGAAATAAGTGAATTTAAAAGAAAATATTATAAAATAGAAAAAAATGTAGAAGTTAGAAAAATTATTATTGAACGATTAGAACAATTGCATTATTATTCATTTTGTAAATCTCATGCATATAGCTATGCTAATTTAGTATATGCATTAGCATATCAAAAATTACACAATTCTAAAGAATTTTGGTTATCAACATTAAATAATTGTAATTCTAGTTATAGAAAATGGGTTCATTATAGACAGGCTGTAAATATAGGAATTGAATTATGTTGTGGAAAAAAACCATATAAATTAGATGGTAATAAGTTAATTAGTTATAAAAAAGAAAAACAATATTATTCAAATCCTGTTGACCAATATTTTAATTATGGATATTGGATAGGAAAACAGTTTTTACCAGGAATGTATTATAATGAATATTGGAAAGAACGAACAAATAAACATAAAAATCTAGAAAAAGTTATTTCAAAAGATAATGATTTACTATATTGTAATTTTAAGGGTTTAATTGCAACTGGTAGAGGTTGTAAGAAAAATAATGGTAAAGGATATATTACTTTTGTAACTATTGGAGTAGATAATAATACATTTATAGATTTAGTATTATATGGATATCATAAAATATCAAATATGGCAGTGTTAAAAGGATTTGGAAAAGTAAAATACGATGGATATTGTAAATATATTGAAGTATCTAAATTTGAATCCTGTTATATTAAATAAATTAAAAAATATTTAGTTAATTTTTATATAAAAATTACCTAAATATATTATTATAATGTACAGAAGATTATTTAATTTTGTAAAAAATAAAATTCCTAGAATATCAGATACAGAATTGATTGCTTTAAGAAGTGGAGATACAAGTATTGATAGACAAATTTTAAATGGTAAAGTTGATTTCCCAAAAATAGTAAATTATAAAAATAAATTTCCAACTGATAATTTATCCAGATTAGGTGCAACATTTGATAATAGTCATATATATCCAAATAATAATAAAAATAAATGGATTAAACATTTAGCAAAAAATAAATATTTTAGTTTTTTAATTGATGAAAAATATGGAGGTATTAAATTAAGTGTTAATGAGTTATCAGATATAATTACAAAAATAACAACTATTGACCCTGCACTTGGTGTTATTGCAATGGTTCCAAACTCTTTAGGTCCTGGAGAATTACTTATTAATTATGGGACAGAAGAACAAAAGAATAAATATTTACCAGGATTAGCAAATGGAAATTTTATTCCTTGTTTTGGTTTAACAGGACCAAATAATGGTTCTGATGCAACAGGAAGTATTGACACAGGAGACATAGTAAAAAAAGATGGTAAAATTATGATTAAAGTAAAACTTAACAAAAGATATATTACTTTAGCCCCAGTTGCAAACTTAATGGGAATCGCATTTAATTTGAGAGATAATGATAATCTAATTGGTAAATCTGGTGTCACTGTTGCTTTAGTGGAACGTAATCACCCTGGTTTAATTCAAAATACTCATCATAATCCATTAGATGTTGGATTTCCAAATGGAACTATAAAAGGAGAATTTTATATTGAATTAGACCAAGTTATTGGAGGAGAAGAAAATATTGGTAATGGATGGAAAATGTTAATGGAATGTTTATCAGCAGGACGCGGTGTTAGTTTACCAGCTAGTGCTAATGCAAGCAGTAAGGTTGCAAGTATTGGTATTTATAATTATATTAAAATTAGAGAACAATTTAAATTACCTTTAATGAAAATGGAAGCAATTCAAGAAAAATTTAATAGAATGATTACAGATACATGGATTATTTTATCTTCAGTAAAATTAACAAATGATATTTTAGATAGCGGTAAATCACCTGCTGTAATCAGTGCTATAATGAAACAACAATGTACTGAACGTGGTAGAAATGTATTAAATGAAGCTATGGATATTCATGGTGGTGCAGCAATTTGTAAAGGAAATAGTAATTTTTTAGAAAAATATTATAAATCAGCACCTATTGGTATTACTGTTGAAGGTTCAAATACTCTTACGAGAAGTTTAATCATTTTTGGACAAGGATTAAATAAAAGTCATCCATATATTTTTCCTATCCTTGATTCAGTACTAAATAATGATTTAAATTCATTTAAAACAAATTTTAATAATATGGTGAAACATTCATTGAGTATGTATTTTAAATCCTTTTCTTTTAGAAGAGATATACAACAACAGATGATAAATTTTTCTAATCTAACTAATTTTGTAGCATTAAAGGGGGGTAAATTAAAAAGAGAACAAATGTTATCAGGTGATATGGCAGATATTTTTAGTAACTTATATTTATCATTAAGTGTTTATAATTATCATTTGAATTACAATACAAGTAAAATATTAACTGAATATATTTTAGTAAAACTAAGAAATGAAAATCAGATGAAAATGAATAGAATCATAGACAATTTAGGTCCTGAGCGGTTTTTATTAAAACATATGAAAAAAAATTTAAATAACATTTCATATGATGAAGAAAGAATATTATTTAATGAAATCATGAATAATAAGAATATTATTAATGAAATCCAAAAAAATGTTCATACAGAATATAATATTTTAGGTGATATGATTGAATATAATGATTTAACTAATGTAAATGTATTTGACGATGATTTAAATAAAAAAATTATAAATGTTGGAGAGTATAGTAATATTTAATATATTTATATTTAATATATTTATATTTAATAAATACCTTTAATTAATCTATATTTTACAATATTGCAATATTCATCCCAATACTTTCCATATTTTTTAGAACATTTGTCTTCATCCCTATATATTCTATGTACTAATAATATTATTATATAGATTAAATATAAAAATGGCATTATACCATATTTGTATCCTGATGCACTCCACATTACAGATGTTAAAATCTCATATGTATAATTATTATGTCTTGTTATACCCCAATCTCCACTTAATAATAATTTACTATCTACTTCTTTACCATCCCTTTCATATTTAACATCCATATATTTTGCCTTCTTCCCATTAATAATTGAATTCTCTTTATGTTTTTTGAAAATTTCTTTTTGTCTATCCACATCATAATTTTTATATGTAAAATATATACCAAGTAATAATATTATAAGAGCAACATTTTTAGAAATATCACCTTTTTGATTAATTAGATAATATGTTGAATATGTATACAATGATGGTAAAAATACTAAACACCCCCAACATATGTAATACCCAGCTCTATCTAAAGTTATATCTAATGTATTAAAGTAACCAGTTTCCCAGTAAAAGAACTTTCCAATATAAATTGTTTGAAGTAAAACTGTTACAAATACACCATTATTAAAACCATTTTTTTTAAAATAGTAAAACATAAAAAATAAAATAATAATTTGCCATGCTATCATGCCAAATCTACAATTAGTCCATTGTTTAATATCAACTCCAAATAATCTAGGATGATGTTCAAACCCTCTAAAAAATCTACCTAATTTACTTTTTTTATTTTTATCATCTATATCTTTATCATAATAATTATCTTTTGATCTATAATATAAATATGTTACAAATATCAAACCAAAAATATTTGCAATCATAATAAATGGAATAAAATTTTTACTAAATATTTTAGGTATATTTGGAAATAACTTAGATATTGCAGAAACTAAAAATACTGTATATATCCAAAAGTCAAATCCATTTGCAGCATATTCAGGTGTAACATTATCAACATTTGTAGGACCTGTAAATTTTTTTTTACTTAATTTTATTGATATAAAACCATAAATAAGTAATGTAAAAAACATAATAAAACCATTTTTATTTGGTAAATTATTATTACTAATTTTGTTCGTTATTATTAAAATTCTAAATAATATTAAAGGAACTATTATAATTAAAACAATAGGAGCATAAATATTATCTATATCTTTATTATTTAACATATATAAATTTATATAAAATATAAAATTATAAATTTATACTTGGTTTAAAATACCTATTTTTTATTAATTCATTTGAATTTAATCTTTCTTCATAATTAAATTTTAAACATAAATTTATAAATAAATTTAAATTAAAATTACTTTCGACAAATAAGTAATTACAATTATTTAATTTATCTACTAAAATATTTATTTTTTCTTTCATATCTTCAGAATTTTTACCTCGAAATAAAGGAACTCTGTGATACAATTCATAAATAATACACCCATAACTCCACACATCTATTTTCCTCGTAATAGGATAATTAAATAATACTTCTGGCGATCTATACCATCTAGATTGAACATAATTATTATATTTATTTTCCTTCTCTTCAAAACTAGAACCAAGGTCAATTATTTTTAATATATTATCTTTTATCAATATATTTTCAGGTTTCAAATCTCCATGAATTATATTAAAATTATGTAAATACACAAGTCCTTCTAATATTTGTTTTGAAAAATCTTTCATATTAATAATATTTTCACTATCTTGATAATAATTGTATAAAGATATTCCATGAATATCAAAGACGAAGAATAAATCATTATTAAAAGTAAAGAATCTTTGTAAATTTATTACATTTACACAAGTAGAATTTTTTTGTATTTTTTCATACAATTTATTTTCGTCATATGCACATCTATGAAATCTACGTTCATTTCTAATAACTTTTATAGCAACAATATTATTATTTTTATGGTCCTTGCATTTATAAACATCTGAAAAAGCACCTTTTCCTAGATTATTTAAAATTTGATATCTATTATCAATATTAAAATCAGAATTTAATATTAATCTATTTTTATGTGTATATTTTGTACCAATTATCCCATTGTAATATTTTTTAAAATAAATATCATCATAATTAGATATTTCCGAAGAGTTTGAAGTTTCTGATGAATCTTCTTTTATATCTAAAGTTAATTCATTTTTTTTGTTATTTGTATTAAATTTATTATACCATGAATTTTTATTAAACATTTAATAACTATTATTAATTAGATATTTATTATTTATATAAAAATATTGAAATATATATATATTTAGACATAAATATACAATAAATATATAATGCTTAAGCAACTCGTGCATAATAAAGACATTTTTAAAAAACCATTAGTTGAAAAATATAGACCCACAAATTTTGAAGATATTATATTTAATAAATTTTTATCAAAAAAATTTAATTCCATGTTAAAAAATAATATTATTCAAGATATGATATTAACCGGAGAACCAAGTACTGGTAAAACATCCACAGCATTATTTTTGGGAAGTAAAATATTTGATAATAATAATATTTTGGAACTAAATGCTTCAGATGATAGGGGTTTAAATGTAATAACTAATCTAATATTACCTTTCTGTAAGAAAAAAACAAATGGTTTAAAACTTATAATTTTAGATGAAGCAGATAGTATTACAAATAAAGCACAACAGATATTATCTAATATAATGGATGAATTTAAAGAAAAAGTAAAAATAATATTTATCTGTAATGATCATCATAAAATTAGTGAAGTTATTCAAACAAGATGTATTATTATAAATTTCCCATCAATTAATATAAAAAGTTTAAAAGAAAAAATACAAAATATTTGTAAAATTGAAAATATTGATTATGATGATATTGGCATAAAAAATTTACTATTTTATTCCAATTATGATATACGCCAATGTATGAATAATCTTGAATGTATAAAATATAACCATAATATAGTATCTGAAAATACTGTTAATAATATAATTGATAAACCAAAAATAGAATATATTAAAAATATATTTGATTATTGTAAAAATAATAATTTATTAAAAGCTCTAACTGAAATAAATAATATTATTGATTATGGATATAATTCTTGTGATATATTACAAATAATTCAAAATTATATTATATATGAATTAAAAGATGATATTAATATAATTAGTATTTTTGAATTAACTAGTAAATACTATATTATTATAAATAATGGACTTGATACAAGATTACAATTAAATTCATATATATGTAATTTATTTAAAATATATAATTAATTTATATAATTAATTTAAATTTTTATATTTATATTGTTTTTTTCTAATACTTGGATAAATTTTTTTAAATCAAATTTTTTTGGGTTTACATTTTTCATTTTTAATAATACATTTTTAATAATATTTTTATCAATAATATTTTTATTAATGATATATTCAAATAAAGTAAAAAGACTTTTCATTTTTTTATTATAAAACTGTTTTATAATATACTCTATTAAAAAAGATTTATTATCATTTGTTTTACATTCATTATTTATAAAAAATACTATTTCATCATTTAAATTTAAATAATTATACTCTTCAATTATATTTTCACATTGTGTTAAAAATGTATTTGTATTATTTTTTTGTTTTATTGGAGTATTTACATTATATGATTTATTTTTTATTTTTTTATCAAATATACTTTCATACATTAATTTATCTCTAGTATTTTCTATATCTAATCCTATTAAACATTCTTTATTTAAATTATAATATTCAAACCATAATTTTATATCTGGAATTAATTTTAATTCAATTAAAATATTTGCAATTTCATTAATCAATTTGCTATCAAAAAAATTTTTATTTATCATGATTATCATTAAATTTAAATAAACTAATCTATCTGATTCATTTTCTTCTTTAAAATTATTTATAAAAGAATCTAATATACTTAATAATTTATTTGGTTTATAATTATATTTTACATAAATATATTTGATTATTTTAATTAAAAAATCACAATAAATATCTATAAAAGTACTATCTTTTATTATTTTATCAAAAATAATGTTTTGAAATATATCAAAATTTTCAATATTATCAATTTTAATATTTTTAATAAATTCAATAATAATATTATCAATATTAGTTTCAGATAATTTATTTAAAATAAATATTATTTTATTATTAATTGTATTTTTTTTTAAATTAAAATTGGAATTTTTTAAAACATTGCATATTTTTTTATTTTTTTTTACATATTTAATATTTGATTCTTTAAAATATGATTTTATATTACTTAATATTTCCTCATTAAATATATTACATTCGGGTAATGATTTAATTGATAATAAAGATTCTATATCCATTAATTATATAATATAATTATCTTTAAATTATTATTTATAGATAATTATCTAAGATTGTATAATAATATGGATTTTTATAAAATATCAGTATTTGTGTTTATTGGAGTATTAATTATTCATACTATAACAGATTATCCAGATAGATTTTTAATATATCCTACTATGAAAAATAAATAATTTAAAATTAAATAAACTTATTTTAAATTCGATTAGTAATAGTAAAATAAATTTATAAAAATGAGTTTATTTAAATATAATTTATATGTATATTTTAATAAATCATGAATAAGGATAATAATATTATTTTAGACATAGTTTATACATATGTTGATTGTAATGATAAAAAATGGTTAAAACAAAAAAAAAAAGATTGTAGTAATAATAGTATATGTAGATATAATTCAGATTTAAATGAAATTAAATATTCAGTTTATAGTGTAGAAAAATATTTTAAAAATCAATTTAGAAATATTTATTTTGTAACTAATAATGGTAAACTACCTAAATGTATTAAACCAAAAGATAATTATATACCTATATTATATTCAGATTTACTAGGTTATAGAACTTATAATTCAACTGTAATCGAGTCATGTTTACACAAAATAGAAGGATTGTCAGAGTATTATTTATACTTTAATGATGATTTTATTTTAATGAGAAAACTTAAAATATCAGATTTTATTGAAAAAGATACAGGTAAACTTATTTGGTATAAAGAATCAAATCGATTATTTAATATTGCACTTAAATATCCAAGTATAGCTAGTAAGTTTATTAAAATATTTTTTTATGATATAGACAATGGTTGCATAGAATCAAGAGATAGAATATATGAAATACTAAATATTAAAGATAAAATAGATGGTCAAATTGGACATAATCCTCATATATATAAAAAATCAATGGTTAAAAAAATATGTAAAAAATATAAAGATGAAATAATTAAAAATAAAAATAGAGTAATTAGAAGTGATGATGATTTCCCAATAAATGACATTTTTTGTTTTTATTATTTAAAAAAAAATAAAATTATTTTCAGTAATAAATATAAAACAAAAATTTTAATTCAATTAGATAATAATTTTACTAGTAAGATTCTTAATCGTTTAGATAATTCTCATTTTTTATGTATTGAAGACACGAGACAAATCAATAAAATAGATAATTATGTTAAGCATCTGTTAGATAAGAAATTTAAAAAAATTAAAGATATTGAAACTATTTAATATTATCTTTTGTTATTATTTTTATACCCATTTCTTTTGCTTTTATAACTTTGCTAGTATCCATTACACTTTTATCTTTTATAATAAGTAAATCAGTATTTTTTGAAACAGTATTAGTTAATATACCGCCTTCATTTTCAATATAACTAATTATATCTTTATCTCTGAAACCAGAAACAACAATTTTCATGTCTTTGTATTTCCCATTTTTTTTTATTTGTTTTTCTTTTATACTAATAAGATTTTTAATATTATTATAAAAGTCTAAGAATGATTTAAAATTACTTACAAATATATTTGCAGTAATATCATCAAAACCATCTATCTTTTTAATTTTTTCAACAAATTGTTCCTTAGTCCATTTATTTGATAAAATAGATGGATATGTTAAAGTTATTATTTTCATTCTTTCAATCCCCATTCCTGCACCAAGCTTATTACTAGCATTCATAATTTCCGCTAGTGTTTTATCATTAACTGCTTTTTTAATAGCTTTAACCAAATTATCTGCAGACTTTTCTTTAAAACCTTCGATATCTAATAATGATTCTTTTTTTATTTTAAGAATTTTTTCAATACTATTTATTTTATTTTCATATAATTTTCTAACAATTCTTTCACCCATGCCTTTTGTATCTAGTTGTGAGAAAAAATAATGTATATTTTTTATATTTACATCATCCAAGTTTTCACCAATAATTTTAATTTCAACATTATTTTTATCCCATTCATAATTTAAATTCGGAAATAATGGTTTTGTTTTCTTTATAATTTTTACAATTTTTGGAATAACATCTCCGCTTCTAATAATCTCTAATTCAGTACCTTTACCTATACCATTATCTTTAATAAATCTTGCATTATTACCCGTTACACGTGTAATATCAACTCCACCTATATTAACCTTATTAATTATTACAACTGGTTTAATACGTTTATCTTTACTTACATTCCATTCAATATCTTTTACGATAGCAATTACTTTTTGATTTTCTAACATATCTTTGAAAGCAAAAGCATATTCTGGATTTGCATCAACATTTTGTGTATGATAATCGTTGTTAGTTACAATAATTCCATCTATATCATATTTTGCTTTTTCTTTTCTCTTTTTTAGATATTTTGATAATAGTTCCATGTTTATTTTATCAGTATCTCTATAATGAACACAATATAAACCTAATTTTTCTATTATTTCATATTGTCTTTTTATAAAAGTATTTGGGTCTAATACATTATAACATACAAATCTGGTATCTCTAGCTAATTTAGGATTAATTTTTTTACTATTTACTAAACCACCAACAGTATTCCTTATATTCTTTTTTTCTTTACTCCATCGTTTTTCAAATACTTCTCGTGTCATTACTAACTCACCTCTAAATGCAAGATAACATTTTTTACCCTCAATTTTATTACTTTTACAGAATGATTTTATGTCTTCAATATTTGGAATATTTTTGAAATATTTAATTAATTGTGTGATATCTTTACCCATTATCGCAGAACCCCGCGTATACATTTTAATAGTGTTGTCAAAATTATAAACTATTAAAGCAGATATACCATCTAATTTATCACTTAAATAATATGGCTTACTATAATTTTTAATCCATTTTTTAAACTTTTTTACTTCTCCATCTACATATGGTCTTAATTTATCCATACTTCCTAAAAAATAAGGTAATTCAACATCGTCTTTACTTATACTTGATGTACCAATCTGTTTTAATACTTTATTTTTTGGGTCTCTTAATCTTAAATAATCAAGAAGAATATCAAATGTATTATCATCAATAAGTGGTTCTTTATTATAATAATGTTCAGTAGTAACATTGATTATATTAACTAACTCATTTGTAGATAATTTTTCTATAGTACCAAAAATATCTTTTTTTAATTCATTAATAATACTATCAACTTTCATTAATAAATAATATATATAATTATTTAAATTATTTTAATAATCAATTTTTCATATTAATTATTAAATAATTTCTAATATAATATATATGTCTGAAAATTTAAGCAATATTGCACAAATTTTAGTTGATAATCCAAAGTTCTTCAAAACAATTGAAGGAAATATAAAGTATATTATGGCAGATGGTAAAGTAGATGCTAATGATATTCCTGAAATTATGACTATTGTAACTGAATGTTATAATAATCTTGGTAATGTTAAAGTTACATATGAAGAATTACCTGAACTTTTTAAAGAAATAGTTGATTACATATTTGAAAAATATGATTTAATTCCAGATGAACAAGAAGAACAATTTAAAAAATTAATTGATAATGCAATTACCTTAATTATGCTTCAACCAAATATTAGAAAAGGGTGTATTAAAGCTAAAAATTGGTTATTTGGTAAATGTAGATAATTAAAATAATATAAAATTATTAATAATTTTATATTATATTATATATTAAAATGGTATCAAAATCAAATAATAATATTATTTTATTAGTATTAATTTTTTTTATAATAATAATTTTATTTTTAAATTATAATTCTTGTAAAAAAAATAATGAAAATGATAATAATGATAATGATAATAATGAATGTACTACATGTACTGAAAATTTTGTTGATACACCTAGTATGAATAGTAGAAAACCAAAAATAAAATTTAATAAAACAAATGGAGTAAAATATTTTGATAAAACAGATTCTCCTTCAGAAATATCAAATATCCCAGTTGAAAAAGAAGATACAATTGAAGAATTTGATTATGATATAAATTTAGTAAATAATGATGGAAATTTAAAAATTAATAGTGACTCAACTAAATTAGTTAGCTTTGATGAAATTAATGATAATGACCAAGTTTCAGTAAAATTTAATAAATTAATTGGTAATGTAGAATCTGATATAACTTTAGATAATTTAAATTTAATTCAAGGAACTGAATCTCAAGATAAACCATTTGAATTAAAAACACAAGATATATATAATAATTATCTTACTAATGATACGATTACTAATAATAACAAGTATAAACCTTTTAGTGGTAACAATTATAGAAGTATATAATTATTATTTTTTAAAAATTTGAAATAATAATATATAAAAGTTAAATAGATTATATATTTAATGTACAAATTAGGTAATTCTGATGCTACTGTAATTAATGATCTTTCTATTAAAAATAAGATCATTGATTATCTTTTCAACTCTCTTGAAATGTCTAAATATAGATTTAATATGTTAGACAATTTACATAAACTAAATTTTTTAAAAGATAATATTCATTATGTTTCTCCTAATTTTAAAGGATTTAATTATTTTTTAATATTTGTAAATATAAATAATATTAATCAATGTTTTGTTATTGATAAAAAAAAACTATCTTATCATAGAAATAAAGTTAATGCAAAATTTATTAATATTTATAGAATAAAAATTCAAACATCACTATCCTTATATAATGGTACAATTTTTGATGCTAAACTTGTTAGAAAAAATAGTAAATATATTATGTTAATTAAAGATTGCTATATTATGATGGGTAATAAAGTTCTAACAATGGAAATGTCAGACAAGATGAAATATATTAATAGTATTATCAATACACAATTTACTAATTCATGTAAAAATTTTTTAATTAAAGTAAATAGATTATATCGTTATGAAGATATTGATAATATTGTTAATAATATTATCCCAACTTGTGATATTGATATTTTAGGACTAGTGTTTTTCCCAAAGTATTCTGGAATAACAACAATATATATAGATAAAAAACAAGAAAAAATAGATATTCAAAATAATACTGAAAATGTAACAAATGAATCATATCATTTAATAAAAAATATTGTAGAATTTTTATCTCAAAGAAAATATTCATATGAAGAAGGAACAACTACCAAACTTTATATTAAAAAAACAGAAATAACTGATGTATATGATTTATATGATGAGGACACAAAGGTAGGAATTGCACATGTACCAAATATGAAAACTTCATTAATGTTACAAAAAAGTGTCACAACTGATAAAAAATATATAGTAAATTGTGTATTTAATAAAAAATTTAATAAATACATTCCACTTAATTTAATTTAAAAATAATATGCTAACAGTTACATTATCATAAGAACCTTCTTTAATTGCACTTTCGGATAATTTTTTTGCAATATTACCTGTATATTTTGATTTTAATAATTTTAAAACAAAGTTAACTGCTTTTTGATTACTATATACATCCCATAAACCATCGCATGCAAATATAACAAATTTATCAGAACGACTTATACTATGTCTAAATATTTCTGGTCTATGTGTTACAAATGGATATGTATCCAAATCACCTATAGCTCTGGATAAAGATAAATCTTTTACTCTCCAATCAGCTCCATCAAATCTTATTCTTCCTCCTAAACTTTCTATTCTTTTTTTCTCACTTGGTAAATTTGGTTTATGGTCAACTGTTAGTGGAATAGCAGAGTTTTTACTATTACATAAAACTGCTCTCGAATCGCCAACATTTGCCATAATTAATTTTTGTTTATTATTTTTATCAATATAATGAATACCACATAAAGCTGTAGAACCACATCTTGAAGATATAATAGGGTGTTCTGATTTTAATTTATTTTGAACGTTATCAAATAGTTTTGTAAAATAATATGCTATTATACTTTTTTTCTCATTAAATACGTCTAAATTTTTATTCTTCTTTAAAAAATATGGCGGTAAGTTATATTTTAAATATTTTGAAACTGCTTTACCACCATGACCATCAAATATACAAACTAAATTAATTTTATTAATCTTTTTATTTTTATTATTAATATTTAATAATGTAAAATGTTGATCTTCGTTTCTATCTCTCCGTCCTTGTAAACTATATGTATTAATATAATTATTTAACATTATTATATTAACCTATAAAATATTTAGATAAATTAAAATATTATAAAAATAGAATTCTTAATATACCAATAATCATCTTTATGACAAATTATAAATGTTTGATTAAAATTTAGGTTTTCAGACTTGCTAGTTAGCTTTCCAATAACACTAATATCAATTCTCCGTGAACCACTATCAACATAATTATAATTTGTCATATCAATTTTATAATTTACAAAATTATTAAGGAATGGAATTATCTTATCTCCTTTCATTGCATCAGTATTCATTTTAATTGTCGTATATTCCTGAAGAGTATTATTATCTATCAAACTCTGAATGTTATTTGTACTTAGAGCAGTATAGTAATCTTCTATAAATTTTTTAGCTACAGCACCAGTGTCAATATAATTATTAATATTATATCCTGTTTTAATAATTTTTGGCTTTTGTGAATTATCAGCAGGAGAGTCTACATCCATGTCATAGTCCATTTAAATATACTAAATATTAGTATATGTAAATGTTTATATATCAATTTTTTAATTTCAAAGTTTTCAATACATTGAATTGTTACTATATTATTTTTCCTTAAAGGAACTTTAGCCAGTTTTCAGACAATGTAGCCAGGTCATTATATATATAGATAATATATCTTTAAATATAAATATATATTGTATATTCTTATTCATTTTATAAATAAATTACTTCCATGCGGAGATTGTGAAATGGCGACCAGTCTTCGTCTCAAAGGTAACCGATGAGTATAGACCATTCAGGCTATCAGAACGGGACGTACCAATACCGTAAGCAAGTGGACCACCCACTGGAATCTTTGCACTTGTACTCTTGTTAAGAGACTCAAATGCACTACCAGCCTTCCGCTGAATACCCTTGTTGAGAAAGGATGGAAAGCAGCTGTTGCCTACCTTACCGTTTCGCGGACGGGCACCCTCAATAGTAAATGCTACATTTCGCCCCATAGTTCCAGGAGCAGTCATCCCGTTAATCTTATGATACCCAGATGCGAGTCCGTACGACTCTAGTGGTGAACGACCACTCTGAAACGCCCAAAGGTAATCATACTTGAAAAGGTCCGTCGCTGTATCAGGAAACTCCGTTAGCATTACTGGATGTGACGTACTCGACACATAAATCTTTAGACCCGCAAGATCAGCCTCACCCTTGCTTAGCCGGTCAAACAGCTCATGGATAGTTGTTGGTGGCATAAATACAGTAGTCCCCGCTCGCTGAGAGAAACCACCTGCACCACCACGCTTGCCCTTAGTCTGAGTCGCCTTGAGACTATCGTGCATAGCACCCCAAGTACTCATTGCATCAGTAGAAGAAGAACTCTCGTCTGTGGATGGAGATGGAGGGGCAACACCACCAAACCGACCCAGAAGGTCATCAATATGCATAACCTGAGTGAAAAATCCGGCATCCTCAAAGATATTCATTGCAACCTTAAGCTGACCAACAGTTGGAGCAGCCGTCTTACGCATATACGTAGTCGGGTTGAATAGCTTAGTAAGGAAGTTCACAAGTGCGGACTCGCTATGAGCACACGACATGGCCATTAGGACAGTATCCTTGGTCTGCTTGAGGTTTGTAGCCACAATGGGCTCCTCACCATGACCATCAACCATATACTGGTTAAGCAGTGCCTCTAGCACTACAATATCTCGATTCTGCTGTGTATTAACCTTGCGGTACTCATGCATATATGTGAGAAACCACTGCGCGGACTTCTGAATCTTGTCCCCATACTTCACCTTTGGAAGGAGTGTTAGGAGTAGCTCAAGAGATGGAATAATACCCTCATTGTTATTCTCACTCATTAGCCGAGCAAGTGTGGGAAAATGCTGATGAATGAACCAGTTATAGTTCTTATTGCTGTAATTCTTCAGCTCACACTTGGGAAGTGGAACATACAGATGGCGATAACCGCCCTTAAACTCGGTCCCAATTGGACCATCAATAATTACCCAAGTACCAGACGTACTGCTGAAAAGACCCTCCGCCTCATTCAGAAGCATAAGATCAGCATGAGTACGGGGGAGCCCACTGAGTAGGGTCTCGCCGTCCTGGAAAACCATTCGTGCGTAGTACCGGAGGAAGTCCATGATGCACGTCTGGCATCGCATAGACTCCTCTAGACTACGGTAGCGAATAGTCTTGAGAATCGCCATATATCGCCGGCTAGCAGCATTATCAATGAAATTACGCTTAAAAGCTACACGAATTATTGATCCATTACTCATATGAATACTGAATGTACGGACATTCTTTGCCTTGATATGCTCATCAAGAATATCATACTGGCTAGTAGCAGTAGTCTGCTGCTCAGCGTTTGTTGTGGTTGCAGGAAAAGGAGTAGATGCGACTGAAGTCATAATCAAAATCTTATATTTGATGAATTTATTACTAAAAATATTTCAATTTTTTTAAATAAAATTATTCATACCATGATATATAAACCCAATGCATTGGCTGTGGATGTTCCCGGAGTTTCTGAATAGTTGTTATCGTAGTAGGAAAAGGATTAATATGCTCGTTATCAGCCACAATCTTATGTCGCTTATTTCGGAACATCTTTTCGCACTTGTTTACTAGCATAATTAGACCCCTAACAGCCTCTGTCTCACTATATGTCTTAATAATGATTTCAATTACTTCTCTATTTTCTCCTTCTGGATAAGTAAGAGCAATATGTTCAACATCTACTTCTTTGATAATATTGTCTCGTATGGAAGCGAGAGTTTCAAAATTACCAGGCTTATTCTCTACCTGTGTAGTTAAGAATTTTGGAAGTCCGTAATCTTCATATTCAGATTCAGATGATTGGTACAACTCAGACATTATATAATTTTATATAAATATTATGTAAAATTATATTTCAATTTTTGAGTTTAAACTCAGTAATAACTTTTGTATTTGGTACCCACTTGAGTATAACTTCCTCAATCTTCTTATATGCCTCTGGTGCATTCTCCTCGTTTAGTGGATGATGATTAAGATTAAACTGATAATGACCATGCTTAATTGGACCACAATAAGTCTTCCCCTGGTCAAGTGCACGATGAAGGATATATGTTAGTTCCTTACCATCGACAATAATTGATATCACTACATTCCATTGACCATTTAGTTCACTAGGACCATTAAGTTCACTAGTGTATGTATTTGGTTCATAATATTTACTAATGATATTAAGTTCACTCATTCCACTACGGATATTCCACATACAATTAATTAGTTCTTGAAATGAAAGAGGTTTGTCAATTTCAAGGTGAGGATATTCAATAACCCTCCCAGAACCCGGTAAGAGAAAAGGATAAGACTTTATTGTAGATATTGTTTTACTAGTATCCGGAGTGGGACTCTTAGAACAGCGTGTGTTTTGTGAAGTGATGCAATTAACAGGCATTACCTATTTTATTAATAATTTGATATAAAATAATTTTCAATTTTTTAAAATAACTTAACCAAGAATAGCCAGACGGTTCTGAAGCTTCTCAAGACGCTGGGAGAGAGTATATGCCTCGGCAGATAGCTTGTTGCCCTCAATATCAAGATTACGAATGCGCATCTCGGGAGTCATACTCGCCATCTCCAGATTACGAAGATACTCCTTGAACATTGGAAATGCAATCTGAGAAATCTTCTTGTTGATTAGCCGGCGGTTCAGCTCTGGATACTCGGCATTTGGAAACTCCTCGTTGACATCCTTCATCGTGTCTGTAACAATAGCCTTTACGTGAAAAGTTAGCATACGGGGATTAGTAAGGTCTGCCTGAACATGCTTACTTGCATAACTCTCGATACGATTCTGATTAATCATATCAACAGCCGCATTGATAAGCTCGCCATGATTGTTAACAGGAGCGGGAGAATGCTGATTGACTCGGCGATTCTCAACAGCCCAATCCTGCTTCCACTTCATTACAAGAAGCTCGTCGCCCTCTGCCACATCCTCGTGCATCGTCCGGACAATAACACCCTCTGTACCCTTTGGCGTGTTAAGATAAGGTAGCCCATAAAAGCGATCAGAGACAACTGACTTGAACTCATTCACATTAAAACTACTGGCAAAGTTCGCAAAATTACCCCGGTAAATCACTGGGGCAACCTTGAGATTGTGATTCTCTAGCATATCAATTGCCCGAACAATCGGCATAGCGGTACCATTACGAACAATGTCGAAGAATGCAACATCATTGTGTGAACAGTAGTTGACCTCACGCTGTGTGACAATCGCACCAGGTGCCGTCTCGCCACCATACTTGCCGCCGAAAACCTCGCCATAGAATCGGATTACAACATCCTCCTCATCATTACGAAGCTCGTCGCATAGAGCGAGAAGGTTGGGTAGAAGCTCCTTGTGAATCTTCTGAACGTTATTAAACTTCTCATCGTTGCTTACCCATCGCTTGCGAGAACCAATCTGATAGTCCCAAGTAGTCCCATTCCAAGTAAAGGTATACTGGATATTGGAACCATGGATCTTCTCCATAACAATTACATCATGTGTATATGTCTCAAGAAGCTTTGACATCTGACTTAGACGAAGCTGCTCGAGAGAATTATACGGGCGATGGTCAGTAGTAGAAATAGTTGATGAACTAAGCATTAATTGTGTTATTTTATTAGAAATTTAAAAGAATTTAATTTTCAATTTTTACATAGGTGGGAGACTAATTAAAAATCTCGCGAGCCGATATAAGTGGAAAACCACCACGATACTTGTCTGCAATCTCGCGAGCAGATGTATCCTTACCATAATAGTTAATCATCATATCTGGGTCTGCACCTTCTAGAACCAGATTCTTAACAGCTGTCTCCCACCCTTCTCCTGAAGAATTAATAATCATAATAAGAGGAGTTATATTACCCTTTACCTCGCCCGTATCATCCACCGTAATAGTACCAATAGCATTTGGATCAGTGATACCGCTCATGTTGGAATTTTTATAATAATTTGTAATTCGCTCCATATCAGGGATTCCAGAAATAGTAGTCTTAACGTGATTGTTCATTATTTGAATAATTTAAAATAAAAAATTTATTTTAAATTATTATCAATTTTTAAAGTAATTATATTATTAAACAAGCTTTGATATTATCTGGGCTTGTTTTGGTACCTCCGGTGGGACTCGAACCCACAATCTACCGCTTAGAAGGCGGTCGCCTTATCCGATTGGGCCACGGAGGCATTCAGGTCCCACTGAGATTCGAACTCAGGATATAGCTTTCAAAGAGCTATGTGCTAACCACTACACTATGGGACCGTTAAGCTCCTGCGGGGCTCGAACCCGCGACCCTCAGATTAAAAGTCTGATGCTCTGCCGAACTGAGCTAAGGAGCCTTAATGCTATTCCCCGTTGGAAAAGAAAAAAAGTCTTGTTTGTTTTTCTTGCTGTTGGGGAAAATGAAAACTTGTATCAGGGTCTCAAGCCTGGATGTCATTTTAAGTCTGACTCAACGACTTACCTTGTATAGATTTTAAACTATAACAAAGTACAACGCTCACAACAGGGTTCGAACCTGTGACCTTCCGGTTAACAGCCGGACGCTCTAACCAACTGAGCTATGCAAGCGAATAATGCTATACTCCATAAAAAACTTAACCTGTTATAAAGTTATTGCTGTTGGAGTAAAATTGCTATCTTCTGTGAGAAGCTGATAAAAAGATTGGATTTTTAAATTGCTGTTAGAAGAATTGGTGCTGTTTCCTGTTGAGAGTTTAAAAATAACTGTAAAACTTTCGCTGTTAGGAAACCGATAAATACAACTTTTAAATTATATCTATCTAATAGTCCCAGTGGGGCTCGAACCCACGACATCCGCTGTATAAGAACGGCGCTCTAACCATCTGAGCTATGGGACCATTTAGTACCGGCAGGATTCGAACCTGCGCTCCCGAAGGAACCCGATCTTGAGTCGGGCGCGTTAGACCACTCCGCCACGGTACCATATATATTCCTCTTATTGAGGACTTTATATCACTATTATTTAACAAAAGATATAAAGATAGGTAGGGCTTCAATCAATTATATCATCAATTTTTTTAATGATTAGATTAATACTATTCTACTAATAATAATCCATGTAGTACCTGCAGGGTTCGAACCTGCGCCTCCGAAGAGACTCGATCTTAAGTCGAGCGCGTTAGACCACTCCGCCAAGGTACTTTATTTTCCTATTGGGAAACATTTTAATTATATATATATTTATAAAATATATATATGGAAGTTTATATAAAATTTTATATATTACTTAATATATATATATAATTAATCTTTAAATAAGTAAACGAACTATAAAATTATACAACATTTTTTATTTTTTTTATTTGTTATTTTTATAATATTATCGTCTATAGTCATATTTTTAAAGTTATTTAGTTGTAAATTATCATTTAATATGGTTTTCATTAAATCTTCAATATTATCATTTTTTACACTACAAGAATAATATAAAATATCATAATTGTAACAAAAATCATTTATTTCGTTTTCATTTATAGTAGATTTTAAGTCTGATTTATTGCCAATTAATACCTTTTTAATATTGTCATCACAATAATAATCAATTTCCTTTAGCCAATTTTTTATATTATAAAAACTTTTATAATTAGTTAAATCGAACATTAAAAATATAAATTTAGCGTTTCTATAAAAACTAGTAGTTATAGAATTATATTTTTCCTGACCAGTCGTATCCCACATTTGTAATTTAATATTTTCATCATTTATACTTATTATTTTAATAAAAAAATCAACACCAATTGTTGACATATAAGATAGTGGAAAGTTATTTTGACATAATTTTTTACAGAGACTTGTTTTACCTACATACGCATCTCCTATAAAAATACATTTTAAGATTTTATTATATTCATCATTCATGTATTATTATATATAATAATAATATAAAAAATTTTATATTATTAAATTAAGCAAATAAATTAATTTTCATCTTCTGAATGTGATGATTCCGATGAAGATGAATCTGAAGAAAGCGAATCTAATTCTGTACTTGAATCACTACTATCCATTTCATTTTCTGATGAACTCACTTCTTCTGAATTTTCTTCTAAAATATCATTATTTGAAATTGGTTCTTTTTTTGAAACTTGTTTATTTTCTTCTGATTTTTTCTCTTCAGATTTGTTATTTTTATTCTGTTGTTTTACTTGCTGTTTTTTTGTAACTGATTTTGCAGCTTCTTTTGCGGCTAGTGCTGCATTTCGTTCTTGTTCTATTTCAGCTTTTGTTCTACGTTTTCGACGTACTGGTTTCTTCGGTTCTGTTTTAACTTCTTCTGTTTTAACAGAAACATCATTTTCTGCTGGTATTTCTTTATTTACAATCAATGTATTAATTTTAATTTCTTGTGATAAATTTGAAGTAAGATTTACACACTCATGTGAAATACTCATCTGTTGTTCTCTGAGAACCTCCAGTTGTTTTTCTAAATTGATAATTTGTTGAGTAATTTCAATCCATTTTTTTATATTAGTCTGAAATGTAGTTGAATCATCATTTTTTTCGCTAGTAATTTGTGATTTACGAGGCATTATATATATAATATTTTCTAATAATAACTCTATAAATCAATTTTTGTCATTTCCTCTTTCAATATTTCTTGAATATTCTTACTATAATTTTCAGGATTACCACAATGATAATCACCGCAACAATCCATATTAGCCAGCGTTGCTTTAATTGCAGAATTGTCTTTTAAATCCCATCTCCCAATATGATTTTGTCCAGTGTTTGGAAACAATGTAATATTTTTAAACAGTTTAATTATAACTTGACGCATTATATAAAAATTGATAATATATAATTTTAAATTATTTCAATTTTTGTAATGTTTCGTTACACACTTTATATTAAACTTCAAGACGATTTAAATGAAGATATTTATAATTATTACACTAATTATCAACCAAAGCATGAAGATGATTCCGGTTTTGACCTTCCTGCTGTTCAAGATTATCATATTCACACAATTATCCCCCAGATAGGTTTTGTAAAATCAATTGGTATTAAATTTGGAATATCTTGTTGTATGAAAAATAATGATAATGATAAATGTGTAGGTTACTATCTTTATCCTCGTTCTTCTTTTCACAAATATAATTTAGTTGTTGCTAATCATCTTGGTATTATTGATGCTGGTTATAGAGGTCCAATTACTGGTATGGTTAAACCATTACATTTAACTAATGATATAATGAGTACAGTGGATATTGATATGGGTATGAAATTATTTCAAATTTGTGCACCTGACCTATCTCCATTTAATGTTAAATTAGTTACTGAATTACCAGAATCTTCACGTGGAACGGATGGTTTTGGTTCAACAGGAAAATAAATTTATTTTATTATTTTAAAATAATTAAATAAATTAAATACTATTTACAAATTGTAAAACTTCTTTTTTCATATTTTCTTTATCTTGATGTCCATTAATATAAATTATTTTACTATTTTTTTCATTTTTTAACCATTCGATATGTTTATTGTGACACCCAATTAAATATTCTAATTCTACACCATTTTCTTCTGAACGATTTCTTGTTTTAATTCGATTCATACATTCTTCTGGTTTAGTATTAACATATAATATTACATCAATCTTAGTGTCATTTTCAAATGTATCAAACCAATAATTATATGTTTTAAATTCAATATCATTAATTTTACCAGAATCAAAAAGCATTTGAGCAAATACATATTTATCGGTATAAATAGATCTTTCAGTTATAATAATTTTATTTGGATTTGTTTTAATAGTTTCTAGCAAATTACGTAATCTTGTAATATATGCTAAAATCTGAAACCAAAATGAATTTTTTTCTTGGTCTTCATAAAATAGTTCTAGAGCATTTTTACCATTTGATTTAATATTAAGCCATTCATTAACAGGTTCATCAACGAATACAATATTTTTATTATCTAAATTTTTCAAATAATTAATTATAGTTGATTTTCCTGAGCCGATATTTCCTTCAATTGTTACAATCATATTATATTTTAATAATCATTATTTATTATATATAAATAAATCAATTTTTATCCGTTTAAAATTATATTATTATTAATATTTATGTTGAAAGGAATTAGTGAAAAAAAAGCATTAAAATTATTAAAAAAAATAATGAATAAGAATAGAGATGTTAAATATTTAATTGGAAAAGGATTTAATAATAATGACATGCCTTCGCCAATTAAAAGAAATATTTTAATGAATCCAAAATGGTATACTCCATATACACCATATCAGGCCGAAATTTCTCAAGGAAGATTAGAATCATTATATAACTATCAAACAATGATTAAAGATATTACACAATTACCTTTATCAAATGCATCTTTACTTGATATTGGAAGCACTTCAGCGGAAGTTTTAAGTATGAGTAATTCTTTTCATAAACGTAAAAGAAATAAATATATTGTATCAGACAAAATGCATCCATATATTTTAGATATTTTAAAATTAAAATGTGAAATAAATGAAATTGATTTAGATATAACTAATGATATAAATAATTCAAATATTGATAGTAATACAATTGGTATAATGTTTCAATATCCAGATACATATGGAGAAATTAGTATTCCATTTGATATTATAAATGAATCCAAAAAAAATAAATCAGTTATTGCTTGTGCAACAGATTTATTAGCTTTATCGCAATATAAATCACCAGGTGAAATTGGAGCGGATATATCTTTTGGTACAGCACAAAGATTTGGTATTCCATATTACTATGGTGGTCCACACCCTGCATTTATATCTACTACTACTGATTTTACTAGACTTATGCCGGGTAGGATGGTTGGAAAAACAATAGATAGTAATAATGATGAGTGTTATAGGTTAGCTTTGCAAAGTAGAGAACAACATATTAAAAAAGATAAAGCAACAAGTAATATATGTACATCACAAGCATTATTAGCAAATATTTCAGCAATGTACGCTGTTTATCATGGAAATGATGGAATATGTAAAATAAGTAATAATATTCAAAATTTAACTAGTAAATTAAAAAAAAATTTAGAAAACCTAGGTATTAATATTATTAATAAACAATATTTTGATACATTGACAATTGAATGTAATTATGCAAAAGAATATTATGAAAAATTAAAAAAATTTAATTATATATGTTTTTATGATTCTAAAGAACCAAATAGATTATCATTATCATTAGATGAAACATTTGATGATGATGATATTAATATGATTACATATGTTTTATCTTTATGTACAAGAGATAAAAATTTAACACGAATTAAATCTAATTTTATAATGGAAAATAAAAGAACTAAGCCATATTTAAGTCATGATATTTTTTATAAATATAATAATGAAAATGATTTTACAAGATATTTATATAGACTAACAAATAAAGATTATACTTTAACTGATGGAATGATACCACTTGGTTCTTGCACTATGAAATTAAATGCCTCATTTCAATTAGAACCAATGACATGGGATAAAGTAATGAACTGTCATCCTTTTGCTCCAAATGAATATGTATCAGGTTATTTAGAAATGATTGATAATTTAGGAAAAAAGTTAAAAGAAATAACAGGTTTTGATGCAGTATCATTTCAAAGTAATTCTGGAGCAATGGGAGAATACACAGCATTATTATGTATAAAAAAATATTTTAATAATGAAAGAAATATCTGTTTAATTCCAAAATCAGCACATGGTACAAATTTTTCTAGTGCATCTTTAGCTAATTATAATATTGTAAAATTTGATGATAATTTATTTGATGATTTAAATAAATTTGAAAAATTTGTTTCAGAATATAAATATGATTTAGGAGTTATGATGTTAACATATCCAAATACAACTGGGGTGTTTCAAAAAAATATAAAAGATATTTGTAAAATAATTCATTATTATGGTGGACTAGTTTATATGGATGGTGCTAATATGAATGCATTAGCGGGTATAGAAAAACCTTCAGATTTAGGAATGGATTTTTGTCATTTAAATTTACATAAAACATTTTGTATTCCGCATGGCGGGGGTGGTCCAGGCATGGGACCAATTTTATGTAAAAAAGAGTTTGAAAAATATTTACCAGTAAATAGATTTCAATCAAAAGAAAAAAATATGAAAAACAGCATTGGTAGTATAACAACATCATTATACTCTAGTGCTTCTATTCTAACGATTCCATATTTATATTTATCAAATATTGGTAATGAAGGTCTTATTAAAAATACAAACAAAGCTATAGAAAATGCTAATTATCTTAGAGAAAAATTAAAAAAATATTATAAAATAAATGATGATATAGCTCATGAATTTATTTTAGATGTTTCCGATTTTAAAATAATAAACGAAGTAGATATTAGTAAAAGATTAATTGATTATGGTTTTCATCCACCAACAATGTCTTGGCCAATTAAAGGGGCATTAATGATTGAACCAACTGAATCTGAAAGTAAAGAAGAATTAGATAGATTTATTGACGCAATGATTAATATAAGAGTAGAAATAGATATGATGCCTAATATTTTAAAAAATGCTCCTCATCCTATAAAATTAGTAAAAGGTACTTGGGAACACGATTATAGTATGAAAGAAGCATTTTATCCATTACCATATTTAGAAGAAAATAAATTTTGGCCAGAAACAGGTAGAGTTAATGATTTATATGGTGATAAGCTTTTTTATAAAAAATAAATTATTTATACCTAATTAAGAAAAAAAATGTAATATATATTAATGAAAGAAAAAATCTTAGAATGGTATGAAAATAAAAATATAAATCCATATACTAAAAGAAAAATTAAAGAAAATGGAGTTACATATAAAAAATTAATGAAATTATATCATAAATTTATATTAGAAAATAAAGAAGATAAAGAATTAAATCCATTAGATTCAATTGAAGATATAGATATTATTAGCTTAAATAAAATATGGGAAATAGTTGATGGTAAAAAAGTATTGGTGTATAAAAATAAAAGTAATTTAATTACATATCAAGATGATAGTAATCATATTCATTGTTTTGAAAAAGAAAGTATTCAATACTTAAAAGACTATAATATGGAATTTCACCCAATAACAAAAGCAAGAATTCCAAAAAATATTCTAGATAGTGTAAATATTAATATTCCAAAAAAAATTAAATCTAATAAAGAATTAGCATTAGAAATTGTTCAATTATTAACACATAATTCTTTTTTTATTGACACTAAATATATAATAGATTTAAGTGATAATAATATTGATAAACTTTATTATGAATGCTTTTCTTTTTTTAATTCTAATATACCTCTAAACAAGATAAATGAAATTCAGAGTAATAATGATATATTCAAAGTTCAATGTATTCATTTTCAAAATATGCATAATAAAATGAACTATTTACTAAATAGTTTTTTGAAATTACTTGAATTTAATGATGATATGATTAAAATAATGGCATGTCATATTATAATTGGTGGTCTATCAATTGTAAATAAAGATATAAAAAAATTATATCCTGATTATTATTTTACATTTAATTAATTAAATTAATTAATTTAATTTTATAAATTAAATTAAATAAATGGGAAATAATAATAGTATCAGTCCAGAAGAAAAATATTGTGAAAGTATTGAATGTCCCATATGTTTGGAAGAACATACCAAATATATAACTTTAAATTGTGGTCATAAATTTGATTATTATTGTATTCAAATGCATTTATATACTAAATTTATAGCAAAAGAGAAACTAAATTGTCCATATTGTAGAGTACCTATTTGTAAAAAAAATATAAATGATTTATGGAATAAATGGATAATAATTGATTATAAAAGCGATTTTTTTAGTAAGAATATAATTTTAAACATAAATAAATATTTAAAATTAACAAAAATAAATAAAATAGAATATAATACGGATATAAATTTTAATACTATTTTAATGCCTTTATTTTTTGGTAAACCAGCTTTTTTAATTACACCTGTTGTAAATGATTCAAATGTTTTATACAATGATAAAGTTGTTGAATTATCTCATTTATTATCAAAATATAAAACAGAACATGGCGAAACATTAGAAAATTATAATTTTATTATGGATTGTTATATCACAGATAAAAAATGGAGAAATTTTTTAACGAAAATAAATAAATTATTTAAAATGAATACTTTTGTTAATTCTGATTATAATGAAAAATTAAAGTATTCAGAATATAAGATACGATTATATATTAATAATGTAAATAATATAAAGACATTAGATAATTATTATGGAAGTCTAGATAATAAATTACATTATTATAAAAATAGAAAATTCAAATGTATTTTTAAGATGTTTTTAATAAAAAATGAATATGATTTTTATTTAGTAAATGAATTACATTCTATAATTTATTAAATAACTTTTAATAAATTATTAAATAAATTATTTTTCTTTTGTAACCCCTTTGTATGGTGTTTTTTTTACACTCATAAATTGTCCACTATTTTTATCTCTTTTTACATAACATTTATTTTTATTATTAAAAACCTGTGTTCGGTCTTTAACTGCGCCTTTTCGAAAGTTTTCATTGGTATTTTTAGCCATTGATAAAATAATAATTACATTTTAATATTATTTTATCAATTTTTAAATAATGGAATATCTTGATATTTATATATAAGCTTCAATAAAAAAATTGAAATAATATTAATTAATGTAGATATATTATTATGGTATGTCTTCTCGCAGAAATTCAAATTCCAAAAATTGTTGTATTGTGATTAATTTCCTGTTGTTTTTTGTATTCTTCATAATAGGCATTTATATGCTAATCATGTATCTTCGTAATATTTCATTAATACAAAAAGAGTGTACGGTTACTCATGTAATTTACCCAACAAGATTGCCTCATAATCAGTCAGATATGGCTGGCTTCATAGAGTGTGATTGTGGGAGACACTGTATGTCAGATTTGGGTATTTGTATTTCAGCATATGGAAACATTATTGATAGTAATAATACCATGATGTTTCTAGATAATTTTAATGAAGTGCATAATCAATGTACATATCAGGAAGAAAAATGCATTCAAGGAGAATCTATCCAAGATAGATTAACAGCTATTGATGAAGCTAAGGATATTGCAGAACCGTATATTGAAATGATGAATACCACAATTAATTGTTATTTTGATGAGACATCAAATCAATTATATTTTAGTGATGAATTCAATAAAGATGCGGCATTTGCTGTATTTGGATTGTTCATATTTTTTACCATAACTCTTATTTGTCTTTGTCTTTGTTCTAATGGCGAACAAAAGGAAAATATTGTTATAGAACTAAATGAAATTCATCATAATTCTGAAGAAATTAATTCTGAAAAGAAATGATTAAATTTATATCAAACCCCAAAATAATATAAGAAGTATAGCCATAATAATTCCTTTAAGAATATTATAAGATAAAGCATTCGTTATACAAACATAAGGAACACGATTACATAAAAGTAATGAAGTTTTATTGTGTGAAATAATTACATATAATACTGTAATTACTAATATTTTTCTTAATGAATTTGTACTACATATTTCTTTTAGTTTTGATTCTTTTTTTGTTCTACTTTTTTTTGAAGTCATTTTTTCAATATTATAATTTTCAGGAATTAAATATTGTTGTGGCATTATTTGTGGTGGCATTGGTTGTTGCATTTGTTGTATATTAGGTAATTGTTGTTGCATAGATGGCATTTGTTGAATATTAGAAGCACCCAAATTATTTGACACTGGTACTGGAGTCGGTGTTAAATTATTCATTGGTTCTTGATATGTATTATAATTTGATAAATCAATATTTGGATTATATACTAATCTTTTATCCATGATATATATATAATATGATAAATTTATTTATTAAATTTATTTATTATATTTATTATACATATATTCTAAAATTCTATATTTATTTTTAATTATAAGTCTACCTATTTCGTCTTTATCATCATTGTTTAATTCTTCTGGAATTTTATAATTTTCTAATTTTTCAGATAAAAATTTTATTTTATTAAATTCTTCCATACTTAAATTACCTCTAACATTATCATTTACTAATGTAAATACAATACATTTATTAATAATTAAATGTTTTAATAAATTACCACATACTTTTTCAAACCCATATTCAAATTTAGTAAACCAAATATTAATATTGTGTCTTAAAAATGATAATTCCATTTTTTGAATTTTATATTTATCTTCTTCGTCAAAAAAAGCTTCAGCAAATTGTTCCATAGGACCTACTATTCTTTTTTCTTCATAATCACCATTATCAAAGGTAATTACTTTTGTATTAATTCTATCTTCTAAAATTCTTTTTATATCACTCTTATCAATATCTGATATTTTCATGAATTTCATATCATTTTGTGGTACATATGTTTTCATAATTAAAGCATTACCATAAATCTTATCATCTCCATTATTTTGTAATAATAAAGAAAATTGATTTTCTAATTCTACTTTTTTATAATCTGGTAATAAATCTATGTATAAAATTTCATAATGATAATTTGGCTCTTCATAAAATAATGTACATTTTACATCAGGTAGTTCATACTTTTCAATATCTAAAGCGGTTCCTAAATTTTCTGCAAATTTATCTGGTGAAAATGTAACATAATCAACAAAATCTTTACTTAAAATAGTATCTAAATAATTTGGATCACTCCATTCCATATTTTGAATATTGTTTGCTTTAATTAAAAGTAATTTAAAATCACTTTTATTTTCTAATTTTATTTTATTATTGTCACCTAAAAAACGCCCTGTCTCAGGGTCAATGTCTTCTTCATTTATATTAAAACTTCCAATATCAAGTTCTGTATTTTGTGTCATATAATTAAATAAATATTATATATTTAAAATGATATAATTATTTTAAGTATATAATTAATACAATGTCATCTATGATTGATATTGAAAGTAAGATTAATAGTAGTATAAATGATCCAAATTCTGGTGATATAAAACAATTTAAATTAATAGTAAAAACAAATAAAAAAACATATAGTTTTTTTAAAAATACAACGGAAAAATATTGTCAATTAATAAGTGAATTAGATTGTATACATTTTAATGATATTATTCATTTTGAATTAATTATAAATAATAAACTAATTAATACTGAATTAATAAATATTATTCATTTTATAAATAAAGATAATTTAGATTCAGATGATTGTTATATCTATAGAGATAGTGAAATATATATTGAATTTTTAATAGAGAATAATTATACAAATTGTTATTGTTATATTAAAAAATTAAATAGTAATAAATTATTTAATACCCCACCTAATTATTAAACGTTAAAGTGAATAAAAAAAATCTATTAAATATTATATATATTTAAATGGATTGTAAATTAAGCTCTTACAATTTAAATCAAAATGAAAATAAATTTTATATTTTCGAATTAAAAGTTAAATCCGCTGATAATAATAAATATACTATCAGGCGTGTAAAACAAGAAAAAATTGGTAATTTAATTAACTCATTAGATGAGATAGGTAAATTATCTTATATTAAAGCTAATATTTATGATATTAATGACCCGACAAATATGATTACAATAAAAAAAAATATAGCATCTAATTTTAATATTATATTACAAAATAATAATTTATTACTTCAAATAAATAATGGTGATTACGTTACAATTAATTATAAATTTATTAACTAATAAAATTTTTATTTAAAAATTATATATGTGTATAATACATATATGCAAAATTTTATTAGTACTTTAAATACTTTTTCAAAAATTAAAAATATACATAATATTAGAAAAATTTTTAGTAACATAAATATGGATTTAACAAAATATTATATAGATAATCCTACTAAATATGAAAAGAAAATAATTTATAAAAATAAAGATTATGAATTAGTTTTAATAAATTGGGAAAAAGGTTCATTTACTAATTTTCATAATCATCCTGAAAATGGTTGCGTTTTAAAAATTTTAGATGGTAAATTATATGAAATTAATGATAAAAACATACCATTAATTTTAAATAAAAATCATGTAAATTATAAATTAAAAAACGAATTTCATAAAATAACCGCATTAGAAAAATCTTATTCATTACACTATTATTCTCCTCCTAATTATTATGACTAAAAATCTATTACTTTACTTCTTATAGTAACATAGTTAACTTCATTTTCATTTACATTTAATCTATCTTTAAAATTATCAAATAAGAAATTCTTCAATTTTATACCACTATTTTTTGGACCATAATTATCAATTATAAATTGTCTAGGGGAATATTTATCTAAATTACTAAGTAATAATTCAGCTGTTTTTTCTATATCATTTTCATCTGTGAAAAATTTACCTGTTTTATCATTTACATATTTCCACCCACCTAAAATATTTTTATTTATAAGACAAGGTACATCTAAAGATAAACATTCTGTTAATACTCTTGGTGATGCATCTGCTTTGTTTGGTAAAAATACAAATTTTGCTTTTTGATATAATTTTAGCATCTCATCATATTCAACCCATCCAGTTGTCTCACAATTATCGGGTACTTTACATCCTTTTCTTCCTATAAGTAAACCTTTTAATCCCTTATCACTCATAACTTTTACACATTTTTTACCTAGTTCCCAATTTTTATTATAACTAACCCAATCATCACAACCAGAATCACTATTAACTTTTGGGCATGAATATATATAATCGTATTCTTTTTTAATACTTTTATCGGGTTTTATTTGTTTATAATTTACAAAATCTGATTCACTAATTAGAGCATGTGGTTTATTTATATTAATAAACTTTTCTGGTTCTCTAAAGCAATGTAACCAACCCTCACAAATATCATTATACATGTCATGATAATTTGGGGTATGTTTACTATATTTTTTTGGATTATTATATTTATCTTCAATATCAATATATTTATCTTTTGGGTTTGAGGAGGTAAATGGAAATTCTAAATAACTAGTAATACCCAAATAAATTTTATTTGGTTTATTTACTAAAAATTGTTTAAAATCAGAATCACTGAATAAAGGTTTAGAAATCAAAGTTACATTTAATTTATTACCTTTATCATCATATAAATCTACAAATATTGGATTTTTCTCAATTCCTTCCAATGGCGTGACACCATCAAAATTTTCTTTTTGGCATTTATATACATATAAATTTACTATAATTAAAACAATAATTATTAAAATATAAAAACTTTCCTTCATTATTTATAATTAGATTTTAAATTTAAAATATTATAATATAAATATATATATATATGGAAACTTTAATATATAATATTGATTCTAATGATAGAAATAAAACATCTTACCCAAACTCTGATAATTTTACATATAATAAGGTTGATAATACAATTGATGGTATAGTGAGAGTAGAACCATTTAATTTAAAAAATGTTTTAGAAATAAATGTAAGCAGTGTAGAAATACCAAACACTTTTTATTATATAAGTAGTACTAAAGGTAATAATACATTAACTACAGTAAGTAATGGAGATGAAACAATTGCAGATGGTTCATATACAAAAGATGAATTAATGACAGCAGTAGCTGCATTGACAGGTGTTTCAAGTGCAACATATTCAAGTACTACTGGAAAAGTAACATTAGCAACCGGAAGTAATTTTTCATTTACAAATATTTCTAATTATCCTTCTTTAGGTGAAATTTTAGGATATGAAGATGGTACTACTTATACATCTGGTACTGCAGCTACAAATGCTATGACTTTACCACAAGAACCATATGTTTTTCTAAAAATTAATGAATTAGGTAATATTATTCATAAAGATAAACGTTATGTTGCTAAATTAGTACCAGACAATTCATCTAGATTTGATGATTTAAATAGAGAAACAGTATACAGAACATTATCTACTAAAATTATTTTTGATCAGCCAATTGATATAAAAGAATTAAAAATTAGTTTAGTTGATAGTGCAGGGAATCTTGCTAGTATTAATAATGCTAACTTTTCATTTAATTTTGAGGTAAAAACTATAAGTAATAGTCTTCTTAAACAATACGAAGAAATGAAATTTTTTAATAGTGATGTTTCAGAAAGAATATTAAATGCTCGTATGTTAGAATATTATGATAGAGAGAATAAAAATCATACTTTAACAAATCAATATAGTAAAAATATACAACAACAGCATAATAATATTGAGTATACTTCAATGGGCAATAGAAACAATTATAATTATAGTGATGGATTTTTTAGAAAGTAAATTAATTTATAAAAAATAGTTTATATATAAATATATTTTTTAATATTTATAATAATTAATTATGAATATTAAAAATTTTATTAATGAGAATAATATTGTTCAAAAATATAATATTGATTTTATCAATGAATTAAAAGACTATACTAACATGAAATTAAATACGATATTTTATTGTAAAAAAGATTTTGATTTTCAGCTATTAGAGTTACACAAAGGTGATTTATATTTATATGTTGATAATATAAATCAATTTGATAGAATTATAAATAAAAGTCGAATTAAAATATTTTTGTGCAATAATATAAATATATTTTATATATTAAAAAGTAAAGTAAAAAATGTAGAACTTATTAAATCAAATACAGTAAATACAAATAAAATAAAAATTATTGATGATAAAAAAATTATTTTTTTAATAAATTGTTCATTAAAAGAACAATATAAAGATAGATATATTCAATTATATGAAAAACTCCAAAATTTTAAATATGATTATTTAATTTTAATAAATAAAAAAGGCTCAAATGAAATTAAAGACAATATATTATATATTGATATCGATGATCATTATGAAAATTTATCAAAAAAAATATATGAAGGTATAAAATACATTTATAATAATACAGATTATAATTACATTTATAAAGTTGATGATGATTTTTTTAATTACAATATAAATATTACAGATGAAATATACTGTGATTATTATTCAAATCATGTAATAAATTCATTAAATAGAGAATATCATTTTGGAAAATGTTTTGATAAAGAATTAAATTATTTAACATATGGGGGAGAATTTTTAAGAAATTACGCTGGAGGTGGTTATGGATATGTTATATCGCGAAAATCAATGTTTTATATTATAAATAACAAAGATTATATATATAATGAAATTTATGAAGATAAAGCTATAGGTGATGTTCTATATAAAAATAATATTAAATTAACACAGAATACTCAAACTTTAATTAAATATAATAATAATAAAATGATAATAAAAACACATAATGTAAATTATAAATGTGCTGTTATTATGTATCATAAAAATATAAAAAAAATATATGACTGGAGATGGGTTGAAAAAAGTGTAGGTACTATTTTAAACCAATCCATTACTGATTTTGATATATTTGAAATTAATTATGGTGGAGATAATTATAGTTTATTTGAAGATATTAATACAAATAAAAATACTTTCTTTTATAATAAAAATTTAAAAACACATACAGAAGCAATGGTTTATTTACTTAATAAATGTTTTTATGAATATAATTATGATGTTGTTTTTAATACAAATCTTGATGATTTTTATGATATAGAAAGATTTAAACATCAATTGGATTGTGTTAAAGATGGTTATATGTTAAATTCTACTTTAATGCGATATATTACTGATAAAGAAGGTCATGATATCGTAGAACAGAATTGGACCCCAGATAAATATGGATTTGAAAATATAAAAAATTCAGATAAATATATTGATATTAAAAATATTAGAAGACAATTAGATAAAGATCATAACGTATTTAATCATCCAAATATGTGTTATACAAAAGAATTTTGGAATAGTTTTACAAAAAATAATATTTTACTTAGATATCGTGACGATAAACCATTTGAAGATTTAACATTATGGCAACGTGCATGTGAAAGTTTTGATAATATTACAATAATAAATAAAATTCTAATTAGCTACAGATTACATGCTAATCAAATTGGTGAACAAAATAAAAAAAATAATAAGGATAAAAATGTAGATGGTGGATTTAAACCTGAACCAGATAAAAGTAAATTAAATATTGGTATAATTTGTATTTGTACAGGTAATTATGTAAATTATTTTAGTCAATTTATTGAAAGTGTAGAGAAATATTTTTTAACAGAATATAAAAAATGTTATTTTATTAGTACAGATAATGACAAATATATTAAAGTTATTTGTGAAAAGTTTAAAATAAAATACTTTATAGATAAAATTTATAAAAAAGGCTTTCCACTTGATACATTATATAGATATAAATATATTTTAAATCATGGGATTAATGTTGAATTATGTAGCGATGTTGTATATTATCTTGATGTAGATATGAGAATACTAGAAGATGTTGGGTCTGAGATACTTCCAACAAAAGAAAAACCACTTATTGGAACATATCACCCCGGATTTTACTATTCTAATAATAAAAATGGGGCACTAGAAACTAATCGTAAAAGTACAGCATATGTACCTAAAAATGAATATATTAATAAATATATAGCAGGTGGTTTTAATGGAGGTATAACTCATTACTTTTTAGATTTATCTCGTGATATTAAAAATAAAATAGATATTGATAAAAGTAATGATATTATTGCTACTTGGCATGACGAATCACAATTAAATAGATATATGATAAGTAATATTAATTTATTTAAATTTATGATACCAGATTATTGTTATCCTGAAAATTATCATGAAAATATCCCAGGTATACCAAAAATTTTAGCATTGGATAAAAAACATGATGATATTAGAAATAATTTTAATAAAAATTATATACTTGTTAACGCAATGGGTGGTTTAGGTAATTTACTATTTCAAACATTTTTTGCTTATAATATTGCTTTAAGATATAATTTAGATGTTGCAATTAGAATAAATCAAAAAGATGAAAGTAGAGAAAGTATTTATTTTTATCATATGTTTGATAATATTTTAAGAATTAAAAAAGAATCTATAGATGATTTGTATGAAATAAAAGAAGTTACTAAAAATTATTCTGATTTAATGAGTGAAATTCCTATGAATAGAAATTTATATCTAAATGGTTTCTTTCAATCATCTTATTATTTTGATAATAATTTTGATAGGATAAAAAAACATTTTAATTGCGAAATAAAAGATATTGCAATGGAGATTATAAATAAATATAAGAGTAATGATAAAAAACTAGTTGCAATTCATATTAGAGGCGGGGATTATATTCAAAAAAGTGAATACCATAAATTGTTAGATAAACATTACTATGATAATTGTATTAATCAAATTAATGATAATGTTGAATATATATTATTTACTGATGATATTGAATATGCAAGTGAAAATTTTTCAGATTACTATACCGAAACAATAAATAATATAATTCAAAATAATATAAATCAAAAGTATGAATATTTAATTAATAATCCAGAATTAAGTTTTTATCTAATGTCATTATTTGATATAATAATATGTGCAAATAGTACTTTTTCTTTATGGGCTTCATATTTCGGTAATGCTGAAAAAGTTTTTATACCAAAAGAATGGTTTGGACCAAAAGGACCAAGTGATTTTACAACAGAGGAATTTATTTTAAACGATAATTATATTAGAATTTAAATATTTATAATATAAAATAATGAGTTATAGCGGTATAGTTAGCAAAAGTAATCATAATATTGATAAATATAAAGATTTATTGAATAATGCTATGGGGTATTATTATGATAAATTAACTTTTTTAAAATTTTTTCAAAAAGAACCTAAAAGTAGATATCATTCATTTAAATATGTAATTGAATACATTAAAAAAAATGATCTTAATAATGTATTAGAATTAGGAACTAGTAGAAGTTATGTTGATGGTAGATTTGAAGGATGTAATTTAAGTGATGATAAATATTGGGAACCAAATAATCCAGAAAAATGGGATTGGAGTGCTGGATTATTTACAAAAATTTTTGCAGAAGAATTTAAAGAAAAAATTAATCTAACAACTTTAGATAGTAATAAAGAACATTTGAGAAGATGCAAATTTATGTTAGGTAAATTAAGTAAGAATGTTCATTTTATAAAATCATTATCGGAAGATTACTTAAAAAGTACAGATAAAAAATATGATGTTATTTATTTGGATACTGGTGATATGACACCAGTAGAAGATACCGCGTTATTACAATTAATTGAAGCAAATATTATTGTTGAAAGAAATTTACTCTCTAAAAATGGATTACTTATAATTGATGATGTTAGAAACCCAACTCCTAAATTAGCTGGCGAAACTAATAATTTAGGAAAAGCTAAATACAGTATCCCATATTTACTAGAACATAATTTTGAAATTATAATGGATGAATACCAAGTTATTTTAAAGAAAAAATAAATTGCTATTATATTCATAGAATACCAAGTTATTTTAAAGAAAAAATAAATTGCTATTATAATATATATATATATATATATAATGATATCACCTCCTTGTATTTTTGTAAATGATATTTTAAAAAGTTATCACACATATTTGATATGTAAAGATTATAAACAAAAATTTATTGATTGTATTAACAATTATATTAGTAAAGACGCTAATGAAAACTGTAATGAATTATTTGAGGTAATAAAAAAGTATAAATGTACTTAATTAATATAATTTTTTATAATTTCCAATTCTTTGTATTTAAATTCCTTAGTTCTATAATCCCAATTACCACCACTTCTGATATGCAATATACAATTATTCAATATTAATTCTTTATTTGCACTCTTATCATCTCTTAATTTTGTATATTCTAATAATATTTTTTTAATATTATCAGATTCATCTTCAAATGTTTCTTCAAATGTATAATGGGAACATGATATTGGTTTACATTTTATAATATCATCATATTTTTTAATAAAATAATATGTCTGTCCACCAACATCAACTGGTTGATTATTAACGTAACCACAATCAAAATTTATTTCTTTTAAATTTAATTTAGAATCAAATATACATATTCCATTCCATAAATATCCCATTTTTTGTTTTATTCCACCTATATTAAAATTTTCCATAAAATGTAATATATTAAAATTATTTATAAAAAACATATCAGCATCTAATATCATTAAATATCCATCATTATAATTTTTAATAAAATGATTTAAACAAAATTGAGTTACATCTGCACATCTGGTTACTGCATTATTTGTTTTAGGCTCAGTTGTATTTTCAAATAAGACTTTTCTATTATTATGATATTCTTGTGGAAATCTAATACATTCAATATTATTTTTTTTACACGTATAATTTATTTTTTCATTTAAATCAGTTTGATTAAAATTTGTTAGGTCTCCTTCTAATTTTGCATCATTTATTACTATAAATTTAAAATTAGTTTGAAAATATTTTTTTAATGATTTTAATTGTAATTCAATATACTCTGGCATATTAAAATGCGTTGAATATATATATGTTTTCATTATAAATATATATATAATTAATATTTATGATAGAAAACGTATTTTAATTATGTATCACTATCATTAACATTAATAGGGTAAAATAAAAACTCATCACTAAACTTTTCAATAATTTTATCACTATTGTAATCTTTAATTGGTAGTATTGATAAAATTTTAATTTCTTTATTTAAAAAATGTTTTATTAAATATTTATTAGATTCTAGAAAATCTAATGGGTGATTTGTAAAAAAAGTATTATTTTTTAATGTATTATAATAATCAAATTTTAATTTAGCACCATCTCTTGATAAAATATATGAATGTGTTCCATATCCATAAGCTTGAGGTATGTAAAAATATTTATTTATCATTTTACCTTTATAAAAATTTTTGAATTGTAAATTATTTCTTCCTAAATATAACCAATCAAAATTAATATTATTAAGTTCATTTAAAATATTATAAAAGTGTTCATTAAAATATTTTTTATTTATTTTAACATCGTCCTCTAAAATTATGCAATAATCATAATTACTATTTAAAAATTCTTCCCAAACTTTCATATGAGATAATATACAAGCTATTTGTCCTAATCTTAATGATGTTTTATCAGTAATATATTTTTCTTCAATTAATTTATTCCTATTTAATTCATTTTTATCAATAGCACTAATTCGTTTTATAGGAATATCTGTTATTAATTCTAATTCTTTAATTATTTTCTCATTTCTATCATTTCTTCTATCTAAGTTTATGTAATAAATTATTATATTCATATTATATTATAATGTTAGATATTAATAATTGGGAGTTTTTTAACGAGTATGTTTTAGACAAAAATAATTTAGAAAAATTAGTACCAGATAATAAAAATGTTATTTTATATTTTAATGAAAGTCCAAAAATTATAAATGGAAATATGTTAAATCCATTTACTAATCAAAAGTTAATAAAAAAAGCAAATGATATTGCTATATTTGTTCAAATAGAAAGTTCTATGATTATAGATGCTAGTATTGTAAGAATATTAGAAAATCAAAATATTTATCAATATTTTGATTATATTTTAACATGGGATCATAGATTATTAAAATTAAACAAGTGTTATCAATTTATGTCGTTAAACAAGTATAGTTGGGTTCAATTTACAGAAAAAGCAGGTATTAATCCATATTTGAAACATTATTATAATAATTCATCAAGTTTTGAATATAATAATAAAAATTTTAATATATCTATGTTATGTGGTGATAAAAAATGGTGTCCTGGACATATAGTTAGACATAAAATTTGGGATAAACAAAAAGAAATTTTAATACCTAAAAAATTTTATAAACCTGAAAAAACTTCTATTTTGAAAATATTTGATGATAATATCACAATAACCTCAAAAAGAGATAAAACAGAAATGTTTGATAGTATGTTTCATATATGTGTTGAAAATAATAATGCTAAAAATTATTTTACAGAAAAAATTATTGATTGTATCGTTAGTAAAACAATACCTATTTATTATGGTTGTCCGAATATTGGAGATTTTTTTGATTTGAATGGAATTATAATAGTTAATAGTCCTGAAGATTGTATTGAAAAAATTAATAAATTAACTGAAGATGATTATTATAGGATGTTACCATATGTTGAGAAAAATTACAATTTATTTCTATTATTACCCAGTTTTGAAGAACAATTATGTAATTTTTTTAAAAAAATTATTTAATTTATATCATCCAATATCATTATGAAATGTATGATTTATAATAGAATCTTCAACTTTAAAATTATATTTTTCTTTATACTGATAGAACAAAATAGTTAGAATTGAAAGGTCTTGTCTATGATTTAATCTATTTGAACCTTCGGGAGCAATTATATCTTTGTTGCAAGCATATTCGCTAAATTTAGAAATTAATTCTATAACCCAACAATTATTACAATTAAATCCAATAGTTCCACCGGCTCTCATATTATAATTTTGTCTAATATTATTACCTATTAAATTATATGTTTTATGATGTACCCATCCTTTATCTACATCTGTGTGTCTATTTTTTAATATTCCCCCTGATGTTATTGGACTATAAATATTATTATTTTTTATTAATGTTTCTAATTTTTTTATAGAACCGGTAATCATATTCCCAGCATCCATCCATAATAGAATATTATCTTCATATAAATTACAAATAGTATCAAAACATTCTTTTATTATGACTGGTTTCCATGCATATTGTCCTGCATTTATCTTAATATTAAAATAATCTGGATATTTACTATAATCAAATGTTTTTATTATCATTTTAATATTTTCTTTTTCATGTAATAAATTTATTTTATTTTTATTTTCTTTATTTAATCCTAAATCATAAATTACTAAAATTATATTCGTATCATTATGATTAATTACACTTTGAATAAATTGAATTAAACTTTTTGAATGATTATCAGACGCCCCAGATATAATAATCATATATAATATATATTATTATATATTATAAATGCTAATTATCGAATTTAGTAAAAATATTCTTAATGGTGGTTTTGGAGATAGAATAGTTGGACTAATTTCTCTTAAAACAATTTCTAAATTTCTTAATACTGATTTTTATATTAAATGGGATAAAGAAGATATAAAAAATGTTATTGATTATTCTAAATATGATTACTATAATAATATTATTACAAATACAATAAAACATGATATTATGACACCTAAAATAGATATGTTAAAAGAGTGGAAAGATAGTAATTATTTTAACAATAATCTTATATTGAATTTAAATTATGATATTTCTCATATTTTTATTAAAGAAAATAATTATAAATTAATGATTGAAGAATATGAAAAACTATATAATGATATTTTTATTATTAAAAATGATATAATGAATATTATTAATGATATAACAAGAGATAAATGTATTATAGGTATTCAATTGAGAGCTGGTGATCATTGGATTAAAGCTGGAGAAATCGTTAATAATCATTATACTGATATGAATAAAATTTATAATGTACTAGAGAATATATATAAATCTAGTAAATGCAATAATTATTATTATTTATCATCCGATATTGATTTGAAGGAATTTGGAAATAAAATATTTGGTGATAAATTATTGTATTATGATATTAAACCAACACATCTTGATAGAAATCCAGATGAAAATAGTATGAAGAAAATTATTATTGATAATTATATATTATCACAAAAAACGGAAACAATATATATATCAGAATATAGTAATTTTGGAAAAGTTGCTGTATTGTCCGGTAATCATAAAAATATATATAATACAAAACTTGAAAAAATAAGTAAAAAATATATTTATAATCGTATATTCAGAGGTTTATAATCTAAATAATTATAATTATGAAAATAGATTGCATTTTAACAAGTACAAATACCAAAAAAGAATATATTGAATTTATACCGTTATTTATTAGATCATGGCAAAAGTTACTACCATTTGTTGATGTTAAGATTATTTTAATATCTGATTCTATACCAGAAGAATATAAGAATTATAAAGATAATATAATTTTATATCAAAAAGAAAAAAATATATCTCATAAATTTATATCACAGTACATTAGAATTTTATATCCATCTATTTTAAATTATAAAAATGGTATTCTTATCAGTGATATTGATATGATACCTATAAATGAAAAATATTTTACAAATAAAATATTAGAATATAATGATAATAATTTAATAGTTTATAGAAATATTTTAAAAAGTATTGAACAAGTTCCAATATGTTATAATGTAGCAACATCAAAAATATGGAGTAAAATTATGAATATTAAAAATATTGATGATATAAACAATAATATAAAAAAAATTTTTAATAGAATTGAATATGAAGAAAAAAAAGCTGGGAAAGGTTGGGGGGTAGACCAAATGGAATTATATACTAAACTAAAAATGAGTGAAAATGTAATATATTTAGTTGAAACTAAATTTAAAAGATTAGACCGTGGTAAAATACCCGAGCGAAATAGATTGGAGGAAATTATAAATAATAAAAAAGTATATGATTATCATGCAGAGTACAATAATATAGAATTAAATAATAATATAATAAATATGATTCCTAAATATAAAAAAGATATTGTATTACTTGTTATTGCTTCAAAAAGTGATTTTTATAATAAATTAATATTAAATCATTGGATTAGATATATTAACTATGTTGAAGATAAATATGAAAATGTTAAAATTTATTTGATATTTGGGAAAAATACAAACATTGATGATTTTAATATAATTAGGGAAAATATATTATTATTAAATGAAGAAGAATGTCTAATACCTGGTATATTTAATAAAACTATAAAAGCATTTGATAAAATTAATTTATCTTATGATTATAAATATATATTTAGAACCAATCTTTCCAGTTTTATAAGAATTGATATGCTATTAGAAAAAATAAATTATGTTTCTGGGATTTATGGAGTTATAGGTAATTATAATGGTATTAATTTTGTATCTGGAGCAGGTATGTTGTTAAGTAAAGAAAATATAAATTATATTTTATCAAATAAAAATAAAATAAATGATTTATTACCAGATGATGTTGCATTATCTTCTTTATTTAAAATTAATTTAAATGAAGAAAACATTAGGTATGATTTTATTAATGATACAAATATTTTACCAGATAATATTAATGATTTTTATCATTTTAGGATTAAAAATAAAAATAGGGATAATGATTTAATTATATTTAATAAATTGTTTGAATATTTTAAATAATTTCGTTCACTATTTCTAATACAAAATATATTATTAAGTTCTATAAAAAAAATATATAAATAATTAATATGAAAACTATTGTTTTATATGTATTCCATCAATACAATAAGAGAGTTGAATATTTTATAAATAATGCTATTTTTAAAGATAATAATATTGATTTTTCAATTATTTGTAATAACAAAGATTTAATTTTTGAATATCCAGAATATGTTGATGTTTTTTACAGAGACAATCTTGGTATGGATTTTGGAGCATGGAGTGAATATTTATTAAAAGATTCAAAATATAAAAAATATGATAATTTTATTTTTGTGAATTCTTCTGTTATAGGACCATTCTTAAAAGAAAAAGTAAAATGGACTGATATTTTTTTAAATGGACTAAAAAATAATATAAAATTATTTGGTAGCACGATTAATTGTATAGATGACCCTTATCAAGCTCACGTACAGTCTTATATTTTTTGTATGGATATAAATACATTACAATATTTAATTGATTGTAATATATTTTCATTAGAATTTGAGAAAACTAAAATTGATGTTGTTTTTAATAAAGAAGTATTAATGTCTAGAAAAATTATTGATAATGGTTGGAATATAGGATGTTTATTAAATCATTATAAAAATGTAGATTTTACATTTAATAAAAAAGACCCAGATGATTTTAAGTTTCATTTTTTTAAAAATGATTTAATGCTTGTAGAGTGTTATAAAGTATTTTGGAATGAATATGACTTAGTTTTTATTAAAGGTAATAGAGTAAATTTATTAAAATTTTAAAATAACACTTCTTTCCATAATTTTATCATATCATTTTTATGTTTATTACCAAATTCTTTCAAGTAAGCTTTCATGTTACCATAATTTATAGTCAATGTTTTTACTTTTAAATCATCCCAACTATCAAAATAAATAAAACAATCTTTATTAACATCATTATACCATTCAGATATTTCTAAATTTTCATCTCTATATGGCGGTGACCAAAAGAAATTTTTATCTTTCTTTAATTCCATAAAAAATTCTTTACTTGGGATAAAATATATTATTCCGTTTTGAATTCCTTCAAATAAAGAATAATTAGACCAAGAATATGGTATATGAATTACTCCTTTATACTCTGCTAAATCTTTCGGTCCATTAAATCTACCCTTGTAACAATTAATATTATATTTACTTAATTCTTGGCATAAATTTATCATAATATTATCATTATGATAAGAACCAACAAAAAAAGTATTTGATTTATCTTTAATTTTAGTCATATTCATATTATCATAAATATAAGAATTACAACCAATTGGTTTTATAACTTTATTTCCAATATCTATATTTCTAATATTTTTGCAATAAAAATTTTCAAATGGTGTATATCCAATTATTTCAATATTATCTTTATTTATAGCTTCTCTAAATAATGTATAATATTCTTCATCGGGAAAATTACAATCATTTGTTGCTTCATCACAATAATCAAATCTATTATTTATCCAAATAATTAATTTCTTATCCCATTTATTTTGTAAAAATACTCTAGATATTGGAGCAGTATCACTTGTAATAATTACATCAAATGTATTAAAATATTCTATATGTTTATTATAATATTTTTCAGCTCTTTCATGACCAACATTATATTTACCTTTTGTACCATCATTAAATTCCATAAAAGTTAATTTAATTTTATTAACTCTATCTTTATTTAGTTCATGAACAAGATACGATATGTCATTATGACAACCAGTATGGAAACTTAAATGTAAAATTCTCATTAAATAATTATATAAATATATTAATTATTTAACGATTAAATTATTAATATATTTAATGGATAATACATTAGCATTTCTTTTATGTTTCATGGCAGTTCTTTTATTTTTATTCGTACCTATTTATTATATATGTAAACATATTGAAAGAATTCAATATGAAAATTTAAATGAAAATTAATTTAATTAAATTAATCATTCCAACAGATTTGACATTCACGATGAGAACCATATTCAAGTTCAAGATTTACTGTAGCAGGACGAAGAGCGCATACTTCACACATTCCCTTCTTACCCCACCATTCGCGTAGTTTTTTTGGTCTTTTTGGAGCATTTGGTTCAATTGGTTTAGTTGGTCTATTTGGTGTTGTCTGATTGATATATTTGTTACCCTCATAAAGGATAATCGTATCTGAATTGTTTGTAGTAGCGTTAGGCATTAATAGATTATAATATAGGTATATTAGAAAAATTTATTTCAATTTTTATAAAAATTGATGTAAATACATAATAATATATGATTTTTATATATTAATGACTACTGTCGAATTAAACTCAATATATCAATATTCTATCAAGGACCTTTTAAATTTTGAGAAAATAGAACTAAATCAATTACAAACTGCAACATCTTTAACCTTTTTAAGATGTGAACGTTTTGTTGATGGTTTTAATTGTAATAGAGAATTGATTAAACTAATGAATACTTTTTTTGGAGATTTAAGTGTTTTAACTAAAACAGGATTAGTAAAACAATATAAAAATCTTAAGAAAAAGATTGTAGATGAAAAGAGTATTGCTATGATTTTTGTTGGATTGAATAAAAATGATATACTTATTAATAATTACACTGATATTAATTATAATAATATAAAATTAACTATTTCTAGTATTTGTAGAATTCTTCTGAGAGAGCATTTTACAACAGATGAAATAGATACATGTTGCAGAGAAAGTCCAAACTTGGAAATTTATTTTAATAATATTTGAATTTAATTTAATTTTTTCATAAATATAGGATTTTCATGTAATATATATGGTGGATACATTTTACCCTGATTTTCTTTTTTATAATTTTTTTTATCATAATATTCATCTTCTTTTAATGCCATATTATCACAAGTTGTATTTGGGGGTAAACTTGTAGTCATTAAAGCATTACTATATACAACTTCATGTGTGTCAAATACTAAATGATAAACATTATTACTATTTTCACATACTTCATCAACTCCCTCCAATTCTAAAAAGTTTTCTGGTAAATAATATTCATCATTAAAATAAACTGGATGCCCTGAAGTAATCATTAAATCTTGATTAGGTATGTCTTTACCAAT
>MDTD01189327.1_pt1 | contig 52419 bp, 37 predicted proteins | sample 811221 | NCBI WGS metagenome assembly MDTD01 (sample SAMN05326646, study PRJNA326480) | marine metagenome | isolation source: seawater | place: Pacific Ocean: South West | collected 2011 | reverse complement strand
GAGTCGCGACCGTCGACCGTCCAACCGTCCACCGACCGACCGACCGACCGCGACGACGGAGGACACGACACACACGACACAAAAAATAACGGGATAGAGTACGTATCCCTTGACTATGTATATACACATCACATGCATCATACATATACATGTCTCGAGGCCATGACATCCCATACATTCGCACACACACGCCCATCTCGCTCGCACACATACGTACGCACGCGTCGACGCTCGGTCGGTCGGTCGCCCGCGCGCGCGCGCGTCGTCACTTTCGAGAACGAATCGATCGCACTCATCATGTCTGCCTTTACCACCTCCTTCACCGGCGTTCGCGTCGTCTCCAAGAACGCGGTCGCGAAGAAGTCCGTCTCCACCAAGGCGGTCGCGTCCATGGAAAACGTCAAGAAGGTGCGCGCGTCGGTCGCCCGCGGTGACGCGGATCGCTCGATCCGCGGTGGGGATCTCGCGATGGCGTGTGTCGTTCGAGCGCGCGCGTGGACGCGGCGACGCGATCGCGCGTCGACGCGCGTTCGCGAGGGATGGGAAAAAATAGAAAGATGCGAGTGACGCCGCGCGCGCGTCGAGACGCGTCGACGCGCGCGCGACATTCGAGGGAATTGGACGACTGACCTACCGGCGCCCCGTCTTTCCCGCAGGCTGCCGTCGTCGCGGCGACCACGCTCGCGATGTCCTCCCCGGCGTTCGCGGCCACCATCAAGCTCGGCGGTGACAACGGCGAGCTCGGCTTCTTCGTACGTTGACGCGACGACGCGACGCGACGCGACGCGACGACGCGCATCGGCGCGCATCGACCGGTGCGCGGGTGGGGGAGATACAGACGTCACCCCCGAGGGGGTGGTTTTTGAGTCGTGACTCGTCATTCTTCCATATCGAGGATGACGAGGATCGAATCACGTCCCGAGTGGGAAGGGACTCGAGGGAAGGAACCGAGGACTGACGAGCTTTTTGTGTTTTCGTGTGCGCGCGCAGCCGTCGTCCTTGACCGTCAAGGCTGGTGAGACGGTTGAATTCGTCAACAACAAGGCGTTCCCGCACAACGTCGTCTTCGACGAAGACGCCGTTCCGGATGGCGTCAACGCCGACGCGATCTCCCACGAGGACTACTTGAACGGCCCGGGCGAAAAGGTGAGCAACAAGTTCGACAAGGCTGGTACCTACGAGTTCTACTGCGAGCCGCACCAAGGTGCCGGCATGCAAGGTAAGATCATCGTCCAATAAGTGGCGAAACGTGATCGAACCTCGACGCGACGCAGCGCTCGCGACGCTCGTCTCGGCGAGCCGGCGAGAGACGCGCGCGTCGGTGAATGCTCATCATGTTCCGAGCCAGACGCCCCGCGTTGGCGCGGAAGACACAGGATAAATTATTAATAAACCAATGAATTACACTGATGTATGCGCGCGCCGTCAACACGTCGTCAACACTCACAAACTCGTCGTATTAATTATACTCGCGAGACTGCTACTCGTCTTTGCACGGATCACTCGGCGACGCGCGCGAACGTGACGGATCCCGCGTGCGGATCTGCGCTCATGAATCTCAACGTGATCGTTTCCCCGAGGATCGCCGGTTGTTCCAGTTTCACTACCGTCTCGTAACCAAGATCATCGAACACGACCAAGACAAGATCATCGCCGCGAATAAATTTAACCACGGTGGCGCGCCATCTCGCCCCCGCGGGTTGCGCCGCGAAGTACACCGCCGACCAATACTTAGTCGTCTCGCGCTGCGACCGTATCGCGCCCCCGACCGTATCGCCGACGTTTTCTATGATATCGTCTAGCGTCGGCGCGTCGAAAGGTAAGGGATCACCGCGGAGGTGCGCCTTGATTTGGTAGTGCGCCAACATGTCCGTGTATCGCCGAATGGGCGACGTAAACTGCACGTACGCATTCAAGCCTAGACTGTAGTGCGGGCGAGGCGTGGAGCCGATCGTGGACGCCGTCATGGTCGAACGCATCGCCATGTCCTGACATATCCCCTCCGGGATCACGTCCCATTCATCGTCCGACATCAGACGCGGTTCGCCCTGGCCGCGATACGGAAGCGGAATGTTTTCGCGTTCGCCAAATCGCGCCACGACATCGCCGGCGAGAACCATGAGTTCGGAGACGAGCATGCGTGACGCGGTGTGCGCATCTGCCAGAGACATCGTCACCTTGACATCGTCGCTTCCACCGCGCGCGGTCGCGCCCTCGACGTTTAAATCGTTCTCCGGTAACATGATGGTGATGGACCCGTCCTCGGCTCTTCGTTCGTCTCTCACGAGAGCCACCTTGTACAACAAACGGAGGTTTTGGTCGCAGTCAACGCTGTCCAGAGCAGCATCGACGTCTTTGTACGTCCATCTCTTGGTCAATCGGATCAGACTCGGCATGATTTCAAAGTCCAAGACGTTCCCTTCAACGTCCACGTCGGCGCGCACCGACATTGCCTCGCTCGTCTCCGAGCCAGCACCGAGCGACATGGGTCCGGCGGCGATATCGAGCGGAAACATGGGAACGACTTCCGAGGGATAATACAGCGTCGTCGCTCGCTCGCGCGCGACGTCGTCGAGGGGTGACCCCGGGGAAACCAGACGCGTGGGGTCGGCGATGTGTATCCACACTCGAATTTGTCCGTCGTCGCCCAACGCCTCGGCGCTCACCGCGTCGTCCACCTCGACGGTACCGGCATCGTCGATGGCGTACGCCTCGAGATGCGTCAAATCAAGGCGCGACGCCGCATCCGCGTCGCTCGGTGGGTTCGAGAGGACGCTCGCGCACGCCGCGAGCGCTTCTTCGGGGAAGTCTATTTGTACGCCGTATTTGCGCACGGCTAAATTTTCGTGCGCGCTCCAGGTCCCCGTCGCGATGAGCGTCTTCAACGCCCCTTCGGGCGAACGCATGAACCCGAGCTTACCCAATAAATCATCCGCCATCGCTTTCTCGCCCGCGTTGTAATGTTTCTCTCCGAGAGCGTACGCCTCGAGCGCCTCCAACCTGCGCGCGCGCGCGTCGTCCTCCTCGTCCCGTCTCCACAGCGTCGCCCTGTCCGGCTTCGATCCGGCCACCGCCGCCACGGCGGCTTGAATTTCCTCTAAGAATACATTTTCAACGTTCGCCGCGCGCGTCTCCGCCTCCCGTTTCCGCTTCAAAGCCTCTATTTGATCGCTCGAACGCGCCTCGTACGTCCCCTTCGCCTTGAGCTTGAAATACATCCCGCCCGCGGGCGAACTCAACAGTCGATGCGCCGCGAACGCGTTCGCCCCCACCGCGACCTCCTCACCCTCAAACATCAACTCGCTCACGTACGCCGCGTCGCACACCGCGCCATCCTCCACCCCGAACTCATCGATCAACTCCCACGCCGCCGCCAACGCCTTCTCCGCGTCCCGTCCCTCCGCGCGCGTCGCGAACGCCTCCATCCCATCCACGTCCGCGTCCGCCCCGAAATTCATCTCGATCGCCTTCACACTCACCTTGACCGATTCCCCGTTCGGCGCCTCGCGCACGATGTACGCCGCTTTCCCATCCTTTCGCTCGACCCGTCCCACCCGCGTCGCGCCTCGGCGCGCGTACGCCACCCCGTCCCCCGTCTCAACCTCTCGCGTCGACGCTCGCGCGAGCGCGCCGTTCCTTCGTCCGCTCGCGCGTCGTCCGTACGCGCGCGCGACCAACGTCACCGCGGGCGTCCACCGCTCCCCGCGCGTCGTCGTCGTCGCGTTCGTCGTCGCGTTCGTCGTCGTCGAACTCGCGCGTCCGACGCCCCTCGGCCCCGCGGCGGCGCGCGACGCGCACGCCGCGGCGACGACGACCGACGATGAGAGCGCGCGAGACATCGTCGACCACCGCGCGAGTCGCGTCGTCGCCGCGCGTCGCATGCGCCGGCGCGCGCGCGCGTGTGACGACGACCGCGCGTCGCCGTCTGTTCGTCTCTCGACACGTCGACGCGCGAACGCGCGCGCGCGCGCGCGAGCGAACCGCGATCGAGCGAGACGACGCGCGAGGGTGTTCGCTCGAGATGTCCCCCGCGGACGCCGCGCGCGCGAGCGCGAGCGCGCGCGTGGAACCGATGAGCGGGACTCGAATTTCAAATCGCGTCACCTCGGGCGCGGTCGTGCGCGCGCGGTTCGCCGAGCGACGTCTGTGCGCGATCGGTGAGCTCGAGAGGGAAATCGTGGGGAAGTATGGTTTCGTCGGCGTCGTCACCGAGGTGCGAGCGCGGAAGAGCGCGGGTGGGAGGGCGTACGCGACGTGGGAGGTGAGCGAGCTCAGGAGCGGGGGCGCGAGGACGACGGTGTCGGTGTTCGGAGAAGCGTTTTCGGCGCACGGTGGAGACGAGAGAGGGGCTTTGGGTCACATCTGGGCGGTGTTTGATGGGAAGTTCTATCGATCGCGGAGCGTGAGCGTGGAGGAGTCGTCGCAATTGTTGAAGATTGGTCGCGCGACGGATTTCGGCGTGTGCAAGGCGGTGAAGCGGGACGGCGACAAGTGTACCAAGGCGGTGAACGTGAGTGAGTGTAAATTCTGTGAGTTTCACGTGCCCAAGGCGATCAAGGACGTGGCGAACGCGTCGCGGGTGATGACGGGGAAGAGGAACGCGGAGGGTGAATTCAAGGTGGGGTTGCAAAAGTACGGCGCGGCGATGCAACCGTTGAAATCCGGAACGGGAAGCCGTCTCGCGCGTCCCGGCGAGGGCGCGCTGAGCGGAGCGCCGCCGCCGAGCGCTCGAGCGAAGCAAATATTAAAGCAGAGCAATGTGCACGTACCGCGTGCGGCGTTTCAATCGAAACGGGAATTCGCGCCCGCGCGAAAAACGTCGACGGCTTCCAAAACTATGGCGCTCTACGACGAAGACGAATTCGAGGACGACGAGGCGACGCTCGAGGCGTTGGCCAAGGAACACGCGTCGTCCATCGAGCAGCTTCGAAAGGACAAAGAACGCGCGAAGCAGCGAGCCGCGGCTGAACGTCTCAAAGCGTCCGGTTTGACGCTGACGAAGACCGATCCGAACGATACGTCGGCGAAAAAACCGACGGCGCCAGTCGTCGCCAAGCCTAAACCGCTCCCCGACGCGCTCAAGTCGTACGGATTACAGACGGTAGACACGGTGGAACAGTTACAGAAGAAACTCAAGGCGGAGATCGTGCGTAGAAAAGAACTCGAGGCGGAAAACGAAGAGCTGCGAAGACAATTAGCCGAGGCGCGAGGCGATGCTCCGCCTCGTCCGGCGATGAGAGACGTTTCAAACTCTGCGAAGGCGTCCGCGGGGACGAAGCAGTCCGGAGCGATGTCGAAGACGCAGATGCTCTTTGGTCACGTGGGGGCGGCGAATATGAAATCGCGGTACGAAAAGGATGCCGACGCGGAAGATGACGAGGCGATGATGAAAAGGCTCGACACGTTGGAGGAGCGTGATCAACTCGCGGCACAACTGGCGAAGAAAATGGAAACCAAGGTGAAGGTGTACCACTGCACCGTGTGCAAAAAGAAGACGCGATTTATCGATCGTGACACGTGCGGCGCGCACATGCACGCCGTCAAACAAGTTGACGCGACGATGCGGTACTTCAAGTGCAAGGCGTGCAATCAAACCAACACGTCGTACGATGCCTTCATGCCGACGCGATGCGAGAGAAACGGTTGCACGAGCGTGGTCTTCGATCGGGTCAGCGCGGCGGACGTGACGGCGGCGGCGAAACCGAGGAAGGACGAAATGATCGCGGCCGAAGCGGCGGCCGGGGGTCAAGTGGCGTCGAGAGACGCGCTCGCGCCGAGGGGCGTCGAACACGGATTTCGACTCGACACGATTCACGGATAGGCGACGATTATGTAGTTTTAGAAACAGAAATGAATGGTACAAATATCTACGTACACACTAATGTGTCGAGCTATAATTCTACGCGCTCGTTCTACTCGCGAGCTCTTGTTCGAGCGGTTTCACGTAACGCTCCTCGACGTCTGGTTGCAGCTCGGCGGCTTCTCGAAGAATTTCCAACGCTCGCTCCGGGTCGCCGTTGAGCTTCAGCGCGCTCGCCAACGCCACCTTGATGCTCGCATCGGACGCATTCAATCTATTCGCCTCTCCAAGCGCCTCGCTCGCCATGCCTAAATCACCCACGCGCGCTCTCGCGACGCCCGCCCCCATGAGCGCTCTCGAGCGTTGGGAAGGATCGGGTTCGACGCGCGCCGAGTACTCATACGCAAGCGCCGATTTTTTCCAATCTTTCAACACCGCGTACGTCTGACCCAAGGCGAACAGGACCGATGGATGCGCCTTGCCCAAATCTTCTCCTCTGATCGGCGCCGACGCGTCGGCATCACTCGAGGAGCGCGCCTCGTCGGCTCTCACGGCTTGAAGCAACAGGTTGACGGCGAGCGGATTGTTGCTGTCGGCGCGCGCCTTGGCCGCGGATTTGACGAGCTCCAACACCTTCGCGGACATGGGCACGTGTTCACCACCACCACCCCGACTCGTCGCGATCTCACGCGTCGCCTCGGCGAGTTTATTCACGCCGAGCGCCTCTCTCGCGAACGGCGTGGACAACGCTCTGTTTTGCGCCAACGCGAAGACGCTCGACGAGAGCCAATAACAGTGCACCGCCTGCGGAAGCTGCAATCCCACCACCAACATCGGCAGCGTCATCCACTCCAAAAACAATTTGAACATCGTCATCCCTCGCGAATTTTGCGCCGCCGTGGCGAAATTCGCGTTCACGTTGGCGAACAACGCCGCCGCCGTGAGCACCGGAAGAATGCCGCCGTACGGCCCCATCGGCGCCGTCATCATCATCGCGTCCACTGCGGGCAACGTCAGATCGCTGAACCACGCGGTGCCGCCGACGTTCAATCCATTCATCGCCCCGTCCGCCGACAACCGTCGCACCGCCATCACCGCGCACACGAAGAATGGAATCTGCGTCATCGGTCCGACGACGAGCCACGCCGGATGCGCGCCGACGCCCGGCGTCTTTTCACGAATCTCTCGCACCGCCTCCATCACGTCTCGCATCCCCACTCGCTCCGCGTCTCCTCGCTTCTTTGCTTTCGCCATCGAACTCGCCGCGCTCACCGTCGCGCTCGCCTGTATCGTCTTCGCGGATATCGGCGCCGCGCACGCGCGCACGGCGACGGCGCCCACCCCCAGGGTGACCCACCACGGGGCGCCCGTGACGACGTGCGCGGTCGTCGCCGCGTCCACCGCGGCGCTCACCGGATCGAACAAGGACGCCGACGAGGACGCGACGGCCGTCGACGTCGAGGAGGCGACGCCGCGCGACGCGCGCGAGGGTGAAGACGGGGACGGGTCGAGGCGACGCGTCGACGTCGATGGCGACGACGACGACGTCGACGCGAGCGACGCGCGCGCGAACGCGGCGGGGGCGCGCGCGGTGGAGGGCACGCGCGCTCGCGCGTCGAGCGCGGACGCGCGACGAAGCGCGGCGAGCGCGCGACGGCGCGACATGTCGCACGCGAGGCGCGCTGTGCGGACGCGGGGGGACGAAGACGCGCGAAGACGGCGGGACGCGTGGAATCAATCTGCGCGCGTGGCTATCACAATGGTGCGGGGGGTGACGTCGATATGACCGCGTTCAGACGTTTCTGTCCTCGGGGGCGACGTAATCTAAACCTAATGCCTCGAAAATGTCGCGCTCGTCTCGAGCGCGAACGCGCGAGAGCGTGGCCTGCGAACGGTCGGCGTACAAGCCTTTGTCCTGAAGATTGAATCCCTTTCGTTTCGCCCACAGACGCATGGAGCGATTGAATTTATCACTGCCGGTGAAATAGAGCAGCGCCGTGGGAAAGGACTCGGAATCGTAGACTTTGATGTCGATGCGTCGGTGCGTGGGTGGTTTCTCGTCGCCCTCGGCGAGAGGTTTCGGAAGCGACGCGACGCCCATGTACTGCGTCTCCGCGACTTGCAAGTCGTCCGTCAAGATACCACTTCGTGGACTAGGGCTCCCGGCGTGAAGATCGTTCAGAATGTGCATCAAGAGCTTATTCGCGAGCGAGTAGTCTTTGCACTCGACGAGAACGTCGATGTCGCCAGACGTGGCCTTACCGCGGCGAAACGAGCCGACGCAGTAAGACCGGACTTCATCTTCCATGAATGTGTTCGCAGCCTCGCGAACAGCGGTTGCGATATACGCCACCTCTTCTCGCGGGATTCGCTCTTGGAATTCCTCATAGTACTTGAGGCCGATCTGTTGCGTCGACGTGAGCGTATCTGGCGCGGCACGTTTGCGCAAATCCGCGATGGATTTGAATCCCCGATTGAATAGGTTTCTCGCGGTCACGGGACCGACACCGTGGATTCCGGATAACTCGACGCACGATCGAACGTCCGGTCTCGCGCGTAATTCTTCCAACGCCCGAAGCTTACCGGTGTTTAAGATTTCTCCCACGTACTTTCGAATTTTACTATCTGGCTTTTTCAACATTGGCACAGCGTCGCACTGCTCGACGGAGTCTATTTCAAAGTTCAACGAGCGTAACGCGCTCGCGGCGGCGGCGTATTGCTTCGCTCGATACACGTCGCGGAGAGCGTCGTCGAATATCTGCGCCATTTCCGCGAGCAAAGCGCCAATTTTCGCGTTACACTCCACTGGCATGGCTTTCTTATTTTGAGCACCCGGTTGACACGAGAAAAACTGACGACTTCGTTCAAGTTTCTCGTGGTCGACCAAATCACTCGTCCAAACCATGCCGTATCCATCGGATCGGCGAACTGCGAGCGCCTGTTCGCGTTCCTTTCTCTCGCGCAGAGCCACCAATTTCTCGTCGACGCTCGACGTCGCCTCGCTTCCAGATCTCGCCACGCTAGGTAAAGCGGCCACGTGCTCGTGCGGCCTGAGTTCAATCGCAAGTGGAAGTAACTGCGACTTTTTGAAACTTTCGGTGATCCATTCCGGCGTCACGCGCTCGACGTCGTCCCTGTTTATTGTTTCCAAGACGTGCGCGAGCGTCGTGCCCGCGTCGCTCGACACGACGTGCGTCACGCTCGCATCGGCTTCCTCGCACACACTCCCACCCATTCGAATCACAGCGCGACCTAATATCCCTGCGCGCTTCTTCGGCACGTTGACAAAGTACGCGCGCACACCAGTCATCAAAGATCCGGCGTCCGCGGCGACGGCTTTCGCGTCGTCCCGGTCCTCGTCTCCGTCGAGCGCGACACCGGCGAGTTCCGCCCTTTTCACCAGTTCCCTGTACGTCTTCGGCGCACCGTCGTGCGCATCACCGATGGCGCTCGCGAACATGGCGGCGTTTCTCTCGCAATCTCCCGTGTTCATATCGCTCGGAGTCTTGGCCTCGTCGTTCACCGACGACGACGCCTCGCGCCTCTCCGTCCCCGTCCTCGTCGGCGTTCTCGTCGATCGTCGAGCGAGATCTCCCGCGCGAAGCGATCTCGGCGCCCCTAAATCCATCGTCTCCGTTCCGTCGTCGCCGCCTCGATCGTTCGCGGCTCCGTCCAGCGTCGAGCGTCGTCGTCGTCGACTCCTTCGCGCGTCGCCGCCGCCGTCCAACAAACCCATCACCACCGCCTCGGCGTCGCGTTCTCGCTCTCCCCCATCACCACCCGCGTCCCCATTCCTCGAACGCCTCTTTCGCGTCCGCATCCGCATCCGACGCGCGGGGACTCCTCGCGCGGTATCACGGCGTTCGATACCCGTCGTCGTCGCCGTCGTCGTCCGCCGAGACGGACAAATCTCGCACCGACGTCGTCTCGCTCCGTCCGTAGCTCAGATACGCCTCCTCGTCCTCTAATTCCTCTCCGTACCGCTCAGAATCCGTCCCCACGCCCTCCAGTCGTCCGTTCCCTCGCGCTCGCGTCTCCTCCTCGTCGCTCTCTCCCTCGCTCCCCCCCTCGCTCCCCCTCCCCGCGAGCGCCGCCGCCGCCTCTCGCTCCCTCGACGCGTGCGCGCTCGATCGCACCACCACCCGCGTCGCCCGCGCGCCCTCACCCCCCACTCGCCCCTCTCGCGCGTCCCTCCCGCGCGACGGTCGTTCGCCCTCTCGTTCGATTCTTTCGGCGTTCGCGCACGTCGCGCGTCGCGCCGCGTCCCTGTCCTCCCCTCCGCCCGCGCCGAACTTCGAGAGCGCGCTCGCCGCGCCGATCGCGAACGTTCCCGCGTTCGGCGGCGCCGCGCGCATCCGTCGTCGACGTCCGGCGTCGCGCAGTGTCGAGCGTGCGATCGAACGATGTCGACATCGATCGGCGCTTCACACGTCGACTCGTCGACGCGCGCCCCGCGCTCGCGGCCGCGTCGTCTCGGACGCCTCCTCGCGCGTCTCTCGAGCCATGCGAAGACGCGCGAGCGGCAAGGGCGCGAGCGGGAGAAGGGGAAGACGACGACGACTCCAACAGAATTTTGAGACGCTCGCGACCGATGACGGCGACGCCGACGGCGACGCCGACGCGCCGGTGGGCGAGGAAGAGGAGGAGACGCGCGAGAGCGGTCCGTCGGCGTCGCTCGTGGCGCTGTGGAGACGACACAGCGCGAGCTCGATGGAGGCGTCGTCGCCGAGATCGTCGAGCGGGGCGAGCTCGCCGAGGCCGACGTCGGAGCGCGGCGGCGGCGAGCGCGCGGGCGGGAGCGATGGGCGACGCGGGGACGCGAATGGGATGAAAATGATGGAAGGAGATGGGCACGTGAAGAAGGAGCGAAGAGAGGAGGAGGCGAAGGCGAAGGCGGAGGCGCGGCGGAGGAGTCCGGGGGAGCGGCGGTTGACGTACGCGCCGTGCGGCGCGTGGGCGGCGGCGTTGGCGGCGGGGACGTTCGCGCCCGGTGCGAGGAACGGCGCGGCGTTGGCGGCGGCGACGGCGCGAACGAAATGGTTTGATGATGTGTTCACGAGCGCGTGGGGGCCGGCGTTGCCGCTGACGTGCATGTTCGCGAGGTGGGCGGCGGCGGCGAGAGTGTACGCGAGGGACGCGGGCGAACGCGTGCCGCTCGGCACGTGTGCGCACATACGACGAGATCTCGAGGCGTACGTCTTCGTGGCGCTGACGAGACTGTGTGCGTACGTCGCGTTCACGCGTCTGTGGCCGTCGGCGTTCATGAGCGATCACGTATTCCTGGGGGCGAGCGTGTTCACCGCGATTCACGGCGAGGTGTTGAGCTGCGCGGTGGATTTTTTAATCCTCGTCGAGCGTCGAGAGAAACCGCTTCGAAGGACCGCCATCATGTGCGTCGCCATGTACGGTTTAGCCTGCATGGCGTGCGTCCTCTCCGAGGTGTTCGTCACCGCGAGATTCTACCACAGAGGCTTGGAGACGGCGTGCGCCGCCTTTTTCGGTTGGTTCGTCCTCCAACTCCCCCTCGTGTTCGCCGTCGTTCGACCTCGCGCGCGCGGGCTCGCCGCCGCGCTCGCCCTGTGACCACCACCCGCGATCACCACTCCATCCACACCCTCGCGCGAGCACCGCACGACACCATCCGCGAGGCTCGCCCGTAGCAGACCCGACGCGCGCGCGTCGCCGCCGCCGCCCGCGCGTAACGACAGATTCCGATTCCCGCCTCACTGCGCGACCCGCGCTCGCGCGCCCGACGCTCGACGCGTCTCGCACGACTTCCCGAGCGCGCGTTTCGAGCTCGCGCGCGATGTATTCGCCGCCACCGGCGCCGCCACCGCAGGTCATGTACGCGACGGGCGTGCCCGTGGACTCGCGCGCGGTGACGCATTACGACCACCAGGGCATCGTCGGTGCCCCGTACGAGGGCGCGTACGTGCACGAGACGTACGTCGGACCTCTGTCCATCGTGCTCGGGTGTTGTTTGCTCGGACCGATCCTGTGTCCGCTGGTGTTCTTCTGTCCGGTGAGATTTCGCAGATTTCGCGAGACGACGCGACGCGACGCGCGCGCGCGACGATGGACTCGACCGTTCGTGACCGGTGACTGACGACGACGATCGTCGTGTGTAACGCGCGCAGTGTGATCAACGCACGAGATTCGTGCCCGTGGCGCCGACGCAGGCGCCGTACGTCGTCGTGCACGCGCCCCAGACGCCTCAGACGCCGCCGACGCAGACGTACGCGCCCGCGCAGGCGTCCACCGGCGGGAAATCCTCCTATTACCCCGACGCGTGAGTAGAGTAGATGTGATGTGTATCCCTAGCGCACTCGAACGATTCGTGTTTTCCGCGTACCCGTCGTGTCGGTCGGTTCGTCCCGAGACGCGTCGGCAACACCCCGCGCGAGAGAGAGCGAGCCGCACTCGACGACTCGCGAGACTTCGCGCGCGCGTTCGACTCGACGCGACGCGACGAGACGCGATGACGTCGACGTCGACGTTGACGCGGTACGACGTGTTACAAAACGGCGTGGACGCTCCCGTCGGAGACTCGTCGTGGACGACGACGATGGGCGCGAGTGGGGCGCGATCGGGCGCGAACGGCGGTGACGACGCGAGCGACGACGCCGACGCGCGCGCGAGAGCGATGCGAAGAGATCCTCGATGGGCGACGCGCGCGGCGGAGGCGTACGACGGTGAGGTCGGGGAGCGAGGACGAGATGTGTGTCGATTGCTCGACGAGCTCAAGGTGAGCCAAAACGAAACGTTGGAGAAGATACGAGCCGCGGAGCGAGCGGCGACGTGGGCGATGACGGTGGAGGGGGCGAAGTTGACGATGGAAAAGTTACCGGAATACGTCGTCAAGGCGAAGAACGCGAGTCGGCGGATGGTGGAGCTCAGGGAACGATTGGAGAGAGTGGAGGAGCGCGTCTCTAAATTCTCGTGAGCGACGTCGCTTTTTTCGTACATCCGAGGCGGCGTCCACGTCGAGTTTTCACACCGCGACGTCGCGTCGACATGGTTCGGCGAACGAAACATTGGACGCTCGTGGATTTGCTTCACATCACGCGCTGGATATGGTCGCTGGCGATGGTGCGAGCGCAGTCAGACACGTTCGTGCCGTCGTGTGCCGAGGAGAGCTTCGACGATTTGTTACGTCTGTGTGATCCGAACGCGGTGAGTTTCAGTCGCGACGCGTGCTGCACAAGACTCGCGATGTTGAACGCGGAGGAGTGTTTTTGCAACGCAAATCTGGGGGGTGTGGATTTCGAAGTCAGGCGTCGTGTGTTGCCGGAAGTTCTTCGAGCGGAAAGGCGGTGCGATCTCAAGCTCAAATTCGGAAACGAGTGCGTCCCCCTGCCAGAGTTCTCTGCACCGATCTCGCCGCCGCCACCACCACCACCACCACCACAGCCTTCGGCGATCACGACGCCGGCGCTCGTATCGTCGCGCATTCAGGCGTCTTGCACGCCAGACGGACTCGTCAGTATGGTTCAGTTTGGATGCTCGGCGATAACGGAACCGGATTCTCCGTTTTCTCAGCGCGTCAAGGTTACGTGCTGCGACGCACTCATCAAGCTGAACGACATGAAATGCTTCTGCGAAGAAAGCGACATGATGAGAGAGCTCTTACGCACGTTTTCGGCGAACTTTGGTGCCATGTTTAAAAGCGCGCCGAGCGTTTGCGGCGCAACCATCGTCGGTGGTTGGCAATGTCTTCCATTTGTGGACAAAACGCCCCCGTCCTCGCCTCCACCGCCACCTCCGATACGTTCGCCACCGCCGGCACCTTCCGCGATTCAGCGCGCGCCGCTACCGCCGTTTATCGGACGCACGTTTGGATTGGACGCGGCGCTCGAATCGCGCCGACGAGAAATTCAGACGCGCATATGCACCGTCGCAGCCTTCGCGAACATTCTAGACTCTGGGTGCGCGAGACTTCCATTTCTCGACGTCAGCGCGAACCGAGCATCTCGGTGTTGCGAGCTCATATCGCTCATGAATTCGGGGCTGTGTTTCTGTCGAGACGACGTCGCGGCGCTCGTTGCGTCGGCTCGCGCCGTCTCCGACCCCATGCTCGCCGCGACGACGCAGAAATGCTCCCCGGGGTTCCAAACGTACGCATACGAGGAATGTTCCATCGTCGACCGTCCTCTGCCCGCATCACCGCCTCCACCACCAGCCACGCCCCCTCCGTCCTCCGGCGGATCCTCTGCCTCCTCGACGACAAACTACATCCTCGCCTTTTGGCCCTTCGCGCCGGCGCCGACCGCGCGCTCGCCGCCGCTCTGGCCCGAGCGTCCGCGCGTGCCCCCCGCCATCCTATACGGTCGCTAACGTGTAACGCACTCGCGCATTCCTCGTCTCTCGTCATTTCTCGTCGTCTCTCGTCATCTCTCGTCGTCTCTCGCGCCTCTCGCGCCTCTCGCGCCTCTCGCGCCTCTCGCGCCTTATCCCCTCACATCTCCCCGCGCGTGACCATGCGCGTCGACGCCCTCGCGCGCGCGCGCGCCGACGCCGCACCGCGCGCGCTCGGAACGCGCATCGCGCGCGCGCGCGCGCCGTCTCGAGCTCGCGTCCCGTCGTCGTCACCGCGCCGGACGTGCGCTCGCGCAAGTGTCTCGTCCCATTTTTCCAAGACGAGCGCGAGCGCGACGTGCGCATCGGTGACGAGGCGCGCGCGCGCATCGCGACGCTGGGCGTGGAGAATTTCGTCGCGTTACCGCACGAAGATCGAAGCGACGCGCTCAGGGCGCTCAGAGAGACGATCAAGAGCGGATGGGCGACGCACGAGAGCGTCGGATGCGGGCACGCGTCCGAGTGGCGAGACATTTTCACCGCCGGCGAGGCGTTGATACGCGAGTCGTTCCCGGAATTCGGTGAGAGGTGTGAGATCCTTCCGGGTACCGGATGGTTCGGGGAGGAGAGCGATGAGGACTCGATCGATTGGGTGATTCGTCGTCCGGAGAAGCACCTCATCGCGTCGAAGATTCACTTCGCCACGCGTTTGCATCGAGACCCGGATTCGTGGACGAACCCGGCGACGAAACAGCGTCCGAGGAAGGGATGGCCGGATTTGTCGATGCCGGATCGCGATCGGTATCAGTATCGGTTCATTAACGTGCACCTGACGACTTCCGCGCTCGATCCGACCGGGAACGCGTGGCAGAGTCCGTTGGTGGTGATGCTGCCGAGAGACCGAGGCGAGAGAGAGTGGCGTTTCACGAAGCGTAAACTGGAGATGACCGCGGAGGGGGCGAAGGATGAAAACGTCTTGAGCGATAAAATTAATATTTTCGATCCAAAGACGTGGATCACCGGGGGAAATCGTTTGACTCGCGGCGCGTATACCAAGAAGGAAGAACCGGAGACGAGCGACGACACGACGCGCGGCGAGGACGGTTTGACGGACGCCGAGCGCGAGTTTGAGTTTCCAGAGGTGGTGTGCCAAGATGAACAAGAATTTGTCACGAACGGGGCGTTAGTTTTTGACTCGTTCGATTGCTGGCACGGCGCCGCGAAGTGGCCGAATGACAAGGCGTTTCAAAAAACATTGACAGATATCGATCCAAAGGGGAGACAGCCGTTTCATTCGGCGCGTTGTTCGATCGAAATGCGTTTTCGCGTGCGAATAGATATGGGTGAAGGCAACGAAGGCACCGGCGTGCGCTGGGGCCCGTTCACGTCCGCGGTTCGGGACGGAAAGTTTCTCTCCGAGCCTCTCCGCGACTCTGAGGCGACGTACGATTTGGATTCGGGTCACATCGTGCGTTGAGCGTTGATTAGTAGCACAGTACATGTACTCAGTATTCTAATTCTATAATTCTATGGTGAGACGACTACTTGACGAAACTCTTGTTCTTTTTCAGCGCGATAAATTCTAATACTTGAAAGAAACACGCCTCCGCGATCAAAACACACGCCGCCACCGTCGTCCAAGAATCAGACGTCTTGTACTCATACAGTTGGAGCATTTGCACATCGTTGCTGTAAATGCTGGTCGCGATTTGTTCAACTGCCCACGCCATGGGAGAGACGTAGATGAGAAATTTCAAAAACGTTCCCGAGGCGCGTGAGATGAAGAAGTTGTTGAAGAGAATCGTGGTGAGGAGGAAAGGCATAGCCGTCTGCAGAGCCACGTCGCCCGATTTCGCGAGCTGCGCGATGACGCGCAGGTAGCCGGTCACGACGATGAAAGACAGCAACGACCAAAAGTACAGCGTCCCGAATGCCGACCACGGTAAACGGGAAAACGAAAACAACAAAATCGTCGTGATGAAGTTTGAGGAGATGGCCAGAGCGCTATTCACGAGCGTATTCACGCAGATGCAAGCCGCCTCGCCGAATAAGCTGTCGCTGATTTCCAATTTATACACGAACCGAGCGTTGATGAGCTTCGGCAGGATCGCCATGTTCGAGATCGTTCCCATCTGAAGAATCATGAAATAGAAGCTCAATTGTAAAATTGGTTCTCTTGAGGCGATGTTGTAGAAAGCCATGCCGACGATGAGTCCTTGGAAGAGAGCGGTTCCGTACCGTATCTTCAGCTCGGTTTTGTTACGCAATACCATCGCGAGCTCGCGACCCAGCAGCGTTCGGAACTGCGTCGCGAAGCTCGCCGCGATGGGTTTCTCGTGGAGTTGACTTTGATCGATGCCTTGGATGGCGTACACTATGCGAAGTATCTCAAACGCGGACTTCTTCGGCGCCGCCAGAGACGCCCGCAGGCGAGCGTCCACGGCCGGTTTTTGAACCTCGATGTAACGCTGCGCGAGCGCGTTGGATTGCTCTCCGTGCGCTCCCGGCGTGATGAGATCCAACAAAAAGTCCGCGGGATTGCACGCCTTGGGCGCGCCGAAACCGGCAGCCTCGACGTACTTGACGGCGTCTCGAAAAGGTCCGTTGTACACCAAACGTCCGGGATTACTCGTCAGTAAGATGAGAGAATCGAACATGTCCGTCACTTCCGCGCGTGGTTGATGAATGACGGTGATGAAGAGCACGCCCAACGTTTTCGCGGCGACGCTCATGGCGCGCGTCACCACGTACGCGTCCGTCGCCGACAGACCGCTCGTCGGTTCATCCGAGAACACGATCTGCGAACCGCCGATCAATCCTCTCGCGAGCGACAGTCGTCGCTTTTGCCCTCCCGAAATTCCTCGTCTCTGCTCGTCCCCGATGATTTCATTCTCGATGTCATCGATGCCGAGCAGACGCAACGTCTCTCGCACCGCCTCGTCTCGTTCGCGCTCCGACACCCTCCCCTCCACGCGCAGCGCGTGCACGAAACGAACTGCCTCTCCCACCGTGAGATACGCCGGCACGTCGTCCATCTGCGGCACGTACGACGTCAATCTCGAGAACAACTCGTCCCTCGGCGTTCCGTTGAGGCGCACGTCACCCTCGTACGCCTGCGTCTTTTTATTCGCCAAACAATCCAACAGCGTCGTCTTCCCGCACCCGCTCGGTCCCATGACGGCCACCATCTCCCCCGCGTCTCAGCTCCCCGAGCACGCGTCCAGGATCACGCGCTCCGATCCATCGCGTCGTCGAAGCGCGACGCGCACGTCGACGAATTGCAGCGCGCTCACGCCGTACGCGCGCGTCGCATCCCTCGTCGTCGTCGTCGTCGAATCCTCCTCGAACGCGCGACGCGTGCCGGCGTCGAGAACGACGGACACCGACATCGCCCGCGGCGTGACTCCACCGCTCCACCGCTCCACCGCTCGACCGCTCGACCGCGCGCGCGCGAATCACCCCGCGCGAATCACCCCAACCGACCGACCGACCGACCGCCCACCCTCTCGACTCCCGGGTGTGCCCAGCCCCACCATCTCGGATTTTGACTCGTTCAGACCATGAAGAGTAGGGTTTCAATGACCGTTCATGACACAAGATACCTTGACCGGTCATAACTCACCGACAGGGACTGAGGCACGCCGCCGAGCGGAAACAAAGCGTCACTCGAGGGGGAGGAGGGGCTGCAACAGTGCACAAGGAGAGAACAGACGTGTAAATCATACTGTGTACCCATATGTAGATGTATCTTGAGTCATGAACGGTCGTCAAAACCCCACTCTTCATGGTCTGAACGAGTCACAATCCCACCGCCCCCTCGAGTCCCCCGCCGCGACGAGTCCGCACTCGCCCGCGCGCGCACTCATTCACTTCATTCCATTCGCCCATGGCGTCGCGCGTGCTGGCGAATCTGCTCGTCGCCGGTGGGTCCGCGCTCGTGCGCGCGGCGTCGCGGGCGTACAGACAGGCGCTGGTGAACGCCCAGCGCACGGGGGTGGCGAACGAGGCGTCGAAAGGAGGGGCGTCGGCGTCGACGGGGATGTTCGGTGGTGGGCGCGTCATGCAACTCGGGGAAGCGCGCGAGGTCCTGGGGGTGACGGAGACGGCGACGTACGAGGAGGTACACGCGAGGTTCGAGCGATTGTTCGAGAGCAACGAAAAGAACGGGGGGTCGTTTTATCTGCAGAGTAAGATTTACCGAGCGAGGGAACGTTTGGATGGGGAGTACGACGAGGAGGTGGTGAGGGCGACGCTGGAGGCGGCGGAGGCGAGACGAGAGGCGAGACGCGCGGAGGCGGAGGCGGAGGCGGAGGCGAAGGCGGAGGCGGAGGCGGAGGCGACGACGCGACGCGTGAAAGAGGGCGAGGGGGAGGCGTGAGACGCGTGTCGCGCATTCTTTTGTGTTTTTTTTTCGCGGTAGCGTAGAAGTGTTGTAGCTAGCGTCGACGACGATCGCTAATCCTCGTCTCTCACTAACGCCCCGCGGGTGGGCGATAACGCATCGGTGATGGATTCGCGGAGCGCGCGCGCGACGTCCGTGAACGATGCCGAGACGACGTGTTCGTCCGCGTCTCCCCACCACGCGCGCGCGCGGGTCTCTATCTCGTCAAAGTCGACGCGTTCGACTTTTTTCGCGCACGCATCGGCGAGTCGCGTCGCCGTCGACGAAACATCGACACTTCCATCTTCGACTTTCGTCGCGACGCCGACCGCGCGTATGATCTCGGCGTACGCGCGCGCCTGCGCTATGGACGCGACGCGTCCTCGCGCGAAAATATCGGTGAGACCGTTCGATTCCAGCGCGCGGAGAGGCGCTTCGCAGAGATTCTCGTACGCCCGCTTCACGTCGGCTCGGCTCGCGGCGTCCATACCGACGACGGCGGCGATGAGCGCGTGATCCATCGCGTGCGTCAACTCGGCGTGTGACGTCGCGCGCGGTGACGCCGCGCGCTTCATAGACCTCTTCAACTCTTCGAAACGAGCGGTGAAGATGTCTGCGGTGCGCGCCATGTCGAAGTCGAGCGCCTCCTTCACCTTTTGAACCTCCACCGAGTCTTCATTCGAGTTCTCTATCGATCGCAATCGCAAGCCGTTGATGAACAACATGCGTCGTCGAAGCGCGTTTCGCGCACCCCTGAAGTACCACTCGCTCGACTCGCTCGACGGCACCGAGATCGGGTTGGACCACCACTCCCCGGTGGCGTTGGCGGGATCGTCGGCGCACGGCTTCAGCCACATTGGATTTGAGTTGAAATCGTCAAGGTACGTGAATTCATCCATATTTTCGTCGTCCACGTCCCAACGCGAGTTTGAGACGGCGTTCTTCGCCGTGATATCGATGCTTGTGCCGTCAAAGAACACCTCCAGAGCCGAGACCAGAGTTTCTGGCGAGTCAAACACGGACGTCGACGTCGACGTCCACGCCGCCAACGTCTCGCCCTCCGCGATGGCGCGCGCGCGGCGAAGCGTGCGATAGAAGTCCGCAAATTCGAGCACCTTCGTATACCTGCCTCGCAACCCCGCACCGACGGCGCTCTGCGCGATCTGTGCGAATTGTACCTGGAGTTCTCTGAGGAGTCCCGTCGGCGCCAAGAACTTCTCGCCGAGCGCGCGTTTCGCTCCTCCCGCGATAGCCGGCGTCGCGTGGTGCAAAAGAGTAGCCATTTGCACGTTCTTCATGTCAACCTGCCTCAAGACATCCAACGATTTCGTCGGCGCGCCAACAAGCCTGTAGATCGCGGTGAGCGAAAATATCAACGAGGCGTTGTGCGGCGAGTGCGTCAGTGCGACGGTCAACGCAGCGGCGGCGGCGAGGAGCGCGAAGACGGCGTTCTCGTCGTCACCCTTCTCTTTGTACACCTCTGCTTCACCGACTAACGCTAAAGAAGCGAGGTGTGCGTATACGTCAATGGGCGTCTGATCGCGAGGATCACCGCCGTCTACCAATGGTTTGTACTTGCTATAGTCCGCCATGAAACGCTTCGCCGACTCGCGACCTCCACTCGGCATCGGCGTCTCGTCACCGTTCGTGTGCCATGAGCTACAAAACTCGTTCAGATCCGCACAAATCATCAACGCCGACGTCTTTTTGCGTATCTCCGCCAACAGTTCCTTCTTAGCGTCATCGGCCAGATCGTCCATCATCGGAACGTCCGCGTCTCCGCGCGCGCGCAGCGTCTTGATCAACCATCGTCGCGCGTCGACGCTTCGCTTGACGGCTCTGGCGTACATTCGCATGTCTTGCGCACAACTGTTCCACGTCCCGAATCTATCGTGATCCTCCGCGATCGCCTCCGCGAGGGCGCGCTCTCGCGTCGCCCTGTCGCCCTGTCGAAGCACCCTATTCGCGAGCTCCACCTTTAAGAGGTAGGCACCGCGGCCGACGGCGCGCTCTCCGCCGTTTGCGTCCGCCGTGGCCACCAAAGCTTGAACGAACTCGCTCGCCTTCTCGACGTTGATGTTTGGAAACTCGGTGCGCACGCGCGGAACATATGTGTGCCTGTGCTTCTGCGACGACACGGACACCTCCAAACCATTGAGCTCTTCGCTCAAATACTCTTCACGTAAATCGTCGCAGCACAAGTTGAGCACGGCGTTCATCGAGTCCCAATCGTCCGGGGCGAGATGTAAAACCTTCTCGTGATGCGCGCGAGCGACGTCGAATTGACCACTGGCCAAGGCACATGACGCTCGAAATCTCTCCAACTCGATCGGCATCGGCACGCACTTCTCCGCGACGGCGGAGGTGGCGACAGCGTATGCCTCGTCGCCTCGTCGCAACAGCAACAACGTCTTCGCGTACATCATGAACGAATCATACGACTCGATGCCCCCCTTTTGATACAACTTGGCGAGCATCCCGTTCGCTAATTTCAACAGCGGCTCCGGTCCCATCGATCCCGCGTCGGCGTCCGAGTTCCCCATACCCGTGGAGTGTCCGCACACGATTTCGTCTCTTCGCGCCAACATCGCCGCGACGGCTCTCAGTAATTCCTTCTCGTCCCCGGTCGCCTTGTACGCCCGCATCGCCGCGCTCCGCTGTTTCTCAAACTCCCAGCACATGCCGTACTCGACGTACAGTTCGCGAAACGTCTGCATGTTCGTGGCATCGAGGCGCGCGATGCTCTCGAGCAAGTCGAGTTTTCGCGAGACGTCCGCCGTCTCTTCGAACAGCAAGAGCAGCACGTGCGCGACGTTCTCGGTGACGTCGCCCCGTTGCGTCTCGGCGCAAATGCTGTCCGCCATCTCGAGCGCCGTCGCGCGGTTCGCCGACGGGTCGATGCGACACACGGCGAGCGCTTCGAGCGCGCGCGCGAGGTGTAATCTCGGAAACTGTGCGCGCGCCTTTTTTAGGTGCTTGAGCGCGCGCTCGGGCTCGTCATTGTCCAGAGCATCGTACGCGGGACCGAGCAATCGCGTGAGGGCGCTCGGCGGGAGCTGCACGGCGTCTCTGGGGTGCGACGCGAACATCGCACGGTGAGCGAGACGCTCTGTGGAGTCGCCTCGGGACGCCTGCAAACGTCGCGGGCGGCGAAGAGAGACGAAACGGTACTTTATACATATTATCAAAACGCGACGATCAGTCGCCGCCGAAGAATTCATCGAAACTCGACGAGATCTTGTCGCCGATGCCGGAGAGATCTAGGATGGGTTCCTTGGGAATGGGTCTTCTAGATGCGCGGTCCGTCTTGCGACGGTCGGCGATGGTGCGCTCGACGGTGTCGACGCCATAACTCGCCAAGGTTTCCGTCGCCACCATGCCTAAATTTTTCTTCGCCCTCTCCAAATCCTCTGGATTGCCGTCCTCTTCGAACTCGCGCAACTGTGCCTCCGTGAAACCGCCATCCTTGCGCGTGCCGCTGCGCACGACGCGGAAAAGTAACCACTTGCCTAAACTCTTGCCGGGAGTGTCCTCGCTCGCGTCTTCGTCCGGCAGAGGGAACAACGTTTCGGCGAGAGACAAGAATGGGCTCTTGCCCTGCACAAAACTGGACACGCGCGCGAACATCGCGGCGGGGCGTTCTCTAGCAGTCGTGGCCATGAGCCCCTTGACCAACCGCCAGCCCGCCCTGTCGTCCAAGTCGAGAACCTCGAAGCCCTCCTTCACCTCAGCCCTCTTCATGGTGCGCGCTGGGATGCTATTTCTCCAGGCGATGAGATCGTTTCCGTTGATCTCGAGCGCTTCTCTGAACTTGATCAGATTGTTGTCGTTTCTCAAACTCGGTATGCACATCTGAAGCAACACGATACCCATGCTGTACATGTCGAAACGATCCGGGAGGTTGAGCTGCCACAATACGGGCGACAAAGCTAACGCCACGGGAAGAACAGGCGCTTCTGGCGTTTGCTTGCTCATGATGTACTCCTCTGGCGCCTTGAAACGGGGATCGAAAATGAAATCCTTCGGCGAATAGTTGACGCCGGAGCGGAGATCAGCCGCAGCGCCGAGATCAATCAATCGAAACTTGCCTGCCGTTTCGTCGAATAAAATATTCTCGGGCTTAATGTCACGGTGTACGATGCCCGTACCGTGCACGCGAGCGAGCGAATCTAAGATCTGATCCAAGATTTTGCCGATGATGATGGATTTCCTTCGCGGGCCCTCCCGTAACCCTCCCGGAGCCTGGCCGCCCGCGAAGAGGAACGGTTCGACATTGTACGGGAAATTCTTCTCCTTCATGAGGTCAAAGAGGGTCCTCTCACCCTCGTACGACCATACGAGCCAGAGAGACGGCTCGTCGTCCCCCCTCCTCGCGGGGGGTCCCTCGAAGCAACAGACAAAGTTGGCGCACGCCCCCGGACATGCGATTTGCAACCTCGAGTTCATCCAATACTCAGCCTCACCGTAATCCGCCGCTCGCTTCAACACGTACTTCTTCCCATCCTTGATGCACTTCGCCTCGAACACGACCCCGAATCCACCCTCCCCGAGCTTTTTCCCGAGCTCAAAATCATCCAACGAGTATCGCTTGCGCATCACCCCAACGAGCGGACGCGCGACGTAAAAATCCATCAAACCCGGAATCACCCCCGGAGTCACCGTTCCGTACACGCCAAGCGTGCCCAATATCACCGCTGCGGCGGGTGTGAGCAACGGCGCGATCTCTCGACGCAATTCCGCGTCCAGCGTGCTTCGATAAATCTGGTCTCCGCAGTTTTGCACCGTGCACGGCAGACCCACCCCCACCGCCAAGTCTCCGACCGCGCGTCCGAGTTCACTGGGATCGAGCGCGCGCGTCACCGCGCGCGCGCGAGACACCATCGGTCTCGTCGCATCAGCCGCGCTTCCACCGCGCGAGACCGCGCTCGCGCGCGACGTCCCGTCCCGTCTTCCACCACCGGTCACCGCGCGAGGCCTCGTCGTCGACATCGCGACCACCATCGTCGTCGCCCTCGCCCCTTCGCGCGCCGCGCACCGCTCGACGCGCGCGAGGGTTCGCGTTCGACCTCTTCCTCGCGCGCGCGTCCGGGCGAAGCGTCGTCTGACGACGTCGCGCGCGACGAGTCGCATTATCCATCGCGTCCCCGGTCCGTCTCGCGGGGACGCGGCGACCGACCGGGAAAGGAATGTTCGCGCGCGAGAGAGAGACAGACGGCGACGCGCGCGGACGCGCGCGCATCGCGGGGGTGAACGCGATGTTTTACCGTCGATTCGTCGATGATTTGAGGCGCGGCGCGGGATCGGTGCGTGGCGAGCGACGATGGCGCGCGTTCGGTTGCGGGCGCCCCGCGCGCATTCGTCGGAATCACGCGACTGACGATGACGATGACGGCGCGAATAGATGGTGCGAATCGCGGTGGTGATCACGGCGGTGAAGACGCACGTCGCCGATCTCACCCTGTGCGTCGGACCGAGCATGATGCCGACGTTTAATCCGAAGGGCGACGTCGTGGTGGTGGCGAAACGCGAGCGCGCGTGGACGGGACGACAAACGCGACGAGGGGACGTCGTTCTCGCCACGTCGCCGACGAATCCGACGCAATTGGTGTTTAAACGCGTCGTCGGACTCGGTGGCGACGTCGTGGACGTCCCGCACTCGAACGGGAGGAACTTTAGGTTGACGACGAGACGCGTGCGCGTGCCTCCGGGTTCGGTGTGGTTACAGGGCGATAACGCGCGAAACAGTACGGACAGTCGAGATTATGGGCCGGTGCCGGAGGAAATGCTTCTCGGGCGTGCGATGGTTCGCGTGTGGCCGTTGACGGCGTTCGGGGTGGTGGAGAATTCCATGCAAGACGCCGTGCTCGTGCGCGACGGTTCGGCGGCGGCGGCGGCGTGAGCGCGCAGCACCTCGACGCGACACGCGGCGCGACCATCGATCTCGAGCGCACGTCGACATCTAGCGTTAGTCTGTAACATAGATAGATTGCATTCGTAGTCATTCGTACCGAACGTGCGCGCGTTTAGAGCGCGAACATCCGCTTTGTATGGGTTTCAGTGAGACGATGACAAATTTGGCGCGTTTTTTAAATTCAAAAGCGCGCCGCGCGACCGAAGTCCGACGCGTGCGACATGGAACGTCCGACGGGTGGCGCGCACGGAGACGTGCACGCGACGCCGCCATCGTATCGCGGCGCCGGGAAATTCTCGACGCACGCGTCGCCGGCGACGTTTTTCGCGCCGTTCATCGCGCATGGGTGGCGGTTCATCGGAGAGGGCGCGCGGGCGGCGACGTACGGGGCGACGACGCTCGTGCCGCCGGGATGCGAGGCGACGCTGTTGGGTGAAAACGCCTCCTTCATGGTTCCAGGAGAGCACTGGTCGCCTGAGACGACGGACGAAGGTGCGCGACTGGTGTTCAAGGCGTGCGGATTTTGTTTGAGAAGGGACTCGGCGGCGGTGGACAAGCCGCGGGCGAAGCGAGCGAAAGCTCCTCGCGTCGGGTTGAGAGATTTGGTCGCGACGCATCTGCGAGGCATGATGACGGCGTTGGTGGCGATGCGAGTGAGCGCAACGGTGTATAGACACAAGAGATGGTCGTTTGAATGTTTCAGAGAGATGTATCGAAATCACAGAGCATTGAAGCGACGCCTGCGCAACGCCAAGGTTAGTCAGTTGGGCATGGATGCGGTCGCGAAGCTGAAGAGTCTGTTAAATGCGTTCGATGAGATGTTTGTTCGGGTGTGCGATCCTCAAGGAACGATTCGCGCGGAAGTGTACGACGGCATCGTGGTGTGTCCCTGGGACGTCGATTACGAATGGCAAAAGAATCCATTCTTTCAGGATGATGAAATGTTCATGGTGCCCTACGCGAAACAAGACGACAGAGACGTGACACATTCGTACGAAGTGAAAGAAGGCGCCGAAGGCAAGGCGACGTCGTCGTCGGCGACGACGACGACGACGACGACGCAGTCGGTGGGGTCGAATGATTCTGAGGGTACGAACGACGCTGGCATCGTGGGCGGCAAGCGTAAGCTGTCCGAGGAGAGCACCAGCGCCGCGACGGCGTCGCATCGATGCCGGCTGAAACCTCGATTGCCTGAAATTTCGTGTTCCTCGGCATTAGAGATAGCGGCAGAACTCGATCGCGTCGCGGGGGCGGCTTGTCACTTCTTCACAAACTGTTCGTTGTGCCAGGAGGGACCAACGTTTCACGAGTACATGACCGTCGTGACCTCGGCGTATGATTATTCGTTCGGTAAAGAGATGCAGCATTATATCGAACACGATGTCATTCCGGAGATCTGCGATAAACACTTCCCGGACGATTCCAAGTTTTACTATACGATGCTTCAGCAAAATTACAGCTCATCGTGTTCTCGATCATTGTTGAAGGTCATTCAGAGCGATCAAAATCCTTTACTGCACATATCGTTGATGCAGAAAATTGAAGGTGCTCTCATTATGTCCAAGGATGGTCCCGAAGAGAAAGTAGATATCCGATTCAAGAAGCTGGTGCGCGAATTTTCCATTCGTGTTGCGAACACACACCACAAGCGCTCCTCCCTTGGGTCGTCGGCGGACGAAGATGCACTCAGTATGCGTCCCCGCGTCATAGCGAATTGGATGGACGCGTGTCAGACATCTTGTGCTAATTTATTCTCTTCGGCGGTGCCGGGCTTCAGAGCTATGCGCGAGCTGCGTGCTGCCAGCCCCGAAGGATGGCTCGAAGTCGGAATGAAAGGAACCGGCTACTGGACGTCGGTGTTATCCAAGCACGGTATTCCGGCACAGGCTGTCAACGTACAACTCGATATGAAACGTTACGGTCCAGATGATATGCGACGACTTCCTATGCCGTTACCGCCGGCTTCAGCGCCATTCACGGATATTCACAATGATATTCCGGCAGTTTGCGCCGAATTTACTAAATTCGGTTTGCTCATAAATTGCGCTCCTCGAGACGGTGATTTGGCCATCGAGTGCCTACGTAGCTACACCGGCAATACGATCGCGGTGATAGGAGAGTGGCAAGGATCGACGGCTGGATCGCGGTTCTTGCGCCGTCTTTCGAAACGTTTCCAATTCGAAAAGACAATCGCGCTGCCCCAACTGAGCGATTCAGTTCACGAAGTGAGCATCTGGAAGCGAAGAGCAGAGAGACTATCGAAAAAGAAGAGACGGGACGATAACTTGGCGCCAGTCGACGTGTTTCCCATGGTGAAGAAGTGTCGGGTGCCGGAGTGCCAGGCGAAGTGCCAAACGCTGTTCTGCTGCCGTCTGTGCCGAAACGCGTTTGCGTGCGCCGAACACTTGCACACGCTGCATGACGAGTGGGATGCCGAACACACCGAGGAACACGCAGCCCGATTATTGCCCAAAGTTGAGCGTCTCAGATCGTACGAAATCCAACTCGACGTTCGCTCGGATGCACGATTGATGAGAAGTCAAAGCATCATGGCTTTTAATCCTTTCCGACAAGGCGCGCAATGTTGGGCGGTGGATTATCTTTCGGGATGGAATAACGCTTACCAAGACGTACGTTTGAGCGAATTGCGAGTCGATCCCGTCGAGGGATGGCGCTGAAACGTGCATCAATACCGTTCGTCTTATATTTTGTACAACTACGAGCTGGCGCCCTATTGGCGAAAGAATGCATAGACATGACTAGAGATATAACGTAACGAGCTTACCTTGCCTTCTTCTCCGGCACGTTGAGCAAGTCCTTGAGAATCTCGAAAGACACGAAACGGATAGAGTTCTGAGGGACTACCTTGAGCGTGTTCGCGGCCCAACCTCGAAAGAAACCTCGCATGCCTTCGGTGCGCGCGATCGTCGTCATGGCGTCCAACATACCGTTGTACGTCTTACCCTTCATTTGCATGCGGCGACGAATGGTATCGAGCGGATAGCACACCGTGGCGCTGAACGTACCAGACGCGCCCCCGACGACCAAGTTGGAGATTCGGTCTTCTTTACCATGCTCACCGTAATACATACGCTTCGCGATGTCGTAGGAGGCAAAGTTGATGGCGGCGTACGGCGCGATGCCGGCAAGCGTCGGCCCGAGTCCCTTGTACAGCGCGCCCACGCCCTCCATCCGGTACACGGTGCTGAAACAGTGCACCATGCCTTTATACCCATGATTCGGTAGGGCCAAACGAAGACGCACGGTGTCCAACGGGTGCGTCAACGCCGTTCCGGTCATGCCCGCCATGGCCCCCGCGAGCAATCGCTGCGGCACGCCGAGCTTGCCGTGTTCATCCGCCAAGAGCGTCTTGTAATAATCGTTCGACGACAACTGCGCCGCCGCGTACGGCGCGACTCGAATGACGTTCACCCCATTCCCTTTCCAAAAGCTCAGTATGCCCTCCTCGGAATAAATCTTATAAAACGCCTGTCCCACGCCCGTGTACGCCGTCGCCGACGTCCCGCTCGACGCCACCGCCTGCACTTGAAACAAGAGCTTGATTCGATCGAGCGGTGCGCTCGCCGTTCGCGCGATGATGCCGGCGCCGCCGCCCGCGGCGAACGACCTCGAGCCATCAAGCGTCGCGTACACTCGCTCCATCACCGAACTCGCGGCGAACGGCGTCGTCGCGCCGAGCGTCGCCGATCCCTCTCGCGCCGTCGGCGGCGGGGTCATCGCGTGGGCCCACGCCGGTGACGGTCGCATCGTGCGATCGTTCGCCGCCGTGCGCGAGGGGACGAACGGCGTGCGATGAGACCTCGCGCTCGTGCGGTGTCTCGCGGCGCGGTGGCGCGCGCGTCGTCGTATGGCGCGCGCCCGCGCGTCGTCCTATCCACTCACTTTTTGAGATGCGTCAAATCTCGACGACGTCGACGACCTCGCGCGATGACGCCGTCGTCTCGATGGCGCTCGTCGGCCGGATGGCTCGTCGCGCTCGTACTCGCAATCGGACACGTCGCGCGCGCGCCGGATGGACGCGGAGGCGTCGTGGACGTGGCGTCGAGGAAACGGAATGACAATGGGGCGTTCGTGTTGTACGTCGAACTGGAGTTTACGAACGCGCGCGCGGCGAAGGAGTTGGTGCGCGCCTGGCGCGAGTGCGCGGATTGGTGTCGCACGCGCGAGCGCGGGTTGTTGCACTACGAGATTTCGCAGAGCAACAAGGATGAGCTCACGTACTCAATCTTTGAGCGGTACGCGTCAGAGAGAGCGTACGCCGTGACGCACAAGGCGACGGAGGCGTACAAGACGTTTAGACCTAAGATGCAGAGGTTGCAAGATGCCGGAGAGTTAAAGGTGAGCGGGGCGTCGTTTTTCGAGCTCGGACACGGGTTCGTGTCGTGAACCGGATGACGCGAGAGACTAGCATTGTAAAATACAGCGGCATTAGCAAAACGGCAGACGCGTATTCGTTGAGCGTCTTACGATGGCGCGGGACATCGGAACGGCGTCGCACGCGATTCCCGGTGCGTCAAACGACACTGCGAACACGCTCTTACGTGAGTCTAAGAGCGGTGATTTATCCCACACATTATCCCACCAGGAGGGCTGCGAAATCTCGTTCGGGTCCGTGTTGAGATCCACCGGCAGCCCAAAAACGCGATATTGACTATTCAGAGCGCTCATATGCGCGGTGTTCTGGCTGTTGATGTTCTCGAACGTGACGAGATCTCCGGGAAAGAATGAGTGCGCGCCTTCGACCGTGATGACGGCTTGCTTTGAGTTTTCGCCAAAGCACGCAATTTGCGTCATCACGTGCCTCTGGTTACACTCCGTCGCGGGTTCGTCAGATTCGTACTTCCTGAGCGGGAACCCGTTTCGTGATTTACTCTTCCTGCGTCGCCTGTTATTCATGCTCGCGGCTCGCCAGTATCCTCCGACGCGGACGATTCGCACGTCCGCGTTCGCGGGCGCCGACGCCGAAACCTTGCTCTGCACGGATCCTGGCATATCATCCCACGTGAGCCATCGCACGTTCGACTGCGTAAAAGTCGCGAGCAACGTACGCGTGCGTCGCTTCCGCTGAACCGAATCGTTCTGATCTTCGGCCACGGGCTCCGGTTGCTCAGGCTCGGGAACGCTCTCGCGCGCGGGCTCTTCTCGCGACTCCTCTCGCGCCGCAACTTCGGGCTCCGTCTCCCTTTCTTCCTCCGTCGCCGTCTCTTCCTCCACGATCGTGGGCACGGGTTCAGTGTCTATGTCCACGCCCAATCCTAATAATAATTTCTTCCTCTGCTCGATCGCGCGTTCGTCTTCGCTGTCGTCCTCCTCGGCGTTGTATTCCACCGCGTGCAGCTCCGTCGACGGCTCGGCGTCGGCACCATCCTTCGTCCCGACGCCGCTCACCTCGACGTCATCACCCTCGTCGTCATCACCCTCCTCCTCCTCCTCCTCCTCGTCCTCGTCGTCAAAGTCTATGCCCAACTTGTTCGCCTCTTCGAACAAGTCTCGCATGAGCGCGCGCGACTCGACGCCGCCCAGTTGCACCAAATCATCCAACGTCGACCTCTCCACCGCCTCGTCGCGTCCCGACGCGCTCGTGCGCGCGCCATCGTCGCGAGACACCATCACCTCATCGTCATCGCCACCGCGCGCGTCGTCGTCGTCGTCATCGTCGTCGTCGTCGTCATCGCGCGCCATCTCCTCGGACATCCGTCGGACCGTTTCTTCCCCGTCCTCATCCTCATCGCCGTCGTCCTCATCCTCCTCGTCCTCGTCCTCGTCGAACGCGTCGTCGTCGAACAACCCCTCGTCGAATAACCCCTCGTCCGCGCTCGCCGCCGCGCTCGCCGCGCGCGCGAACCCCGTCCACGCCGCGCGCTTCCCGCGCCACCCCGCGGCTCGCACCGACGTCCGCGCGCCCTCTCTCGACGCCGACGCGTCCGCGCGCGGATCGTCGACGACGGACGCGCTCAGCGCGAGCACCGCGCACGCCGCGCACGCCGCGACGGCGCGACGCCGGCCGCACCGCGCGCGCGCCATCGTCTCGCGACCGAACGCGCGCGCGCGCGACCGAACGCGCGACCGCACGCGCGAACGCGCATCGTTTATCGGTGAGGCTCGACTCGTACAGAGGCATCTCGCACGCCCGTGTACTATCGAACACGCGTACTCGCGCGCGCACAGACACACGGTCTCACGGACGCCCACACTACGAGGTTTCGACACCACCGCACCGTCCGGTGTGTCCGACCGACCGCCCTCGCGCGCCCTCCCGCGCGCCCTCGCGCGTCACCGTTCGTCGCGCGCGACGCGTGCGACGCGTGCGACGCGTGCGAGCGTCGATCGCGCGCGGGAGGGCGCGGAGGAACGTCTCGTCGTCGGTTTCTGACATGGACCCGATCGGTGGCGCGGCGTTGGGGACGAATATCCCGTCGAGTCCGGGCGCGCGCGCGCGTAATCGCGCCTTTGAACAACCGATGACGACGTCGGGACGCGCGCCGCCGACGGCGAGCGCGACGTGTTCGAGCGCGGCGAGACCGAGCGTGGTTGCGAAGTCGTTGGGTGGTGGTGCGCGCGCGGAAGATGGTGGAGAGGTGCGCGCGCGAGGGGAGAATGTGCAGGCGCGCGCGCGGTTGCGAGGGCCGACGCCGCTCACGGTTGACGTGCAGTCGGCGGAGACGGAGACCGACGCGAGAGAGCGCGTGCGGTTTTATGAATTGTGCTCGCCGAGGATGTTGGGTGATTGGACGGATGATCGCACGTGCGTCGTGAACGTGACGGGCGGGATGGGTGCGTTGCAAGGGGCGGGCGAAGAGTTGATTTCGTATCTCCGAAATCGTCTCGGCGTCGTCATGGAAGTGGATACGAAGCGAGAGCGCGTGCGAGTGAATCACGAAATACCGAACGTCGTGATCGAAGCCGCGAGAATTTTGCATCTGCAGATTGAACAAGCGAAGATGGTGACGGAAGGTTCTGGTGGGGAAAACAACGCGCCGACGCCGACGCCCAAGTTTGGCTACGCCAAGTCGGTCGACGACGAAGCAGTCATGCACGAAATTTTGCGCGACATCAGCCAGGCCGAGATCGAAGAGTTGCGACGTCAGGTTGAGAGTAAACGTGCGACGAGACAACGGCTGATTGAGACGCTCGGTGAGCCTCGAGTGACGTGTCATTTGCAACCGATCGAACTCACGAGCACGCTCGTTCGTATTCGCCTGCCGCGAAAACACTCGTTCAGCGAGGAACGTCTGTATGCGGTCGGTATCGCCCTGCGCGCGGTCGCCTCGACCAACTCCGCGGGTAAACCGACATGGATCTTCCAATGCGACATGGGAGAATCCAAGCTTCATGAGACTGATATCATGTACATTTCCAACGACGCGATCACCGTCCCCGAAGTCTGTCGCCTGCTCGCATCTCAGCGCCAATACGGCAACAAAGACAAGGGTCGACACGTGATGGACGAGTTTTATACGTTTTCTCCGGCGGCCTGATCGACCTCTTTTTCACTAACTTATACTTTTACCGTGTTGTACAGTCGTTGTAAAGCAAAATAAAACATCACCACTGTATTAAACTGGGGCGCGTTGGATGGACGCTGCGAGACGCGCTACGAATACTCAAGGCGAAACGTGGCTGAGTGGGGGCTGATTTAAATCTAATATGCGTAATTACACAACTTTCTTTCTCATAGTGACGCTACAGACGTTCGCGAGTGGCGGCCGTCGAAAAGTCACACGTGTAAATACACCGGCGAAGGTGCTCGTTCCATGTGAAAAATGTTATAAGCGTGACCGTTTACGGGTTGATGATGGCCTTGATTTCATCGTACATCACGAGCACCAACGCACCACCGACACCACGAAGGACGTTGGAGAAGGCACCCTTGAAGAAGGCACCGAAGCCTTCTTGGGCGTAGATCTTCATGAACGCATCAGCGGTACCGTTGTACAACTTCTTGCCCGCGCCAGATGTCATCATCAAACGACGACGAACAGTGTCGAACGGGTAGGAAAGAACACCGGCGGCGTTCGTTGCGACTTGCGCGACGATGAACTTGAAGATGAAAGAAGAATCCTTGGTGAGGAGCGCACCCTTACCGGTGTCATAGAGACCGAAGTAGGAGCCACGGTAGACGATGATACCTTGCACGGAGACGCCGAAACCTTGGTAGAGCGCCAACGGACCGGAGCGGCTGGCAATCTTGGTGAGGCAGTCAACCAAACCGGTGAATTCACGCGTCTTGTTGCTACCGACATCGGCGGCGAGACGGGTACGCGCGAAATCAAGCGGATAGACGATCAACAAAGAACCGGCACCGGCCAAACCACCGGACGCCATGTTGACGGCGAAGAACGGCCAGAAAGCCTCCTTCGGGTTGTAGGACGGGAACATGCCCTTGATGGTATCCTTGAACGCAAAGTTGAAGGCTTGCGTCGGGAAATAACGAACGATGTTCGCCGTGTTACCTCTCCAGAAGGAGCCGAAGCCTTGCTCGGCGCTCACACGCGTGAAGCAGTTGACGATACCCGTGTATCGCGGAACTTCGCCAGACATGATTCTCGGGTTCGCATCTTGCGTTTGAATCAAGAGCTTGACACGCTCGATCGGCGCGGTGGCCGTCTTCGCGATGGAGCCGGACACACCACCCTACGCGTTCGCGCGCACGAGATCGAAAACGCACTCGTCAGTCACATCGTTCGTCGTCGCTCGGACCACCCCTCGCGCGCCGCGCCGGCGAGCCCCTTCACCATATCCTCCATCGCGATCATTGGACACGTAAATAGTATATATCCCACAAAATACACCAAAACACGAACCACATGTCCGAACACAACACCCACGCGTGCGGACACGGTCATCGTGATCCGCCGCCGCGCCGCCCCGATCGATCGATTGCCGACGCCGACCGCCGACGCCGCCCCTCCGCCGACGTCCCCCTCCCCCGCGTTCGATCACACATTTTCCCTCCCTCGCGCGCGTGTCCTCACCCCCCCACACACACCCTCGCACCACCCCACATTCACCCCGACGCGATCGCCCTCGCCCACCCCCGCGCGGTCGCATCGCGCGCACGCACCGCCGCGAGATCCTTCAAAAAAGACGTCAGATCGAACTCCTTCTTCGCCGCCGCCGCGAACGACGTCTCGGACGATTTCGTCTCCGTCGCGACCGTTCGCCCGAGGGCCGATCGCGCGAAACACGCCGCGTAAAATTCACGATTCAGCGCCATCGCGCGCGTCCACCGCCGAGTGCGGCGAGTCGTCGCGCCGCGCGCCCGACCGCGCGCGCCCGCGCCCGATCGCGCGTGCGTTCGCGAATTCGTGCGCACATGGACGTTCGAGTGGTTCGAGTACGAGCGTCGATGGCTGGTCGAGGCGTGGGTCGATGGGGCGTGCGTCGTGGGTCATGACTCGTGGGTCGATGGGGCGTGCGTCGTGGGTCATGGGTCATGACTCGTGACTCGTGATGCCCCGGCATCGACACGCGGGTCGGTCGTCCCGCGGTGCCGTAATTCTCCGGCGCGCGTCATCGCCGACGCGCGCGCGCGCCGCGGCGCGGCGCGGTGGGCGGTGATGACGCGCGAGAGAGCGAGAGAGGACCGTTCTCGTACGCGCGGACCCGTCGTCGACGCGGTGGATGGATTGCGCGTGCGTCCGCGGGTGTCGTTCGCGACGTACGCGCGCGTGCGATGGATGCGCGCGCGCGGGGACGCGCCGACGGCGCGCGACGGCGCGGGACGCGTGAGTCGAGGACCGTACGCGACGAGACGGGAGGGTGCGAACGCGTTGCGACGAGGGGCGTTCGAGGAGGGACGACGGATACGAAGCGATTGGACGAAGACGAGCGGGAGACGGGCGACGTTCGCGTGCGCGTCGCCGGCGTGTTCGTACGAGGCGACGCTCGCGAGGTGGAGCGCCAAGGGAGGGGATGGACAGTTTTACATCACGGGCATGCGGCCGCACGATTGTGAGAGATGCACGTCCGCGCGTGAGCTCACGCCGAGGGAGATTGTGTCTCATCCGTTGGCGCGGGCGATGATGGTGTGTCTGGGACGGGAGTGTTCGCGCGCCGACGTGGCGGACATCGCGCGAGAGGTGTACGGGGATGAGATCTCTGAATGGCTCGCGGAAAAGACGCTCGCGCGATTGCACCGTGAAGCGTCCAAGGTTCGAACGCCGCGCGAGCCGTTAGAAGCGCCGCGCGAGCGCGTGCACAGGTTGTATTCGCCGCAGTCGAGGCGCGTCGTCAATTGCGTCGAGAGGTCGCGGCGTCCTCGCGCGAGGATAATTTCGCGCTGACGCGCCCGCGTCTCTCTCTGTGTGTTCGAGTCTATTCTTTTGCACGTACACCATCCGAGTGTGGCGATTCGAGTCGTCTCGAATCGCGTTTCTTGTAACGCGAGGTATCCTTCGCCAGTCGCGTCGCGCGTCGTCTCCGCGTCTACAACCGTCCGCGTCAGAGCGTCGACCCTCACTCGCCGCCGCGCGCGCAGGGGGGACGATGCGCGCCGGAGAGATGCTCGCGAAACGCGCCGCGGCGGCGTCGAGACGCGCGCGCGCGTCGGGAACCATCGGCGCGCACCATCGTCACCGTCATCATCATCAACGGCGCGCGGGGACGTCGACGCGCGCGACGGACGCGACGCGCGAGGGCGAACGCGGAATCGGGGTGTGGGACGCGATTCGAGCGCGCGCGAGGGAGGCGCCGGACGCCGAGGCGGCGGCGACGACGGGAGGCGCGAGGGCGACGTACGGCGCGTTGATGGCGAGGGCGAACGCGCTCGCGCGCGCGTTGCGAGACGACGTCTCGAAGGGCACGCGCGTGGGACTCGCGGCGACGGCCGGACCGGAGTATTGCGCGGCGGCGTACGCGACGTGGGCGCGCGGAGGGGTTTTGGTGCCGATTGCGAGCTCACACTCGGATGAAGACGCGGCGTACGTCGTGCGGCACTCGGGGATGTCCGTCGTGCTCGTGCCGCCGGCGAGCGACGGGAGGGAGGATACGGAGACGTATGAGAAGTACGCGCGGTTGATCGAGCGGGCGAATGTATCGGTGGAGATTCGACACGTCGCTCGCGTGGACGAGGACAATGACTCGACGGTGTCTGGCGGCGAGGACGCGCGCGCGGACGACGTCTTCCCGGATGACGGCGCGCTCATCATTTACACCAGCGGAACGACCGGACGACCGAAGGGGGCGTTGCACACGCACAGATCTCTGTACGCGCAGTGCTCTGGTTTGATTGAGGCGTGGCGATGGGACTCGAGCGACAGAATCGTGCACACGCTGCCGCTGCACCACATTCACGGCATCGTCAACGCGTGGTTGTGCGCGCACGTTGCCGGCGCCGCGGTTGAATTTCAGCGTTCGTTCACCCCGCGCGGGGTCTGGACGCGCTTACGTGACGACGCACAACCGCCGGTGACGATTTTCATGGGCGTGCCGACGATGTACGTCATGCTCATGCGCACGCTGCAAGGAAACATGTCTCGAGACGTGCGCGCGGCGTCCGTCGAGGCGGCGGCGAGATTGCGACTCACCGTGAGCGGCTCCGCGGCGTGCCCGGTTCCAATCTTAGAAGAATGGCGACGACTGACGGGTCGAAGTTTACTCGAACGCTACGGTATGACGGAGATCGGCATGGCGTTGAGTAATCCGTACGACGAATCCAAGCACAAGCCGGGATTCGTCGGAGTGCCTTTGCCGGGCGTTCAAGTGAAACTCGCGCCGCTCGTGGGCGATGAAGACACGGGGACGAGTCCATCGGACGAGTACGCGCGAGGGCCCGGCGAACTTCTCGTCAAGGGTGACAATTTATTCGCCGAGTATTTTGACAACGAAAAGGCGACGGCGGAGAGTTTCGATGCCGATGGATTCTTTAAAACCGGGGACGTAGCGGCGATGACCGAGGATGGATTCTGGCGCATTCTCGGAAGAGCGTCGGTGGACGTTCTCAAGGTGGGCGGTTTTAAAGTGAGCGCTCTCGAGATTGAAGCGAGACTGCTCGAAAACCCTTCCATCGCCGAGGTCGCCGTCTTGGGCATCCCGGACGAGGCGTACGGCCAACGCGCGGTGGCGCTCATCGTGCCGGCGGTGGACACGGAGACGGCTGAAAAGGTAAACTTGACGGAAAATGACATCATACACTGGGTGCGCCAACATTTAGCGTCTAAAATGCACCTTCGTGTCGTCAAGTTTGCAGAAAAGATGCCGCGCAACGCCATGGGGAAGATTAACAAAAAGGAGTTGCAAACGACGCACTTCGGAGAGTATTTCGCAGACGCGCCATAGATTGTACAGTAGTTGATATAAAAGCGTAAAGCATTCGCACTTCAATTGACAAGATCTACGTAGTAGTACACGCATCGCAAACAGTCATCTCGCAGATTTCGTGGTAGGATCGGGTAAAGGAAACGACGACATGAGCTCGATGTCCGAGGGAGTCACCGGAGGCGCGTCGCCGCGCAGGAAAGTCTCCAAGCTCGGCGGGGCGACCACGCGGTCGAGATACGTTTGCAACTCGTCGCCTTGAATCTTTTCCTTTTCCGCGAGTGCAGCCGTCAACTCTGTCATGACGTCCGGGTTGGAACGAATGATGTCGCACGCGACGAGGAGAGACGACGTTAACGTGTGCTTGACCTCCGACTCCACTACGGCGTCGCCGCCGCTTGATCTGTCTGAACCTATGAGAAAGTCATCGTTGCCACCGGTTGAAAGCGTCGACACGCTCATCGGTCCCACACCAGCACTGAATCCGAGCTCGGCGATGCTCTTGTACACGAGATTCGTCGCCCGTTGAATGTCATCGCTCGCGCCAGAGCTGATTCTCTTACACACGAGCATCTCGGCCGCTCGGCCGCCCATGAACGTCGTGACTTTACCTAAGAGCTCATCTTTGTACATGAGCCATCGGTCCTCCGCGGGTGGCGTGTACGTGAATCCTAAAGCGCCACCACTGCGACTGACTATGCTGAGCGTCTCCGGACGCTCCGTGTCTGGAATCAATCGACCGACGGCGGCTGCGACGAGCGCGTGACCAACCTCGTGCGCGGAAACTGTCTCCTTCTCGCGCGCCGACAGCAAACTGCGTTTCTTTTCTATACCGGCGATCGTTCGAAGCACGGCTGCCTCAAAGTCGCTGTACCTCACGGTGCTCTTTCCCTTGCGTCCTGCGAGCAAGGCGGCTTCGTTGACCAAGTTTTCTAAATCGGCGCCGGTGAAACCGGCAGTCATCTGCGCGATAACGTCGAGACCCGCATCTTCGGCGAGCGGTAGCGCTCGACGCGTCGTGTGTACGGCGAGAATTTCTCGACGCCCTTGTTTATCCGGTCGATCGACCGAAATCGTGCGATCGAAGCGTCCCGGCCGCCGCAAAGCGGAATCGAGCGTGTCTGCGCGGTTCGTCGCCGCTATGCAAATCACCATTGACTCCGTTTCGAATCCATCGAGTTCGGTGAGAAGTTGATTGAGCGTCTGTTCGCGTTCATCATTGCCCATGCCACGCATCTTTCCGTCGCCTCGACTCTTTGCGACAGCGTCGATCTCGTCGATGAAGACGATGGATGGCGACTGCGCCTTTGCGCGCGCGAAGACTTCGCGAACGCGCGCCGCGCCCATACCGACGTAGAGCTCGACGAATTCAGAGGCTGAGATAGAGATGAACGGCACACCCGCTTCACCGGCCACGGCACGCGCGAGAAGAGTCTTCCCTGTGCCTGGTGCGCCCACGAGCATGACGCCGCTCGGTGGACGCGCGCCAAGACGAGCGTACTTTTCCGGCTGTTTCAGAATGTCGACGATCTCTTGAAGCTCCTCCTTGGCCTCGTCCACTCCCGCGACGTCCTTGAAAGTCGTCAACGGCGGCGCGATCGCGTCTCGCGCGGCGCCGCCTCGTTGAACGCCCGGCATAGAAATTCCACCGGGCGATCCCATCCCTCGCAAACCCGGGCCGCCGAAATTTCCTTGCCCTTGGTTGCGGAAAATGTTCACCAGTAAAACAAAGATGATGAACACGATCCACGGCGCAAAATTCGGCTCGTTTCGCGGATCTGGCGCGCTCATATCTACTCTATTCTTCATCAACGCCTCGTAAGGCATCGGTGCGTCCTTCGGTCTCGACGTGTGATACACGACGTCCACCTCTATCGGACGGTCGAACGGCGTCCCGCTCGACTCGGGCGTCCCGCTCACCGTCGTCTTCGATCGAGGCACCCACGTCAACTGATTTCCATCGATGTGCACCGCTCGCACATCGTTCCGACTCGCGCTCTCCACGAAAAAATCGAACCTCCTCGGCACGGGATGCGATTTGACCGTCGTCCTCGAGCTCAACACGAGCGCCGTAGCGCTAAACGCCGCGTAAAACAGAAACCCTTTCCCGATCAATTTCATCAACTCCAGCGGCTGCAACACGTTCGCGATCCACCACGCCATCCCTCGTCTCCCATCGCTTCCACTCCCGCGCTCGCTCGCGCTCTCGTCCCCGCTCGTCGCGTTCGCCAGTCCTCCCTCGGCGTTTCTCGAGCCCTCCTCGTTCGGTCGCTCCTCGCGCTCATCCTCGGCACCGTTCGACGACGACGTCTCCTTCGACGATCCCGATCCCGCGGACGCGCGCGTGAACGTCGGACCGATCGCACATCTTCCCCGCATCGCGCGTCTCGACGCCATCGACGCCACGAACGCGGAATCACCCTCGACGACGCGACGCCTCGCCCTGGGCACCGTCCGTCGTCTCGTCGCGCCGTTTTCATCGTCTCGTCGCCGTCCTACGCGCGTCACGCGCGTCGAAAACGTCGACGCGTTCGCTCGTATCGCCATCGCGCGCGCGAAGAACGTGGACACGATCGCGCGCGCGCGCGAACGACGCGTCGCGGAGTGCGTCGGATGTCGACGATTGCATCGATGCCGACCCGATCTCGCGTCACAGCGCGTCGACGCCGTCGATCGATCGCCCGTCGATCGGTGAAAGAGATACGACATGGCGCCCGCGCGCGCGGCGTGCGCGTGGCGATCGAAAACGCGCGACGACGGCGCCGCGAACGCCCCGCCGCACGTGCGCGAGTACATTCATCTGCGGAAAGTGTTGAGCGCCGAGCTCAACGTCGCGGCGAGCAAGAAGCAATCGCACGCGATGACCGTCAGAGCGATGCGACGAAGCGTTCCGGAGGGTGTGCTCACGCGCGCGCTGGACGAGGAGGACTTGGACGCGGCGCCCGAGGAGTTTTACGCGGTGACGTTTACCAACCCGGAGCGACGGGCGGTGGTGGCGAGAGCGCGCGGGGTGGAAGACGTCGCGTCTGGGGACGAAAGCGCGCGAGCGCGCGTGTGTAGAGAGGTATCGACGATGACGAGCGATGCGGGGGAGGTGGAGGCGTTTTTAAACGCATCGGCGACGCGGTTTCATCGCGCCGCGCAGACGTACGCGGTGGCGGGCGACGCGTTCGACGCGGGCGACTTCAACGTTAAGATTTGTCGCGTCAAAACGAGCTCGGGACGATACATCGGTACGATTCTAGATTTGACGTATTACGCGACGAATGACGCGTCCACCGCGGAGACGGCGCTTCGAGAGTACGCCGCGCACGCCTCCGCCGCGGCGAACGCGGCGGCCGAGTCGGAGGACGACGTCGGCGCCTTCGTCCTCGCCGACCTTCGCGCGAGTTGTCCCGCGGACGTCTACGCCGCACCCGCGGGTGATTTACAGTGCGCCATATCATACGTCGACGCTTTACACGCCCTTAGACGGTAGTTTTCGCCATTCTCACGCTTGTAACGTCGACGTTCAGACGCGCGTCCCGCCTCTCGTGCGCTCGGGGACAGCCGACCGTTACGCCATTCGACGACGACGATGCCCCTTTCGAAGGCGCCCGCGTGGCCCGAACTCGCGGTCGAGCGCGACGACGTCGTCGAGGACGCGTTCGAGCGCGCGTTCGACCCTTCGTTCGATCCGCTTCGCGCGCGCGCGCGCGTCCTCGACGACGCGATGGGACGCGACGCGATGCGCTCGGGACGCGCGCGAGACGACGACGACGCGCGAGACGACGACGATGACGATGGGGACGACGACGCGTGGATCGCGTTCGCGGAGGACCTCGCCGCGCCCGCGCGAGACGACGAAGAGGCGGCGGTGCGAGACGTCGCGTTCGAGGAGGCGTTGGCGAGAGTGCGCGCGGGACGACGCGCGTTGGCGAGGCGCGCGGCGGAACGCGCGACGAGACGCGGGGATTTCTTCGAGGAGGAGTTGAAATTAGCGCGCGAGGAGGCGGGAGAGGGTGAGGCATTTATAGAGGAGGAGGGAAAGGGAAAGGGGAGGGAGAGGGAGGAGGAGGAGGTGAAGGAGGAGAGGGAGGAGGAGGCGGGGACGTCGCCCGCGGGATGGCGAGGAGAGTTTTCGGCGTTCGACGGCGACCCCGCGCCGGCGCCTAAGGCGTTGCCGCACGCGTGGACCATGCCGATTATGGATGTCGATGTCGCGAGCGGGCCGTCGGACGAGGTGCGGCGCGATATCGCGGCGCGAGCGATGCGCGCGAGCGTCGCGGCGGAGGAGGCGAGACGAGAGTCGGACGCCGTCGCCGAGATGTCGCAACAGATTCGGCGATTGAACGCGGCGTTGAGCGCGTGCGAGCGACGGGAGAGCGCGGCAGAGTTAGCGGCGACGTCGGAGGCCGAGCGCGCCGCCGCGTTGGAGCATCAGAGTTTGGAGATCAAGGCGAGATTAAAAGCGCGAGACGCGGATATTAGCGAACTGAATAAAGTGATGTTCGTGCTCAAGAAACGCGCGGACGATCTGACGGACGCCTTGGACGAGGCGCGACGAGACGGGGAGAAGTATCGGATGGAGATCGCTGAGCTCAAAGTGAACGACTCGGAACTGCGACGGACGGTGGAGAAGAGGGCGATCAGCGAGAGGATGGCGTACAACTCAAACGAGCAGACGCGCCGCGACATCATAGCGCTGCAGAGTAAATGCCGCACGTTGGAGGAAGAGAACGAACGTTTGAGCGAGAGATTGACGCAGAGCGAAGAGAATTGTTTCGAATCGAGCAAATCGGCGCAGAGGTTCCATCAGTTGGCGGAAGCGTCTGCGAGGGAGACTGAAATTCTTCAACGCGCAAACGACGTCGCCGCGAACGAAAACAAAGAGTTGCGACGAGAGTTGAACGAGTTACACAAGGAGGTACGGGAGATTCGCGCGCAGACGAATGAAACGCGAACAACGGTCGAACCGGTGACGACGACGACGGCGCCGCCCGTCGCGCCCGTCGCGTCCGACGCGCCTCGCTCCGTCCTGACGCCGCTCAACGTAGAACCGGTCGCGCCCGTCGCGCGTCCGACGTCCAAGGAACGATCGACTTCGCGCGAGAACGCACCCGAAACTGTCGTCGCCGCTCCATCGAGACCGACGCAACACTTCGACGATTCCGAGTACAAACGACGCATGCGCGCCGGAAGCGGATTCTTTTACGACATGTGCGGCGTGGATCCTCCGAAACCGAAATCCAAGCCGAGACCCGCGCCTGCCGCGCGTCCACTTCCCGGCGACCGATACGTCCCTCCGGTCGCACACGCGCGTCCGACCGCGAGCTACGACGAATGGATCGCCTCCATCGCCGCCTTGGAGAGGGAGCACATGCAACTCGCCCTCGAGAGAGACGCGCTCGAGGCGCGACTTCGCGCGCTTCCGACCGGCGCCGGTCGAACCATGCTCGAGCGCGAGCGCAAGACGAGCGCGCTCGAGCGTCTCGACTCCGTGCACGAAGCGCTCAGGAAGAATCGCATCGCACTCAGCGCCGTCAAGGAGTCGAGGTGAGCGCGAGACGTTCGCGCCGAGAGTCGTCGACGATCGGCATCGCGCGTCCAATGTGAGCTGAGCTGCATGATTTAATTTAATCTAATCTTCAGTTCGTCCCTCGTCGCACCTCTCGAGACGTCCTCGATCGTGCGTGCGTGAGGCGAGCGTGAGATCGCGCGGGGCGTGTCGCGAGAGAACCACGCGCGCGCCCGCGCGACGCGCGCGCCCGCGCCCGCGCGTCCCGTCCCGTCCCGTGACCGACGCGCGTCATGCTCGCCTTGCCCAAGTACGTCGCCCTGAGCGTCGGCGCGATCACGTGCGTCGTCGCGCACGCGCTGTACACGCGAGAGCAGTACTTTCCGGCGATGATGTACCTGAGCACGAGCAAGTTCGCGCTCGTGACGTTCGGAAACTTTGCGTTTTCGATGATGCTGGTGTTGGGACACGTGGTCAAGGCGACTTTTCTCGGGACGCTGCGAGAGGCGGAGGTCGAGCGGCTGTACGAGCGCACGAGGGATGCGGTGATGGAGACGTGTCTGGCGATGACGATATTTCGCGAGGAGTTCAACGCGAGGTTCGTGGCGCTGTTCGTGAGTTTGTTGTTCATCAAGGCGTTTCACTGGTTGTATCAGGACAGAGTGCAATACGCGGAGACGGCGCCGACGCTCAGTCGCACGACGCACCTGCGACTGGCGGCGTTCATGGGGACGCTCTTGATGCTGGACCTGAGCATGTTGAATTACATCGTCGCGTCCACGATCGAAAAGGGTCCGAGCGTTCTGTTGCTGTTTGGATTTGAGTACGTGATTCTCGCCACAAAGCTCTTCGTAGGCTTCGCCAAGTACCTCATCATCAACGCCGATCGCATGTTGGAGGGTCAGTGGCAAGGGAAAGGGACGTGTATCTTTTACCTGGAACTCGTGACGGATCTTTTGCAACTATTTGTGTACTTTGTGTTCTTTTTGATCATATTCGCGTACTACGGGATGCCGGTGCACTTGATGCGAGATCTGTACTTCACATATCGGAACTTTAGGAAACGGGTCGAAGAATTCATTCGATATCGTCGCGTGACGGCGAACTTGAACGATAGGTTCCCAGACTCCACCGCGGATGACTTGTCCACGGGCGACGACGTCTGTATCATCTGTAGAGAAAACATGGAGGCGGACGCGCAAGGGGGTAACAAACCGAAGAAGCTGCCGTGCGGTCATTCATTCCATTTACATTGCTTGCGTTCATGGTTAGAGCGACAGCAATCGTGTCCGACGTGTCGACAATCCGTGCTTCCTGAGCGCGAGCGTCGCGCGAACGCGCAGAGACAAGCGGCCGAAGAGGCGCAGTGGCAACAGTTGCCTCCCGAGTTGCAAGCGGGTTACATCCCGCCGGAGGTTGCTGCTCGATTAGATCGAGAGGCGCAGGAGAGACGCGAACAGAGAGCGGCGGCAGGGGCGCCTCCCACGGACGTCACGAGAAGCAGAACGCCTCGTCAAGCGACGACTCTGGCGCAGACGCCGCCGGGAGTTCCCGACAACGGACGAGACTTCGCACAGACGCCGACACAAACGCCGACGCAGAGCGCGCCGACGAGCACCGATTTCACGACGACGCCCGTCGAGCGAACGAATCAAGCGCACCCGTTTACAGGATCCCGCGCATGGACTTCCCCCAACGCGTTCGCCTCGCCCGGTGGGTTAGGAATCACTAGAGATCCCGCCACGGGACTCACTTCCATGGATGACGAAGCGGCGCACAGAGTAGCCACTGCCGTTGCCTCCGCGGTCGCCGCGGCGAGTTCACAAGCGCAACTGGCGTTCGCTAGCATCGCTCCGTTCGGCATTCCTGGATTAGTCGAAGAAGCGACCGCACGTGCCGCACACATGGCAGCGCCCACCCCCGCCCCGTCTCCGGCGCAACCGGCGCGAACGCCGACGTTTTCGCCGATGCCGCACGACGCGTCCCCGGCTGTCAGAGCCGCCATCGAGGCGGAGCGCCAAGCGATGCTCGACGCCATGCAAGCTCAAGTGCGACTTTTACAGGCGCAGATGGCGACGTTTCAGGAACAAGCCAGCGATGAAAGTCATTCGCAACTGTCCCGCGGCGCTCGCGGAAAAGAGCCGCTTTCGGATACGGAGGACGCACCCGAGAGCGCGGCGCCTCCGCCCAGTCAACCGCCCCGACGAGAGGACGATCTCGACGAGCCCGACACTCACGTTCGTCGTCGTCGATTACAACACTTTAGCTAGACGCCCGAAAAATTGAATACTACAAAATCTACACGTCCCGCGTGTAAAAAGTGTAAAACGTTAACCACGCGTTTACTGCGCGACTCGCATCGACGAGTCTCATGGGTCAAAAACGCTACGAGCGAACACTCAAGCAAGGTGCTCGTCGCAAGGAACTCGAGGAGTCCGCCAAGCGTCCGCGTCCGCCGAGCGTTCGGCAAAAAGTCGCCGCCTACAACGCCGAGCTCATCGAGAAGGCGGACCTGTCGGCGATTCGGGGCTGGAGCGAAGTGGCGCCGGACGAAAAACCATCGACGAGCGGCGCGCGCGCGTTTCCAGACTTTCCCGACGCCGTGCGCGTCGTGTTCGGTAACCTTCCCGTCGATTTGGCGCCGGACGTCCTGGCGGCTGCGCTGCAGTCGCTCGTGACAAAAATGTGCGCGAGCGTCGACGTGTCGGCGCTCGACGCCGTCGAGGTGGCCACGTTCGGACCGTGTCGACCGAAGACACGTCGAGATCGCGACAGAGAAAATCGTGGATTCGCCGTGTGCACGTTCAGGGATACGCGCGAGGCGGAAGAGGTGATACGAGTCGTCACGGGATGCACTTTGGCTTCGTCGAGCGCCCGATGGCCAGAGCGCCCGGTGAACGTTAGGTTGGATGATACGAACGAGTGCGATCTTGAATTCGTGCGTGGGTTGAGAGGAAAGGCACCGATCATCGAGAAGAAGCCGAAAAAGGAACCTCGCAAGCGATGGAAGATGAATGAGTTAGAGACTCTGCCCATGCGTCAAAAGTGTTTGAGCACGCACACGCGTTTCAGCGACTTGAACGGGAAGCTTCGCGTGCGACTGTTGGAGTACTTAAGCACAGCGGTGGCAGCAATGCCTGAATTGGCGTGCGTCATTCTAGAGATGGAGAAGACCGCCCCTCACTTTTTGCGGCTCAAAGAACTCATCGAGAGCATTGAATCGTTCAATCTGGTAATCGCGCATCTAAACTCTGCGGAATCGACTTCCGAGGCAGCAACCTCAAAAGTTTACGATAAATTCTTCGATCTCGCGTGTGGCCACGGCTTGGTGGGTATCATGATTGCGTACGCGCTTCCCAAACGCACGGTTTACGCATTCGATCACACACACAGACCAGCGTTTTACGCGTACTGTCGCGCTTTCGCAAAAATACGAGACGCGGATGCACCATGGAGTGAAGGCACCATCGATTGGGACGCGGAAGAGGCATTCGTCGCCACGAATCGTCTCGAAGCGGAACAAGACGTTAGCGAAATCCCGGCATCGGATGAGCCTGTGGAGTCTCCCGCACTATCGAACATTGTGTTCACGCTGGGCGACATCGAAAAGGCGAGACCTCTGGTGAACAACGCGAGCGTCGTCATCGCACTCCACGGGTGTAATGAGGCAAACAAGGTGGCGGTCGAGATGGCGCGTGATGCAAACGCGATCTGGTGCGCTATGCCGTGCTGTATAAAGGCGTCGCTGTACTTGCCCGAAACCGTCTTGAGCAGACTCGACGACTCAGCCAGATACAACTTTTTATGCGGCGTCATGTGTCACGAGTACGGCGCGCAACTCGTACGTGCGATCGATTCTCGCATCACCAACCGTCCTACCATGCTCTGCGGTGGCATCGTCGGATACAGGAAGCACTGCTTCGTCATCGGCAACAACTCTAAGATTCAACGCGAGAGAGCCAAGAGCGAGACGCGAGAGCACCGGGGTAAGGGGTAACGCCGCCGGGCCCCAGTGCGAGACGCCTGTGCCGCGCGCCGAGCGCGAATGGTCGACCGCCGCTCGCGTGAATCGAGAGCATAGGACGCTCGCGCCTCGCGCGACATGCCCAGCTCGACATCTCGATCGTCGACGAGCGCGACGAGCGACGATGACGCGACTGGCCGAAAAAGCGAATCGGCGGCGGCGGCGACGGAAAACGGCGCGCGGACGCCGCGCGCGGACGCCTCCGAGCGCGCGACTCGTCTCATCGCGAGAGGATTACTTCCCATACGTCGAGACGCCCTCGCGAAGGACGACGCGATCGTGGACGCGCCTACAAGCGCGGCGAAGACGTATGAAGGCGCGTCTCGGGGACAGGACCGGGACAGACTGGGCGAAAGTTTGCGCGCCATCAAACGTCGAAAAGCGGAGAGTCGCGCGAAAGATCTGTGTCGATACACGGTACAAGGCGTCACGTGTCGATTGGGCAAGCGCTGTGGGTACACGCACGACATCGACGCGTATCGAAAGTCAAAGCCGAGCGATATCAAGGGCTCGCCGTGCGTCTTTGTCAACGCGTCGAGTAAGAAGTGCCCGTTCGGCGTGCGATGTAGGTTCGAATCGAGCCACGCGAAGCTTACGAAGATGAAGAGCGAACATCAAGTGGAATTTGCGGTCAACCTGCTCGACGATTCGATGCAGAAGCGGTTGCGGAAGAATGAATACCCGTTTCCTCGTTCGGATTCAGAGCTCCGTGCCGCAAACTTGGAATTGAAGTGCCTCTCGTTTGCGCAGAAAGCAAAGGTTGATCGACGTAAGGGATACCTCGGTGCTTCTGAACCCGGGGGCGCGCACAAGCGCGAGCACGGAACCAGGTTGAGCTTCAAACACAAGATTTACGTAGCACCCTTGACGACTGTCGGCAACTTGCCGTTTCGGCGCATTTGCACGGATCTCGGAGCCGACATCACCGTTTCAGAGATGGCCATGGCAAGTAACCTGCTCAAGGGCGATCGTAAAGAATGGGCGCTTCTTCGACGACATCCGAGTGAGAAGTGTTTTGGCATTCAAGTGTGCGGTGGCTATCCAGATCTCATGTCGAGATGCGCCGAGTTGATTGACAACGAGATTTCTTGTGACTTCATCGACGTAAACATGGGGTGTCCGATCGACGGCGTGTGTGCGAAAGGAGCCGGAAGTAGCTTGATGCGAGACACGGATAGGTTGAAAAACGTCGTTCGCACCATGACGGGCGTGTCTTCAACACCGGTCACGATCAAATTGCGCATGGGATATTTTGACGATCCCTCTCGATACGTTGCGCATGACATCATTCCGCGAGCCAAGAAATGGGGTGCGTTTGCGGCGACTTTACACGGTCGCACGAGAGAACAACGGTACTCTCGGCTTGCTGACTGGTCGTACATTCACAGATGCGCAGACGTCGCCGTTGCGAACGATCTGCCGCTCATCGGCAACGGAGACGTGTACACGTACGAGGATTACAACGCCCAGGTGGCCGACAGCAAGCTCGCGACGTGCATGATCGGAAGAGGCGCGATAATAAAACCTTGGCTCATGACTGAAATTAAAGAACAACGACACTGGGACATCAGCGCAAGCGAGCGCTTGGAGTTTTTCAAGACATTTTGTCGTTACGGCTTGGAGCACTGGGGATCGGATTCGATGGGCGTCGAGAAGACGCGACGGTACCTCTTGGAGTGGATGAGTTACACGCATCGATACGTCCCGATCGGTCTTCTCGAGCGAAACGTAGTTTCGAAATTGCATTTGAGACCGATGCGATACATCGGGCGATCCGATCTCGAAACGAAATTAGCTAGCGATAAACTCGAAGACTGGCTCGATTTGAGCGAGATTTGTGGACTGGGGAAACCGGATTCGTCTTTCAAGTTTGTTCCGAAGCACGCGTCAAACAGTTACACGAAGGAAAGCGCGGACGCAGCCGCAACGTGGGCGGACGAAGGTGAAGAAAACGGATGAATTTTTGCGGGTTTCCGTATGTATATCAACAATGACTTGTAGCTTAGCAGGTACGATTAGCGCGGCGACGCGATTCTTTCTTTTGACCTTTGGCAGTCTTCATCCATCGAGGTTCGCGGTGATGATCACACCTTTACAAAGCTGGAATTACCAACTGAGGCTAGAATGATTTGGGGCGATGGAGCCCGGCCCTCTAACGCAATGCAGAGCATAGGCATCTGAGCGATTCCGAGACGGACGAAGACTCCGACGCGCGAGCGCGCGCCCGCTCGACGAGCACGGCGCATCGACTGACCATTCGTTTCTATCGCTCGCGCATCGACCCACAGTTTATTCAATTAGACACGTAAACATTAGTCCACGTCCGCGCCGTCTCGGCCTGATGACACATTGCCAGAAACGTCGACTCGTCCCAGCGCTCGTCGCAAAAAAAGATTACACGCGGTTACGTTATCTACACTTCCCGACGCGCGCGCGGCCGCACTTAGCTCGACACCGCGGCGTCGATCGCAATCATGTTCACCGCATCCACCATCGCGCGTCCGAGCGCGATCGCGTCTCTTGCGTCCACGGCAGCGACGACGAAGAGCGACAGATCGTCATCGTCGGGACACATCGGCGTTCGCGCGGCGATGGACGCGTCGAGCCTGCGTCCGTCCTCCGCCGCGTCTCGTGGAGTGAACGAGGTCGCGTGTATCGCCGCCAAGGCCGCGCCCGCGCCGGATCTGAACAAGTTTCAAGAGTTTGGCCGACAGTACTGGCCGGCGTTCGCCGCACTCGAGGGAGTCGCGCTCGTCGGCGCCACCGTCAACGGCATCTTATCCAGGAAGCGACGAGAAGAGATAGAGAGATTAAACATTCAGATGCGAAGTATCATGGCAAAGTTAGACGAGCGCGGACAGGAGCCGCTCGCGAGCGAGGATGGAGATTCAGAGGCGAGCGCCGCGCTCGGTGCGGCGAAGAACGCGTTGGCCTCTGACCACAACGACCGCGCTGCGCAGCTCTTCCTCAACGCCATCGAAATCTCTGTGCGAGTCAAGGACATCCCCGCTGAACTCAGCGCGCGCAAGGGCTACGCCATGGCCCTCGCCGCGCAGCGTCAATTCGCCGACGCCGCGACGGCGCTGGAGGAATATCTCGCCCGCTCCTCCGCGTCGGGCCAAACGGACAGCGATTCCGTCGTCTACGGTCTCCTCGGCGACATTTACACCGATCTCGGCTCTTTCGACAAGGCTGGCGAGGCGTACGACAAGTGCATTCAGGTGATGGATTAGCCGTGACGTCCAGAGTCAACGCCGACGCTAGCGATTTTTATGGGCGGAAAACCGCAACGGTCGCCAATCACCCCCAAAAATGCAACGCGCACCGCGCTAAGCAGCCACCACCCGCGACGATCGCGCGCACGTTGACGTCACCGTCTCACTGCGACCGCCTCTCGACGCCGAGCGCGACGCCACCGTGCGTACTCGCGTCGGCGGCGTCTTGCTGCAGATAGTTTTGTGATATTTAAACCTTATCTTTGATGCCATCTGTCCGAGCGCGACGAGTTTATTCGTACATTGACCTTTTTAGGTCTATTTATAAATGTAACACGTATCCGTTTTCGTGGAACGTTGGATTAGATTATTATCGTTGGCTCGGTGCCTCCCGCGCGGGATCGCACCGACCGCGTCAGACCGTGAGGGTGCATCGTCGGGAGGTTTCGACGTCGCGCGCATCGTTCGTCGTCTCGACGTGCGCGCGCGAGCGACGAGCGCGGCGACCATGGCGACGGCGATGCGCGCGACGTTGGCGATGCCGCATCCGGAACGTTTGACGACGTCCCGCGCGAGCGGGCGGGCGATGCGCGCGATGCGCGCGGCGGCGCGAGGCGAGCGCGTCGTGGACGTCGATCGTGAACGTTTGTCGCGCGCGCGAGGCGCGAGGCGCGGACGCGAGGCGGTGATGCGCGCGAGAAGAGGGGAAGGCGCGGCGAGTAGGAGCGACGAAGGAGGCGAGCGGGAAGGAGACGACGCGCAGCACGAGTCGACGATGCCGGAGATTGAGAAGAGACGTTCAGTGAAAAAGAATGATACTCGCGAGGCGGTGTCGGCGCAGGCGGCGAACGATCGCGTCGAGGGAAAGAAGAAGAAGAAGACGCTCGCCGCGGAGGCGCCCACGCCGGAAACGAGCGAGGAGGACACCGAGGGTGATTTCATCGAGTCGGTCGTCATGGACGCGCGCGAAGAGGAGTTTGCGCTGAAGAAGAAGAGGATGGAACTCATTATCGAGGAGAAGGAGTGGGATTTGGAGTCGCCGACGTCGAGTGAAGATGAAAAGATGATTAAACTCGTCGAGTACGTCAACGCCGTGGAAGCCTTTAAAGAATTGTGCTCGAGTGAGGTTCCGAACACAGTGAGCGATTTACTCGGCCAATACGTCACCGTTTATCACTTAGATTGCGAGGCGGAGGGATACGAAGAAGCCATGACGTTCCTCGGTATCGATCCAGACGAGGAAGATGACATGGACGCTTGGCATTTGGCGAGCGCGAGTTTCGACAGCGAAGACATCGACGATGAGGACGACGATGAGGACGACGATGAGGACGACGACGACATGGGTGAATACACGATCGAGATTTCTTATAGCCGTGGAGACGATTACGAACCGATCAAGGGTCTCCATTGCGCCCAAGACATTGAGGGAAATTGGAGATGGCTCGAAGACGATCTCGGTCGTCCGCTCTCCACTAAGCCGTTCGGTGCCTTCGTGCCGAAACTCATGTCGGTGGAGCACATGCTCAAGGTTGGTTTGAACGTGAACTCGCTCCACGAGGAAGTCGATCCTATCGAACTTCTCGACTTTTCTGGCTGCAAAACGTGGGAAGACGCCTTCCGGGTGAGTAAAGACGCCTCGGCGGCGCTTCGGCACATGCAGGACGACGGGTGGAAAGTGGACACGAGAAGTTGGTGTAACGAGCAGGAACATCTCATCGTCGTGAAGGAGCTGGTGCCTCTGCGAACTTTGAGCTTCGCAGAAGGCCAACTTAACGATGAGGATGTTCCCGAGGACGACACCGAGGCGTAATATGCAAGCGGTAGAACTTGCCACTGTTTCTATTACAAGCTCACCGAGCACGCGACACGCACGCAAGCACGCACCGCATTACCACTGTTGTAACGTACAAAGCGCTCATCTAATCAATACATGGCATCGCGCTGAGAGATTTTCAAGAGAATGAATGCGAGGGTCAAGTACGCCGTCATTATTCCGAGAAGGATCGTGACGTCGTACATCATCACCTCATGCGTCGTACCAAAACTGAAAAAGTTCAGCACCTCTTTTCCACTAACTGGCACCCTGAGAGGATCGGAAGAATCCGTGGGCTGTGCACTCGGCTTCGAGTCCGTGAGCTTCGGAGTGAAATAAAACGTTCCGGCGTCGAGGAATTCATTGATCAAGAGCGCTTCGAAGGCGTAGTTGACAAATGATAAATTTTCCAACCAAGTCACAGCGACTGAGCCACCGGAATGCGGGTCCTCTTTATTCAGTAAGAACCCACCACACAAGATGGACATGAGAAGTGCGAGGAGACCCACGACGTTTGCGGACGCGTTACTTGGACTCGCAATGCCGACGCACATGCAAAGCGCTGACGCGGCAATGTTCGTCATAATTAGTATCGCAGCGCAGAACATCGCACTGGTCATACTCGCGTGCAGACCCACCATCCAGTACGTGACACATGCAAAGAACAACGGTGGTATGACTCTCAGAATGACGACATCGAACAGGACGACCGCGGAGAAGTATGCATTTGTTCCGTAAACACCGCTTGCCCGCTCGCGTCGAAACAAGATTTGATCCTCCTTCCATATCGGTAAAGACGATAGAGACATCAGCGTGAGATACAAAATGATGAAGAAGAGCACACCCATCCGATTTTGTATGCCGCCCGTGTCGTGTCCACTGTTCCAAAAAAAGAATCCGAGAGCGACCGACGCGCCCGCCGTTGACAGAAAGTGCAGTGTCAACAAGAACGGATGACGGAACGTCAAACGGCTGAGTCTTTGCCATAGCAAAAACACTTGCTTCACGTAAGGACTCACGTACTTCGGTACTATGATCGGTGCTTCATCCGAGTCCTCGTACTGGATCGTCAAAGTATCTGCAACAAGTAACGCATTCTCCGCGATTTCGCTCTCCGCGAACGCCCGCACCATGCGCTTGACGTCGGAGCGAGAGCTCTTCAACACGACGTCGAGCATGTAGTCTGCAATGTGCAAATCGG
>MDTD01040983.1_pt1 | contig 52431 bp, 40 predicted proteins | sample 811221 | NCBI WGS metagenome assembly MDTD01 (sample SAMN05326646, study PRJNA326480) | marine metagenome | isolation source: seawater | place: Pacific Ocean: South West | collected 2011 | reverse complement strand
TCTGCATCAACAAGTAACCATTCTTTGTTCGTTGTTCCTGCGTTCTCCGAAATTGTTTTATAACTTAATGTATCCACTATACTATAGTTTTAATTAGCTCTGCACTTTGCAGAAAAATGGGCGACAAAAGTACGAGTTTAATTTAAACCACACAAATTATTAATAGTTTATTTCATGAAATTCATCAAATTACTTTAAATCAACTCATTAGAACAATTCGAGTATGCTTTTGGCGTAATCAGAATTTAAATTCGTGATGATATTTTTTTTTTGCAATAAACACTTTAGGTTAGGAAAAGAACATATTTATTAATTTAGTAAAAATTTGATTTGTATGAATGTATTAGTACTTGGATCTGGAGGAAGAGAACATGCCATTAGTTGGAAATTAGCACAAAGCCCAAAACTCTCAAAATTGTATGTAGCACCCGGAAATGCAGGGACAACAGAACTTGCCGAAAATCTCAATATTGATGTAAACGACTTTAATGAAATTAAAAAGGCTGTATTGGCAAACAATATCAACCTTGTAATTGTTGGTCCTGAGGATCCTTTGGTGAATGGTGTTGTTGATTTTTTTCTGAAAGATGAAGAAATCAAAAACATTCCTATTATTGGACCTCAGGCAGAAGCAGCCCAGCTGGAAGGTTCAAAGGAGTACTCAAAACGTTTTATGCAAAGAAATAATGTTCCAACAGCAGGCTACGAGTCATTTACCAAAGAAACATTGGAAAAAGGACTAAATTACTTAGAAACGCAAAACCCTCCTTATGTTTTAAAAGCGGATGGTTTAGCTGCAGGAAAGGGAGTTGTAATTCTTAATGATTTAACCGCGGCCAAAAAAGAATTAAAAGCAATGCTTGCTGACGCTAAATTTGGAGATGCTTCCAGGAAAGTTGTTATCGAAGAATTTATGAGTGGTATTGAACTATCTGTTTTTGTTATTACAGATGGAAAAGATTATGTGATTTTACCTGAAGCGAAAGATTACAAAAGAATTGGTGAGGGTGATACAGGATTAAATACTGGAGGGATGGGAGCAATATCACCGGTCCCTTTCGCTGATGATAATTTTATGAAACGTGTAGAAGAGGAAGTGGTAATCCCCACCATTGATGGATTTAAAAAAGAAAACCTTCCCTACAAGGGATTTGTTTTCATTGGGTTAATGAATGATGATGGAAACCCAAGAGTAGTTGAATACAATGTAAGAATGGGAGATCCCGAAACAGAAGTAGTAATGCCCAGGCTTAAAACCGATCTTCTTGAAATCATGCAAGCCGTAGCAGATGAAAAATTAAGGGATATTGAGGTTGAGTTTGAAGATAAGTCTGCAACAACAGTAATTATGGTTTCAGGAGGTTATCCGGAAGCTTATGAAAAAGGTCATGAAATTTCAGGTTTAGATAAAACTGAAGGTTCAATCATATTCCATGCGGGAACAAAAGAAGATAACGGGAAGGTTTTTACGAATGGCGGCAGAGTCATAGCCGTAACTTCTTATGGTAAAGATTTCAATGAAGCATTAAAGCAAAGCTATAAAAACACAGAAATTATTGATTGGGAGGAAAAGTATTTCAGGTCAGATTTAGGTTTTGACTTACAGAAATATTTAAACTAGTCGGATAATGAACTATATATAGAACCCTTTCATAGAATAGAGTCTGGTCTATTCATCAAATCGGCATCTCTATTCTAAAAACAGTTCCCTTTCCTATTTCAGAAGATTTAACATAGATCTTTCCATAATGATGGTCCTCTATAATCCTACGCACCAGTGAAAGCCCTAGACCCCATCCTCTCTTTTTTGAAGTGAAACCGGGTTTAAAAATCTTTTTAAAATCGTTTTTGGGAATACCTTTTCCTGTATCCGAAAAATCAATCATCAATTTTTGATCTATTTTCTTAATTCGAATTAAAAAATCACCATTCCCCCCCATCGCATCAACAGCATTCTTTGTAAGATTTTCAATTACCCATTCAAAAAGAGGGACACAGAGATTTAAATAATATTCTTCGTCTCCTTCTATTTCAATTTTGATTTTGTCTGAAATTCGCAATCTCAAATAATCTATTACGTTATCCATAGTTGCTTTAACTGAAACATTTTCAAATTTTGGATCTGAGCCAATTTTACTAAATCGATCTGTAACTGTCTCTAATCTTGAAACATCTTTACTTATTTCTTCAACAATTGAAGAATCAACTTTAGTTGATTTCAGATACTCAACCCAACCCAATAGAGAAGATAGCGGTGTACCTAATTGATGTGCCGTTTCCTTCGACATCCCCACCCAAACCTGATTTTGTTCAGCATTTCTTGAACTTGAAAATGCAAAATAACTTATGACTACAAATAAACCAATTACAGATAACTGCATGTAAGGATAATAAGCGAGCATGTCTATTAGTATGGAGTGTTCGAAATAAATGTACTGCTTCTCACCATCAAAAACCGGTATTTCTATTGGCTTTGCTTTGGATTTCATTTCCATCAACCTACTCGATAAATAACCAGGATTGTCCAAAACTTTAATTGAATCTAAATTCCTCCATGTAATAACATTTCCTCCTTCATCTACCAAAATTACGGGAACAGTTGAATTACCAATAATGATGTCGTGATAAAAAGTAATGTCTCCCGACTCTGAAATAAGCCTTTTTGTTGCTTCAGCAACAAGCTGAACTTTTTTACTCTCCTCTTTCGCAAGCCTTTTTACAAGAGAGTTTGTGTAAGTCAAAGATGCAAAAGCAATTATAATTGCCCCAATTAGCAAAAAAACCTTCCACCATTGTTTCTTTCTGTAAATATTCATCTTTTATTCTTCATCCTCATCCTCATCCTCATCCTCATCCCAATGAATTATAGTTTGTGTTTTGGATGAGGAATTGTTCAAAGGATCACTCTCATCCTTAGTTGATTTATCTTTCTTTGATTTAAAAATGCCTCCAAATTCATCGATAAACACCTTTTTTATTTGTTTACCCTCTTGTTTCCAGGATTTTGAAATCAAATTTATTTTTTCTTTTGTGTCATAACTGAATTTAGGATCTTCTATATTTCCCTTCATTCTCAAGGGAAGAGTTGCAGTTTTATCATTGTTCTCAACTACTCCAAATTCTGCATCTATTTTATTCTGTTTATTCGCTTTAAAAATTTCATTGTGTTTGATTTTTAAAAGGTAATCAATGTCTTGATTGAAAGAATGTTTTCCAGAAACATCTAAATTAATATCGCTTGAACGTATCGCCATTTCGGGAATCGTAATTACTCCATTATTAATGTTTATATTGTTTTTTAACGTTTCAAACTTTAAATGACTCAAATTAAATTTTAGTTTCAGTTCTTCCTTTAAAAATTCTTGTAATTCTACAAGGGGTTCAAAAGAAATAAGCTCTCCATTGTGAATTAACAATTGAGATTCGGTTTGAATTTTTTCCTCAAAAACATTCAATTGTTTATCAGATTCTGCCCGCAGAATCGATTTGATTGATATCCTTCCTTTTACGTGTTTTTGGAGCAAAACATCTTGACCAAAATTCTCAAATTGGGCAAATGCTTTTTCCGCATCTATATTTTGAAAATCTGAAGAACAGTTAAAGAGTATTTTATCAGGTTTTTCAGCGTTAACAATACCTACTATGTGAGCCGTACCGTCGCATGTATTCATAGATACATTTTTAAAAGATAATTCCTGATGATTTAAACTCATTTGACCCACAACTTGATTTGCTATGAATTTTCTAAACCTAAATTCACCCAATTCAAGATTAGTTTTTAATCTAATAGACTTAGGTAAATTAAATTGATATTCGGAACTTTCATGACTAGTAGTATCTGAAACGAATTCATCTAAAATCATTTTATCCATTTTTAAATCTGCATCAAACGATAGGGGTTCATCTTCAAAAATTGTTTTCAAATAACTTTTTATTCTACCATTCATTGAAAAAGAACTCGACAATATTTTTCCCGTAAAGGAATCCAGTAATAAATCTGAATTACTAAAGTCAAGTTTTCCATTTTTTATCTCAATTGGATAATCAAAATCGACAGGTTGAACCTTCACGTTAGATAGGTTTATACTACCACTGGATTTGAACAATTTCAAATCCTTTTTTTTCTGGTTTTGAAAAATTTCAACTAACCTTCCTGATAAATTCATATCAAAATAAGCACTCCCTGTAAGAACTTTAAACTCATCTTTCAAAATCAAATCATGGAGATGATGCAAATCTAAACTTGACTGAACTTTTGCTGATATTATAGGTCTTTTCAACTCTTTTATATTTGCATTTCCAGAAACATCTATACCGCTATAATTCAACGAATAGTTATCAATTTTGAAAGTTGCTCCTGAAATATTTTTCGCATTCGGCTGGTAATAAACACCTTTTAGAAATATTTTTGAAAACTTTTCTTTTTCCACCTGAAATAGTCCGTTCGAAAAATTAAACGCTACATTTATAGGTGGATATTTTGATTTTGATTTTTCTCCTTTCATTGTAAATTCTGCTGAAAGGTTTCCATTTAAAGAACTTAATGTCGAATTTTTAAATTCATTTGGCAAAGTAGCTAAAAGCTCGGCTGTATTTTGATTTAATAATTCAAACTTAAAATCCCATTTTTGATTAGTATTTAAAAATCCAACCCAGCCCTCTAAGTTGGCCTCTCCTGAACCAAACTGTCCGTAGTATTTAAAATTCAGTGATTCTTTTTTTACCAGGAGTTGTAGTTCACCATCCAGGTTAATCGGTTTTTTTGTGACATAATTTCCAACGCTAATAAATGGAGCATTACCAACTAGTTCAACTTTTGTTTTAACAGAATCTATAATAGAACTTGGAAATACTACACAATCATCAAAATCGACTTTATAACTATCTCCTTCCTTCCAATTTTGATAAGAAACACTAACGTTATTAAGTTGTACTCGTTCAACACTAAACGTTTTTTTTGAAGCACTTGTATTGGGGCTGTCCTTAATTATATTGAAATTTCCGTCTCCTTTATTATTGTAAATAATATTTACTTCCCCCTCTTCCAATATGATTTTACCAACTTCAAACTCACCTTGAATCAACGGGATAATATCAAAAACCAAGTGTAATTTATTCAATTTTACAAAAGGGACATCTCCCAATTTATAACTGTACGTCTCAAGATTTATTAAGTCAACAGATACATTCGGAAAACTTGAAAATAAACTGTATTCAATCTTTCCAACTTTAACTTCTCGATTGAGTTGTTTTCCTAATTCATGCTTAACATAGTCAATAATCTCTTTTTCATATTGTGTCCCAATAAACGCAACAGATCCCACAAAAAGAACGATCAAACCAGTAATGAGTAAGAAAATTCGTTTAAACCACTTCATAGACAATAGCCAAAATATGTTATATCAAAAGATTTTACATCGCTTTTGATAATTTGTTTTTCAATATCTGATGTTTATTGTTCATTTTTTTTAAAAAAATCATCTTTTGGAAGAATAAACGAGAAAAAAATAGATATATTGTAACGTATTAATAATCAGATATTTAAAAAAACGGCATAGATATTGTTCCATTCCGCTTGTAATCATTATTTTTTTGTGTTGATACTCAACAAAATTTATGAATCAACGTAAGGAAATACTAACAGAAAGGTCAAGATGTTAAAACAATCATTACAACAAAAATTGTTGCAAAAGCTCTCACCTCAACAAATACAGTTGATGAAGCTTTTGCAAGTACCAACAATCGCCCTCGAACAAAGAATTAAAGAGGAATTAGAGAGTAACCCTGCTCTGGAGGAAGGTTTAGATGTCGAGAAAGATATTGACCATGAAGATCATCAGGACGATGGCTATAATGATGAAAATAAAAGAGAAGATTTTGATTTATCAGAATACATTTCAGACGACGAAGTACCTTCTTATAAAACATCTATTAGAAATGTAGGAGCTGATGAAGATGAAAAATCCATGCCTCTATCAATGGGAAAATCTTTTCATGAGGCTCTTAATGCACAATTGGGATTATTAAAACTATCAGAACAAGAAAAAGTTGTTGCTGAACACCTCATAGGAAATTTAGACGATGCAGGATATTTAAGGAGAGATGTTTTATCAATAATGGACGATCTGGCGTTTTATCAAAACATTACAACTACTGAGAAAGAACTTGGAAAATTGCTCTTATCCATACAAAATATGGAACCAGCTGGTATAGGAGCAAGAGATTTAAAGGAATGTTTATTGATTCAAATTAAAAGAAAAAACAGATCCGATTTAAACGTTTATTTAGCAGAAAAAATCATTGATGAAACATTTGATGAGTTTACAAAAAAACATTACAAGAAAATTATTAAAAAGTTTGAAATTACAGAAGAGGAACTAAGGCTCGCTTTAGATGAAATTTTAAAATTGAACCCAAAGCCTGGCGGTTCAATGAATGAAACTCAAAGAATTTCTCAGGCCGTTGTTCCCGATTTTCATTTAACTATTGAGGACGGTAAATTAAATTTAACTCTAAACAGTCGAAATGCTCCTGACTTGAAAGTAAGTAGAGAATATAAAAATTTATTAAAAGGATATCAAGCTCAAAAAAAAGAAGCAACAAAAGCACAAAAAGACGCGGTATTGTTTGTAAAGCAAAAATTAGATTCTGCAAAATGGTTTATTGATGCAATCAAACAAAGACAAAATACTTTGTTAAAAACTATGCAAACAATTACTGATTTACAATATGAATATTTTATATCGGGTGATGAAACTAAAATTAAACCTATGATTTTAAAGGATATAGCCGACAAAATCGATATGGATATTTCAACAGTTTCCAGAGTTGCAAACAGTAAATACGTACAAACTCCTTACGGTACTTTCTTATTAAAAACCTTTTTTTCAGAAAGTATGCAAAATTCTGAAGGTGAAGAAGTTAGCACAAGAGAAATAAAGAGGATTTTACAAGATACAATAGGTGTAGAGGATAAGCGAAAACCTCTAACGGATGAAAAATTAGCGGAGGTCTTAAAACAAAAAGGGTATCCAATTGCAAGAAGGACCGTTGCAAAATACAGAGAGCAACTGAGTATTCCTGTTGGACGACTACGAAAAGAAATTTGAATGCAGGATAAAGACTAGTGTCAAATACTTTGGTCTTTTTATTATTTTTATAAAGTGAATAAATATAGTGAGTATTTAGCTCGTTTCACATCCTACGTTTTTCATCCGTTGTTCATGCCTACAAACGGAATGATTTTAGTTTTCTATCTAGGTAAAATACCGGGGTTTAACCTCTATTCAACGGATTCGGATAAAACAGTTGCGCTTTTTACAATTTCAATTTTGTTCCTGGCTACCTGTATTGCCCCTCTTTTAATTGCATTAGCTCTTAAAAAATTGAAAATTATTTCCTCCTTAAAAATGCCCAATAGAGAGGAAAGATCCATACCGTTTTTACTAACTTGCTTTTGTTATTTTGGTGCTTATTACTATTTGAGATATGAACAGGAATTACCTCTGAACGGACTTATTTTCTATTTTATTTTCTTTGGGATGTTTGCAACATTACTAGGATTCGTTGTTACTTTATTTTGGAAAATAAGCATTCATATGATTGGTATTGGAGGTATAACTGGTATTTTAAGTTTTCTTTCCAAATTTAACCAGGACGTTTTACTATACCCTTTGTCCGTTTCTTTTTTAATAGCTGGATTAATAGGCTTCAGTAGGTTAAGGCTAAAAGCTCATAATGCCAAACAGTTAATCGCAGGATTTTGTTTAGGATTTTGTTGTGAACTGTTCGGGATTTTTTACCTTTTTAATTAGCCAATAAAGTAAATCCAAATGACAACTGATTAATTCCTGTTTGTTTTTCAGAGGACATTAAATCATTAAACCCATAATAAGCATAAAAATTAACCATTCCACATCCAAATCTAAGTGTTGTACCATATTTCAAGCGATCCAGCTCACTTAAACTTTTTCTTTTGTAAGTAAAACCATTTCCTTCATCTAAATTGTAGGAGGATCTAGTCATATAACCTAATTTCCCACCAAGATAAAATCTTAAAGGGTGTTTTGTTTGTGTTCTAAATCTTATTTCCAAAGGAAATTCTATATACTGTGTACTTAACCTGTTTAAGGAATATGGAACGTTTAGAACACGAATTCCCATTTCTCTTAATGCCCCTTCTGAGGCGGGTACAGACTTTAAATTAAGGTTATTATTAACTTTACTAAAATCATATCCTAATCCATAAAAAAAAGAAAACCTCGAAGAATTGAAGGGAATGTCTTTGCCCCATGAAGCTGTAAAACTAAAAGTAGGTTCCGAATTTACGTTAAAGGGAGCATTCACCCACTTAGGACTGTAAAAATCAAAAATTAAACGATCTGATTTTACATAGTCACCTGCTCTCACATCAAAAGACTGAACACCAATCAGACACATAGCCAGTATTTTAACCCGTTTTACTACCATAAATTGAATTTCGAAAGTTACGGATTATTTTAGTTCCTGTCCATTAATTGAAAAGGCCTGAGAATTCAGGCCTTTGTTTTGTTTTCAGTTTAAATTACTTACCAGCATCGGGAACAGAGATGCTCCCACCTGTAAGGTTCTCCAGATCTCTGTCGAAGAGATATAAACCACCTTTTTCAGCTCCAGTAAGCTTGATTCGATCCAAAATTCCTCTGGCCGTTGCCTCTTCCTCAATTTGTTCGCTTACATACCACTGCATAAAATTATGCGTGGTATAATCCTTTTCTTCTAAACATATGTGCACCACACTGTTAACTGCGGCTGTAACTTTTAATTCATGTTGCAATAACATTTCAAATACTTTTTCCAACCCCTCAAATTCAACAGGAGGTTCATCAATAGAAGGTATTTTTGCTGTACCTCCTCTTTCATTAACATATCTAATGAGTTTCAACATGTGCTGCCTTTCTTCATCAGTTTGACGGTATAAAAACTCGGCTGTACCATTGTAACCTTGACTTTCCGCCCAAGATGCCATTGCCAGATAAAACTGTGAAGAATTTCCTTCAAGAGAAATTTGTTTATTTAGTGCTTCTTCTACTCTTTTCGAAACCATTTTAGTATTTTTTTTTAAAGTTAAGCAATCTGTTAAGCCATAACAATATCATTTACTTATTTAGACATAGTCTATATCTAAATTCCATTTCCACCTATTACAATTACAATTTCTCCCTTGGGTAATACTTTTTTAAAATATTCGAGCTGAGTACTCACATCTCCACGATGAAAGAACTCATGAATTTTTGTTAACTCTCTAACTATGCATATCTTTCTATCTTGCCCAAGAATATCGGAAATTTGTTCCAAAGTTTTAATCAAGCGATGAGGTGATTCATATAAAACAATTGTGCAGGGCAGATTTGCTAAAAATTTCAATCGGGATTGACGTCCCTTCTTGTGAGGTAAAAATCCTTCAAAATAGAACTTATCGCAAGGCAAACCGCTACCTACCAAAGCAGGAATAAAGGCAGTTGGACCAGGCAAGGTTTCAATGTGAACACCAGCTTTAACGCACTCTCTAACCAAAAGGAAACCTGGGTCAGATATCCCCGGAGTTCCAGCATCAGAAACCAAACCAACAATTTCTTTAGATTTAATTTTGTCAACAATTGATTCCATTAATCTATGTTCATTGTGAGCGTGATAAGGCAACATTTTTTTTTCAATCTTAAGATGTTTTAATAATTTGCCTGTATGCCGTGTATCTTCTGCCAATAGAACATCAACGGATTGAATTGCATCAATAGCCCTCAGTGTTATATCTTTTAAATTACCTATAGGTGTTGGTATAAGAATTAACTTACTCATACTGTTTATTTAATTCATTCATCTAAGTATTCTTTGGTAGCAATAATGTTTAATTTATTTTCGCTAAAATGCGAATATTTTTCCTAATGTTGATGACCGTTTCAAAAATTACCTTTTCTCAGGAGGTGAGTGGAACCATTATGCATAAGAATAAATTTGTGGCGTTCTCCACAGTATATGTAAAAGGTACAAGCAATGGAACATTTGCAAACAGTAAAGGAGAGTTCAAATTGGTTGTAAATTCATTGCAAGATACTTTAGTGATTTTGAGCAATGGTTTCAAAGAAAAATCAATTTCTGCAAAACTACTTCTCTCAAATCCCATAGTTTATCTTGAACACTCAAACCAACAGCTGGATATAATAACAGTCTCAAATAAAAAAACATTAGCAAAAAACATAATCAAAAATGTAATTAAAAATCGAAATCAAAACGATTATCACAATGAATCTTTTTCAGCTAATTTGTATACAAAATCCACATTAGATCGAAAAAAAACATCAGGAAGAAGTTCGATAGACACAATACAATTGTTCTTTTCTGAAAAATACTCAAAAATCGAATACTCAAAAGGAAAATGGAAAGAAACAAAATTAGGGTTGAAAGATTTTTCAATTCAAGAAAAACCAAAAAGTCTTTACACAAAAAAATGGGGCAGTTTTAAAACTCAAAGATTAATGGATATAAAATCTAAATCTAATCTATTTTACAATGATATTTCGGACGGTAACTTTAATTTCTATAGAACTACTATACTTGTTCCGAAGCTCGGACAAAACCCTTTTATTTCGCCATTGGGAACACTTGCTTTAACAAGCTACAACTATTCATACATAGAATCATATCGGGAAAACAACCATCTCATTCATAAAATTAAAGTTACGCCAAAACGACCTGAAGAATCTGTTTTTAAAGGAGTTATTCAAGTAGAGGACAGCAGCTGGGCCATCGTTTCAACTGAACTTGAAATGAATGGAAAAAGACTTCACAAATTCAAGTCGTTCAAAATATATCAAAGATTTTCTCGATCCAATAATCGGAGAGTATTGGACCGACAAGAATTCTTTTATTACTATAATTCCAACACGCAATTAACCCCACATCACGGTACGGTTTATTCAAAATTCTCAAATTATGCTTTTTCCGATGCAAAAATAAAACTCAGCAACCTCACTCAATTAGTAGTTGATTCAGCCTATATTCGTTCGGAAACATTTTGGGAGAAAAAGCGGTCAATTCAACTCAGCGATGAAGAAAAAAAATTCATAGAGACTTCACTTGCAATATCCAGGCTAAAAACGTCTGAAAAATATATAAAAAGACAGGACTCTTTAAAAAACAGAACAAATTTTTGGGAAGTCACTTTTACAGGTATTGATCATTACAACACATTAAATGGTTTAAAATGGAAAATTAATCCGCTCATTGAACAGGCAAGAATATTTGGGATTGGTGGTTACCGACATGCATTAGGAGGGCAACTGTTAAAAACATTCAAAAATAAAAACGATTTTTTTATCAAGACAACAATCAATTATGGCTTCAACAATAAAGACTTGCTAAGCGACGTAAATATAAAATATACCTATGCCCCAAAAAAATTCGCTCAACTTAAGTTGAGTGGTGGAAGAAAATATCAAATGTTGACCTACATGCAAAATTTATCTTCCTTATTCAGTAGAGGAAATTTTATAAAAAATGATTTTCTAAAAGTGGGGCATTTTTGCGAGATATTAAATGGTCTCTTTCTGGACATTGACCTAAACTTCTTTAAAAGATCTTCGATATCAAACCTATCTCTATCAAATTGGAGTAAGGAATTATTTTCAAACAACAATGAACCATTAGAATTTGAAAATTATCAGGAATTTAATTTGAAAGCTCAGATCAACTTTACCCCAAACCAAAAATTTGGAATGGACGGAAGGAAAAAAATCATTTATGGCAGTAAATGGCCAACCTTTCTCTTTGGCTGGGAACACGGAATACCCAATTTATTTAATTCGAAAATTAATTATCAAAAAATCACATGTGGTTTTGACTACAGTTATAAACTAAGTTTGTTAGGAACCTCTAAAATTAAAGCTGGATATGGTCAATATTTATCAATCAGAGAAGTTGAATTACCAAACTATTCATTTTTTAGAGGAACCGATAATTACTTTTTCTCCCACCCTTTGTATACATTTCAGTTGCTTGGAGAAACATATAGGTCTCTTGAAAATTACGCTTCATTAAACTTCATCCATCATTTTCATGGAGCAATAATAAAAAAATTACCCGGTCTTAAAAAAACTAAGCTTGAATCCGTAGCTGGAGGAGGTATACTTTATATTAACGATAACAATCTCAAACATTCTGAAGTTTACTACGGTGTAGAAACTCCGTTTAAAATGGGAGATACTCAGTTAAAATTTGGGTGTTACTACACAATTGCATATTCCAATTATTCGAACTTACTTAATATGTTTAAATTTGGACTGAACGTTTTTAACCCATTTACTAATAAATGGGCATTTTAACCTTTGTTTTGTTTTATGATTGATAGTGATTTTGAAAAGAAATGGAAAGAACTTAAAAGCAAGATAGAAATCAATTTTGGAGGAGACCTCGATATTCAAGGCATACTGTTTCTAATTGGTGTTCAAGAACTGGGAAAAGGAGCTCAGGAATTTACAAAGGATCAAAAATTGGACATCATGCACATTGCAATCTGCAGAATTTTAGAACCTTTTGGTTTTTACAAGCTTTCACATTCAGATCAAGACGGATGGCCATACTATGAAACAATAAAACCATTACCAAATCTAAAATCAGGTGAACAATTGAAGTTAATGAAACAAGGAATCTTGGAATATTTCGGAGAAATCTACTAGCTTAGTTCGATATTTTACAAACTACTGTTGTTGTTTCTCCTTCAACAAGGGATAATGTAGTAGAACCTGTTTTACCTCCAAATATTGTATCTCCAAAAGAAGCTTTAACGCTTACCTTTAAAACAGCTGGTAATTTGAAACATATTCTTTCCGTTACTCCTCCAGCATTGGTTGTATAAAGCATTCTCTCCGTAGTTTCGTACTCATTACAAAGAAAAAAACCAGCATCTGCATTATTTGGATCATCGACATAAATTTCAACCTCAGCATTTGGCACAGGAGTGTTACTTGCTAAATCAATTACCGACACAATGCCTTCAGTTGGTGATGGAGTGCAGCCAACAATAAAACCTGTGGTTATTACAAAAAAGATATATTTAACAGCCTTCATAGTTACTTGCATATAAGGTAATGGGGTTACTAAGACTCATTACAGTTGAACAAATATAATAAAATTTTGTTTCGTTAAAAATTCACATTCCACCCTTAAATGGCTAATTTTGCAGCATGAATATTTCAGTAATTAAAAAAACCATTTTAGTGGTCAACGCATCTTTACTATTTTTCGGGTGCGGCTCTACCAAAGACTCTAACTCAGATAATGTCAATTCAGAAAATGAGTTGAACACAAACAATAACACATACATAATCTCCACAAAATTTGGAGACATGACGATTAAACTTTTTGATGAAACGCCGCTACACAGAGATAATTTTAAAAAATTAGTTGCCGACTCGTTTTACGACGGAACATTATTTCACAGAGTTATTGACGGCTTTATGATTCAAGGAGGGGACCCAACCTCAAAAAATGCAAAACCCGGACAGCAACTTGGAATGGGAAATATCAAATACACAATTCCTGCTGAATTTAACCCTAATCTCATTCACAAAAAAGGGGCACTAGCAGCTGCAAGACAATCCGATGCTGTGAATCCTCAAAAAGAATCTTCAGGTTGTCAGTTTTATATTGTTGACGGAACCAAAGTTACTGAGAAAGCATTACAGTCCCTATCTATGCGTAAAGACGCCATGAAGAAAAGAGCTTTAGGGTCAAAAGTCCTAAACGATCCAGATAATTACCAACTTAAAAACAACTTCTTCAGGGTTCGTCAATTGGGGTTAAAAGACAGCATAAATTATTACGGTACGATTATACAAACTAAGATCGACTCTCTATTTTCTGGAAATGAATTTAAATATTCTCCTGATCAAATTGCACTTTACGATTCCATTGGCGGAACACCTTCTTTAGATATGGATTACACCGTTTTTGGAGAAGTAATTGAAGGGTTAAATATTATTGACTCTATCTCTACGCTTCAAAAAGACAACATGAACCGTCCTTATGATGACGTTAAAATGACGATAAGAAAACTTTAATTCAAATAACTCAGCAGAGTAATGGAAAATAAGATCAAAGAAATAAACCGACTAATCGAGGAGTTTAAAATTGAGAACAAAGAAGCATTGGAAAAATTTAGAATCCAATTCCTCGGCTCAAAAAATATCCTTAAAGATTTGTTTTCTGAAATTAAAAACGTTGCTGCGGAAAAAAGAAAAGAAGTAGGTCAATCTATTAACGCACTAAAAAGTAAAGCTCAGAATAAATTTGATGATTTCATGAGCGATATAGATGAAAAAGATAATGAAATTGATAGCATAGATTTATCACTACCAGGGGATAATGTCCTTTTAGGAAGCCGACACCCCTTAAGTATAGTAAATGAGGAATTTATTGAAGTGTTCGAAAAAATTGGCTTTACAGTTTCTGAAGGTCCGGAAGTAGAAGACGATTGGCATAATTTCACTGGCCTAAATCTTCCAGAAGAACACCCAGCAAGAGATATGCAGGATACTTTTTTCATTGAAAAAAATCCAGATTGGTTGCTAAGAACCCACACTTCTTCTGTTCAAATGAGAGTAATGGAAGCTCAAGAGTTACCCATTCGAACAATTACACCGGGAAGGGTTTATAGAAATGAAGCGATTAGTGCCAGGGCGCATTGTTTTTTCCACCAAGTAGAAGGTTTATATATCGATAAAAATGTCTCCTTTGCAGACCTGAAGCAAACGCTGCTTTATTTTGCTCAGCAATATTTCGGAAAAAACACCAAAATAAGATTAAGACCTTCTTATTTTCCTTTCACAGAGCCCTCTGCGGAAATGGATGTATCCTGTACCTTATGCAATCAAAAAGGTTGTAAGGTTTGTAAAAACACAGGTTGGCTTGAAATTGGAGGTTGTGGTATGGTAGATCCTAACGTACTTAAAAACGCAAATATAGACCCCGAGGAGTACTCTGGATTTGCCTTTGGATTTGGTATTGATCGAATTGCGATGCTAAAATATGAAATCAATGACCTTCGTTTATTTTCTGAAAACGATGTTCGATTCATTGATCAATTCAAGGCAAGCTGGTAATTATATCAAAACAACATTTCTTAAAATTAAATTTATTTTAAACAATTATTTTTTTTATTACCAATAAAAACATAATTTTACACACTAATTTTTTAACTAATTTTTTTTATTATGAATCTTAAATCGATAACAAAAACATTAATGGTGGCAGCGACAATGTTAGCATTAAATGTTTCAGCGCAGAATGGACAAACCTCAAACTTTAAATTTTCTAGTGGAGACAGAAACCTTGAACTACAATTGGTTCCTCTATCCCTAAACAATTCTCCTATAACATTAAATGGTATTAAATTTCGTTATTTCACTTCAGAAAACGCAGCTCTTAGACTTAACGTGAATCTTAATTCAAATTCGAATACCAATATAACTCAAATGGGTGTTGACTCGACAGATACTCCTGAACTTAAAGAAAAAACATCTTCATTTGGATTTAAATTAGCTCCAGGTTATGAAATGCATTTCTCTGGAACAAACAAACTTTCTCCTTATGTTGGAGGCGAATTAGTTATAGATTATCAAACAAATTCTTTTAGAGAAGAAACTGAAACAATAGACAATAAAGTTGTTTACACAAAAACCTCAAACAGTTCTTCAGGTGATAATACACCCGGTTATTTTGGTTTGTCGTTAAATGGAATCGCTGGTTTTGATTTCTATTTTACAAAATCTTTATATCTAGGTACTGAATTAAATTACGGTCTCACACTTAAATCAAATCTTTCTACAAAAATAAAAAGTGATCAAGAAGGTTTTACAGCTTCTGACCCACAAAAAAACGGAAGTTCTATGTCCTTTGCGCCTATGGCTGTTGGACAATTTAAACTCGGATTTTTATTCTAAAAAATTTAATCTTAATCTTGAAAAAAGGGAATTGATTGCAATTCCCTTTTTTTAATCCAGAGAAATTCGTTCTTCTCGATTAGCCAATTCCCACGCCGTATAAAATATCAGTTGAGTAATTTTAGAAACTTTTTTGAAATCTATTTTTTCAATCGTATCTGTATGCTTGTGATAATCTTCATGAACTCCATTAAAATAAAAAATAACTGGAATCGAATGTTTTGCAAAATTATAATGATCTGATCTTTGATAAAAACGATTCGGATCATCAATGGAATTAAATTTATAGTCCAATTGTAATTTTGTGTGAATATCGTTTTGTTCTTCATTTATTTGATGCAATTCAGAACTTAAAAAATGACTTCCAATTATATAAACATAATTTGGATTAGGATTTCCTTTATTATCATGATGATCTTCATCAACTCTTCCAATCATATCAATGTTTAGATTTGCCACTGTGTTTTTAAGAGGAAAAATTGGATTTTCAGAATAGTATCTACTTCCCAAAAGGCCTTTCTCTTCTGCAGAAACAGGCATGAATAAAATACTTCTTCTTGGTCCGTTCCCTTCCTCTTTAGCTTTAGCAAATGCTTGTGCCATCATTAATAGAGCAGTTGTTCCTGATGCATTATCATCTGCCCCATTGAAAATTTTACCGTTGTATTTTCCGAGGTGGTCGTAATGTGCTGTAACAATTATGATTTCCTCTTTTTTATCACTTCCTTCAACATACCCTAAAATATTTTCTGAAGAAATATCAGTTTTTATAATATTGGATTGTATTCCAATTTTTAAACTCAATTGACTGCTGAGAGGAACTCCTTTTTTATCTATTTTATTTTTTATTTTCTTGAGACCTTTTAGTAATCCACCCTCCCTCAATAAACTATCCGCTTTGGACTCCGAAATAAATAATAATGGAATCTTTGTTTTAAATTTATCCGTCCCCAACATCATTTTTGACGAATTAAAAGAGTGAGAATAAATTCTTTTGTATACGTCAATTTTAGGATTAATCATTACAACTGCTCGTGCCCCCTTTGAAACTATCCTAGTTATTTTCTTATCCCTATCAATCCAATCTGAAATCGACTCTTTTTTAAATGAAGTATGTTTTGATTTCTTAAATTTAGGAATACCTTCCAACATGAAAACAACCTTATTTTTGATTTCTATATTTTCCAGTTCATTATATTCATCGGACTCTATTCCGTATCCAACAAAAACAGATTGAGCACCCTGAAAATCAGAATCCATAAAATCAGAATTATGTAAAAAATCTTCAAAATAGCGAAGCGTATCACCATTTATCATTAGAGATATATTTTGAGGAGTTGAAACTCTTAAATTAAATCGTTGAAAATATTCTCCCTTAATTGGAGGAAGTCCATAGCTGGAGAAACTTTGCATCAAATAAGCTCCAGCTAGTTTTTGACCTTTTTCACCCGCTTCTCGACCTTCTAAATCGTCACTTGCTAAATACTCGATATGTTTCCTAGCAGTATTAGAGTTAATATAATTAACGTATTTATCGGCTTGACTTAGTACACTTAGTGATAAAAAGACAAAAACAAAAGTGGTATAAAATCGTATCAATTTAATTTGAAAAATTATCTTTCGAATTGAATTATACGAATTTATTATGAGTATTGTTTGCATAAAATTTTAGTAACTTAATTAATAATGAAAAAGGGAACCTTAAACCTAATAATAATTACTGGTATTTTTTCGATTTTATTGTTGTTTATTGTACAATTTTTTTGGGCAAAAAACTTAATCAAAATCGAAAATCAACACTTCAACTATAAAGTAAAAACAGGACTGCTCAATGCCGGATATAAACTAAAATTGATTCATCACTCAAAGATTGACAAAATTCATCTGGTGAAACAACTGAATAACAATTCATATGTTGTAGAAGTCCAGGACATTGTTAATCCAACAACAATAGATTCCCTTCTTCAAATTGAATTTTTAGCTCAAGAATTATATTACCCCTACAAAATAGCAATATACGACTGTTTTACCGACAGTGTAATATATTCTCATTCAGGGTCCTCAAATGAAAACTACGTCTCTGCCGAAGACTACGGGGTAAACTGGGACATTAACAGTTATAATTTTGGTGTTATTTTCCCAGAATTAAATCCATTAAAAAAACATCTAAATATTGGTGTAGCGTCAGGTATAGTAATTTTTGGAATTATTGGCTTCTTTATCTACGTGATTATTACAATTATGCGTCAAAAAAAAATAGACGAAATGAAAACAGACTTTATAAATAATATGACACATGAATTGAAAACCCCTATATCTACTATTTCACTTTCAAGCAACGTAATAAATAATAAAGACATAATTGATCAACCTGAAAGATTACAACACTATGCCAAAATAATTAATCAAGAAAATGAACGATTAAAAACTCAAGTAGAAAGAGTTCTTCAGCTTGCCTTATTTGAGGAAAAAAACTTTGGATTAAATTTCCAAACCGTTTCTATCTCAGATCTCTTAAAAAAAGTTTTAATCCCCTATGAATTACTACTGGAAGATAAAAAAGGAAGCTACACAATAGAAGGAGATACTTTGTTTGCAGAAGTAGATGAGCATCATTTTTGCAATGCAATATCAAACCTCATAGATAACGCTATAAAATACTGTCAAGAGGGTGGACCAAATATTAAAATAAGAATCAAAAATTTAGAGAAAACATTTTCAATTGAAGTTGTCGATAATGGAATTGGAATGGAAAAAGAAGAAATAAAAAATATATTTAAAAAATTCTACCGTGCTCCAACAGGTAATATTCACAATGTAAAAGGGTTTGGAATTGGTTTAAGTTATGTTGATCAAATTGTAAAAATGCATTCTGGAAGCATAAGAGTAAGCAGTAAAAAAAATAAGGGCACAACTTTTGAACTGATTGTACCCAAAAAACAAAACTAAAAAATGATTAAAGCAAACATTCTATTGGTTGAGGACGATGAAAACTTAGGTTTCGTTACACAAGACAACCTTCAATTAAGTGGATATAAAGTTACATGGGCAAAAGATGGAGTTACTGGATTTGAAGCATTCTGTAAGGACAAATTCGACCTGTGTATTTTAGATGTTATGTTGCCTAAAAAAGATGGATTCCAGTTGGGACAGGAAATTAAAACACTGAAGGAAAATATCCCAATGATTTTTCTTACCGCAAAATCACTGGACCCCGATAAAGTTCAAGGTTTTAAAATAGGTGCTGACGATTATATAACAAAACCTTTTAATATGGAAATACTAAGCTTGAGAATTCAAGCATTACTTAAACGACATTTTTCTATCCAAGCCAATACTGTTGAAAAAAAAGATGTTTTTAAAATAGGAAAATACAATTTTGACTATAAAAACCAAGAATTATCTTGTGAAGACTTCAACAAGCATCTAACTAAAAAAGAAGCTGAAATTTTACGACTATTGTGTTTAAACAAAAACAAATTACTAACTCGTGACCTTGCACTGAAAGTAATTTGGGGTGAAAACGACTATTTTAAGGGACGAAGTATGGATGTATTCATCACTAAATTGAGAAAATACTTAAGTTTAGATGAAGAAATTGAAATAATTAATGTTCACGGAACAGGTTTCAAATTAAAAGTATCGGAATAAATTAATGCGCCTCTAACCAGTTTGAACCAAAAGCACCTTCGACCTCTAACGGAACAGATGTTCTTACGGCATTCCTCATTTGTTCTAAAGCAATTTTTTCAATTTTATCCTTCTCGGAAGGAGCTACGTCAAAAACCAATTCGTCATGAACCTGAAGAATCATTTTAGATTCTAAATTATTCTCAACTATTTCTTTATGTATATTAATCATTGCAACCTTTATTATATCTGCAGCGGACCCTTGAATTGGTGCATTAATTGCATTACGCTCAGCATAACCTCTTACAACAGCGTTCTTAGAATTAATGTCTTTTAAAAAGCGTTTTCGTTTAAAAATAGTTTCAACATACCCCTTCTCTTTAGCAAGACTCACCGAGTCTTCCATAAATTTCTTTATTCCAGGATAGTTCAAAAAATATCCCTCAATCAATTCTTTAGCCTCTTTTCTCTTAATATTTAACCTCTGACTTAAACCAAAAGCAGAAATACCATAAATGATTCCAAAATTGACCATTTTGGCTTTATTTCTCATTACTCGATCCACTTCATTCATAGGCACATTAAACACCTTTGACGCAGTTGCAGTGTGTATATCATTACCATTTTTAAATGCTTCAACCATATTTTCGTCTCCACTCATTTCAGCCATCAATCTCAATTCCACCTGAGAATAATCTGCAGCATAAAGTTCATTCCCATAACTGGGTATAAAGGCCTCTCTTACCTTTCTTCCCTTTTCCGTTTTAATGGGAATATTTTGAAGATTAGGATTAACTGACGACAAACGACCTGTAGCAGCAACAGCTTGGCTATAGGTAGTATGAATTTTATGTGTTGATTGATTAATTAATTCAGGCAAGGCATCAACATAAGTAGACTTTAACTTTTTCAACTGACGAAATTCTAAAATGTTATCAATAATCGGATGCTTTCCAGCCAACTTTTGTAGAGTTTCCTCAGATGTTGAATATTGTCCTGATTTTGTTTTTTTTGCCTTTACATCAATTTTCATGTTTTCAAAAAGAACAACCCCTAATTGCTTTGGTGATGATAAATTAAAAACTTCTCCCGCTTGCTCAAAAACCATCTTTTCTAATTTTTGAATTTCAAAATCCAAATCAACCGATAACTCTTTTAACGTTTCTGTGTTTAGAGATACCCCGTTATTTTCCATTGCTGATAAAACGGGAACTAAAGGCATTTCAATGTCTTCAAACAACGTTCTTACCTCTTTTTGATCAAGCAGAGGATTCAATTTTAGCATCAATTGCCAAGTAACGTCGGCGTCCTCTGCAGCATATTTTAATAGTTCAGACTTATCGACCTCACGCATTGTTTTTTGATTTTTCCCTTTTTTTCCAATCAAAGACTCAATAGATATTGGCCTATAGTTCAAATAAGTTTCCGAAAGAAAATTCATACTATGACTCATATCAGGTTGAAGTAAGTAATGCGCCAACATTGTATCGAATAACTTTCCTTTTACTTCAACACCATATTTCAATAACACATTAATATCATACTTAATATTCTGTGCCACCTTCATTATTTTTTCATTTCGGAAAAAAGGCTTGAATAAATCCAATACTCGCTGTTCATCACCAGAATTGATATATACGTAAAAGCCCTTATGAGCCTCCCATGAAAACGACAATCCCACAATCTCTGCGGTTAATGCATTTAATCCCGTCGTTTCTGTATCAAAACACACCGAAGATTGTTGTTCCAACATATCTATGAGCTCGCTAATTTCTGAATCAGACTCAATTAATCGATAGTCGTATACTACATCTTCTATGGTTTTTATATTCCCATCAGGTAGGTTTTCATCCAATTCAATCGAATCCTCAACTGAAGAAAACAAATCCAATTGTCCATTTGAAGTAGTTGGAACAACTGCTGAAGATTTACCCGTGGAGGAAATATCAGCACCTAAAACTCTTTTAGCCAAAGTTCTAAATTCCATTTCAGAGAACAAATCAAGCAAAGCTTCTTTTTCCCAATCTTTGATGGTCATGGCTTCAAAATCAATATCAACTGGAACATCAACTATTATTGTAGCTAACTTCTTGGAAAGCAAACCTTGCTTCCCAAAATTGATTACATTTTCCTTCTGCTTACCTTTTAAATCATCTGTGTTCTTTAGCAAACCTTCTATTGAACCATAGGCGTTTACAAGCTTTTTGGATGTTTTCTCACCAATACCAGGAATACCAGGGATATTATCTGAAGAATCTCCCCATAGTCCCAAAATATCAATCACCTGAGTAGGTTCTTGAACTTCAAACTTTTCTTGAACTTCTGGAATTCCCCAAACTTCAGCTGGTTTACCTGCTCTACCGGGACGGTACATGAAAATGTTTTCTGAAACCAACTGAGCAAAATCCTTATCAGGCGTCATCATAAAAGTTTGAAAGTTTTCTCTCTCAGCCATTTTAGCTATTGTACCAATAAGATCATCTGCCTCAAATCCTACTTTTTCGATAATTGGAATATTGAACGCTTTAATCAAACGTTTAACAAAAGGTATTGATGTCTTTATATCCTCTGGGGTTTCATCTCTATTGGCTTTATATTCAGGATACATATCGTTTCTGAATGTTTTTCCCGGAGCGTCAAATACAACGGCAATATGAGATGGTTTTTGCTTTTGTAAAACCTCAAGTAATGTATTACAAAACCCCAACGTTACTGACGTGTTTAACCCTTTAGAATTATATCTTTGATTGTTTCCAAAACCAAAATAAGAACGAAATATGATGGCGAATGCATCGATTAAGAAAAGTTTATTTTTAGCCATAAAAATGGATTGAATATATTGATTTCTGAATATGCAAATTAATCAATACAGATAATAATTTTAGATTTTGTAATCAATAAAACACTAACAAATGAATTAAGTTATCTACATTTTTGAAAAAGAAGTCAGCTCATTAAATAAATCGACAGGTTTTTAACGAAAAGCGCTTACTTTTCTCTATAAATTGTTTGTAAAACAACCTCCGTTACGGCTTTCAAAGTTTTTGCAGAAATATTGTCCATATTATCATTGTGCGTATGCCAGGAATGAGCGAAACTTCCGGATTGTGGATTTCGATGGATGATATCTATACAAGGTATTCCAGCTTGATTTACATAATAATGGTCATCAATAATTTGAACATCCGGAATAACTTTAAAATATCTTCCATACCCCATATGTTTGGCCGTTTTCCACACTTTATCCAAAATAGAACGTGCGTATTCTTGAGAATATCCCTCATAAAGAAATAATGCGTTAGGATCACCTACCATATCTAAATTGATTCCATAAGCGGGAACTAAGGAGTCCAACCGAGTATCCTTCGACCAAATTTGAGATCCGTAGCAAAATGTTTCGTTGGACTTTCCATAATCTTCAATATCGAACAGTACTACGTCAACACCTATACTCGGATATTTTAAATTTAAAACCCTAGCTATCTCTAAAATTACTGCCACTCCACTTCCCGCATCATTTGCGCCATCAATTGGTTCATTTACTCTTTCAACATCTTGATCTGCCCAAGGGCGAGTATCCCAATGTGCAGATAAAAGAATCCGCTTTTTCTTGTCCAAACCAAAACGACCTATAATATTTCTGTAAGCCAACTTTTTACCATCGTGGGCCAATTGGACACCCTTCTGCTCAATTGTTTTAAAATTATAATCATTGAGTTTTTTGACCATCCAATCGGCACACTGTTTATGAGCTTCTGAATTTGGGACTCTTGGACCAAAATCCACTTGTTTCTGGACAAAAGAAAAAACAGAATCTTGATTAACCTGAGGAATTTTGACCAACTCAAAGGAAGGCTTGGTTTTTTTTTGTTTTGATTCCTCAGCTTCTGAACAAGAGGTAATGAAAAGAATGCAAATGAAACTCAGCTTAAAAAGTATGAACTTACTTATTTTGACCATTTTGTACCGTCTTTTGAATCTTTCAACTGAATACCGAGTTTTGTAAGTTCGTTTCGAATTAAATCCGATGTTTCCCAGTCTTTTCCTTTTTTTGCTTGATTTCTTAGATCAACAGCAAGTTGAATTAAATCATTCTCTATTGTTTTTGAATCGTCAGAAGATTTTGAACTTTCAATCAATTGAATTCCCATAATTTGAGTAACATAAACATCAAATAAACCTTTAAGTTTCTGGCGGTCTTCCTGGGTTATAGGTTTTTCATTCTGAACTGAGGAGTTTATTTGCTTTACTGCATCGAATAAATTAGCAACCAGAACAGGTGTATTAAAATCATCATTCATGGCGGATTCAAGCGACGCTTCAATAAGGTTTACATCAAGAAAAGATTGGTCACCGTCCTTTAAAATATCGATTGATTCTAATCCTTTTTTTAATCGCGCTAATCCTTTTTCGGCGGCAAATAAGGCATCGTTACTTAAATCCATTGTCGATCTATAATGGCACTGCATCATTGCAAAACGAACAACCATTGGCGAGTATGCCTTTTCTAAAAGTTCGGTTGTTCCCTCAAAAATTTGTTTCGGTAAAAAGAATTGTCCAGTACTCTTACTCATCTTTTCACCATTCAAAGTAAGCATATTGGAATGAAGCCAGTACTTAACCGATTGAGATTGTCCAGAATAGGCAGTATTTTGAGCCAATTCACATTCGTGGTGTGGAAATTTTAAATCCATTCCCCCTCCATGAATATCAAATTCGTCGCCCAAATATTTTGTACTCATCACAGAACATTCCAAATGCCAACCTGGAAAGCCTTTCCCCCAGGGAGAATTCCACTGCATAGTATGCTTAGGATCTGCTCTTTTCCATATTACAAAATCCAAAGGACATTTTTTCTCACCTTGTCCTTTTAAATCTCGAGTATTGTTTTTTAAATCCTCAATTTTTCGTCCCGAAACATCGCCATAATTATATTTTTCAGAGTATTTTTCAACATCAAAGTAAACAGAACCATTTGATTCATAAGCATAACCCGATCTAATGATGGCTTGAACATACTCAATTTGCTCTAACATGTGACCAGTAGCAGTCGGCTCAATACTAGGTTTTAAAGTATTCAACATCTCTACAACCTCGTGAAAACCATTCGTGTAGCGCTGTACAACCTCCATCGGTTCAACATTTTCCAGCTTGGCCTTTTTCGCTATTTTATCCTCTCCTTCATCACTATCGTTTTCCAAATGCCCTACATCTGTAATATTTCGAACGTATCGAACGCTATAGCCCAAATGTTGTAAATACCTGTAAATAACATCAAAAGAAACAATTGTTCGACAGTTACCTATGTGAACGTCACTATATACCGTAGGACCACAAACATACATCCCAACATGAGGAGGGTTTATCGGTTTGAAAACTTCTTTCTTCCTTGTTAGAGTATTGTAAACTTTAAGCTGGGACATTAGTAATGTTTTTTTACAAAAATAAGTAAATCTATATGTCTTTCTAAACTATTGTGTTAAAACAACTAATTAAATATAAAAAGTAACCAAATATGGTATTACACTGCAATCTTTAAATTAAATTTGTAGCATTAAAACAACAAATTAATTATGTACCCAGCTGAAATAGTATTACCCATGAAAAAAGAACTGGTCGATGCCGGTTTTGAAGATTTAACAACATCAGAGGCAGTTGATTCCGCAATTTCAAGCCAAGGTGGTGTATTAGTTGTCATAAACTCAGTTTGCGGTTGTGCAGCTGGAAACGCAAGACCTGCAGCACGAATTGCTGCAGAACACCCTAAAGCACCAAAATTGGTAACTGTATTTGCGGGGTTCGATAAAGAAGCTGTTGATCAAGTAAGAAAATATTTATTACCATACCCTCCTTCATCGCCCTCTATGGCTTTGTTTAAAGATGGTAAACTAATGCACATGATTGAACGTCACAACATTGAAGGATCACCTGCAACATTAATTGCAGACAGTTTAAAAGGTGCATTTGAGGAATATCTCTAAGAGAAGAAAAATAGTATCGAAAATAAAAAAGGAGCAAATTGCTCCTTTTTTATTTATATCTATTGTCATAATACATTAATGTCCATCGTGTTCATCGTCTTTTAAAGGAACCGTTTGAGGAACAAAGTCCTCTTCATAACCTGGCTTACTGTAATCGTATGGCCATCTGTGAACAACAGGTAAAGAACCTTCCCAGTTTCCATGAATTCTTTCAATAGGAGCTGTCCATTCCAAAGTATTGGATTTCCATGGGTTTTGATTGGATTTTCTTCCTCTAAATATTGAAGTAAAGAAGTTAAAAATAAATATAATCTGACCCAAAGCAGCCAAAATGGCAAAGAGTGTTATAATAACATTTATAAACTGAACGTCTGCGAACATTTCAAATTCTTCATTAGTATAGTATCTTCTTGGAACACCAGCTAAACCAACAAAGTGCATTGGTAAAAATACTCCATAAACACCAACAAACGTAATCCAGAAATGGAGATATCCAAGTTGAGGAATCATTAATCGACCATACATTCTTGGAAACCAATGATAAACACCTGCAAACATACCAAAAATAGCACCTGCACCCATTACAATATGGAAATGTGCTACAACAAAATACGTATCATGCACATTAATGTCAATCGCAGAGTCACCTAATATCAAACCTGTTAAACCACCAGATATAAAAAGGGAAACCATTCCCATACCGAATAACATTCCCGTGGTTAATCTTAAATTACCTTTCCACATAGTAGCTAAATAATTAAATACCTTAACAGCAGAAGGGATTGCAATCAATAGGGTTGTAAAAGTGAATACTGTCCCTAAAAACGGACTCATTCCCGTCATAAACATGTGGTGTCCCCAAACAATGAAGGAAAGGAATGCAATCGCTAAAATCGATAAAATCATTGCTCTATAACCGAATATTGGCTTTCTTGAGTTTGTAGATATAACCTCCGATGTTAAACCAAGTGCAGGAAGCAATATGATATATACCTCAGGGTGACCTAAAAACCAAAATAAGTGCTCATACAAAATTGGCGATCCTCCGGTTTGAGCTAAGGGCTCACCACCAATATAAATGGAATCCAAATAAAAAGATGTACCCAATAACCTATCGAACATTAATAAAAGACAGGCCGACAGTAAAACAGGGAAAGAAAGAACTCCTAATATTGCTGTAATGAAGAAACACCAAATAGTAAGTGGCATTCTAACCATTGTCATACCTTTTGTTCTAAGGTTAATGATGGTAACGATATAATTTAAGGACCCTAAAAGTGATGATGCAATAAACACAGTCATTGAAACCAACCAGAGAGTCATTCCCAGTCCAGAACCGGGCATAGCTTTTTCGAGGGCAGAAAGGGGAGGATAAACCGTCCAACCTCCAGATGCAGGACCACTTTCAATAAAACATGAAGCAATCATGATGACCGACGAAAGGAAAAATAGCCAGTAGGAAAGCATGTTTAAAAACCCGGATGCCATATCTCTGGCTCCTAATTGATATGGAATTAAAATGTTTGAAAATGTTCCGGATAAACCACCCGTTAATACAAAAAATACAATTATAGTTCCATGAATTGTAACCAATGCCAAATACATGTTTGGATCAAGTACTCCTTCAGGTGCCCACTTATCTCCAAGAAAAAAGTTAACAAATGCAAAACCTTCCTTAGGCCAAGCCAATTGTAAACGGAATAAAATTGACATTCCCATTCCAATTACTGCCATAAATATGGCTGTGATAAGAAATTGCTTTCCTATCATTTTGTGGTCCATACTGAATATGTACTTACTTATAAATGTCTCGTGATGATGTGCTCCTCCCATGACTGTTTCAGTTAAGCTATTATTTTTTATTTCTAATCTTTCTCAAAAACCGATACTGGTATTGACTTGGTTTCATTACCAAAGGTTAAATCATTTAAGTATTGGTCAAATTCTTCTGGTTCAACTACATCGATAAACATTTTCATATTGTAATGAGAAGCACCACATATTTTATTGCACACAAGGACGTAACCGGTCGAACCTAGTCTTTCTTCCTTGGAAAGAATGTTGCCCTCATCATCCCTTGTTATATGCATGTATACTTTACCTTCTTCAGCGGCTTTGTCAAAAAATTCCTGATTCGTTTCTTTTGGTTCGAAAGTAAAGTATGTTTTCATCCCAGGAACAGTATTCATTTGAGCTCTAAAATGAGGGAAATAGGCCGAGTGAATAACATCTTTGGAACGCAGTTGAAATTTAATTGTTTTACCTTTTGGGATTACAATTCTATTTCCGGAAATCACGATATCATCTTTACCGTTGTCGTATTTCTGAGGATTTTTTTCATAATCCTTTTGCATTCTTTTTAACCTCAAAATGTTAGCTCTGTAGTTTTTTAAACTACTCTCAACAACATCAAGATTACCGGAACGATTCCAATCCTCTGAAATTAAACCTTCATAATTTAAAGAATCGAGTCTTAATCCATCAAATACGATTTGCTTTTCAGGAGAGTATCCCAGCAACTTTGAGACTTTTGTTAATCGCTCAAACTCTTCAACAGAATAAGATTTAGTTATTTGATCATTAGAACCGAATACTACATTCTCCCAATGATTTTTACCAAATACAGTTATATGGGTTGAATCCGTTTTTGTTGAATCAATATCAACCAATTCGACAACCATTTTGTAACATTCATTGAGACGGTCTTTTATGGATTTTTCAGTAGCAATACCCAGTGCATTTTTACCATATAATGCAAATGAAGCTTCACCTAATTTATTGTCCTTCCCAGCATATCGAGCTGTCCATTTGAATTGTTCCGAAACAAATTCAATGTGTACATCTGGTTCTCCTTCGGGGTTCATAATTTTTCCCCAAGTACTCATACCGTATGTAATGAGAAGAATTAAAACAGTAGCAGGAACAATAGTCCACGCCAATTCTAAACTGTTGTTGTGAGGATACCAATACGCTTTTCTACCTTTTCTGAAATAGTACTTATATCCAAACCAAAATAGTAGTGCTTGAGTAATGAAGAAAACAAACAAAATTAAGATGTTAGTGACATTCATTAGCGTGTCAATTTCTTCACCATGTACGGATGCAGAAGAAGGCAACATGTACTTGTTCCATGCCACAATTTGAGCAATAAGTAATACAAACATTACGATTACAAAAACAAGTAATCCAAGAGCGTTTGTTTTTATTTCAGCACGGGTTATGAATTCTGATTCTTGATCTTTAAGATCGTCAACCAATTCTTTTGCCTGAAGAATTTTTGCAAATGCAACCCCTACAAGTAAAACCGATATGATAATTGTAAGTACTAATCCCATTTTTTACCTTTTATAATTCTTTATCTTTTTGAATCCAATTTTTTAATGGTGGTGAATGTGCTTTCCTTCTTCCAAATAAGGATGATTCTTAACCAATAATGGTCTTGAAGCAAGCGATCTCAAAACAATATATGTAAAGACGCCTAAGAAAAGGAGAAACGATCCAATTTCAATGAAACCAACTCCAGCCTCTGTCTTCATTGCACCAGGACTGATCATAATGAAAACATCCAACCAATGGAAAAAGAAAATAATACAACCTACCATAACTAAAAGCCCTTTTTTCTTTTTTGCATCTGCATCCATTAAAAATAGCATTGGAATCGCAAAATTAACAAAGAAAATAATCCAATATATTACTGAATAATCATTTATCCGTGCTTGAAAATAAGTAACTTCTTCAGGAATATCTGCATACCATATTAACATGAATTGACAAAAGAACATATACGTCCATAAGAAGCTTAACGCAAATACCCATTTCCCCATGTCGTGAATGTGACCGCCCTTAGCTTCTTTTAACAATCCTTTACCTTTTAAATAAATAATCAGCATTAAAGCATAGACCATACCTTCCAACCACATTCCTGCGAAAACATACCAACCAAAAAGAGTTGAGAACCAGTGAGCATCAACGGACATAATCAACTGCCATGCAATTACGGATGATCCGTATCCAAAAATAACCAGGAAAAGGGCAGACATTGCGAAGTTTTTGAAATGGATTCGTGTACCTCCTTCTTGATCTTCCAACAAAGACTGCTTCCTGTAATACCATGAGTACAGAACAAATGCTCCCATAAAAAGAAGTAAAACAGGATAATAAAAAAGTGGATTAAAGAAAAATGATTTATGATCCAATAAGTGATCGTAACCTGACATTCCCTCTTCAAGAGACATGTCGTAATGTTGCCAATGGTATATATGATGTCCACCGAATTGTCCTATGACAATTATTATAAAAATAATAGCAGCCATAAGAGGTAAAGCAGAAAGCATTGACTCATAAACTCTTTTGAATACAACTGACCATGAAACCTCTGCTGCATATTGTAATGCAATAAAAAACAAAACAGATAATGAAATAAAGAAAAAGAAAATACCGTTTGAAAGTAATGCTACCCAAATTCTTTGAGAAAATCCATAGTTGTGACCATCATCAGCAACCAACGAACTGTAATCATTTCCATCAAATATAATTCCCAACACGAAAATAATAAGGCCTGCTAAAGCTACTCTTGTAGTTATATTTTTTGACTTTTTCGAAAAAACGTAATCCATTTTATGGTGTTTTAATCTATTTTAAAATTAGTTCAATTAAACTTCACACAAGGAAGTTGCAGTTGTTTATTCTTCTACATTATTGGATTGTAAGTCTTCCAATGAATTTCCTTGTAAAGTTTGAACATACTGAACAATCTTCCATCTCTTTTCCTCAACAATCTGTGAGGCATGTGATCCCATCATTCCCTTTCCATAATATATGGTATAGTAAATTTCTCCTGGAGTTAATTCCTTAGTTGAACCATTATTGTAAGCAGGTGGTTTTAAAAACAATTCTTTCTTTATCAAAGAACCCTTACCTTCTCCTTTGGGACCATGGCAATGAACGCAAAACATTCCGTAATAAGCTTTCCCTTCAACAAGGGCAGATGTTTCAGAGTAAGGAAGTGGCATTTTAACAGATTTTGCAAGAGATCTGTCGCCCTTTGGTATTGAAAAAGGCTTTTTACCTTTTGCTATACTTCCTTTAACAGGTTTACGAGTTACAAGGCCACCACTGAAAACATTGTATAGTTCTTGTACTTCTTGTTTGATTGCTAATTTAAGAGAATCCGGTGCCTTATCATACCCAAACTTATCTAAATTTCTTTTAAAGAAATCAGCAGAATCTATATCGTACTTTTTCAAGTAAGCTTCATATCCTGTAGCTCTATACATATCAGGCATGTATTCAACTCCAGGACTGTCTGGATTTTCTGTACATGATACTAAACCAAATACTAAAAACAGCAAAGCTATGAAGCCATTTTTTAGAATATTAGGGATGTTGGTTAAATTAAAATTCATCTTTTTTCCTTTATGCCTTATTAATTTCAATCGCTCCCGAGTCTTTAAGTTCGTTAATCAAAACTTCTTCTTCCATACCGGCCTCGTTCACGTTAATTTCCATTACAAATTTATCATCTGTTGTTCTTGGGTCAGGGTTTTTAGCACTTATCCCTGGAAGGGTTTTGTTTCTTAGCAAATAGGTGATTGCCATTCCATGCGCTGTACAAAGTACCGTAACTTCAAAAGTAATAGGAATGAACGCTGGAATATTCTGATACATGTAGTAATTAGGTTTACCACCAATGTTCATAGGCCAGTCATAAATCATGAAATAATACATTCCAATAATGGCTAAAGACATACCAGTTAGTCCATAAATAAAAGCACAAATTGCTAACCGTGTTTTTCTTACGCCTATTACCGGATCAATACCGTGAATAGGAAAAGGTGAAAAAACTTCTTTAATACGGACACCTTTTGAAACAAGCTTCTCTGCACCGTGAAGGAGAGTAGCATCGTCATCATACATTGCATAAATCTTACTCATAATGAGAAATCTTTGTATTCTTAACCTTTAACTTTTTTATCTTTTACACCAAATTCACCAGTAGATCTCAAAATGGTTTTCACCTCATTCAATGCAAGGACAGGAAATGCACGCGCATAAAGGAGGAATAAAACAAAGAACAATCCAATGGTACCCAAGAAAACACCCATATCAACATAAGTTGGATGAAATTGAGTCCATGAGGACGGTAAGAAATCTCTATGAAGAGATGTAACTATAATTACAAAACGCTCAAACCACATTCCTATGTTTACTACAATGGACAATATAAACGTAATAACAAGGTTTCTTCTAATTTTTTTAAACCACATTAACTGAGGTGAAATCACATTACATGTCATCATTGACCAATACGCCCACCAATAAGGACCGGTTGCTCGGTTCATAAAAGCATATCCTTCATATTCCACTCCAGAATACCAAGCAACAAATAACTCAGTTAAATATGCAACTCCTACCATAGAACCTGTAAGCATAATGATGATATTCATATACTCGACATGTTTTAAGGTAAGGTAATCCTCAAGCCTGTAAACTTTTCTCATTACAAGCATTAAGGTCAAGACCATTGCGAATCCAGAAAAAACAGCTCCGGCAACAAAATATGGTGGGAATATTGTAGTGTGCCATCCAGGTATAACGGATGTAGCGAAATCCATGGATACTATTGAGTGTACTGAGAATACCAAAGGAGTGGCAAGTCCTGCCAGAACCAATGAAACTTCCTCGAATCTGTTCCAATGTTTGGCTTTACCTGACCAACCGAAAGCCAAAATAGAGTATATTTTTTTAGGCAACGGCTTGATGGCTCTATCTCTAACTGTTGCAAAATCAGGAATTAATCCTATGTACCAAAACACTAAGGAAACTGAAAAATACGTTGAAATAGCAAATACATCCCACAATAAGGGAGAGTTAAAATTAGGCCATAGAGAACCAAATTGATTCGGAAGCGGTAAAACCCAATATGCTTGCCAAATCCTTCCCATGTGAATACCTGGAAACAAAGCTGCCATCATTACGGCAAAAATAGTCATCGCTTCTGCAGAACGGTTAATCGCCATTCTCCACCTTTGACGGAATAAAAGCAATACGGCAGAAATCAATGTACCGGCGTGCCCTATACCTACCCACCAAACGAAATTGGTAATGTCCCAAGCCCAACCGACGGTTTTGTTTAATCCCCAAACACCTATACCAACTCCTATTGTGTAGAGTATATTCCCTATACCCCAAAGTGCGAGTAACCCGGCTATTCCAAATACAAAATACCACATTGCATTTGCTTTACCTTCAATTGGCGCACAAACATCCTCAGTAATATCATTGTATGACTTTTCTCCAAGGATTAAGGGTTCTCTTATTTCAGCTTCTACGACGTGCATCGATGATTATTTTTATGATAATTTATTATCTACGTTTCTAACTAAAGTTTGGTAGTAAACATTCGGTTGAGCACCAACCTCTTCCATGAGCAAGTATGCTCTTTCATGGTCTTTCATTTTGTTTACTTTGTGATTGGTATCGTTCAAATCTCCAAAAGTAATACACTCTGCAGGGCATATTGAAGAACAGGCTGCATCAATATCGCTCTCCTCAACAGGTCTTCCAGCCTTCTTAGCTTTAAGCTTACCAGCTTGAATGGACTGAACGCACATGCTGCATTTTTCCATAACCCCTCTTGAACGAACTACAACATCAGGATTCAACACCATTCTTCCAAGATCATCTTGAGCGTAATTGACTTTTGCAAAATCAGGGAATGCAGGTATGTTAAGGTCATCGTATTGAAACCAGTTGAATCGACGAACTTTATAAGGACAGTTGTTGGCACAGTATCTTGTTCCAACACATCTGTTGTAGGCCATTTGGTTCCAACCTTCGTCTGAATGAGTTGTAGCAGCAACAGGACAAACAGTTTCACAAGGAGCGTGATTACAATGCTGACACATTACAGGCATATATGAAACCCTAACATTATCGTCAGAATCAGAAACTTCAGCTTGTAAATATTCGTCGATAGTATTTAAATCACTTAGTTGATCAACTAATTCTGGACCTTCATCATTTTCGATGTGCGAAGAGTAATATCTATCGATTCGCATCCAATGCATTTCTCTACTTCTTCTAACCTCATCTTTACCAACCAAAGGAACATTATTTTCTATATGACAAGCTGTAATACATGCACCACAACCCGTACATAAATTCAAATCAACGGAAATACCCCATCTGTGACCTAAGTCTATAGCATGTTCTTCCCATAAATCAAGCTCCTTTGTTGTTTTTTTGTCTCCGTATGCATCTGCAATTAAAATCGATTCATTATACCCTCCTTTTTCTTTGGCCCTACCTGTTTGTTCTTTGTAAGTTGTAAAATCTACCTCATTAACCAATTTTCTACCCATCATTGTATTATGGGTTTGAGTAGTGGCCATTGGATAAGATAGGCCTTCTTCCAATTGAATAGTTACACCATCAGAAATCGTGTTACTTGTCCAAATATCCTTTTGTAGTAAAGGAAAGGCATTTTTTCCAATCGTATTATTGGCGTTATTTGATTCATCATATAAATCACCCAACCATTCTTCTCTAGTAAAATTTTCAGTACCTTTTCTACCATAACCCAAAGCAATTGCTAGGGTTCCTCGAGCTTGTCCAGGTTGAGGCACAACGGGTAATGTAAGGGACTGATTATCAACTTTTATAGTAGCAACTTTGGCTGGAGATTCTTGCCCAATGTATAACGCGTGTCTTCTGTTGGCTTTTGTATCCTCTAGACCCAATAGTTTCATTACATCAGCTGGATTCATTGTGATGTAATTATCGTATGTCATCATTGAAATGGGATCAGGCATCTCATGCAACCATGGATTGAAAGCATATTCACCATTTCCTAAACCAGTTTTAACATACAACTCTAGTTCATACTCCCCAACTTGTTCAACGGTTGATTGACGAACAGCGTTGGATAACCATTCTTGAGAAACAAAATCATCTTCATCTTCAGAATTTGATTCGGTAATTGGTAAAACCTTTGACTGAACAGAACCAAAAACCTCCTCGTCAGACTCTTTCAGAGAGACATAACCATCGTGTATTAAGTCAATTAAAGATGATTCTGAACCAAGAATAGAGAGTCCTACTGAACGAACATATTGGTCAAAATCCTCATTATAATCAGACCACTTTAGTAAAGATTCTTGCCATTGTCTCGTTTTAAACAAAGGATTTATAGCGGGTTGTACAAAACCGTAATCATTTTTGGATGGATTTAGTATATCCCAAGATTCAAGGTAGTGAGAATCAGGAGCAAAGTAATCTGCATATTCTGAAGTTTCATCAAAGCGTTCTCCCGTGTATATTACTGACTCAACATTTTGAACAGCTGTATTGAAATTAAATGCAGCTGGGGCAACATATGAAGGATTAATACCAGCAATAATAAGAGCACCAACTTTCTTGTCGTTCATTTGCTCAACGAGCTTAGAAAACAGAACATCGCTTCCGGATCGAGTGTAAACCTCTTTGTTGATATCTATTGTTGAACCATAATTGTTTAACTTTTCGTTAATGGCGTTCACCAAAAGCTGAAGTCCTCCATTATTTGAACCACAAACAACCAACGACTCTCCTTTACTTCTTAACAGTTCTTGAGCTGCTTTATCGAGCTTTGCAGCAATATTTGGTGGTACATCTCCGGAAACATTCCCACCCAACTTATTGTAAAGATATTTTACAGCTTCAGGGATTACTGATGGTTTCATAGATGCTCTAACATCAGCAGCTGCACCCGTCACCGACAAGGTTGTTTCAAATTGATAGTGTTTTACCATCCAGTCGTTATCTGGATTTCTATTGGTTGTAAAACCTTTAGTATACTGAAGAGCATTGAGCCAATTCCCTAAAAAATCTGCAGCAAAACTAACAACTGTCTTTGCTTTATCGAAGTTGTAGGTAGGCAAAACTCTTTTTCCAAATGACTTATTATTTGCATCCAATATACCAGAAGCAGATATAGCATCGTAGCTTACGTGTTCAAATTCACCCCCCTGAGCTCCAATATTAGCATTTAAAGCACTTATTGCATTTTTGGCTACCGGAGAAATAACCGTACCGGTCAAAAGAACAACTTTTTTCCCGTTTGATGCAGCACTTCTTAATGCGGATTTAATTTCTTTATCAATAATTCCCCAAGATGCATTTTTAGCCCATGCATTACCAATTCTTTTAGCCGGTCCCTTCGCTCTTTTGGAATCATAAAGCCCAAGAACAGATGAATTTATTCTGGCATTAATTCCTCCTCCAGAAAAAGGTGAAGACAAATTACCCTGAACAAATATGGGACGTCCTTCTCTGGTTTTAACACGCACTGAAGCCAGGTCGTAACCATCAAAGAAAGTCGAAGAATAATAATCCGCTACACCAGGAGTTAAATCTTCTGGTTTATTTAAAAAAGGAATGGATTTTGTCACAGGCGCTTCACAAGCTGCTAAAGTCGCTGCAGTAACTGAGAAACCTAAAACTTTCAAAAAATCTCTTCTACTTGTTTCAGAAGAATTTTCAGCAGAATCACTTATAAACTCCTCTACAGGTACATACTCTGCAAACTCTTTTTGAGTTGACTCAACAAACTCAGGAGTTTGCTCTAGCTCCTCAATTCCTTTCCAGTATTTTTTTGTATCAGCCATAGCTTAAATTGCTAATGTTTATTTATTGCTTAACGTTAATAATGACATTTTGCACACTCCAATCCACCAATTTTCTCAACCGTGAAATTGAAATCCTTATCTCTTTTGTAAGCCTCTTTAAATTCGTCGTGCATTTTCTCGTAATATCCGTTTGGTTTTTCAGAGAATTTTAAAGTCTGATTGATTTCAGTCTCTCTGTGACAGTTAATACACCAACCCATTGTTAGTGGCGCATGTTGATAAACCGTTTGCATTTCCTGAACAGGACCGTGACATTCTTGACACTCTAACCCGCCAACAACTACATGCTGAGAATGATTGAAATAAACAAAATCCTGTAGATTATGTACTTTAACCCACTCTATTGGATCACCTTCGTCAACTTGAACATCATGATAAACAATAGCCCCTGCTTCATCTCTAACGGTATCACCGTTTTCATTTAAATCATAGTATCCTTTTCCATGTGTAAATTTTACAGCATCGTAAATTTGTTGAATTTTCGCAGCAGATTCAGGACAATCTTCTTTCTCTTTAACATATTTATGACAATTCATACAAACGTTTGCAGATGGAATTAATGCATGTTTAGACTCTAAGACACCTGAATGACAATATTTACAGTCAATTCCATTTTGAGCAACGTGAATATCATGACGGAATTCAATAGGTTGTGAAGGATGATAATTTTCAATATTCTCAGTCTTTTCATAACCATTACCACCGGAAACACCAATACTCATTAAAGCATCCCAACCAAGGGAACCAAAACCTCCAAGAACAAACAAGACCAATAATCCAAATTTTATTTTCTGAGTAACAGCAAAGTGACCAATTGCCTCGAGAAAGGATTTATTCTCCTGCTTTTCTTTACCTTCTTTAACTGCAACTGCATTTTTAAGAGTTCGGTTTACTCCAGTGAAAATCACAATCACCAAAAGTGAAAATCCTATTATTCCAAACAACAAATAGGAATACGACTCATCTTCCTGTTCTTTCATCGGAATACATGGAAGCAAAGCATTTTCCCCACCGGCGGGTTTTGTTTTTGGCTCCCATTTTGTTATGTATTCAATAACGTCGTTTAGCTGTTGATCGGACATCCACTCGAATGCGGACATAGCACTTCCGTTCCAATCTTTAAATATTTTATTGGCGTAAGCATCTCCTGAAGCCCTTAATGTATTATTGTTTTTAATCCATTTGTAAAGCCACTCATTAGCTGGTTTTGGAACTCTTTCCCCTACACCAAAAAGAGCGGGACCTGTAGCGTCTTTGGTTAAATTCCCACTATGGCATGAACTACAGTTTGCGTCGAACAATTTTGCTCCCGCTTCATAATTACCCTGGGCGTTAACAGAACCGATGAATAACATGAAAAACACCGGCAGTAAAAAGGATGAAAATAATCGCTTTGCGTTTGTATACTGTTTCATCATTCTCTTATTAATTTTTCTCTCAATTGGAACCAATCTGTCTTGACTGCAAAAATAACACAATTGAAGCTCATTATCTTTGATTTGAGAATCTAGTTCAGTAAAAATATCTAATTTAAAATGATTCTAAATAAATAAAGAGTAAGCGACATATTGATTTAAACCATTGAAAAACAACATGTTATACAGACGTATAAATGTCATAAAACTGTCATTAAGAATGAAATGTTGTATTAAAGTTTGACAGTTTTAGAATAGTAAACTTCAATATTCTACTTAGAGCAAATTGATGAAGCTCATAGAATTTATCGATTTCGCAAAGGAAGAATTAGGAGAGAATCTGATTTGCTAAATTTCATATCCTCACAATCAATTTTATAGGGAGATTCAATATGGTCAGGCACAATAAAAACAAATGGAAAATCATCTTTTATTTCGTTTTTAATTTTTTCGGCCTCAAATCGATTTCGGCAATCTCCTGCCCTGACCTTTATCGTTGGTGCCTGCCACATTTTATAAACGGAAATATTCGGAAATGCAATAAGAAACTGGTTGTAGTATTTGTTTGCTTTTTCTTTACAATCCTGTCCGGAACATGAATAAAGCTGTACACGATAGCCATTCACTAATCTTGGACATTTACTGAAATTTATTTTTTTTTGCAATGCTTCTGTTGCATAATAAAAGGAATCTACATATTCTACGTAATCTCCTGGAGAAATTATTTTTTGAACAGAAAAAGAATCAGTTAATAAAGTATCACTGTGTAATGAATCGGTCAAATTTACTTCTTGACTCAATAAGGCTTGAGAAGAAAAAATAAGTCCGATTAAAATAAGTTTTTTCATTTTTAACTACATTCAGATATCATACCAAAATAGCATAAAACCAAATTTAAGATTTAAGCGTTTGTTTAACCTCTACCTCTTCATATGCCTCTAATACATCACCAATTTGAATATCGTTATAATTCAATAAGCTCAAACCACATTCATATCCAAATTTAACCTCTTTAACATCATCCTTAAAACGCTTTAAAGCAGCTAATTCTCCAGTCCAAGCCACTATTCCATCTCGAATAATTCTTATCTTACTTGACCTTGATATAGTTCCATCCAACACATAACAACCCGCAACTGTACCAACCTTAGATATTTTAAACGTTTCTCTTACTTCAACATTTGCAACAACCTTTTCCTCAATTTTAGGTTTTAACATTCCCTCCATTGCATCTTTCAATTCCTCAATTGCCTTGTAAATAATCGAATACAATCGAATGTCAATTTGTTCTTGCTCTGCTAATTTTCGAGCTGAGGCAGATGGACGAACCTGGAAACCTACTATTATAGCATCCGATGCTGTTGCTAAGAGCACATCTGTATCAGATATTTGACCAACGGATTTATGAATAATATTTATTTGAATTTGTTCAGTAGACAACTTGAGTAAAGCATCTGAAAGCGCCTCTATGGAACCATCAACATCTCCTTTAACAATTACGTTTAGCTCCTGGAAATCCCCAATAGCTATACGTCTTCCCATTTCCTCAAGAGTAATATGTTTAGTAGCTCGAATACCTTGTTCTCTTTGCAACTGCATTCTTCTGGAGGCAATATCCCGAGCTTCCTTTTCTTCTTCCATTGCGTTAAAAACATCTCCAGCTTGTGGAGCACCATTTAAACCTAATAGCTGAACCGGTGTTGATGGACCTGCAACGGTAACTCTATTTCCGTGCTCATTCGTCATTGCTTTTACTCTTCCTGAGTAGCAACCTGCAACCAATATGCTTCCTATTTCCAAAGTACCCGATTGTACAAGTAATGTTGATACATAACCTCTACCCTTATCCAATTCTGACTCAATTATTGTTCCTTTAGCCAATCGGTCAGGGTTGGCTTTCAACTCCATTAATTCGGCTTCAAGAAGTACCTTTTCCAGCAACTCATCAATCCCTACTCCTTGTTTCGCAGATATTTCCTGACACTGATATTTACCTCCCCAGTCTTCAACTAAAATATTCATTTGAGAAAGTTCTTCCTTTATCTTATCTGGATTTGCTCCTGCCTTATCTATTTTATTGATGGCAAAAACCATAGGAACTTCTGCAGCTTGAGCATGATTAATTGCCTCTCTTGTTTGAGGCATTATCGAATCATCAGCTGCTATTATAATGATCGCAATATCCGTTACTTTCGCTCCCCTGGCTCTCATTGCTGTAAAAGCCTCGTGACCTGGTGTATCTAAAAATGTGATTCTTTGTCCTGTTTCAACTTTCACAGAATACGCACCGATGTGTTGCGTAATTCCTCCTGCTTCACCTTCTGCAACGGATGCTTTACGGATATTATCCAGCAAAGACGTCTTACCGTGATCAACATGACCCATAACGGTAACTATTGGAGCTCTTTCTTTTAGGTTCTCGGGAGCATCTTCTTCTTCTACTACCGTAGTTGTGTCCTCTGCGGAAGCAAATTCTACCTCAAAACCAAACTCCTCTGCAACCATTTGAATAATCTCTGCATCGAGTCTTTGGTTGATGGAAACGAAATGACCTAAACTCATACAAGCAGAGATTATATCGTTTACCGATACGTCCATCAAATTAGCAAGCTCACTGGCTGCAACGTATTCGGTTACTCTTAAAATACTCTTTTCAAGCTCAGCTTGTGCCTCTTGCTCGGCTGCTCTTCTTGCGTGTTCATCTCTTTTTGTTCTCCTTTGCTTAGCAGACTGATTTTTCTTTTTACCACCACTCAAACGAGCAAGTGTTTCCTGTATTTGCTTTTTAACTTGTTCGTCCGTTAATTCTACTTTGGGCTCTCTTGATTTTCTTCCATCGCGTCCCTTACCGCCTCGATTACCCCCTCTTCCGGATTGCAAATTTTGGTCTGGGGCAACGGGACCTTTCCGAATTCTTTTTCGTTTTTTCTTGTTCTTATCACCATCATTGCTTGATGCTACAGGCTTTTTCTTTGATTTCTCGACAGGAAGTTCAATTTTACCCAATACTTTTGGCCCATCGATTTTAGCAGTTTTTACTTTGATGAAATCGTCCTGAGGAGAATCCTTTGAATCGGATTCAGTCTGGTTATCAGAGCCAGCTTTCTGGGTTTCAGCTTCAGCTTCCGAATTTTGCTTTGGTTGATCCGATTTTGAAGCCTGTTTTTTAGAAACGTCTTCTTTACTAGACTTAAAAGATTTCCCTTTTTTGTCCTCTTTTAATTCAATTTTACCAAGAACTTTAAGCTCTGTTTTTTCTTTTGAAACTTCAGTTTTAACCGAATCTGAGATTTGACTTTCGGAAACAGAATCCACTTCAACTTGAGGAGTTTCATTTTCGGAGGCTTTATCAGTTTCTTTTGAAACCTCAGCTTTTGGCTTTTCCTCTTCTATGGAAATAGTCTCTTTTATCGGCTTCTTTACCTCGATATTTTTTGACTTTTCCTTTACTTTCTTCTCCGTTTGAAATTCTCCAGAAAGAACATCATACATTTCAGGTGAAATTTTAGCATTCGGATTACTTTCCACTTCAAATCCTTTCTCTTGAAGAAAATCCACAACGGTACTTAAACCCAAGTTAAATTCCTTAGTAACTTTACTTAATCTTTTTGGTTTACCAGCCATAAACTAAAACCTATAAAAGTTTTAAAAATTCACACTTATTTTTTAAGTGCGTTAATCATTAACAAATATATCCAATTCCCTTTAGTCTTCGAATTCAGCAGCGAGGACATCTACAACCTCCTTAACAGTTTCTTCTTCAAGATCTGTTCTTCTTACTAAATCAGCAACAGGAATTTCTAAAACACTTCTTGCCGTGTCACATCCAATAGACTTAAGAGCAGCAATCACCCAACCGTCTAATTCATCGGTAAATTCATCTAATTGTACATCATCAACCTCTTCTTCGGTATCTCGATAAACATCAATATCATATCCGGTTAGCTCACCTGCCAATTTGATATTAAACCCACCTTTTCCAATAGCCAATGAAACCTGATCGGGCTTCAAATATACTTCAGCCTTTCCATTTTCATCATCTAAATTAATTGAGGTTATTTTTGCAGGACTTAATGCTCTTGAAATGAATAAAGAATCATTTCCTGAAAAATTAATGACATCAATATTTTCATTACCCAATTCTCTTACAATTCCATGAATTCTGGCTCCCTTCATCCCTACACAAGCACCAACCGGATCAATTCTTTCATCATATGACTCTACAGCGACTTTTGCTCTCTCACCAGGTACACGAACAATTTTCTTAATCGTAATTAAACCGTCATAAATTTCAGGAACCTCCCCTTCAAACAATCTCTCCAAAAATACAGGAGAAGTTCTTGATAGAATAATCTGAGGATTGTTGTTTCTCATTTCAACCTTCAAAACAACGGCTCTTACATTATCACCTTTTTTGAAATAATCTGTTGGAATTTGCTCCGACTTTGGTAGAATCAATTCATTTTCTTCATCATCTAAAATCAATATCTCTCTCTTCCAAATCTGGTAAACTTCACCTGTAACGATGGTTCCAACTTTTTCCTTATACGTTTCAAACAAGTCCTCTTTTTCTATATCCAAAACTCTTGAAATCAAATTTTGTCGAACTGAAAGAACTGCTCTTCTTCCAAAATCCAATAATTTCACCTCTTCAGAGACTTCTTCTCCAACTTCAAAATCAGGTTCTATTTTAATTGCGTCTTCGTAAGCGATTTCTCTATTGTCGTCTTCAACCTCTCCTTTTTCAACAATAGTTCGGTTTCTCCAGACTTCCAAATCTCCTTTATCAATATTGATAATGAAGTCGTAGTTGTCGTCTGACCCGTACTTTTTTTGAATCATGTTTCGAAAAACATCTTCTAAAATTTTCATCAACGTTTCTCTGTCGATGTCTTTGAATTCTTTAAATTCTTGAAACGATTCTATTAATCCAGCTGTTTCCATATTATACTTATTTAAAGGAAATTATAACTTTTGTATCTCTAATTTTTTTTTCTTTTTCACTGCTTTCAAAAAAGTATTCCTCTCGTTGAGTGACCCATTCTTTTTTCTTTCGCCCCTCGATTTTTATTTTTTTTTGATAAGTGATTATTATTTTTTCTTCATCAAAATAACACAACTCCCCCTCGTGTTTTCTTCCATCGTGTGTGTATACTTTAACTTCTTTACCTAAATTTTTTTTATACTGTTCAGAAACTGCAAAAGGTGCATCCAAACCAGCAGAAGAAACTTCCAATTCAAAATCTTGAGCTTCTCTATCCAAATTGTGCTCTACACCTCGACTTACATCAATACAGTCACTTATCGTAACGCCATCATAACCATCGATAAGAACATTAATTTTATTGGAAAGACTAACATTGATATCAACGATAAACAATTTTGTTCCCTCAATTCTTGCCTGAACCAACTCTTTTATTTTACTCTCAGGTATCATTTAAGTAATAAAAGAGGGGACTCTCGTCCCCTCACTCATTTTTTCAACACCTTGCAAATATAAGCATAAAATCTATAAAAATAAAAAGGGACGAAAATTTCCGCCCCTAATTATATATATAGGTTAAAATAGGTAGTTATTCTCTTAACGAGCCAACTTTTAACAGGTTGCCTAAGCATACTAATTTTCTATTGGGTCAAATATCATATATCCCAAAATTGTTGTGAAAAACGATGCTAAACTTGAACCCACAGAAGAATAAATTTTTCGATCTATTACCGTCTCCTGATATCCTATAAGGAACATTTCATCTGAAAACATCCCCATATCATCCGCTTTAAATTTTTTTTCATCAGAAGATGTCCCTGAATAATACGCATAAATCCCCAATGGTATAATTTCCCAGTACGGCAAAGGTAAAGTCAAGGATTGATAATCTTCAAACCTAACACTAACAACACTATTTGTGATAGTGTCTCTCAGGTATATTACACTTTCTTTATTCCCGTACTTTATTGGAAACAAAGAATACATTGCAATACCTGTTCCAACACCAGCTCCAATTAACAAATTTTTGTACGGTTTAAAATGTTTTCTGGCCTGACGTCTTCCCTCCAGATAACTTTTCATTTCTCCAATTGACCAAAAGTTATCCAGCAACGAATCCTTTTGATAAACATATAAAGTCGTATCTTTTTTGTTTATAGAAAACACATGATCTAAATTCTTTTTCTTTCTCTTCCCTAATTTACCGTCTTTCTTAATTTTTTTATAAAACACAAAATCAAAATCACTTTTCTCAACTGCAACTAACTTTGTTTTTCCATTTAACAAAATCAAAGTATCTTGAGCGAGACTAACAGTAGATAAAAAAACCAGAAACGATAATAATGTTTTTGCCATGTGTCGAAATTAACAATTTTACTTGAATTTTTATCTTAATTATTTTTTACATAATGACACATAATGAAGCTTTAGAAAAAATTAAAAAATATTGCGCCTATCAGGAGCGATGTCAAACAGAAGTAAGAACAAAACTGTTAGAGTTTAAATTGACTGTTGAAAACATTGAAAATATTATTTGTTGTCTTATTGAGGAAAATTTTATCAATGAAGAACGATTTTCCAGAAGTTTTGTTCGAGGAAAATTTCGCCAAAAGAAATGGGGTAGAATTAAGATTAGGCAAAGTTTACAATATAAGAACATATCGGAATATTGCATTCGAAAAGGCTTTGAAGAAATCGACGAAGAAGAGTATTTGAAAACACTCGAATCAATTCTGAAAAAAAAAGAGGGGCTTTTGAATGAAGAAAATGAATTTATCAGACAACAAAAACTAGCAAAGTACGCTGTTAGCAGGGGATTTGAGAATAATTTAGTCTGGAACCATTTAACCACTTAGTTATTAATTAAATGAACCTGCCTCTTTTTGGAAATGTAGTGTCCATAACCAATTGCACCAACAGAATTCCCGTCAACTTGATTTTTATACCACCTTTCAAAATGAATGGAAACATCACCCAAAGGCAGTCCTTTTATGCTGTCTGTGTTAATAAATAACCCATTTTTCCCTACAGAATCAATGGGAATATACGGTATTTTATCCTCAAGCTCTCCTACCACAAGCCATATCACTTCATCTTCCTCGATAGGGTTCCCCACCCACGGAAAGTAAATTGAAGAATCTTTATAAATCGTGTCAATTTCTGGCAGATCTATTGAGTTTAAGATTTGAATATTATTTGTAAACACCTTACCATCAACATCTTCATAATTAAATATGGACAAGGAATCAAAACCTTTTACAACAGATTGATACCACATAAATCCGCCATTGAATAATGGCTTATCGTCGTTAATAGTTATTGAAGAACGAGAAGATAATTTTAATGACTCCCCTTGTTTACTGCCATGCCTGAAACTTACCCGGGAATAAGTAGAATCATGCTCACCACTATAAATTAAACGATAATCCATCCATATTTCATCTTGATTTACTTTTTCAGAACCTTCTTTTCTACAAGCTAAATTTAATATAGATAAGATTAATACAACTGCAATTCGAATACGTTTCATAATCTATAAATGTAATAAAAGAATTCGGCCGGTTAAATATTTATTTCTATTCAATAAAACGTTATTAACATAGGTTGAAAAAATTGCAAAGAAAAAATGTTGCGATTCTTTATTTTTGTAAGTAAAATATTACAGATGTTATTTACCCAAAGACATATTGGAACAAGCCAAAATGAAAGACTGTTAATGTTAAAAGAACTTGGCTATGATTCAATGGATGAGCTCATAGAAAAAACCATTCCAAGTAAAATCAGATTAACATCCGGCTTAGAATTTTCAAAAACAATCACAGAAAGCAAATGGTTGGCCAATGTTAAGAGAATTGCACGAAAAAACAAGGTTTTTAAAACTTATATCGGATTAGGATATCACGACACCGAAACACCATCAGTAATTCTCAGGAATGTTTTTGAAAATCCAGGGTGGTATACTGCATACACACCCTATCAGGCAGAAATATCACAGGGTCGTTTGGAAGCATTACTAAATTTCCAAACTATGATTAGTGATTTAACGGGGTTACCTATAGCAAACGCTTCATTACTCGATGAATCAACAGCCGCAGCTGAAGCCATGATTATGCTTTTCAACTCTAGAAAAAGGGCTGTTGTAAAAGAAGGTATTAACAAATTCTTTATCGATGAAGGTGTTTTTCCTCAGACATTATCGGTACTAAAAAACAGAGCTAAACCTCTTGGAATTGAATTAATTGTAGGGTCGATAATAAGTACAAATCTTGACGGCTCATATTTTGGTGCTTTTGTTCAATACCCTAATGTTAAAGGAGAAATTGAGGATTATCAAGAATCTGCAAGACAACTGCATGAAAACAATGGTTTTTTAATAGTAGCCGCTGATATTCTCTCTTTAACCTTAATTAAAGAACCTTCCAAATTTGGCGCTGATGTTGTTGTAGGAACTACTCAAAGATTTGGTGTTCCAATTGGATTCGGAGGACCTCACGCTGCGTTTTTTGCGACTCATGAAAGCTTCAAAAGAAATATACCTGGGAGAATCATAGGTGTAAGTAAAGACAAGAATGGTAAACCCGCCTTTCGAATGGCTCTTCAAACTAGAGAGCAACATATAAAAAGAGAAAAGGCCACTTCAAACATTTGCACCGCTCAAGCTCTACTCGCCGTGATGGCCAGTATGTACGCTGTTTACCACGGCCCAGATGGGATTCAAAGAATAGCTTCAGATGTTGCAAAAAGAACAAGAGCTTTAAAAAATGGTATAGAAAATCAAGGCTACACTGTCATTTCTCAAAATTACTTTGACACCTTAGCTGTTGTTGTAGAAGATAAAGAATCCCTTAAAAAAGATGCCGAAGAAGCTGGTATAAATTTTTACTATGGAATAGAAAACCTTGTTTTAATTTCATTGAACGAAACAACAAAAAATACTCACGTAAAATCCATTTTAGAAGTATTTGGAAAAAATAATTTTGAATTTTCGACGAAAACGGGAATTCAATCTGAATTTGTAAGATCATCACAGTATTTACAACATCCTGTATTTAATAAGTATCATTCGGAAACTGAAATGATGCGATATTTAAAAAGACTTGAAAATAAAGATTTATCACTAGTTCATTCAATGATTTCTTTAGGATCATGTACCATGAAACTCAATGCCGCTTCCGAAATGATTCCCCTGTCCTGGCGAGAATTCAACAGCATACACCCATTTGTTCCCGTTAACCAGACAGCTGGTTACTCGACAATTATTAATGACCTAAAAGAAGCTCTTAAAACCGCAACAGGTTTTGCAGATGTAACCCTGCAGCCCAATTCAGGAGCCCAAGGAGAGTACGCTGGTTTAATGGTAATAAGAGCCTATCATGAAGACAATGGTGAGTCCAATAGAAACGTATGCTTAATTCCATCCTCAGCCCATGGAACAAATCCTGCAAGTGCTATTATGGCAGGATTTAAGGTAATCGTAATATCCTGCGATGAAGATGGAAACATTGATTTAGAAGATTTAAAAAACAAATCCATAGAGCACAAAGAGAATTTGGGTGCTTTGATGATAACGTATCCTTCTACACATGGTGTTTTTGAAGAGTCCATTATTGAAATTACAGACATTATTCATGAAAATGGAGGTCAGGTCTACATGGACGGTGCAAATATGAATGCACAAGTCGGGTTAACAAACCCTGCAACTATTGGAGCCGATGTTTGCCATTTAAACTTACATAAGACTTTTGCTATTCCTCACGGTGGTGGTGGTCCTGGGTTGGGTCCTATTGGAGTTGCTCAACACTTAGCTCCATTTTTACCCAGTCATCCTGTTGTGAAAACTGGTGGATTCAAAGGAATAGATGCTTTAGCCGGAGCGCCATATAGCAGTGCTCTAATTGCAATAATTTCTCTTGGCTATTGTAGAATGTTAGGGGCAGAAGGCATGAAATCCTCTACTGAATCTGCAATTTTAAATGCCAACTATTTAAAAAATAAACTAGAAAATTACTATCCTATACTCTACACAGGTAAAAACAATACTGTTGCGCATGAAATGATAGTAGATTGTAGAGGGTTTAAAGATTCGGATATTACTGTTACGGATATTGCAAAACGATTAATTGACTTTGGATTTCACGCTCCAACAATTTCTTTTCCTGTAGTAGGAACAATGATGATTGAACCAACAGAAAGTGAATCAAAAGAAGAACTTGACCGTTTTGCAGAAGCTATGATTACAATTGCTAACGAAATTAAAGAAATCGAAAACGGAATTTATCCCAAAAACGATAATCCTCTTGTAAACGCACCACATACAGCAGAAATTTTAATCTCTGATGAATGGAACCATCCATACTCAAGACAAAAAGCCGCATATCCAAACGGCCAAACCCTACAAAATAAATATTGGGTTCCTGTTTCAAGGATAGATGACGCCTTTGGAGATCGAAATTTAGTGTGCACTTGCCCATCTATTGAAGAATATATTTGAATAACATAAAGAAACTCAGATTATTCGATTAAGATTACAGGAAACTATTGATATTAGGGCTTTTTTTTATATTAGCCCATCCAAATTTTAAAAAATGAACCCACAAGACAAACGTCGATATTGGAAAAAAAACCTTCGTTATCTCTTTTTTCTACTTGTAATATGGTTTGTTTCTTCTTTTATACTAGGAATTGTTCTTGTGGATTATTTAGATGGTGTAAAAAAAACTCCTGAAGGTATTACAGTAGAAGACTCAAACTCATTTTTTAATGGATTTAGGTTGGGAGGGTTTAAACTTGGTTTTTGGATTGCTCAACAGGGCGCCATATACGTTTTTCTTATTATAATCGGGCTTTACGTTTGGCTTATGAACAAGCTCGATAAAGAATTCAATATCGAAGAAAAAGAAATCTCAACCTCAGATCACTAAACTTACTTTAGAATGGATGTACAAGTTTGGACGTATATAATTGTAGGCTTAACTTTTGCCCTATATATTGCAATTGCAATACGATCACGAGCAGGATCAACGAAAGAATTTTATGTTGCAGGTGGCGGCGTGTCTCCTCTGGCCAATGGGTTAGCAACCGCAGCCGATTGGATGAGTGCCGCATCATTTTTAGGAATGGCAGGAATTATTTCCTTTAGCGGAAGAGATGGATCAGTTTACCTGATGGGTTGGACTGGAGGATATGTTCTCTTGGCATTATTATTAGCTCCTTACTTACGGAAATTTGGAAAGTTTACTGTCCCTGATTTTGTTGGAGACCGCTATTATTCGCAAACAGCCAGGATAATTGCTGTTGTATGCGCTTTATTTATATCATTCACTTATGTTGCTGGTCAAATGAGAGGAGTGGGAATAGTATTCAGTAGGTTTCTGCAAGTTGACATCACATTGGGTGTTATCATTGGAATGGCAATTGTTTTCCTGTATGCTGTTTTAGGAGGAATGAAAGGAATTACCTACACCCAAGTGGCACAATACTGTGTTTTAATCTTTGCATTTTCAGTTCCTGCTATCTACATATCAATTATGCTAACAGGCAATGCTGTTCCTCAACTTGGATTTGGAAGCGACTTAATCAATGAACCCGGCGTTTCACTTTTGGACAAATTAGATGGATTAAGTACTGAACTAGGTTTCGATAAATATACTACTGGAAAAAAGGATACAATGGACACCTTTTTTATCACAATGGCTCTTATGGTAGGTACGGCAGGATTACCCCATGTAATTGTACGATTTTTTACCGTTCCTAAAGTAAGCGACGCTCGTAAATCAGGACTTTACGCATTATTTTTTATTGCAATATTGTATACCGTCGCTCCTGCTGTATCTGCATTTGCAAGAACAAATCTTTTGGACACAATTCCTAACACATCCTACAAAGAGGCTCCTGATTGGTTCAGAAAATGGGAAAAATCTGGATTAATTGCCTGGAAAGATAAAAATCAAGATGGTATAATTCAATACACAAAAGGAAAACCATTTGAAGGAAAACCTAATTTTGTCAAGCTTGATAATGGAGATTTCAAAAGAGGTTTTAATGGAGAAATAGTAGTATCAAATAAAATAATCAAAGGGGAAAACGAACTTTACATAGATAAAGATATTATGGTTCTTGCTAATCCTGAAATTGCAGGATTACCAGATTGGGTTATTGCTCTTGTCGCAGCCGGAGGTTTAGCTGCTGCACTTTCAACTGCCGCTGGATTGTTATTAGTGATTTCCACTTCAGTTGCACACGATTTAATTAAAAAAAGTATCAACCCAAACATTTCTGAAAAAGGAGAGCTATATGCTGCCAGACTAGCTGCAATAGGGGCTGTACTCATTGCTGGTTATTTCGGAATTAACCCTCCTGATTACGTGGCAGCAGTCGTGGCACTAGCTTTTGGATTAGCAGCCGCTTCCTTTTTTCCAATTTTAATTCTAGGGATATTTTCCAAAAAAGTTAATAAGCAAGGGGCGATTTGTGGTATGCTCATCGGATTAGCCTCTACTTTGGGATATATAATTTACTTCAAGTTTGTAAATGTTAATTTAAATACGCCTGAAAACTGGTTATTTGGAATTTCCCCGGAAGGCTTTGGAACTGTTGGAATGGTCTTAAATTTTATTATCACCCTTATTGTTTCTAAGTTTACTCCAGAACCACCTACTGAAGTACAAAACATGGTGGAGAACATTCGTTATCCTGGAGATGCTAAAGGTTAAAATATTTATAAGAGAACTTTATTATAATTAGAACAGGTTTTTTTTGTCACTTGAATTTGATACTAATTCTATAACAACCGCGTATAAATTCTTCTTTTGCATCTTTGACTTTAACCATGCGAAAATGGTCATAAGAAAAAGGTCTTCCTGTTCTGAAGGTTTCCACTTAATCGTCATATCCACTTTAGTAGAAAACTTTTCAGAGGTTATTTCTTCTGGGTATCTGCAGTAATAACGAACTAATTTGACAAATGGTAACACATGAGATTGCGGCAAAGATTTTAAATATGCTCCATATCTTCTTATCAAACTATTCATTCGCGACTCAGCGTAATCAATATCTCCTGTTTCAATAGCAATAATTACTTCAATATAAATTTTATTCAACACCCATTCTCTGTCTAAACTATTTTCATAATAACTATCACTACGATAGTATTTTCCAATTAATGACTTTGCCTCTTTAATTTTTCCCTTTAGAAACAAATTAGATACCAACACAAGATTAGCGTAAGCGGATTTCAAATCTTTCGAATCAAGGTCTTTAAGTAAATCTATTGAGGTGTCTATTTCTCCTGAATAGGTTAAACGTAATCCTTGTAGAGTTTTAACCTGAAAATCTCTTACTTTTTGAAACTCTAAAGAACAATTCTTTAAAACCAACTTAGCTTTTAGAATGTATTGTTCACTCTTCACAAAATCTCTTTTTCGTAAATAAATATTGGCAAGTGTCAACAATAAATCTGCTTTATAAGTATAGTGCTTTGGCAAGTCTAATTTGGAACCTATAACCTCCTCTACTTTGTCCTCAAAAAATAGATTAACAGAATAATAATCATTAGAATAAGCACCTTCTGAATTCGCTAATTCAGCCAATTGATAAAGTGATTTAAAATTAAACCCTTCATTTAAATCAACTTCAAATTTCTTATACACTGAGTGTATTAAATCTTTTACATTAGAGGTCTGCTTAATTTCCTTTTTAATCTTTGCAAAAGCCATATTGAGCTTTTCTTGATTTAATTGAGCTTTTGAATTTGACAACAGCCTCTGAAACAATTGATCTTGATTTGGCGCCAATTCATGAAATGAAAACTGAATTTGAGTATGGTATATTTCATTAATTAAGGAGTAATAACCTATTTTTTCTGCTCTTAATCTAAGCTTATTAAGCAATTTAAATCCTTCACGGAAATAATTCATTTCCATTAGCTTTCTTGCAACAACGAGCTGTTTAATTATTTTTAATTCTTCGGTAACTTCCTTTCGAATCAAATCCTCAGCAAGAAAATTTATTAAGTTGTCTATTAACCGTTTTTTCAAACCCCTATATGCATTAGATCCAATCTGCTTTTGGATATTATTCTCCTTAGAAGATTCGATTGCATAAAATAGCTCTACATTTTTTGTCTCATTTACCTTATTCTTTGATTTAAGGAATTTAACAAACCTACTTTTCTGATCTTTTTCGAGTATTTCAAAAAAACTATTCAAGACAATTTTAAATTGATTAACAGAAAGTTAAAATATTTTAAGACAATTTATATCATAACATTTTAAAATTATTCAGATTTTAATTAAGCTTTTCATTCTGCAACTTTGATTTACAATTCAAAACAAAAAAAATGGAAAATCAAGAAACTAATTTTGAAACGCTTAAAGCAAACGACAATACTAATGCATTAAAACCAACTCCAGCATTTATAGGTGCTTCGTGGTTAACCCTAGGAGTTGGTGTGGTTTCCTACTGTATTGGTCTTTGGAATGCGGTAATGGAATTAAATGAAAAAGGATATTATTTCACTATTTTACTTTTCGGACTCTTTTCTGTTATCTCCGTTCAAAAATGTGTTCGAGATAAATCAGAGGGAATACCTGTCACTGACATGTATTACGGAATTAGCTGGTTTACAACTCTTGCTTCAATAACATTACTGATTATTGGTTTATGGAACGCTGAATTATTGAGAAGTGAAAAAGGGTTTTATGCCATGTCTTTTTTACTAGCAATATTTAGTGCAATCGCAGTTCAAAAGAATACTAGAGACACAAAATTATTAGCATA